>Ga0193739_1000311_pt1 | contig 13687 bp, 14 predicted proteins | sample L2a2metaG_FD_144926 | JGI IMG/M metagenome (GOLD analysis project Ga0193739, IMG submission 144926) | Soil microbial communities from a riparian zone of the East river system, Colorado, United States - L2a2 | ecosystem: Environmental > Terrestrial > Soil > Riparian zone | place: USA: East River...
GCCATCAGGGCCTGCGTGCAAAAGTCGGCTGCTTCGGTGAGGTTACCGCCGACGAGGGCGATTGCGCCGCGCGCGTTGAGCGCGTGACGCTCGACGCCATGCTCGCCGCGCTGACGCGCCGACGCCAGGGCGCGGTCGATCCACTGGAGGCCCTGATCGTGGCGGCCAAGCCGGGCCTGGGCGATGCCGTAGAACAACGCCAGGGTCGGCGTAATCTCGAGCTCGCTCTCGTCGCGCGAGCCCAGGTACTCGACTACCGCGGCATGGTGGCCGGCGGCCGCGAGTGCGCGGGCTTTTGCGACGACGGGCGACGCCTCGAGGAGGCGCTGGTCGCGAGTCTGGTCGTTGGACATTGGGATGGTTGTCCGCCGCCTACCAGTTAACCGCCCACTCCATCCGCATCTCCGCGACTGCATACTCGCAAAAGTGTGGCAAGCCATACCTGAACGACTTGTCTTCCGCCGAGTGACTCGCCTCAACCTGCGACCACGGGTCGGCGGAATCTTCGCGGTACCAGAGGCCGAGCAACGTTGCCTCGATCTCGGCGTCCGCAGCGTCGACCACGCCGTCACCATTGAGGTCGCCGCCGGCGCCGCCGTACCACAGCTTGAACTCCGCCGGCTCGCCGAACTGCAAGCCGCTGGGCTCGAGCGAGACGCCGATCTTACTGGTGTCGACGGTGACGGTGATCAGAACCGAGTCGCCCATCGCGAGCTCGCCAACGCCCGGCACGAACAGCGGGTCTGTCGTGGTCAGCACGATGAACGGATGGGACTCGTTGTCGATCGAGCTGCTGTAGTTGATGCGCACGGACCGCGACTCGCCGCGCACCGCCCAGAAGGACACGGTGTACTGATCGAGGCTCAGGGGAGGTGTCAGGGCCATCGCTCCTGAGCGGCGCGCGCGAATGTGCGTTTGCGAAGTGAAGTCGGGGGTGGTGCCTGACCAGCGAAGGAACTGAGGACCCTGAGGACCCTGAGGAGCCGCGGGAGCTTTCACCGCTGTGGGTTGGTCGCAATGCGCTATCGAAAGCGCCAGGGCGAACACCATGAGTTGGCGGCGCACGAACATGAGCATCTCCAAGGGCTCCAGGGTCTCTGGTGACTGCGTGGACGACTTGACTGCGGTGAGCGTAAGCGGCAGTTTTGGACCCATCTGGTCCCTCTTCCGCCTCTGCAACGACACGAAAGTAGGCCCATTTTGTCACCTGTCAAGACCGAAACTGGCCCGAAGCGAGTCCCTGTAGCGGCGAGGCTCGCCGTCCTGCTGGACGTGTTCAGCCCATGGGAAGGCATCTCGCTGAGTTATCGGCAGTTCGCAGCGGCGTTGGGGGGAGCCGTAACCGAAGCAGCGATAAAGAAATGGCCACACAGGGAGAAATTCCCGGCGGACGTTGCCCGGCTGATCGTGACCAAGGCGAAGGAGCTCGGGATCCCGGATGTCAGCTTGGAATGGGTCCTCTGGGGCGAAGGTCAAGGTCCCAAAAAAGGAACCAAAAAGGTCCCCACTCAGGGACAGCAGCACGAGCATGAGGAGTTAGCGGCGAGCATCGCTGAGGCGCTCCGGACCGACCTTGCCCACAACGAATTCGGCCAGTGGTCGTCAGTCGAAGTACAGCGGACCCTCGTCTGGGCGCTCAAAGATCTCGCGCGACGGCTGTGGGTGCTGCGGTTCCCGATGAGTGAGACGTTCCGGCTGACGGACGACTGGGGGACCCGGATCGGATTACCAACCCGTTCCCTTGCCTCGGCCTCGGCGCCTGATGATTTTTCCGCCGTCCCTCCGCGGGCCGATAGCTCAACTGGCAGAGCAACTGACTCTTAATCAGTAGGTTCTCGGTTCGATTCCGAGTCGGCCCACTTTCTGAACCCGGTTTTAGCGACGCGTTAGACTCACCCCTGCCTGCAGAAAGCTCACGGTCGCGCTGCCCGCGGCCTGGCCACCGTTGAACTTCACATCGCCGCCAAACACGCCGACCGAGTAATGGATAAAGGGGGCAACCAGCCAGCTGGGGCTCGCCCGATGCTCGTAGCCCACGCCCAGCTGCGGTCCGATTCCTGACGAGGTCACGACATCCGTGCCGTCGCTGGCGCGATGCATCACGAGCGCCGCGCCGCCGCGCAGATAGAACCGCCGCCGCAAACTCGGATACCAGTACCCGGCGGCCCCAACCGACAGGAGCGTCTGAGTGACGCCGCCGTCGCGCTCGCGCCACGCGGCGAGCTCGCCGCCGATCCGCAGTGTTCGGCTCGTACTGCCGCCGAGGCCGGCAAACGCGGACATGCCGGTCCGACGGCTTCCAGCGCAGATCTGACACGTGACGCGCGCCCAACCCGGGGCGACGCCAACGGCCCACCACAGCCCGCCCCCGCCGCCGGCAGCGGCGCGGCGCTGAGCCGACACGCCCGTGCTCGCAAGCAGGAGCGCCAGTACGATGATCGCAGCCGATCGCATATCGCCACTATAACTCAATTGCTGTGGCCCATTTGGGAGTGATCGTGGTCACCGCTACCGCCCCCTGGGCGGGGCGAACGTGAGAGCCGGAAAAGCGTATGAAACGGGCGTTCGTGCTTCTTCTATTAGTGGCTGCGTGCCACGACGGTCCCGCGGCTCCAGTCTACGGTCCCGCCACCGCCAACGGTCGCGCCTTCGGCATTTGGACGCCCGGCGCGAACGACGATTGCTCTGCCGCGCAACATGACGCGTACTCGGTGGTCGGTCCGGACCGCAAACGCTATCCCACATGGCACCCGCCCATCGATCCGGCGACCGGTTGCTCCTTCGGTCACGATCATGGACGCGATCCACGCGGCTCGGCGCTGTACCGTGAAGTCGGAGCCATACCCTTTGGCTACGTGAACGAGCAGCTCGACATCTACGATCCACTGACGCCTCGCCACGAAGACCATTTCGGGCACAAGGTCGAATGGCAGAACAACATGGCCATGCACTTCGGGAGCGATGCGGCGGACGCACTGTTCGATGTCCGCTGCGACGTTCTGACAAAGCTGCATCAGGGCACCCACTCGAAGGACGCGTTCACCAACAACCTCCACGAGCTGGTCTATCACATCCGCTGCAGCGACGGCACCGAGATGCACATCAAATGCTCACGGCCATCGGCACAACCGGGGGAGTTCATCCGGAGCTGCGACCGCGCCACGATCGTGGTTGGTCCGGCCACGCCGCCCAATTCACCATCGGGCGGCGGCGTGAGGATCATTCCCGATCGCACCTGTGTCGATCAGCAGATCCTCGTGCCGGCGGGACAGTTCTCCAACTTCGGGACGCTACGCGAGAGCTGGGAGACCTCGAATTCGATCCGCCGCGAGGGCGGCCGTACGCTGGCGTTCTTCAATCCTTATTACCAGGTTGCGCTGCCGAGCCGCTTCTACGATCCCGCGCTTGCGGGGACAGTCGGGCGGCCCATCGACGTGTGCTACGAGGTGACGCCGGCAGGCGAGCAGGCGCGCGGCAGTGGCGCGTGCTCCAGGTCAACGAGTAGCGGGACGGTGCTCGGCGTGACATTCGACGACCCGCAGTCGGTCTTCGATGGCTCGGACCGCGTGGTGGACATCAATTCCAACTTCATCGCCAATGATGACGGTCCCGAGGTCTGGTACACCGACCCCTTCGGGAGGCACGGCCGCACCCAGCCGTTCCCGGGCTCGATTCGCCAGAGGATCGCGCGCATCAATAACGACCGCGGTGGCCTCGAGCTCGCCGGCCCGACGATCGGCGGGGAGCGGGATTACGGTGGACCGCGGGTGCACGCCCCCAACTAAATGCAGACGCAACAGACGCAGCAGACGCAACAGGTCAACTCTATTTTTTCCGCGCCACCGTCCCAATTGCGTGGATCAAATCGCCCAAATCGTAGGGTTTAGTTACTGAAGGCTGCCCGCAGTTCTCCAGGAAGGACCGCGTTTCCCCGCGCGCCTGATCGCCCGTCACGAAGACGAAGCGCTTGGCGACGAGGGGGCGGCCGTTCACGAGCTGCTCGTACATCGCGCGCCCGCCGAGTCGCGGCATCTGCAAGTCGGTGACAATGGCGTCGAAGGCGGTATCGCGGTCTCCCAGTCGTTCCATTGCCTCGAGCCCATTCTCCACCGCCACGACTTGATGCCCTTCACGCTCCAGCAGCAGCACCATGGCCTGGCGGTTCACGGCATCGTCGTCCACGACGAGGATTCGCATGCGGGGCAGGCTCTCGGCGGGCGCAGCGAGTGGAGCTTGTGCGCCCAGCAGGCTGCGCGGCAACGTGACGACGACCTCGGCACCGATACTGCCGCCGCGCGGCCGCAGCCGCAGGCTGCCGCCGGCGGACTGCGCGAGCGCGCGGGCGAGCGCGAACTCCACCTCGCCACCGCCGCCCGACTGCGTGAAGCGGAACGGTGACACCAGCCGCTGCTCGGCTTCGACGGCCAGCGGCGCGCCCGAATCCCAGAGCGACGCGACCACGGAGGGTCCGGTCGCGATTACGTCGAGCCGCAGCTCACGTGGCGGCTGAGACGCGCGCAGCCGGCGCAATGAGAAATCGAGCAGTTTGGTCAGCATCTCGCTGAGCTGGGCCATCGGACAGGCAACCATGGGCAGATCACCAGGAACCATCCGATGTATCTTGACGCCGAGCTCCCGGAACGTGGATTCCCGCTCCGCCAACACGCCGTTGAACACCACCCCCGCATCGCACGGCTCCGCGGCGCCCGCCGGGTGCACCGCCAGCTCGAGGAAGTGGCTCGTGATCTCGGCGGCGCGCCGCACTTCGCCGTGCAACAGAACGAGCGCACGCGCCCGTTCGGGATCGAGGGGACTGCCGTGAAGCAGATCGGCGAGCGCGCCGATCGCGGCGAGGCGGTTGTTGAGGGCGTTCAGAACGTTTGCGGCGCCTTCATCGAGGACGACGTGTTTAACATCAGGAGTGGAGGGTTTCGAGGTTGGTGGAGGTTGTGAAGGTGGTGCCGGGCGGGCGCGTGCTACAACCGGGGCCTGCTTGGCGCGGCCCAGCAGATACCCGACGAGCGCGCCGACGGCCGCGCCAAACCCGAACGCAACCCATAGCTCCATGCTGGAAAGCTATGCGCCGCGCAGGTTTGCGCGAGCAGTCGGACATCACCGCACGCACGCGATGCCGGTCACGTGTTGCCTTGATTCGCGCGAGACGCCGTTCTAGTTTTCCGGCGCTCGCCCTGGTGGTGAAACTGGTAGACACGCTGTCTTGAGGGGGCAGTGCCGCAAGGCGTCTCGGTTCGAATCCGAGCCAGGGCATTCCGCTTTTTTTCATCCCCGCTACCCAAATCGCTTCGCCGCCCGCTCACGAGCCTTGCGGGCCTCCGCTTCGCGATTGCGCGGTGGGGCCTTGATCGACAGTGAATCGATCAGCCGCCGCGCGACCATCGTCACATCATCCACCGCGGCATTGAACGCCGCTTCGTTGGCTTGCGAAGGGTGCGTGTTGCCGCTCAGCTTGCGCACGAATTGCAGTGCCGAAGCGCGTACCTCGTCGTCTGTGGCCGGCGGCGCGAAGTTGGCCAGAGTCTTGATGTTACGGCACATCGTTCACTCCTAACGCTAGATGTCGATTCCTACGAGCCTCGTTCGACGTGTAATTGAAACCTCGATCCTCGGCGAACTCAAACCCGAAAGTGAGACGAAAATGCGATTTATCGTGCTGGTCAAGGCCAACAAGGACTCGGAAGCGGGGGTGCTCCCGACCGAGGAACAGCTGAGAGACATGGGGAAGTTCAATGACGAGCTCGCCAAGGCCGGCGTCATGCTGGCAGGCGAGGGTCTTCAGGCGTCGTCGAAAGGGGCGCGCATCAACTACTCGGGCAGCAAGCGGACGGTGCGCGACGGCCCCTTCGCGGAAACCAAAGAGCTGGTCGCGGGATTCTGGATCTGGGAGGTGAAGTCGCGGCAAGAAGCGCTCGAATGGGCGAAACGGATCCCCTTCCAGGAAGGCGAGGTGGAGATTCGGCAGGTCTTCGAGGCCGAAGACTTCGGCGCCGAGTTCACGCCCGAGCTCCGCGAGCAAGAGGAGCGGCAGCGGGTAGCGATCGAAAAGAACAAGCAGCGCTCGGGGAAATGACCATGCGATTCATGACGATTGTGAAGACCCGCGAGACCGGCGCTCGGCCGTCGCCGGCGCTCATGGAGGCGATCGGCAAGCTCGGCGCGGAAGCCGCGAAGCAGGGTGTGATGGTCGGCATGGGCGGCCTAATGCCGACCGCCACGGGCGCGCGCGTCCGGCTCGCCAATGGGAGGATCACGGTGACGGACGGACCGTTCACCGAGGCAAAAGAAATCATCGGCGGCTACGCGATCTACGATGTCGCCTCGAAGCAGGAAGCGCTCGAGTGGACGCGGCGATTCTTGGAGGCTCATGTCGGACTCTGGGACCAGGACCTGGAAGTGGAAGTCCGGCAGATGATGGATGCCCCCGAAAAAGGCTGCTGAAGCCATCGATGCAGTCTGGCGGATCGAATCTGCCAGACTCATCGCTGGTCTCGCCCGCATCGTGGGCGACGTCGGACTCGCGGAGGACCTCGCGCAGGACGCGCTCGTCGCCGCTCTGGAGCAATGGCCCGACGCAGGTGTTCCCGACAATCCGGGCGCCTGGCTCATGGCCACTGCGAAGCATCGAGCCATCGACCATTTGCGGCGCCGCAAGATGCAGGACACGAAGCACGAGCATATCGGGCGTGAGCTCGACGAGCGGCAGGCAAGCCCCGAGGCGGATCTGGCCGCAGCCCTCGACGACGAGGTCGGGGACGATTTGCTGAGCCTCATCTTCACTGCGTGCCATCCGGTCCTCGCCACCGAGGCGCGCGTCGCCCTGACGCTGCGTCTGCTGGGCGGCTTGACGACGGACGAGATCGCGCGCGCGTTTCTCGTCCCCAAGTCCACGATTCAGCAACGGATTGTTCGTGCCAAACGGACGCTCGCCGCGGCGCGGGTGCCCTTCGAGGTGCCACGCGGCGCCGAGCTGGCCGAGCGGCTCGGCTCGGTGCTCGAGGTCATCTATCTCATCTTCAATGAAGGCTATTCGGCGACCGCCGGCGAAGACTGGGTGCGGCCGGCGCTGTGCGAAGATGCGCTACGCCTGGGTCGGATTCTCGCCGAGCTGGCACCGCGGGAGCCGGAAGTCCATGGGCTTGTCGCGCTGATGGAGATTCAGGGGTCGCGTATTCGCACGCGCGTGGGGCCGACCGGCGAGCCGATTCTTCTGTTGCAGCAGGACCGGGGCCGCTGGGATCATCTGCTCATCGGTCGGGGGCTTGCGGCGCTGGAACGCGCGGAGGCGCCCGGAGGCGGGTATGGTCCCTACGCCCTGCAAGCGGCGATCGCGGCCTGTCATGCGCGCGCCCGCACCGCAGACGAGACGGATTGGACTCGCATTGTGGCGCTGTATGACGCCCTCGCGCAGCTCATGCCGTCTCCGGTCGTGGAGTTGAACCGCGCGGTCGCCCTGGGAATGGCGTTTGGTCCGGCGGCGGGCCTGGAGCTCGTCGATTCGCTGACAACGGACCCGGCGTTGGCGGGTTATCATCTCTTGCCAAGCGTGCGCGGGGATCTGCTCGCCAAGCTGGGTCGTTTCGAAGAAGCGCGCGCCGAGTTTGCGCGAGCCGCGTCGCTCACCCAGAACGTCCGCGAGCGGGAGCTCTTAAAAAGAAAGGGAGAGGCTCTGTGATCGTGTCGCTTTGGAAATCCTGGTCACCACAGCTGCTCAGCATTCTCAGGATCGTGCTGGCGTTCCTGTTTATCCAGGTCGGCTCGGCGAAATGGTTTGCGTTCCCCGCCGCCGTCATGCCGGGCGGCGGCACGGCGCCCGTGGGTTCGCTGCCGTGGTTCGCGGGTGTGATCGAGGTCGTCGGCGGCACACTGATCCTCTTCGGCCTCTTCACACGGCCGGTGGCGTTCATTCTCGCCGGCGAAATGGCGTTCGCGTACTTCATGGGCCACGCCGGCCACGGTTTCTGGCCGGTACTGAACCAGGGCGCGCTCGCCGTCATTTACTGCTTCCTCTTCCTTTATTACTCCGCCGCGGGACCCGGTCCCTGGAGCCTCGACGCGCTATTGGCCCGGCGCCGCGCGACCTCGATTCCGGTCATCTGAGTGACGGATAGCGCGGCTCCACCACCGCCGCCAGCGGGCAAGCCGCGTTACGACCGGTCCATCGTCGAAGGGCCGCTGCGCCCGGCCGTCTGGAAACTCGCCTGGCCCACCTTGGTCGCGAACATCATCGGCGGGCTTCAAGGGATGGTGGACCACGTGCTGGTCGGCAACTTCATCGGCTACCAGGCCAACGCCGCGATCGGTGTTGCGTGGCAGATCTTCCTCATCGTCATCATTTTCATCACGTCGCTGTTCACCGGGATGAGCGTGCTCGTCGCGCGCTTCGCGGGCGCCGCGGACCACGACAAGGTGGACCGCGTCGTCTATCAGTCGTTTCTGACGGCGATGGGGATTTCGCTGGGGATCATGGCGCCGGTCGGTTACTTCCTGTCGCCCTGGCTGCTGGAGCTCGTCAACGCGGCTCCGGGGGTGCAGGCGGAGGCGCTCCCGTTCCTGCGAGTCATGTTCCTTGGCTCGAGCGGCATGATGATCTTCTTCATGCTGAGCGGCGCGCTGCGCGCCGCGGGCGATGCCCGGACCCCCATGATGCTCGGCATCGCGTTGACCGTATTGAACCTCGTCTTGAACCTGATCCTGATCCCCGGCCTGGGGCCCGTGCCGCGCCTGGGCACCGTCGGAGCCGCGATCGGCACCTGTCTGGCTTCGGGACTGCTGGCCGCGTACGCGTTCTGGAAACTGTGGCATGGGGGATGGGTCGTGTCGTTCCCGCGAGGGCGCGGCTTCGGACCGGATTGGGACATCATCAGGGCGCTATTCCGATTCGGCCTGCCAACCGGCATCCAGGGCATCGCCATGAATATCGGCGGCGTGTTGATGCTCTCGTTCATCGGGTCGCTGGCGCAGGGCGATGCGGCGCAGGCGGCGTTCGCCGTGTCCTACAGCCAGCTGTTCTCGCTAATCACCTGGACATCCGTCGGCCTGATGGGGGCGGCGGCAGCGATTGCGGGACAGAACCTCGGGGCTGGGCATCCCGACCGCGCCGACCAGGCGGTGCACATCGCGGCGCGTTACGGACTGTCGGGTGCCGCGTTCGTCGGATTGTTCTTCGTATTCTTCCCCCGCCAGCTCCTGGCGATCTTCGGAATGGACGATCCGGTCGTCGTGGACATCGGCGTGCAGCTGCTGCGCGTGCTGAGCGTATCCGGCCTGTTCGTCACGATGGCGCTGGCCTACACGGGTGGCTTGCAGGGAACGGGTGACACGAAGAGCCCGCTCTACATCTCGATGATTTCGCAGATTCTCGTGCCGCTCGGCATTTGCTTTGTGATTCAGCAAACGGGGACACTCGATCCGATCGACATCTGGCTCGCGATTCTCGCGGGCCATGCGACGCGCTGTGTGCTCAGCGTGCTGCGGTTCAGGCAGGGAAAGTGGCGGTACATCAAAGTGGGCATTGGAGAATCAGCCTACTAGGTGTCCCGCCTTGCCGACGAGCCCGCGCGCGTTCTCCACCTGACCCCACGTGTTCCACAGCAACACGCCACGCACCCGGCCGTCCTTGAGATAGTAGACGACGCCTTCGCGGAACGGTTCCTTCCAATCGCTTTCGACCTCAAGGCGCGGATCGAGCTCTCCAACCGCTTCGTAGCCGAGCTGGAACAAGTCTGAGTAAAAGAACGGCAGATGGGTGTAGGGCGTGCCCTTGCCGGCCATCGAGCGGCCTGCGGCGGCGCCCATCGAGTTGGCGTTGTCCTCATGCTCGACGCGCAGCCGCGTGCCGAGTGCCGGATTGTAGAAATTGGCGACGTCGCCGGCAGCAAAAACGTCGGGGGCGCTCGTCCGCAGCATTTCATCTACCACGATGCCGTTCTCGACCCGCAATCCCGCCTGCTCGGCGAGCTCCACGTTTGGCTGGATCCCGAGTCCCGCGACGATGACATCGACGGGGATCTCGCGGCCATGCGTGGTCTGCACGATCACCTTCCCGGCGCTCTGTTGCAGACCAGCAAGTCCTTCGCCAGTCCGCACGTCGACGCCTTGCTCGCGATAGTAGTCAACCAGGAACCGTGACAGATCAGCCGGGAATACGCGCGCGCCGATGCCGTCCTCGGGAATGAGCATCGTGACGTCGCGGCCGACCATCCTGAGCGCAGCCGCGATCTCCGAGCCGATGAACCCGCCGCCGAGCACCAGAAAGGTCAGCCTCTCGTTGGCAAGCGCGCGGAGCCGGCGGTAGTCGTCGTATGTGCGGTAGTAGATGATCTGTTCGGTTTGCAGAGGGAGGGGGAGGCGGCGGGGCGTCCCGCCCGTTGCCAGCAAGAGCTTGTCGTAAGACACCACATTGCCGCGATCGTCGGTGACGGTCTTTTTCTGTGCGTTGATTGCAGTTGCCCTCCGGCCGAGACGCAGATCGGCACCGATTGTCTCGGTGCCCTTCCAGATGCCCTCTTCTGGGTCTCCCTTCCACAAGGCTTTCGTCAGCGGCGGGCGCGCATACGGTGGATGCGACTCTGCGGAAATGATGCCGATGCTGCCAGTTGAGTCAGCGTCCCGGATGGCGCGAGCGGCGGCATCGGCCGTCATGCCACCACCGACGATCACGTAGCGAAAAGTTGTCATAACGACTTAAGCCCTTCTACCGACGTAAAGGTTCCGCCTTCGCCGGTCAACAGAACCGGCGGGGCCAGGAGCAGAGCGGCCAATTACAGCGTCTTCAGGAACTCGACGAGATCTCGCTGCCGCTCGGCGGTGAGCCCGAGACTCCGCGCGCGATTGTAGTGCGCAACCACATCGGCCAGCGTTGCTGCGCTCCCGTCGTGGAAATACGGCGGATGTTGCCACAGTCCCCGCAACGGCGTGGTGCGATACGCCTTCTGTGCCGTGCGAGCGGCGTACGCTCCATCCACTCCCGTCTCGCTTGGCGCGTGCAGTTTTCCGCGGTCGTTATCCGTGCCGGTCGCGCCGACATGGCACGCGGCGCAGGTGCGGTTGAATGTTGCACGGCCCCGCCCGGCGGCGGCGGCATCGAAACTCCCGGCCGGAGGCTGCGGCGCGCGCAGGCTGTGCTGATAACTCCGGAGCGCGGGGAGTTTGGACGTCACGAGGTCGGGGGACTGCCGCACGTTGATGCCGAGGCGGGCATCCGCGAAGTTGCCTTGGCCGTGCATCTGCGTGACGGCGACGTAGGCGTTCCAGTACGAAATGGGTCCTTCCGCCGTATAGGTTTCGTTGCGCACCTGCGCGAGACCGTACGCCGGTGGCAGCACGAGCGGCGTACTCTTCCCATCGAGGTTGAACCGCGGGTCGTATTTCCCCGCGCCCCAGGAGCTGTAGACCGCTTTCTGGTCGGGCGTGATAGCGGGCGAGAGCGCGATGATCGCGCCCACGTTGAGGTCACGGTTCGGCCAGCCGTCCTGCCGCTGTCCGATTCCGGGCGCAAACGAGTTGTTCACCGTCGAGTGACAGAGCGCGCACGTGACGCCCAGCCGCACCAGCGTGTCTTTGCCGTTCACCGTACTCACGGTGCCGCGCAGGCCCACGACCGCGTTGAGCTTCAGCAGCGTGAGGGTGGTGGCCGGACTGTTGAGGTCCACCTGACCGGCCTTGATCGCCTCCGCGACCGCGGGAGGGATAGCATCGGCGTCGACTTTCAAGCCGACTTTGAGCGCCAGGTTGGGACTGACCGCGCTCTGCACGACCTCGTGCATGCGTGCCGTGTCCGTCCAGAACTTCTCGTCGCCAAAGGTGTCGTAGCGAAAGATTCGTTGCCCTTCGGCGAGTGTCTGCTGCGAGGCCTCGAGGCTCGGCGCGGAGTCTTCTTGGGCGTACTGGCGTCCGCACGCCATCATTGCACTGACAAAGCCCGCGACAACGACTGCACTGCGTAGATCCTGCACACGCGACGGCATAGCTGTACCCTCCCGGGTCCCGGACAGCAGCAGCTTACTCCAGGAAATACTTGGCTAACCATGACACGATAGGGTTAAGCCAGAGGAGGGACACTGTTTGTCGCTCTCTGCGCCCGGTCCCAGAGTCCGGGCATTCCCAGCCGTTGCGACATTTCCTCAAACGCTGGCGTCGGTCCGCGCCAGCGGAGGTCCTCGAGCGTCCTGAATACCGGCACATCGGTTCTGAGCGTCGCCAGTTTGCGGAACAGCAGCGCCAGCGGGCGATTCTCTTCCAGCGCGGCGGCCAGGCGTGCCGCTCCCCGAACAGGAACTGCCCACTCCGACGCGGCCTTGGGGATCCGCTCCAGATGCGCGTAGTGGCCGAGGATCGCGCCGGATGCCTTTTCGCCCCAGCCCGGCAAGCCGGGGAATCCGTCCGCTGAGTCGCCGACCAGCGCGAGGTAATCGGGAATCGACTTCGGGCCGACCCCAAACCGTGCGATGACACCCTGCTCGTCTCGCGTTTCCCGCTTGCGGCGATCGAGCTGGACGACGCGCTCGCCGCTCACGCATTGGCTCAGGTCTTTGTCCGGGGTGCAGATGATGACCTGCTCCACGTCGGGAGACTCGGCCGCCAGGTAGGCGGCAGCCGCTAAGGCGTCGTCGGCTTCGAATTCTTCCATCGCCCAAACCACGACCCCCATCGTCCGGAGCGCGTCCTCGAGCGGATGGAACTGCGCCAGAAGCTCGGGTTCGATCCCTTCGCTGGTCTTGTACCCGGGCCAGAGGTCGTTGCGGAACGACTCGATGACGTGATCGGTGGCGACGCCGAGGTGTGTGGCGCCGCCCTCCAGCATGCCGAGCACCGACCCCAGCACGCCCACGATCGCGGCGACTTCGTTGCCGTCGCGGTCGGGCTGTTTCGGCATCGCGTAGAAATGCCGGAACAGCTCGTAGGTGCCGTCAAGGAGATGGACGCGCACGCAGGTGTCCGAACAAGTCTTCGCGGACGGCGGGATCACGCAGCTTCCACACGACCCCGTCCGTGAAGTAGTGGTGGATGTTGAAGAACGCGCTGATCGCAAATCCCACGAACTGGCCCGGTCGAGAACCAATCCAATCGGTGACGACGGCCATGGCTCCCAACGGCAATGCAATGCCTGCCACAACCGAACCGGCGAGCAACGCAACGAGGTACACCGCCATGTACAGCGAAATCAGTTGGGGCGGAGCGGCGCTCAGTGTCCGCCTGGTGCGGTTCACCTCGACGCGGAACGGGAAGATCAGGTACTGGAGCGCATGCGCGATCTGGACGATGAAAAGCGCGGCCAGTCCGACGCGAGCCATCGTCGCGTACCAGACGAAAATGGCGATCCAGGGGATCCAGGCGCGCAGGGGCGCGAAGCGGCCGGTGCGCGCGCGGTGCAGCGAGAAACCCACGAGACCCATCACCAGCGCGACAGCCGTCAGGGCGCTGAGTCCGATATACAGCGGCGTAAGATCGACGTACTCCGAGTACCCGAGGTAGAAGAACCAGACCACGTGCCAGGCCGTGAGGATATAGAGCGATCCGCGGATGAGACGTCGCTCGAGCTGGTTGAACGGGTTGCCATCGAGATAGGTGAACGTGGCGGCCATACCCCAGGCCTGACTCGTGTAATGCCAGGCGAGGTATGTACTCGAGATCGTGAGCAGCACCGAGATGGGCACGTCGGTCCAGCGGC
>Ga0193739_1000312_pt1 | contig 13639 bp, 14 predicted proteins | sample L2a2metaG_FD_144926 | JGI IMG/M metagenome (GOLD analysis project Ga0193739, IMG submission 144926) | Soil microbial communities from a riparian zone of the East river system, Colorado, United States - L2a2 | ecosystem: Environmental > Terrestrial > Soil > Riparian zone | place: USA: East River...
TATAATAGTAAGATCCTATAGAGAAGGGAAACGCAAGAGACAATCTGATCTTTTTTCGAATGTTACAAATATCACCAGAATAATAGAAGATGAAAAATTTGTTCAATCCAGAAGGGCGCTCAGAAAAAGTAAACTCTTAAATCAGTTAAAGGAAGGAAATGGAAACGATAGTTTAATTGAGCTTGATATGGCAACAGAAGATGCAGCTAGAAATGTAGCATCTACTTACGATAGATTGGGTTTTATATTAAAACATGATAAAGAGTTGGAAGATGAATTTATCCAGTGGCAGAGCTATGTTATTGCAGATATGTGGCTACTAATAAAAGATCTGGTAACCAAAAAGTGGCGGTCAAAAAACCTATCCTATTTGAAGGAATTTGAACGAATAGGCAAAAAAGCATTAGCTATTGAGACATAGGTAAACCATAAGATGATCTTTCTTGAACGTCCTATGTGCCTATTTTATCTATTTTACATCATGCAAATTAATTTCAAATATTATCCAAAGTTTATTAAATCATAAAATATTGAGAGTTTTTTTGCAACAATACTCTAATTCATTACATCAAAATAGGCTTCATCGTTCATCCTATCCGATGAAATATTTACATAATGCTACAATGGGAAATAGATAGATACTGATAGACGTTGTATCTTATGAACTGAAAGATACCAAATTTGTGAATAGACTATCAGTTTACTTAAATATCTAGGTGAAGCTAAGATAATTATGAATTCAAGGCTAATCATCTTATCGTTGACAATACCTTTGCTATTTAGTTATGGTTTTGGAACTATTGGCTATACAAGTGGTCAAATCAACACCACACAGCAGTTGCAGGAGCTGAAGATGAATCAGAACAATAGCCAGGTAAATGCAAGCCAGATACAGGGTAATGGGTCTGCTGGTAACTTGACTAGTGCGTGTGACCCTTCATATCCAGATTTTTGTGTTACCACATTTTCTGCAAACATGACTTGTACAGATATCCCGTACAGAAATTTTACAGTGTTAGCACCAGACACTTATGGACTAGATTCTGATGGCGACGGCCTAGGTTGTGAAAATTCTAACGTTACCTATGTGAAATCCAGTGCGACAAACAAATCAAGTAGCCTTAACACAACTCTTCCCTAATAATTGTCTTCTAAGTCACTAGATGGTATTAAAATTGGTAAATATGATGAGAACGAACAGTAAAGAAAAATCCTGTCTTGTTATAGATTCATGATTATTATCTTGTAGTTAATTGTAATAAATTAAGAATTATTTTCTCTAATTTGAGAAACTGGATAAGCCTTAAATTAGCCTATCCATTTACTTAGGTGGTCTCATTGAGAAGATTTAACTCAAATATTACAAAATCTAATCTGTTCGTTCCGTCATGCATTGTTGTCCTTATGATTGTAGCCCTACAATTTTCATCATTTAATTTAGTCGCGGCTCAAATGCCCAACCAAATAGAATATGTGTATAATATTGAACAGATGAAAGGTCACCTTGAACAGGCCATTGTAAACAAAGAAAATGGAAACAATACATTAACCCAAGCCCACATCCTACATCCTATTGTCGAAATATATGATTTTATTGAAGCTCCTCTTGTTACTGTTGATAGTAATCTCAATCACACCCTATATACTTCATTAAATGAGCTATCACAAAATGTAGAAAAATTAGACGTATCTCAATTTAAGGAAGAAACAGATAAAGCGAATGAGCTGCTAAACAATGCAATTGAAGTAATTGTTCCGCAAAATAATATTACCTTGAACCTGATAGTAGCCTCATGGCTACTTGACGTTGCAAATACAGAATATGAAGCAGGTGTGAGGGATGGGAAAGTGATTGAAATAGTTGAATATCAGGATTCAAGTGGTTTATATCAAGAGCAGAGTCCTTGGTTAATGACACATTGCCCAGGCTTGATCAACCAATGAAAACCTCAGCAGACGAAGTCCTAAGCTTGATCTCGCCTCTGAAATTGAAGGTACAAAGTAAGGCGGACTTCCAGACATCAATCAGCTAGATAAGGCAAAAAATATCGAATATGACTGGGGTCTAGTAACCAAAACAAGGACCTAGTGATGACTCTGTCATTAAAGCATTCTTATCTGATTGAGGGCAGAGATTCACATGTGGTTAATTCTTGGAGTAAATGTGCAATTTCTGTAAAGTTGGACTAAGGTTGAACTTGTCCAAAAACTGAATCGTTATCGTTACTTAAAGTCTTCCTATTATTTTTCTCTATATTCTCTATTTCTTTTTCTATTGCAAATTTATCAAGAATTTTACCCGCTTGATTATCATAAAAGGTTCCTGTCAATGTGGAGTGCGAATTGTCATTACTAATGTCTATATTCAGAAATCCAAAATCCCCAGCAAATTGTTTGTCTACAAAGGGAGCCTGTCCATCAAAAGAGTAAAAATTTACCCCTCCAGTTCCAACTATGGCAAACACAATGCCATTTTTTTGACCGTCATATACCGTAGTAGGCTCATTTGTTACTACTGGTTCTGAACTATCGTTGGGATTATATGATATAGGATATGTTCTCTGATAATTGTGATTATGTCCGCTCAATACCAAATCTGCTCCGTATTTCTCAAAGATTGGATGATAAAGATCCCGTAGGGATGAATAAGCCTTGTGTTCTGACGGTGAAGTATAAAGAGGTCCATAGGAACTAACTACTATCCAATTAACATCCTTGTTCTCGGATGCCTTTTTCAAATCTTGTAATACAAAGTTGTATTGTTCTGATCCTTCTTCATAGTCAGATTCTGCGGCCATGATAAGAAAATGTACATTGTTATAATCATAAGAATAGAATTGTTTTTCCAAACCAAAGCTTTTGAGATACTGATCAGTCTTTGCTTGCCCGTCTTCAACATCATGATATCCAAAAGTGATCATCATCTTGCTTTTAAGAGGGGTCATAATATCAAACCAACAATCTGCAGTACTATGATACGAAAGATCTCCTAATGCAAGTACCAATTCAGTGTATTTGTTGAACATCCAAAATCACCAGTTGCAGCAAAATTAAAGTTATTATCTCCATTATCACCACTAAATCCACTAAAACTATAACCTTCATAAGTATTGGAAATATCATCTTCCTTCTGATCAGCGCTGGCCTGGTCTTCTGACCGTTGTTCTATTAGCCTTTGATTATCCTGGTCATTTAGCAGCCTGTCCTTTAAATCTTGTAATTTCTCGTTTAGTTGGTCAATTTTTAATCCATCTCCTAGAGTATTTTTTTCTCCTTCGGCGTTCATTCCGGCGGTATCAGGTTCCTGATTATCGTCACCATTGTTTTCACCTTTCTGTATATTTTCCTGTTCTTGTTTCAAGACCTGCAATCGCTCTAAGGGGTTAAGCTTTTCCTCTTGAAGGGCATTAACGTCGTCGCTATTTTCTTCGTTTCCATTAGTCTCTTTCTCATCAGTACCAGCATCCTCCTCCTCTTCCTGTTGTTCTGGCACAGGTGGGTTATCTTTATCTTTTAGAATCCCATCTTTTAGTTGGTTCAATTTATTATTAAGTTGATCTACGGTCTTATTTGCTTCAGCAGTGATATTTTCAATTGGTTCATTGAAAATGATTCCATTATTATCATTATCATCCTTGGGACCGATCTCAAGAAAAGGTCCCAATGACAAAGTTTGAGTCTTATAACTTACGGGTATTATTGGGTCCCATTGATGGTAGGATTGTAGTGCATAAGCCGCAGGGACATTGTATGTGTTTGAATTAAAAGCTATCGCAAAACGGAATAAAAGATTATTAGTCCCTAGATTAGATACAAAAATAAGAAAGACCAACGAAAATCCAATTGCTAATACTTTATTTATCATGATAACCAACAGTTAGCCTACTGCTCTCTTTGGAATGAAGGTATAAATGTCTTCTGTGTGAGTATTCTACAAAAATTTGAAACCCGCAAGTCGTTTGAATAGTTAGGCCTTACTATGGGTGTATAGAATCTACGTGGAGCATATCGCTATCGATATTGATTTTCGTTATGGACTTGAACTGAATGTTTCTAATCGGAGAGAATCTGATGCAGAAGAAAGAAAGCCAGCAGATAATTACTGATATAAGATCGTTACTTAATCAGACTGTTATGACAATTCAGAACAAGAAGTACGGCAGAACTTTAGCTTCGATTGAGGATTTTGGAAAAATATGAATTTATAGAAGCTCCACTGGCAGAACAAAATGAGACTCTATTGGATGAAACAGGGGTAAATGCTAAGGGAGTAGTTACGAAATCAACTAATGGAGAGGATTCAGACTCTACCGAACACTTGTTAAAAAATAAATTCCAAATATACCAGACGGATATAATAATTACTAGATAACCATACTGAACTACATTGAATGGGCGGTAAAGATTTTGATATTGAGACCAAAAAAATGTACCTTTATCGTCCCAAATTTGATACAAATCCAATTCTAAAAATATTGATATATGAGAGTATTGAGACAGTTACAATGAGAATTTCATCGGAAATAGCAAATGCAATCAATGATCAAATTGCTTATGAAGCATCAGCAACTCATGCATATGTTGCAATTGGATCGTGGTGTGAAAGAACTGGATATGATGGAAGTGCAACATTCTTTTTTGAACAAGCTGCTGAGGAGAATACACATATGATGAAATTCGTTCACTACCTTAATATTTCCGGAGCAGAGGCGATAATTCCAGCAACAGAAAAACCTCAAGGAAATTTTGATTCATTAGAATCTACTTTCCAGGCAGGTTTAAAAAGCGAACAGACAGTTACGAAGCTCATTAACAATCTGGTAGAGATTGCTGAAGGAGAGAAAGATCGTGCTACATATTCTTTCTTACAATGGTTTGTAAGCGAACAAATAGAAGAAGAAACTTTATTTGAAACCATCCTTCAAAAATTCGAGATAGTCGGGAGAGACAAAATAGCGATATATCAAATCGACCGATCCTTGGCCTCAATTAGATCGGAAATAATGGCTAAAGGGGATTCTCAACAGCAACCATCAGCTAATTAATTAGTGAACGCCTCTTTAGTGATTTTTTGACACTATTTCAATTCAAATGAGGAACATCTCCTTAGCTAATACATTAAGGTTGCAGATTCATTTCATTCAATAGTATTAATTGCATTCCTTGTTTTGATTCAACAAGGATTACCATGTAAAAGTTTTTAGATCACAATGAATTAAATACAATCATCAATTTACTATGACAAGGGATTTTGTGATATAATTTAATTGATAAAGTGTATAAATGACATATTGAGAATTAATTTACCTAAAATTGCTTCATTTGATAAGTGCAGAAGCAATCAATTGAAACTTGGTATTTCTCTTATTACATTCCTGGTTCTTATTTTCTCAAGCGCCCTTGTTCAATCCTCTCATGTTTATGGACAATTTGGGTCAGTTAGCTCGTCTAATACATGTTCAAAGCTTCCAGTTAATGGGATTACGGCTAGTGGAACTGATCCTGTAAACCCGCCATACCATGCAATTGATCAGAATGTTAATACACGGTGGTCTAACTTGGGTCTAGGGTCATGGATACAAATCGATTTAGGCCAAGAGAACGTAATCTGCGGTGTCGGTATTAACTGGCATAGGGGAAATGAACGCGTAAATACATTTGTAATATCAATATCAAAAGATGGCAAAACATTTACCAATGTTTACTCTGGAAAAAGTGACGGTACATCATTAACTGAACAGAAATATGATCTTCAATCCAAGGCAGGTAGGTTCATTAGAGTTATGGTTAGTGGGAACACCCAGAGCAACTGGATTAGTATCAGTGAATTTAAAATTTACGGTTACCAAGCCTTATCTGAATCATGTGTGAAGAGTCATGTCTCGCAGGCAGCTGCAGCTGCAGCGAGCAGCCAAATTGGATTTCCATCTTCAAATGTTGTTGATAACAATCTTAACACTATTTGGTCCAATTATGGTGTAGGCTCAGCCATACAGTTAGATTTAGGATCAAGTAAGATCATTTGTAGTTTAGATATAGCCTGGCATAAAGGAAATGAGAGACAGAACAATTTCGTAGTTTCAACTTCTGAAGATGGAAAATCATACAAGACTGTATTATCAACAATAAGTAGTGGAAAGTCATTATCATATGAAAAATATGATATTGCTGATACTAATGCAAGATACATAAGAATAACTGTAAATGGAAATACTCAAAATAATTATGCAAGTATAGTCGAGATCAGAGCACAGGTACCCTCCTCTGGTCAATCACAGGTTCAATGCGTTGATGGCCATATTCAAAATGCTAAAACTTCTGCTAGTCAGGCTGGTTTTCCTGGTACTAATGTTCTTGATGATAGTCTAGATACCAGATGGTCCAATAATGGTGTGGGTTCATGGATACAGCTTGATTTGGGAACTAGTAATAAGATTTGTGACATTAGTATTGCGTGGTACAAAGGAAATGAGAGACAGAACAATTTTGTCATATCTACTTCCAATGATGGAATAAAATTCACAAATGTATTGAGCTCCAAGAGTAGCGGTTCTACACTGAACCCAGAAAAATATGATATTGCAGATACTAATGCAAGATACATAAGAATAACTGTAAATGGAAATACTCTGAATAGCTATGCTAGCATAACCGAAGTATCCATAAATATAGTCTCTATTTCAGGATCATCAAGCTATTATATAGGTGCAGCAGGCGACTGGGGTTCGGCCAACAATGATAACTGGGAACAGACGGTAGACCTCATGATTGATAACAAAATAAACTTGGCACTTGGACTAGGTGATTATTCGTATGGATCGGTAGAAGAATTTGAGCCGGTAGTCGATGAGCTAAAAAATGCAGGAATTCCAATGAAAGGCGCTAAAGGTGATCATGATTCAAATTCTTATGCTGAATTATTCGGACAGCCATCCATGGTTTATGCATTTGATGCAGGACATGCTAGAATTATAATGCTAGATGCGTATAGATCCTCTTCATCAAACGCCGAATTCCTTGAAAAAGAACTTAAGGCAACAACAAAACCGTGGAAAATTGTAGTAACGACAACTCCTCTTTATACAAGCCCTTCTAATCACGGTGCAGATGAAGACCAGACAGAGACTTTACAGACACTATTCGATAAATACGGAGTAGATCTAGTAATGTGGGGCGACAATCATAATTATGAAAGGATAAAGTTTCCTGATAAACACACGGTTTTCATACAATCTGGCACCGGCGGAAGATCTCATTATGAATTTGAAGGACAGATAAAAGAATCGATATATCAAAATGATGAGGACTATGGTTTTACAAAAATACTAATTAGTCAGAGCTCTCTAATGGGACAGTTCATATCGCATAGCGGGAAGATTTTGGATAATTTCAGCATAATAAAGTAAAACAACAAACCCGTATTACTGTAAATATCATCAACCAGTAATCTGGGGACAAGTATTGGCACTACCTCAATGAAATCAGGATTCCTAATGGCACTATTTGCAACTACAAAAAGTCTTGTGGACCAGAGATTACAAGTACTTCTCTTGCTGAGACATAAGAACCGCAGAAGAACAAATAAGAGCTGCATAAACGGAAAATTGATAAATTTGTCCAGGATTGAATTACTATGTTTATTGACAATGATAAAGACGACAGGTTGTTATAAATAGACACTTCCCGATTTCTGTATAAATTTGGACCTAATCTGGACAAATATTTTTAAAAGAAACACGCGTTGTTCAAGTGAAAGTAAATTGAAAAAAACTACAATCATGGTTGGCTTGATGATAATTGTAAGTCTAGTCTCTTCAGTGATGTTAGTGACAACCATATCGCAGATATCCTTTGGTGCTTTGTCCAATGTACAGAACTTTATGAACTTGACAGAGGAACAAAGAATTCAGGCGGCCCAAAATATGACTCAGAATGAAAGAGAAATGGTAATGAATGAATTTTCGAAACAAAATTCTACTGTTGATGAAAATATGTCTAATACTACAACGCCAACTGATCTTGAGCCCTTAATGGGTAATTTTGTGGATGCAGGAGATGGTTTTCATAAGGCTGAGGGGGTTGCTAAAGTAATAAATCTTGCAGATGGAAGAAACTTCCTAAGAGTGGAAAATCTAAAAGCTACTAATGGACCAGATCTCTATGTTTATCTTTCCACTGGCAAGGATGTATCGGACATTGTAAATCTTGGAAGATTAAAAGGCAATATTGGAAATCAAAATTATGAAATTCCTGCCGGTACTGATCTCTCAAAATACAATACGGTACTAATTTGGTGTAAGGCATTCTCGACTCTATTCGGCAGCGCAAAACTATCGATTTAATAACTAGAAAGAGGTTCAAAATCTATGAATATAAAAAAGATTATAATAATAATCATAATAGCCGTGGTTGCGATATCAATTGGTTTGTATACGATTTTACCCCTCTTTACTAACACGATAATCGATGAACCATTGCCAACAGCATCACAATTGAGTCTAAGTGCACTTGGTGTTGAGAACTTTTTGAAACAATTAGATTAACCGCAAAATATACCTATTTTTTTCTTCTCCAAATAGTTAGCGGTTAAAGTAGTAAGACCTAAGCGTTACTAAAAATTAAATCAAAATTAAATTAATAGGATCCTACTATCTACATAATTGAATTCCAGCGTCCTGGACTATCTGTTAAGTCCAACTATGCATATAGCTTCATTAACGAATTTGACATGTCCGCTATCATGATCTGAGTACTTTAGTTTCGCTTGTTCAGTAACAGCATTCCATACCTGCTCTCTTGTTGTATCAGTCTCATTGGATAACATTGTGCGAATGGGTGCAACAATGTCCTGATTGAATTTGGTATAGTCCTCAGCTGAGTCAAATTCGAAGGTTACCGCAATCTTTTCACTCCGTACATCTGCAAATCCAGCTTTGAGCAAGGATTTTTCGAGCGACTCTACATCAGCTAAACTAAATGGTCCCGGAACTCCCTGGCCTGGTAATGAAGTTTGAAGATGTTTTCTGGCAGTATCCATAGACAGGCTGATGAACGGGACTTCAGACGGCTCGGACCAGACAGCAGCTGCCAATTTCCCACCGGAGACTAATAGACGACGGATATTACTCAAAGCTATGTCAAGGTTTGGTAGAAACATTAATCCCCATCTACAAAGAATTGCATCGAAAGTTTCGTTTGTCCCTAGTTTGAGGTTTTCAGCGTCACTCTGTACAAATTCCATAATGTCCTGCAATCCCAAAGATCTGGCTCTTTCTTCGCCAATTGCCAACATTTCTGTGGATATATCTGTAGCAGTAACATGCCCCTTTTTACCTACAGTTTTTCCCGCAGTAATTGCTGGTTCTCCAATGCCCGTTGCTATATCTAAAACTCTTTGTCCTGCTCTAATCTCTGCGAGTTCAATTAATCTATCACTAACCTTTTGTGCACCAATTTCAAGCGTTTTCCACCACTTTTGCCATCCACTTGCCACACTATCCCAGCTTTGTCGTTGATTTATCTTAAACTCATCAGGATTAAAATTGCCTTTGCTCATTACTATTTATGATCGCTTCACAAACCTTAATTAAAATTTCTATTTTTCCTTAAGGTTATCAAACCTACTATTATGTAAGTGATTGAGATTAATGGATGAAATTCAACTGTATCATTTTAGATTCGCATTTCTATTTCAAGTCGTCAATAAGAAATTCAAACATACTTTGTATTTCATTATTTATGGATATTTGAACCTAAAAAAACAATTTTCGCGATAGCATTATTCTTTAGTAACAAAGTTTCAAAAAGTTCTTATCTATTGTATCCTATAAGAGATCAATACGGATCTTGGAGTAGGAGGACCGTATAATGATGACTGCATGCGCCATCTCCAAATACACCTCCATTCTCCAAATCCGCTGATGTCGAAAACATATCGACTAGGCAAATCCGAATTTTTTGATATTTGTAGTGTTGGTCATTCATTCTTCAATACAGGGTAAAATGACAACCTTGTAACCAGACAGGATAGCATGGTTGAGTGATGAACAAGAAACAACCAGCAATCTTGCCTGCAGCCCCTTTAGGCTGATTTAATTAACTTGGACTAAATATAAAAGCACTTACATGAAATGTTCTAGCAAATTCTTGTTATTTCTCACGTCCTATTTCTTATTAAATGTCAGAATGATTTACATTTTTCAAATTCATGTTATTGGATATACGTGAACACGCTTTATTACCAAAAAGTCTTGCTTGTTTTTGCACGACAGTTAATTCTAAGAATTAATGCTCTTCAACAGTGCATAAAAGATTTCCTGATTTAAACTCCAGATCTCACCCAACAGATAATAGTTAACTCAGCCTGGGGAAAAACTGCTCTCACTAAGTATACTGAAGTAATTATTGCTATTGAATGTCTACTAGTAACCAGACATTTATGCCATCTGTCTGCGCGAAGAATATAACTAGTTATACTGTTTGTTTGTAATCAAAATATATTAAACTTTGATGTTATTAGTTTAATGTTATAAAGTCTATGACACAATTAAGCGATATTATGTCAACAAAAGTAGAGACCATTCAGACATCTGATAGTGCAAAAGATGCTGCAAAGAAAATGTTGGATAAAAATGTAAGCTCACTTGTAGTAGTTGATGAGAGCGGCCAATCAATAGGAATCATTACTGAGCGCGATATCACAAGGGGTGTTTGTACCCATGATATTCTAAGTAAGGAATTCATGATACATCATCTTATGACCTCACCGTTAACAACAATTAATCCCAATTCGTCTGTAGAAATGGCAGCAAATCTAATGTTACAAAAGAAGGTAAGACACCTTATTGTTAAGGAAGGAAACAAGACTGTAGGTATAGTAACCGCGACTAACTTTATCGATTACTTAAACGAAAAATTGGATCCAATTGATCCGAACGCGAAGGTGCTTAAAGCATTGAAAGATGAAATATGACGTGCAAAGTGTAATTCATATTTTCTATGGATATGCATTGAATCTCATTTCTTATCTGATCTTTACCCAAGATTCCCAAAATATATAGAAGCGAATTTCAACAATGGATCTAATCGATCTAATCGCGTTATTTACTTTCAGTATTCGTCATGTCTTCGCACCCAAAACTGAGCAAATTCATGACCAGCTTCATCCCGCCCCTTGGGAACCAGGTCAAGGTAGTTATATGCAGCATTCATCATATCAATTCCACGTGAATAAGCAGAATAAGTATGAAATATGCGATTCGTTTGATTCTTGTAAAAAATGCTCACTCCAGGCAGTTCTGAACTATTGAGCTCTACCATTGTAAAATTGTAAAAACCTTCGTTATTTTCTAACTCGTCGGGGGTAAACGACACATGGTAATCAAAATTAAAATCATTACCATAAGATGAAACCCACTTGAAATTCCAACCCATGCGCTTCTTGTATTTCTCTATTTTGCTATAGGGTGCTCTTGAAACCGCTATCATGATAACATCTCGTTGGTTAAGATGGACAACTACTCCATTAAAATTGTCTGCCCAGAAAGAACAAGATGGACATCCTGCATCCCAGTCAGGATAAAGTGATATACAATTAATTGACTCCTTCCATCAAAAAGATCTGCTAGGTTGTTTTCCACTTGGTCCATCAAAGATATATTCTTTATCGACTGAAACCCAAGGCATATCTCGTTGTTGCTGTCCAAGTTTGTCCCGTAATTTAGTAAATTCTTTTTCCTCTTTTAGCAAAGCGCGACCAGCTGCAAGCCACTCGTCTTTTGAAACAATTCTATGATTGCCCAAGTTTCCCATTTAACACAACTCTCCTTTAGTTATATAGTTTCAAAGTTTTGTAGTATAACCAATAGCCGCCTTCGCTATGTCTGATATAGGTGTGTTCCTGCTTATTCATAAATTCCGAATAATTTAGAACTGACCAATCTCCTTTGTTTAAATTCTACAAACTGCATATAATTAATTAGTTGTTTAATTATTTAACTATTCCACCAAAAAATTGCGCCCACATCTTGAATCCCGCGAGTATTCGAAAAAACAATGGCCTGAACCCAATTTGTCAGAAAACATCACTATATTTCAATTGAAAGTATGATTTTAATAGGTATATGTTGAATTAGCGGGAAAAATTTAATTACACCCGAGTAGAACTAGGTGGAAAGGGAATATTTGGTGTTAAAGGAGAGGGACGAGGATTTCATCAAACGTAAGTTAGTCCACCTGGGATTTAGAATAGACGAGAATATTCTCAACAGTATAAAGAAGGCGGCAAAAAGGACTGAAACTACGGTGAGCAATCAAATCAATATAATTCTCAGAAATTGGGTTACACGAGACACTTATTTTCACGAATTAGGTTTTATCCCTACAAGTAAGGATGTCCTCAGAGCGTGGGTTAATAAAATTGAACAAAATGATCTTATTACGCAGGCTAGAGAATTTGGACTATCTGCAGCAGAATTCATAGCTTATTTTTTTGGCGAAGTTAACGTAACTAATATGATCAAGTTTCTAGAAATACTTTTGAGCAGATTCCCGTCTTATGATCATCGGATTGAAAATAATATTCATTCATTTCATATAAACCACGATATATGTCTGAAATATTCAATTTTCTTTAGTGAGCTATTGAAATCACTCATAGAGCCAATTATCAAGGGTCCAGTAAAAGTTAAGAATCTAACACAGAAAACGATAATTATTTCATTTGACATTTTGTAGCTGATTATTAGTAACAATAGAATGTAATGAACATTGTTGAACATTGTTGAACATTGCCTGACTGTGTCATTCATAGTATCGACGTGTAATAACTAGCAGTAATTGTACACTAGAAATTTAATATCAACTGATTTCTAACAGAGGTAATGACAACAAAAACAAATGTAGGATTGTTTCTCATGACAGGATTAGTACTGGCATTTGCCGCAATATATACATTGCCAATGCAGCAAGCAGCAGCATGTGGAAAAAGTTGTGACGGTGGCGGTGGCGGTGGCGATGATTGTTGTGGTGGAAGTCTAGTAAACGTAGAGGACAATGACATAGGCAGTAATATTGGCAATGTAAAGACCGGTGATACTCTGAGCGGGAACAAGATAGGCAATCTAAAGACCGGTGATATTCTGAGCGGGAACAAGATAAAAGCCTTGAATGACAACAACATTGGTAACATAAAGGATGTCAATGTGCTGAGCAAAAACTACTTAAAGGATGTCAATGTGCTGAGCAAAAACTATAACAACAAGTTTCTAAACAACATACTGAGCGATAACTTCAAGACCGGTGATGTCATTCACTACTACGACGAAAACGATCAAGTCAAAGTTCCTATTGTGAGTGGCAATACACTAAACGCCTTCAAACTGCTGGGCTGCGGTTGTTGAGGAATATGAAATTGGCATATAGCCAACTCCCCCCTTTTTTTTCTAATTCTTGTTTTTTGATTTCTATTATAGCTTTAACATTATTTTCTATAAGTTTTTTTTCTGCAGTATCTCAAGCCCAAGCCCAAGGCCAAGCACAGGCTCAAGGCCAGCAAATAATAGGGTTTTATGCGAATCTCTCAAGCACTGAGGAAGTACCTCCAACCGAATCTAATGCCACTGGATTAGCTGTGTTTCTA
>Ga0193739_1000315_pt1 | contig 13619 bp, 11 predicted proteins | sample L2a2metaG_FD_144926 | JGI IMG/M metagenome (GOLD analysis project Ga0193739, IMG submission 144926) | Soil microbial communities from a riparian zone of the East river system, Colorado, United States - L2a2 | ecosystem: Environmental > Terrestrial > Soil > Riparian zone | place: USA: East River...
CTCGCTCGGTGTGCTCGGCCGGCGAGTGGGAGATGCCGGTCGGGTTGCGAACGAGGAGCATGGCCGACGGCACGCCCGCAGCGGCAAGAATGCCCGCGTCGTGGCCGGCACCGGTCGGCAAGAGTGGCACGTCGCCGAGCAGAGCGACCAGCCGGTTCCGCAGCAGCAGGTCGAACTCCGTCGCGGCCGTCCACGACTCCTCGCTGACCGCGAGCTCATCCCTACTTGTCAGGGCGCCCGGCGGCATCGCCCCAGGCTGCCGCGTTGTCAGGCCCGACAACTCGGCGACGAGCGCGCGCACGCGCTCATCGTCCGGCCCACGCGCGTCCAGCCACGCAGTCACCCGCGACGGGATCGCGTTGACGCCGTTAGGTTCCACACGGACCTTGCCGAACGTCGCCAGCGCACCATGCCGGTCGGCCGCTTCGCGAGCCTCCAGGACGGCTGCGGCGTACCCGAGCATCGGGTCGTCCCGGTCCTCTAACTGCGTCGTCCCGGCGTGATCCGCCCGCCCGGTGAAGTCGAAGCGCCAGCGACCGTGCGGCCAGATCGCGCTCGCAATTCCTACCGCAGCATCGAGGTCGACCAGTCCGCGCGGGTCGTTGCTGCGAGGCTGCGCTGCGCCGAGGTCCACCGGTCGTGCCCGCCCTTGCTCGATGTGGAGCTCGACAAAGCACCCCACCCGGGCCAGCCGATCCGCCTCCGGGCCGACGCGCGAGGGGTCATGCCCGGCCGCCGACATGGCCTCGGCCATGGTCGTGCCGTCAACGTCACGCAGCGAGCGGGCGCGGTCCGCGTCGAGCACGCCGGTGAGCAGCCGCGATCCTGTGCACGCCACCCCGAACCGCGCACCCTCCTCGTCGGAGAATGCCACCACGGCGATGGGCCGGCTCGGCGTCAAGCCGCGCTCTCGGGCCGCGTCGATCGCCGCGAACGCCGAGACCACTCCAAGCGGGCCGTCGAACGCCCCACCGTCAGGAACCGAGTCCAGGTGTGAGCCCACGACCACTGCGTCGCCGTCGGATGGGTCACCCCACCACGCCCACAGGTTCCCGTTGCCGTCACTCTCGACGTCGAGCCCGCGGTGCGCAGCCGCGTCGAGGAACCACTCTCGACACTCCAGATCAGCGGTACCCCACGCATACCGCCGATACCCCCCGGTCAACGGCTCCCGCCCAACGGGCAGGAGCGCATTCCAAAGAGCGTCAAAGCTCACGCGTCACCGCCCGCGGCGAGGAAAGGACCCGCGTGGGTCGGCCGGTTGCGCAGGCGGCCCGAACACCTCACGAGAGCTCTCGCATAGGGATACGAACGCCGCGATCGTCAGCGACGTCAGAGGCGCGCTCGTACCCGGCGTCGACGTGCCGGATGACCCCCATGCCGGGATCATTGGAGAGCACACGGGCGATCTTCTCGGCGGCGAGCGGCGACCCGTCCGCCACCGTCACCTGCCCGGCGTGTATCGACCGTCCGATGCCGACGCCGCCGCCGTGGTGAATCGACACCCAGGTGGCCCCGGAGGCAGTGTTGACGAGGGCGTTGAGCAACGGCCAGTCGGCGATCGCGTCCGACCCGTCCGCCATCGACTCGGTCTCGCGGTACGGGGACGCCACCGACCCGCAGTCGAGATGGTCGCGGCCGATCACGATCGGCGCCTGCACGGCGCCGGACGCGACCATGTCGTTGAAACGCTCGCCGGCGCGATCGCGTTCGCCGTATCCGAGCCAGCAGATCCGGGCTGGTAGCCCCTGGAAGTGGACGCGTTCACCGGCGAGCCGGATCCAGCGGGCCAGCGACTCGTTCTGCGGGAACAGGTCGAGCACGGCGGCGTCGGTCGCCGCGATGTCCGCCGGATCGCCGGACAGCGCCGCCCATCGGAACGGGCCCTTGCCCTCGCAGAACAGCGGCCTGATGTACGCGGGGACGAACCCCGGGAAGTCGAATGCGCGTGCATAGCCGGCCAGCTGTGCTTCGCCCCTGATCGAGTTGCCGTAGTCGAAGACCTCAGCGCCGGCGTCGAGGAACCCGACCATCGCCTCGACGTGCAGGGCCATCGACTCGCGGGCCCGCGCCGTGAAGCCGGCCGGGTCCTTGTCACGCTCGGCCACCCAGTCCTCGAACGCGACACCGACGGGGAGGTACGCGAGGGGGTCATGGGCTGAGGTCTGATCCGTGACGATGTCAACCTCGGCGCCGCGTCGGAGCAGATCGGGCACGACCTTTGCCGCGTTGCCGCGCACGCCGATCGAGAGTGGCCGCCTCGCGTCGCGGGCCTCGTCGGCCAGCTGGAGCGCATCCTCCACCGACGATGCCTCGACGTCGAGGTAGCCGTGCTCGATCCGGCGCACGATGCGTGACGGATCGCACTCGACGACGATCGCGACTCCGCCGTTCATCGTGACGGCCAGCGGTTGCGCACCACCCATGCCGCCCAGCCCAGCGGTCAACGTGACGGTCCCGGCGAGTGTCCCCCCGAACCTGTTCGCCGCAACGGCGGCGAACGTCTCGTACGTCCCCTGGAGAATCCCCTGAGTCCCGATGTAGATCCACGATCCGGCCGTCATCTGGCCGTACATGGTCAAGCCGAGTGCCTCGAGGCGCCGGAACTCCTCCCAGGTCGCCCAGTCGCCGACAAGGTTGGAGTTGGCGATGAGCACCCGCGGCGCCCACTCGTGCGTCCGCATGACGCCGACCGGCCGGCCGGACTGAACGAGCATGGTCTCGTCGTTCTCGAGCGTCGTCAGGGTGCGGACGAGGGCGTCGAAGCTGGGCCAGTCGCGCGCGGCGCGACCGGTTCCGCCATAGACGACGAGCTCCTCCGGATGCTCGGCCACCTCGGGATCCAGGTTGTTCTGAAGCATCCGCAGCGCGGCCTCCTGCGGCCACCCCCGAGCGGTCATCGTCGTGCCGCGCGGCGCGCGGACCGGTCGCGGCCCAGCCGTCATGGTGTCCCTCCCTGCCTTCCGCCCGTCATCGCAGCGGCCCCACTGCGCCTTCGGCGGCACTGACGATCGCGCCGGACCGCACGAGATCGGCGACGGCGTCGATCTCGGGGGCGAGATGCCGGTCGGGCCCGGGCCCGTCCACGACTGCGCGGACTGCGTCGCGGACGGCTGCCGTTCCCGCGGCAGGCTCCAGCGGTGCCCGCAGGTCCAGCGCACGTGCGGCCGTGAGGATCTCCACGGCGAGCACCTGGGCCAGCCCGTCGACCGAGCGCCGCAACTTACGCGCCGCGCTCCAGCCCATGGACACGTGGTCCTCCTGCATCGCACTGGACGGGATCGAGTCGACCGACGCCGGTGCGGCCAGCCGCTTGAGCTCCGACACGATCGCCGCCTGGGTGTACTGGGCGATCATGTGGCCGGAGTCGACGCCGGGGTCGTCGGCAAGGAACGGCGGCAAGCCCCCGCTTCGGGCGACGTCGAGGAACCGGTCGGTGCGCCGCTCGCTGATGCCGGCCAGGTCGGCCGCGACGATGGCCAGGAAGTCGAGGACGTACCCGACCGGCGCGCCGTGGAAGTTGCCGTTCGACTCGACCCTGCCGTCGAGGGTGACGACAGGGTTGTCGACCGCGGCAGCGAGCTCGCGACCTGCGACGACCTCGGCGTGGTCCAGCGTGTCGCGGGCCGCCCCATGGACCTGGGGCGAGCAGCGCAGCGAGTACGCGTCCTGTACCCGCGTGCACTCGGGACCGCGGTGGCTGGCGACGATCCCGGAGCCCGCCAGCAGGGCGCGAAGGTTGGCCGCAGATGCCTCCTGGCCGGGATGCGGGCGCAGAGCCTGCAGGTCCTCGGCGAAGACGCGGTCGGTGCCGAGCAGGGCCTCGACGCTCATGGCGGCCGCCACGTCGGCGGTCCGCAGGAGCAACCCCAGGTCGTGAGCCGCCATCACCAGCATGCCGAGCATGCCGTCGGTGCCGTTGATCAGGGCGAGGCCCTCTTTCTCGGCGAACTCGACCGGCTCGATGCCGGCGGCCCGCAGCGCGGGAGCCGCCGGGACCAGTGCGCCGTCGGCCGTCCGCACCTGCCCCTCGCCCATCAACGCGAGGGCGCAGTGGGCGAGCGGCGCGAGATCGCCCGAACAACCCAGACTGCCGTACTCGCGCACGACCGGCGTGATGCCGGCGTCGATCATCGCTGCATAGGCGGTCGCGGTCTTCGTGCGGACACCAGTGCGGCCGGTCGCCAGGGTCGACAGCCGCAACAGCATCAGTGCACGGACGACCTCGCGCTCGACCTCGGGCCCGGACCCGGCGGCATGGCTGCGGATCAGGCTGCGCTGCAGCTGGGCGCGGAGGTCCGGCGCGATGTGGCGGGTTGCCAACGCTCCGAAGCCCGTGGAGACGCCGTAATACGGCACGTCGGCCACGGCGAGGTTCTCGACAACCTCGCGGCTCTTCGCGATCTCGGCCAGCGCCTCACCGGTGAGCTCGACGCCTACGCCGTGCCGTGCGACGTCGACCACGTCGGCGGGCGAGAGCGGACCAGGTCCGACCGCTACGACGACACCGGCGGCTGGGCCGCCCCCATCCGCATCACGGACACCCATGGCGCCATTGTGAACCGCCGGCCCCGCAGTGGCGTGTCCAGGCCACCGGCCCGTACCGCCGCGACGATGGAAACGGCCGGAAACTGTGCCCAGAACCCTTGTGTGGCGACCAAGATCCGGGATGATGTGGCGCGCACCCGGATTCGCCCCTGCAGAGGAGTTCTCGTGGCAACCACACCCGGCTTCGCGGAGCTTCCGCTATATCGCAAGCTCGCCATCGGCGGTGCCGTCCTGCTGTTCATCGACCTGTTCCTCCCCTGGTTGTCGATCTCCGTCGAAGATCTCGACATCAGCGCCTCGGCGAACGCGTGGGACAGCGGCCTGGGCACGCTCATCGGCATCCTGCTCATCGTGCTGATCGCCTGGGAAGTGTTGCGTCTCACGGGCAACGCGCCCGAGTTCGGCATGAAGCACGACCTGGTGACGGCGGTGCTCGCCGGCGTGATCGCGCTTCTCACCCTGTTCCTCTTCTTCGACGTCCTCGGCGACACCGGCATCGGCGCCTGGCTCGGGCTGATCTTGCTGATCGTCATGGGCTACGTTGCCTACCTCGCGTTCGCGGCTGCCGGCGGCCGCGAGGCGATCGACGAGACCAGGGTCCGCGCCCCGGACACCGGCACGGCAACCGCTCCGCCCCCCGTGGCCGAGCCCGAGGTCGCCGCGCCTGCCGCGGCACCGGCTGCGGAGCCCCAGATGGAAGCGCCTGTTACGGCCCCCGAGCCGCCGGCGTACCCCGCCCCGCCCGTCGCCGACCCGTTCGCCGAGTCACCGTTCACCGACCCTGCTGCCCGTCCCGAGACTCCCGCCGCCGAGCCACCGGCATCGTCGCCCTACGCCGCCCCTGAGGCTCCGGCAACCGAATCGACGCCCGAGCAGCGCCCTGACGATCCACCCCGCGACCAGCCTCCTGCCGTTTGACGTAGCCGGCTGGCAGCGGTGGTGGCATGTACGAGACCGAAGCCGAACTCGCGGCGCTGCAGGAGCTCATGGATGCGTCGCTGGGACGCTCGACCGAGCATCTGCGATCCATCGTCACACCGGGCAGCCACACGCTGACCGCGGCACAACTGGTCCGCGTGCTGTCCGGAATGTGCACGCTGTCCGCAGCCACGGTCACCGCGCGGCACGAGCCGCGGATCAGCGGGGTGGACGGGCACTTCCTGCATGCCCGCTGGGTGTTCACCACGGCCGGCACGGCAGCCAAGGCCCGCCACCTGCGCGCTCGCCCAGCGATCAGCGTCGCTCATATCCGCGGCGACGACCTCGGCGTGTTCGTGCATGGCGAGGCCGAGTTCCTGGCACCCGGGCACGCCGATTTCGACCCGATCGAGGAGCACCTCGTCGCCCACTACGGCAGCTCGCCGTCGAGCTGGGGCGACGAGATCGTCTATCTGCGGGTCCAGCCCACATGGATGATCGGATACGCCTTCGAGCCTGCCAAGCTGCTGGCCGGTGTCGACGCAGATCCCGATTAGAGCGCTGACGGCTACCCGGCCGGCGCAGCGGAGACCACCCGGGGGTCGATCAACCGGTGCAGGCGGTACGCGAACGCTCGGAACCCGCGACGCGGCCAGAACACCGAGGCGGTGAGGCTGGCGGCCCGCCAATCGATGACGCACGCCTCGATGCCCTGCGCCGCAGACTCCGCGAGGGCACGTTCGCAGAGTGTGCGGCCGATCCCGGTGCCGCGGGCCTTCGCCAGTGTGGCCGCAACGATCAGCTCGACCGTGCCGGCGGGCTTGAACATCGTGCCCTCGGCCGAGGGCACGGGTCGGACCGCCACGAACCCCAGGACGTCGGTGGCGTCCTCGGCGATCCAGAAGCCGATGGTCTCGTCCTCGAGCGTCTCCAGGATGCTGGGGCGGAGATCGTCGTAGAACGACTGGTCGACATAGGCGAACACGGGCGAGGCCATGTTGGAGTCGGCTATCAGCCGAGATACCGGCTGCACCGCGTCGAGGTCGTCCGGCCCAGCCAGCCGCACCGAGATACGCGGATCGAGGCCGTCGGTACCGGGTGCGCGCCGGGCCTGGCCCGTCACGCTCGAGTTCGTCGGGCCCAGGGCGTGCACCTGCTCGTGGCCGAATGCGAGGGCGAGCCACGGTCCGAGGTCGGCTGCGGGGACGACGGTGTAGTGATGGATTCGTCCGTCGGCGACCCATCGTGCGGCCAGGTCGGCGTAGAGGTGACGGACGACCTCGGGGGCGTCCGGTGCACTCGCATGGTGCTCGAGCCCGGACCACACGTGGCGGCCGCGCAGATCGTCGCCCGGAATCGCGAGCTGGTAGCCGACGAGGTGGTCGCCGTCGAGGGCGACTGCGCCCTCAGCCTGCCGGTCGAGAGACTCACTGATCAACCGAGCGCAAACCTGGGGATCCTCGTACTGCGCGGCCAGCGCCGGCTCGGCCGACCGGTCGCGCTGGTGGCGTGCGGCCAGTAGCCGGCCGCAGGCTCCGACGTCGTCCACGCCGAACGCTCTGATGCGCATCTCAGGACAGCCGTGCCCGTTGCACCCCCGCCAGCCGGTCGAGGTGCCTGGACAGCCGGACCGAGCGGCGGGCCCAGCGCTCCATCCGCCGCGCCCGCAGGACATGCAGAGCGGTGCGCTGGCGCTCGGCCGCATCGTGGGCCTCGGCTCGGTCGTCGTGACGCAACCCGAACGCGTCGTAGGTGTGGGGCAACATGTCTCCTCCTTCGTACTCGCCAACCTAGAGCGAGGCACTGACAGCCAACGGCTACGCGGCTCGCGTGATCGTGATGTCGCCGCTGGCCGTCCGGACGATGACGAAAAGACGGCGGTCACTGTCGGCCGGTGCCTCGGCCGGCTCGAGCTGCGAGCGCACGCTGCCGCTCGCCGACCAGCACTCGAGCTTCGTGGCGGTGCCCTCGGGCACGCCGACGACGACGTCGCCCGAGGCCGTCGACGCGGTCAGCTCGCCCTCCGCGGCACGCCGGAAGGCCAGGTCGCCCGAGGCCGTCTTCGCCGCGACCGTGCCGCTGGTCGAGCCGAGCTCGACGTCGCCGGAGCTCGTGGATACACGCGCGTCACCGCCCACCTCGCCCACGCGGATGTCGCCCGACGCGGCGTGCAGTTCGACGCTGCCCACACTGCGGCCGATGGTGATGTCGCCCGAGCCGGACTTGACCGACGCAGCCCGAACCTCGTCGATGTCGACACTGCCGCTGCCGGTCCGTACCCGGACGTCGCCGCAGCTGCCGGCCACAAGGTCGCCGGAACCGGTCTGGACGTCGACCGCACCGACCGATCCGTCGATGCGGATCCCGGCCGACCCTGCCTCGGCGTCCACCGTGGTGCCGGTCGGCACCGTCACCCGGACCAAGATGGCGGGGTTGCGGCGGAAGACGCCGGAGCCGGACGAGCGCGGAGTCTTGATCCGTAGCTCATTGCCCCGGACCTCCACCCGGGTCTCCTCGATGGCCGCGAGCGCGGCGCTGTCGCCATCCTTCATTGGCTGCAGGTCGACAACGGCCTGGTCGACATCGGTGGCCGTGATGAGGCACTCGCCCGCCCCCACGCGGACGGACAGCGACAGCGGGCCTGCGACCGGAAAGGTGCGCGGGTATTCGGTGGTCATGGGTGATCTCCTTCAGGTTGCGTTCAGCGCATCCAGCCGGTCACGTGCCGGCCGACGCGGATCGACACGCCGGGTGGGGTCCCGTCGAGGGTCTGGGTCACAGCACGGACCAGCCATGCGTTGACAGACAGGCCCTCGGCGGCGGCCGCGTCCTCGACCCGGGACTTCAGCGACTCGGGCAGGCGGAACGAGATCCTCGACGTCTCCTCGTCGGGCTCCGGGACCGGAGTGGCGCGCGGGGGTGCGGCCATGGACTCGCCCGGGTCGTAGACGACCAGGTCGGCATCGCGGCCACGCAGCCGAACCTCGACGACCGCCGTAGGCAGCTGCGCGGACACCTCTGCGGCGGCACTACCCAGCGCGTCCAGCAGGAGCAGACGCGCCGAGGGCTCGAGGGCGTAGGACAGGCGCTCCGCGGCGTCGCGCACATCCGCGGAGGCAGCCTCCCCGGCCTTCGCGAGGTCATGGCGGAGCGCGTCGACGAAGGGCGTGAGTTCCATGACGTCATGATGACGCCATTGATGGCGTCATGTCAAGCCACGAACGACATAAATGTGACGGCGCTTCGGCACCTACCTGGCGTCGACCGGCTCCTGCGCGCTACTCGGCTGTGACCGGGTCGGCAGAGCCGCGCCTGACTCCCGCGAGGAGGAGCTGGGCCACGTCGAGGACCTCGACGCCCTCGCCTTGGCCGGTTGCCTGTGCGGCGGTCAGCCCGTCGGAGAGCATCACCTGGCAGAACGGGCATCCGATCGCGATCGCCTCGGCGCCCGTGGCCAGTGCCTCCTCGGTGCGGTCAATGTTGATGCGCTTGCCGATCCGCTCCTCCATCCACATCCGCGCGCCACCGGCACCGCAGCAGAACGAGCGGGAACCACTACGTGTCATCTCGCGAAGCTCGACACCCGGCAGCGCGCCGACGAGCTCGCGCGGCGGTTCGTAGACCTGGTTGTGCCGGCCCAGATAGCACGGGTCGTGATAGGTGACCGGACGGCCCGCAACGGAGCCATCGGCGGCCGCGACCGGCGTGAGCCGTCCGTCCCGGACGAGGCGGTTGAGCAGCTGCGTGTGGTGGACGACCTCGAGGTTCAGCCCGAGCTGCGGGTACTCGTTCTTCAGCGCGTTGAAACAGTGCGCACAGGTGGCTACGACCTTCGTGGCCGTGCTCTCCCGCAGCACCTCGACGTTCTGCAGGGCCAACTGCTGGAAGAGGAACTCGTTGCCCGAACGGCGCGCAGGATCGCCCGTGCACGTCTCACCGTCGCCGAGCACCGCGAACGAGACGTGCGCCATGTGCAGCAGTTCTGCCACGGCCTGAGTGGTCTTCTTCGCCCGGTCCTCGAATGCGCCGGCGCAGCCGACCCAGAACAGCCATTCGACCTCGTCGAGCGACTCGACGTCGACACCGACCTGACGGACCTCGAACGGCAGGGCGGCCGCCCACTCCATCCGCTTGGATGCGTTGACCCCCCACGGGTTCCCGGACTTCTCCAGGTTCTTGAACAGTCCCCCGAGCTCGGACGGGAACTCCGTCTCGATCAGCGTCTGGTAGCGCCGCAGGTCGAGGATGTGGTCGACGTGCTCGATGTCGACCGGGCACTGCTCGACGCACGCGCCGCACGTCGTGCACGACCACAGGACATCCGGGTCGACGACGCCGTTCACCTCAGCCGGACCCACCAGGGGCCGCTCGGCCTCCGCGATGGCCGCCGCGGGCACGTCGGCGAGCTGACCGGGCGTGGCCATCTCTTCGCCGGCCGGATCCTTGCCGCCTCCGGCCAGCAGGTAGGGCGCCTTCGCGTACGCGTGCTCGCGCAGCCCCATGATCAGCAGCTTCGGCGAGAGGGGCTTGGCGGTGTTCCAGGCCGGGCACTGCGACTGGCAGCGGCCACACTCGGTGCAGGTGGTGAAGTCGAGCAGTCCCTTCCAGGAGAAGTCCTCTACCTTCCCCACGCCCATCGTGGCATCCTCGTCGAGGTCGTCGAGCTTCTCGAAGTCGACCGGATCACCCTTGATCATGAGCGGCGTGGCGGCGCCCAGCGCCGTCCGCCCGTCCGCCTCCCGGCGGAAGTAGATGTTGAAGAACGCCGTGAACCGGTGCCAGGCGACCCCCATCGTGATGTTGAGTGAGATCACGATCAGCCACGCCATCGAGATGACGATCTTGATGGCGGCCACGACGTAGACGAGATTCTCCAGCGTCTCCGTCGAAAGCCCGCCGAGCGCGTCGCCGATGAAGAACGTCATCGGGAAATGCGACTGGCCACCAGCGCCCAGCGCGTACTCGAGCCCTCGCAGCGCGAGGATGCACAGCCCGACACCGACGACGGTGGCCTCGACGTAGTAGCCCTGCCACATCGTCGAGCCGGCGAACCGGGACGGCCGTCCGATGCGTGCGGGGTGCGACCACAGCCTGATCGCGATCAGCAGGCCGATGCCGACGAGCATCGCCCAGGTGATGAACTCGGCCGCCCACTCGAACGGGTGCCAGTGCCCGATCAACGGCAGCGCGAAGTCCGCCTCGACGAGTTGGCCGTAGGCCGTGACCAGGGTGAAGAACAGCAGCCCGAAGCCGATGAAGACGAACCAGTGCGCTGCGCCGACCGCGCTCCACTTGAGCATGCGGGTATGTCCGAGCGTTTCGCGCAGCATCGTCGCGGTCCGTCGGCCCGGCCGGTCGGAACGACCCTTCGCGGGCTGCCCGATCCGCACGACGCGGACCATCTCGCCCACCGCGCGGGCCGCCAGCGCGATGGCGACGATCGTGATCGCGAGCGAGACGACGATCGCGGCGGCCTGCATGCCTGTCGGGCTCCCGTCCTGGTCGAAACGCCGTTGCCGACAGGCTACGCGGCTGTCGCCGCCCCGCGACCCGTGTCGTTGATCACGTTCACCATGCTGATGGACGGTTCACCAGGTTCCGGACCCTGGTGAACCGTCCACTCACCTGGTGAAGTGCGGCGACCTCAGACGTCGATCCGGTCGAAGTTCAGGTAGGACCGGCTCGGCGTCGGGCCGCGCTGACCCTGGTAACGGGAGCCGTGATGCTGCGACCCGTACGGGTGCTCGGCAGGGCTCGACAGCGCGAAGAAGCAGAGCTGGCCGATCTTCATGCCGGGCCAGAGCTTGATCGGCAGAGTCGCCACGTTCGACAACTCGAGCGTGACATGCCCGGTGAACCCCGGGTCGATGAAGCCCGCCGTCGAGTGGGTCAGCAAACCGAGCCGGCCGATTGAACTCTTGCCCTCGAGCCTCGCGGCGACGTCGACGCCAAGAGTGACCGTCTCGTACGTCGATGCCAAGACGAACTCGCCGGGGTGCAGGACAAACGGCTCATCGCCGGCGGCCTCCACCAGCCGGGTGAGGTCGGGCTGCTCAAGCGCCGGGTCAATGTGCGGGTAACGGTGGTTCTCGAAGACCCTGAAGTAGCGGTCCAGCCGGATGTCTATGCTCGACGGCTGCACCATCGCCGGGTCGTACGGCTCGAGAACGATGCGCTTGGCCTCAATAGCGGCCCTGATGTCCCGATCCGAGAGCAGCATGCGCCGGACACTACCGATCCGGCCGAGCCGGTGACAGCCGAGCGGGGCTCGCCAGCAATACCGCCGCCCGCGGGCGAGGCCGGTCCCACGTTCCCGTGTGGGGCCGAGCTCGGTCCAGCCTCCAGGTATGCTCCTGCAACGGTCGCCGTCCCTTCCCGGGCGGCCATGCGGGTGTAGTTCAATGGCAGAACATCAGCTTCCCAAGCTGACAGTGCGGGTTCGATTCCCGTCACCCGCTCCACTCAGCCTCCTGTTGTCTGCCGGAGCCGCAGACGGGCTACCTCAGGCGGATCCGCGCGATCAGACCGAGTCCTCGACCGGTCCCGCTCGAAGCCGAAGACCGATCGACCCTGATGCGCATCGGGCGCCCTCGCCAGCACCGGGGAGGGGCGTCGATCATCGTGCAGGGAGACCACAGGGACACCGTGTCGATTCTCCTGCGTGGTCGCGTCAAGGTGACGCTCGACACCCTCCGACGGCTACGAGATCGTTTCTCTCGGTGCTGAGGCCGGGTGAACTTCTGGGCGAGTTCGAGGCGGTCGATTGGGATGGCGGTCCGCGCACCGCCGGCAACGTCGCGCTCGAGCCTGTCGAGTGTCTCGTTCTCACCGGTCAGGACTTCCGCGACTTCCTCGACGCGCACCCGCGCGTTTCGGTCGTGCTCCTGCGGGCCCTCATCCGCAGACTGCGCGCCGCCGACAAGCGCCGGATCACCGTCCGTGACGTCGACAGGCTCCGGCGGCACACGCCGATTAGTCCGGCCGAGCGCATGGGGCTTGTCAACAGGCCAAGGTCACGGACTGTTGACAGCCGCATGAGTGGTCTAGGTTCAGAGCGAACTGAGATCCGAACACAGGAGAGGTTCCCCGCCGTGACAGACACGCCACCTCCTGCTGCCGACGATCAGCAGCCCAAGATCGACACGTCAATTCCCCACTCGGCCCGAATCTGGAATTACTGGCTGGGCGGCAAGGACAACTTCGCGATCGACCGCCAGGTGGGCGATCAAGTCCTTCTGATCTTCCCGGACATTGGTTACCTGGCTCGCTCGGTTCGCGCCTTTCTAGCCCGCGTCGTCACGTACCTCGCCGCGGAGGCGGGGGTGCGGCAGTTCCTCGACATCGGCACCGGCCTGCCGACCAAGAACAACACGCATGAGGTCGCGCAGTCGATCGCGCCGGAGAGCCGCATCGTCTACGTCGACAACGATCCCCTCGTCCTGACCCACGCCCGGGCGCTGCTCACCAGCACCCCACAGGGCCTCACCGACTACGTCGATGCCGACGCGCGCGACACCGGCAAGGTCTTGCAGGAAGCCGCCAAGACGCTGGACTTCACGCAGCCCGTCGCGATCACCCTGCTCGGTGTCTTGGGGCACATTCTCGACGATGACGAGGCCAACGCGATCGTCGACCAGTTGCTGGACGCCGTACCCTCCGGCAGCTATCTGGCCATCACCGACCCCACTCACAGCGAGTCGATGGATGCGCTTCTCCAGCAGTGGAACCAGTTCGGCGAACCCAAGATGACCGCCCGCGATCCCGAGCAGATCGCGCAGTTCTTCGGTCGTCTGGAGTTGGTGGAGCCAGGCATGGTTCCGGTATCGAAGTGGCGGCCCGATCTCGGCGATGTCAAGGTCAACGGCGAACCTCGTCCCGAGGCGGATCCGCTGGGTGCCATCGGACGCAAGCCCTGACGGGACTACCCGCCACGTCGGATTGGTAGGCCGCGATCACGAAGCAGTAGACGAACCCGACGACGACCAGCACTCCTCGCCGGCCGTGACGCCGACCATGCCCTCGTCGAGCGATGCCAGCCCAGCAGCGGTCTCGCCGAGCCCGATCAGCGCCTGGCCCCGGCCGATACCGGCAAGAGTCACCAGGTCCGGGTCACCGAAGCGTTCCCCGACCTCGGTGATCCGTGCGAACGTGGC
>Ga0193739_1000316_pt1 | contig 13613 bp, 14 predicted proteins | sample L2a2metaG_FD_144926 | JGI IMG/M metagenome (GOLD analysis project Ga0193739, IMG submission 144926) | Soil microbial communities from a riparian zone of the East river system, Colorado, United States - L2a2 | ecosystem: Environmental > Terrestrial > Soil > Riparian zone | place: USA: East River...
ATCCAGCACCGCATGACATCCGGCCTGGTCTCCGGCGCGGTCAAGGGCTGACATGGACACTTCCTTCGACCCCGCGCAGCTGCGGGGCCTGGCCCTCGCGACACTCTTCCCGGGCTTCGGCGGCACCACGGCGCCGCCGCACTGGCTGGCCGGTCTCATCCGGGAGGGTCTCGGCGGCGTGGTCCTGTTCGGCCGCAACGTCGATCCGGGCGGTGGCGACATGGGCGTCGCTGCGCTCACGGCGCGGCTACGCGCCGAACGCCCCGACCTGCTCGTCGCGATCGACGAGGAGGGTGGCGACGTCACCCGTCTCGACGCCACGACCGGATCGGACCTGCCCGGCAGTGCCGCCCTGGGTGCCGTCGACGATCCGGCACTGACCCGCGCGGTCGCGGCTTCGCTCGGCGCGCGCCTGCGCGCGTGTGGCATCGACGTCAACTTCGCGCCGGTCGCCGACGTCGACGTCGACCCGCTCAACCCGATCGTCGGGGTACGGGCGTTCGGCTCGGATCCGCGGCTCGTCGCGCGGCAGGTCAGCGCGTTCGTCGCCGGCCAACAGTCTTGGCGCGTCGCCGCGACCGCCAAGCATTTTCCCGGTCACGGTGCGACCGACGAGGACAGCCACGTCACGGTACCGACGGTGTCGGCACCGGCGTCGGTGCTGGACCGGCGAGAACTCGTACCTTTCCGGGCGGCTGTCGCCGCCGGGGTGAAGATCGTGATGACCGCGCACATCAAGGTGGAGGCGATCGACCCGGACACGCCCGCGACATTGTCCCGGGCGGTGATCACAGGTCTGCTCCGCGACGAGCTGGGCTTCGACGGCGTCGTCATGACCGACGGATTGGACATGCACGCGATCAGCCGGACCGTGGGTCACGCCGAGGCTGGTGTGCAGGCGTTGCTGGCGGGCGTCGACGCCCTGTGCGTCGGGGGGGAGAGCACCGACTCCGGGACCGTGGAGGGGATCGTTGCGGCGCTGGTGGCCGCCGTGGAGTCCGGACGGCTGCCCTACGACCGGCTGGCTGAGGCGGCCCGGCGGATCCGCTCGGTCGGCCGGTGGGCGCGCGGGGCCCCGGTGTCCAGCCGGGACGGTGTGGGTGAGCCGGCGGGCGTACAGGCGGCCCGGCGCGCTCTCGTGGCCGTCGGCGACGTGACGCTGGCCGCCGCACCGGTCGTGCTCGAGTTGCACGACGAGCCGTCGGTCGCAGCGGGTGACGTCCCATGGGGGATCGGCGCACCGCTTGCCCGGCGGTTGCCTGGAACCGTGGTGGTGCGCCTGCACCAGTCGGGGCCGGGCCCGAGCGCTGTTCTGACCGGCTACGAGGACCGTCCGGTCGTCGTATCGGTGCGGGGGGTGCGCCGCCGGGCATGGCAGGCGGCGGTCGTCGCCGCGATCCGCGAGATCCGCCCCGACCTCGTCGTGGTCGACCACGACCTGCCCGCGGACCCGATCGTCCTCGGGCAGCGGTACGTGCTGGCCTTCGGAGCCGCTCGTGTGACCGCCGAGGCCGCCGCCGACCTCCTCGCCGGCACCGTGGTCGCGCCCGGCCCAGGGCCGACCGCTGGGTGGGGGAGCGCCGTGCCACCGGTGTCCGCGTAGGATTCCGTCGTCTCGCGCCACCCCAGGAAGAGGATCGTCGCTTGAAGACGAGCATCGTGTCGCACAGCCGCCGGGCTTTGGCCGCGGTCGTCTGTGTCGCCACCGTCGCCATCATTACCGCGTGCGACACCGACGAGATCGGGGCTGCCGCCGTGGTCGGTGGCGATCGGATCACGATCGGCGAGCTGCAGGACCAGGTGCGGGCGGTGACTGAGTCCGCGCCCGACGGCGGCGAGCCCACCGGCGACCAGGCAGAAATGCAGCGCACCCTGCTGGAGCGGACGATCCAGCACGAGTTGCTCGCCTCCGTCGGGCGCGACGAGGGCGTCGAGGTCACCGAGGCTGAGATCGACGCGTTCATCGACGAGCAGATCCTGTCCCAGACCCAAGACGGAGACATCGGGCCGCTGCTCGCGGAGAACGCCCTCACCGAGACCACCCTGCGTGAGTTCGTCCGCGACCAGCTCGTCGCCACTGCGCTGATCGACACGTTCGGCGGCCAAGAGCAGCTGATCGAAGCGCTCACAGCCGAGGCCGACGCGCTCGGTGTCGAGGTCAGCCCGCGCTTCGGCACCTGGTCAGGCATCGCGCTCGAGCCGTCCAGCGGCTCGATCTCCGAACCTGCCGACGGTGAGCCCGCCCCGGGCGCGCCGGCCGAAACCCCGGCGGGCTGACCCGCAGCGCGGTGGCCACCGGACGGCTCGTCCTGCTCGTCACCAGCCCGCGGGTGGCACCCGGGCTGCTGTCGGCGGCTGCCTGGGACGCTCTGCGGTCCGGCCGTGTCCTCGCCGCGAGCGACGACCACCCGCAGGCGCCGGCCCTGCACGCAGCCGGCATCCAGCCACAGCGCGCTGCACCCGACCCGGCCGCCCTGGTCGACGCGACAGAGGAGGGCACGGTCGTGTGGCTCGGCTCTCCCGACGGCGACCCGGGTCTGGCCGACGGGTTGGCCGCGGAGGTGGCCGCACGAGCAGGCCGCGCGGTCGCGACGCCGGTGATCGAGGTGCTCACCGGCTCGTACGACCTCCCGGGTGCGCGCCTGCTCGACCTCGTCGCCGTGATGGACCGGCTCCGCTCGCCCGGCGGGTGCCCGTGGGACCGGGAGCAGACGCACCGCACGCTGGCGACCTACCTGCTCGAAGAGACCTACGAGACCCTCGAGGCCATCGAGACCGATCCCGCCCACCTGCGCGAGGAGCTCGGCGACCTGTTGCTACAGGTGGTCTTCCACGCCCGGATCGCCGAGGAGCACGAGTCCGACCCGTGGTCGGTCGACGACGTGGCCGCCGGCATCGTCGACAAGCTCGTGCGTCGACACCCCCACGTGTTCGGAGAGGCGCACGCGACGACCGCCGAGCACGTCGAAGCGCGATGGGACGAGCTCAAGCGCGAGGAGAAGCAGCGTGCGTCGTCCGTGGACGGCGTGCCGCTCACGCTGCCCGCGCTCGCGCTCGCGGCCAAGCTCGTCCACCGGGCCGAGCGGGCAGGAGTCGACGTCGCCCGGCCGGCCGCGCAACCCGGTCTGACCGACGCCACGGCTCTTGGCGAAGCCCTGATGGCGCTCGTGGGTACGGCACGGAGGCTCGGCGTCGACCCCGAGCAGGCTCTGCGCGACGCTGCCCGGCGGTATGCGGTGGCCGTCCGCCGCGCCGAGGGCGCATCGGGCGGCTGAGGCGGGCGGCGGGGCGGTCCGCGGTTTGGCGCTCGTCCACGGTTAGGCTTCGGCCGTACCCCGATATCGCCGCAACCCGCGCAGGAGACGACCGACGTGGCCACGATCGACGCTGTCGGCGCCCGCGAGATCCTCGACTCGCGTGGCAACCCCACGGTCGAGGTCGAGGTGGCCCTCGACGACGCCACGATCGCCAGGGCGGCCGTCCCCTCCGGTGCCTCCACCGGACAGTTCGAGGCCGTCGAGTTGCGCGACGGGGACAGTGATCGCTACCTCGGCAAGGGCGTCGAGAAGGCCGTCACCGGCGTCCTCGACGAGATCGGCCCCGAGCTGCTCGGCTTCGAGGCCAGCGACCAGCGGCTGATCGACCAGGCACTGCTCGATCTCGACGGAACGCCGAACAAGGAACGGCTCGGCGCCAACGCGATCCTCGGAGTGTCGCTGGCGGTTGCCAAGGCAGCGGCCGACTCGGCGGAGCTACCGCTGTTCCGCTACGTCGGCGGGCCCAACGCCCACCTGTTGCCGGTGCCGATGCTGAACATCCTCAACGGCGGCGCGCACGCCGACAGCAACGTCGACATCCAGGAGTTCATGGTCGCGCCGATCGGTGCGACCACGTTTCGCGACGCGCTGCGATGGGGTTCCGAGGTCTACCACGCGCTGAAGTCGGTGCTGAAGGAGAAGGGTTACGCGACGGGCCTCGGCGACGAGGGCGGCTTCGCGCCGAACCTGCCCAGCAACCGCGACGCCCTCGACCTGATCGCCGTGGCCGTCGAGAATGCAGGGTTCACGCTCGGCGCCGATGTCGCGTTGGCGCTCGACGTCGCGGCGACGGAGTTCCACGGCGACGACTCCTACACCTTCGAGGGCGTGGCCAAGACCGCCGACGAGCTCGCCGCCTACTACGCCGAGCTCGTGTCGGCGTACCCGTTGGTGTCGATCGAGGACCCGCTGGCCGAGGACGACTGGGCCGGCTGGGCGGCCTTGACGGCGTCGATCGGCGATCGGGTCCAGATCGTCGGTGACGACCTGTTCGTCACCAACCCCGAGCGGCTGGCCCGGGGCATCGGCGAAGGCTGCGCCAACGCCCTGCTGGTCAAGGTCAACCAGATCGGCACGCTCACCGAGACCCTCGACGCCGTCGCCTTGGCCCACCGGTCCGGCTACCGGTGCATGATGAGCCACCGTTCGGGTGAGACCGAGGACACGACCATCGCCGACCTCGCGGTGGCAACCAACTGTGGCCAGATCAAGTCCGGAGCTCCCGCGCGGTCCGAGCGGGTCGCGAAGTACAACCAGCTCCTGCGGATCGAGGAGGAGCTCGACGACGCCGCGCGCTACGCGGGCGCCGGCGCGTTCCCGAGGTTCACGGCCTAGCCGTGGTCGGCCCCGGTCGTGGTCCCGGCGCCCGCCCGCCCGGCGGCGCCCGACCGGCCCGGCAGCGGTCCAGGCCGGCTCGCCCGGCTCCGCGTCCGCGCGGTGGGGTCGAGTCGCCGGGCGCACGCGGACCCGGCATGTCGTCGCGGACCCGCGGCCCCCGCGGTCGGGCCTCGCTTACCGGCCGCGCGGCGGTCCTGGCGCTGGTGCTCGGCGTGCTGGCGGTGTCCTTCGCCTATCCGCTGCGCGCGTGGTACGACCAGCACACGCGGCGGTCCGCACTCGAACAGGAAGCGGCCGAGCTCCAGGCGTCCGTCGACGACCTCGAGACCGAGCTGCGGCTGTGGGACGACCCCGCCTATGTCCGCGCCCGGGCTCGTGAGCGGCTGAACTTCGTCATGCCGGGCGAGGTGGGCTACATCGTGGTCGACGAGGCGGGCGCGACGCAGCCGGAGACCACGCCGGAGGGGATCCCGGTGACCGCCGAAGGTCCCTGGTACTCGCGGTTGTGGGCCTCGGTCGGGGCTGCGGACGCGGTGCCGCCCGAGGGCGCCGGGTGACCCGGACCCCTCCGGCCACCGACATGGCCGCTGTGTCGGCGCAACTGGGCCGGCCGGCTCGCGGGGTACGCGCCGTCGCCCACCGGTGCTCGTGCGGACTGCCCGACGTGGTCGAGACGGAGCCCAGGCTGCCCGACGGCACGCCGTTCCCGACGACGTACTACCTGACCTGCCCGCGGGCCACCGGCGCCGTGTCCACCCTGGAGTCCGAGGGAATGATGCGGGACATGTCCGCCCGGCTCGGCGCCGACCCGGACCTGGCCGCGGCCTATGCACAAGCACACGAGGACTACCTCGCCCGGCGTGAGCGGATCGCCCACGTTCCCGAGATCGCCGGCGTCTCGGCGGGCGGTATGCCGTCGCGGGTCAAGTGCCTGCACGTGCTCGTCGCCCATGCCCTGGCGGCCGGTCCCGGCGTCAATCCGCTCGGTGACGAGGCGCTCGAGGCGCTGCCGGCGTGGTGGTCGGCGGGACCGTGCGTGGAGGTCCCGTGACCCGCGCCGCGCTGCACGCGGCGACGGGTACCGAGTTTCCCAGCCCTGTGCCGCCGGGCGCCGGGTGGCCCGACGACCTTGCGACGCCGGCGACGCCGATCGCGCGCGACGGCGGCGAGGTCGCGCACCTGGCGTCGGGAGCAGGACTGCGGGAGCTCACCGCGGTGTCGTCGGTCTGCCGGGCCTGTCCGCGCCTGGTGGCGTGGCGCGAACAAGTGGCGACGAGCAAGCGACGCGCGTTCGCCGACGAGCCCTACTGGGGACGGCCGGCGCCAGGGTGGGGCGACCCGGCACCCCGTGTGCTCGTCCTCGGGCTGGCGCCCGCGGCGCACGGCGCCAACCGCACCGGGCGCATCTTCACCGGCGACCGCAGCGGTGACTGGTTGTTCGCCGCGCTCCATCGGACTGGATTCGCGTCGCAGCCCACGTCGATCCACGCCGGCGACGGCCTGCGGCTCACGGGCGCCCGGATCGTTGCGGCCGTCCGCTGCGCCCCGCCCGGCAACAAGCCGACGCCGGGCGAGCGCGACGCGTGTGCTCACTGGCTCGACCGTGAGGTGGCGCTCGTGCTCGACACGGTGCGCTGCGTCGTCGCGCTGGGTTCGTTCGCCTGGGCCGCGACGCTGGGCACGCTGGCACGCAACGGGCTGAGCGTCCCGCGACCGCGGCCCGTATTCGGCCACGGCGTCGAGGTCGTGCTCGCCGGCTCCCGCGGGACCGTCAGGGTCATCGGCTGCTACCACCCGAGTCAGCAGAACACCTTCACCGGCAAGCTCACCGAGTCGATGCTCGACGACGTCCTGGGCCGCGCTGCGGGCGGCTGAGGCACTGTTCCTCGCTTGTGAAGCGATTCACAAGCAGTAGACTTGGATCGTGACCGAAGAACACGTCCCGCGCGTCCTGATCGTCGGCGGTGGCTACGTCGGCATGTACACCGCCTTGCGTCTGCAGAAGAAGCTCCGGTGGAGCAGGGTCCGCATCACCGTGGTCGACCCACGCTCCTACATGACCTACCAGCCGTTCCTGCCGGAAGCCGCGGCCGGTTCGCTGGAGCCGCGGCACGTCGTCGTCCCGCTCCGACCAGTGCTCAAGCATTGCCAGGTCATCACCGGCGAGGTCATCGACATCCGCCACGCCGACCGCGTCGCCCGGATCGTGCCGCGGGTCGGCGACCCGTACGAGCTTCATTACGACGTGTTGGTCGTTGCGCTCGGCTCCATCGCCCGCACGTTGCCGATACCGGGCCTCGCCGAGCAGGGGATCGGGTTCAAGCAGGTCGAGGAAGCGATAGCACTGCGCAACCACGTGCTGGACCGGCTCGATGTGGCCGCGTCCACGGCCGACGAGGACGTGCGCCGGCGAGCCCTGAGCTTCGTTGTCGTCGGTGGGGGATACGCGGGTGTCGAGGCTCTCGCCGAGCTGCAGGACATGGCGAAGGACGCGCTGCGCTACTACCCGTATCTCCAGCCGCACCACATGCGCTGGATCCTGGTCGAGGCCACCGGCCGGATCCTGCCCGAGGTCGGCCCGGAAATGGGGATCTACACGATCGACGAGCTCCGCCGGCACGGCATCGAGGTGCGCCTGAACACACGGCTGGAGTCCTGCGTCGACGGCCACGTCGTCCTCGCCGACGGCACCGAGCTCGACAGCGACACGCTCATCTGGACCGCCGGCGTCAAAGCCCACCCGCTGCTCCAACGCACCGACCTGCCGCTGGACGAGAAGGGTCGCCTCAAGTGCCGCGCCGACCTGCGCGTCGAGGGGGTCGATGCGGCGTGGGGTGCCGGCGACTGCGCCGCGGTGCCCGACCTCACCTCCGACGTCCCCGGCGCCACCACCGGACCGAACGCGCAGCACGCCGTACGCCAGGCCAAGCGGCTCGGCGACAACATCGCGGCGGTCCTACGCGGGCGGGAGCCGAAGAACTACGAGCACAAGTACGTCGGTTCGGTGGCGAGCCTCGGCCTGCACAAAGGCGTCGCGCAGGTGTACGGCATCAAGCTCAAGGGTTTCGTCGCCTGGTTCATGCACCGCACCTATCACGTCAGCCGGATGCCCACGCTGAACCGGAAGGTCCGGATCGTCATGGACTGGACCCTGGCCCTGTTCTTCCGCCGCGAGGCCGTCTCGCTCGGGCGGATACACATGCCGCGCGACGAGTTCCTCCGCGCCGCCGACCCCGGCGGCGCCCGTCGTTGATCACGTTCACCACCCTGGCGGACGGTTCACCAGGCTCCGGAACCTGGTGAACGGTCCACGAGCATGGTGAACGTGATCAACCGACCGGAGGGGGCGGGGTTAGGCTGATCGCTGGATCCAGGCCCGGACGGAGGAGGTCTGCGTGATGACCGCGAAGCCGAACGGTGGTGCGGCCGACCGGGTCGCGCTCCTGCTCGAGCACCTGCTCGGGGCACCGCCGCCGTTGCGGATCCGCACCTGGGACGGCACCCAGGCCGGACCCGCCGACGGTCCCACGCTCGTGGTGCGGTCGCGGCGAGCCGTGCGCCGCCTGCTCTGGAACCCCGACGAGATCGGTCTCGGCCGAGCGTGGGTCGCCGGCGAGATCGACCTCGAGGGCGATCTCGAGGAGGCGCTGGCCCGGCTCGAGACGATCGGACGCGACCTCGCCACGCGCCGCCACTTGACTCCGGGCGAGCGCGCCGACGTGTTGCGCGCTGCCGTCATGCTCGGCGCCGTCGGCCCCGCGCCGAAGCCGCCGCCCGAGGAGATCGCTCTGTCGGGTGACAAGCACTCCAGGAGCCGCGACCGGGTCGCGGTCACCCACCACTACGACGTCGGCAACGAGTTCTACGAGATCGTCCTCGGCCCCTCGATGGCCTACTCCTGCGCCTACTGGGCCCGCCCCGACGACGCCGACTACACACTTCAGGACGCCCAGCGCGACAAGCTCGAGCTCATCTGCCGCAAGCTCGGCCTCATCCCGGGCATGCGCCTGCTCGACGTCGGCTGCGGGTGGGGGTCGCTGGTGATCCACGCCGCCGAGATACACGGCGTCGAGGCGGTCGGCATCACCCTGTCGCAGGAGCAGGCGGAGTACGCGCGCAAGCGGGTCTTCGAGGCCGGGCTCTCCGATCGCGTCGACATCCGCGTGCAGGACTGGCGCGACCTCACCGACGACCCGTTCGACGCGATCGCCAGCGTCGGTATGGCTGAGCACCTCGGCGCCGAGCGGTGGGGGGAGTACGCCCGCACGCTGCACGACCTGCTCGTCCCGGGCGGCCGGCTGCTGAACCACCAGATCGTCCGCCGGCCGGGGCCGCGGCGGGGTGGGCGCTCGTTCATCGACGCCTACGTCTTTCCCGACGGTGAGTTGCTGCCGATCGGCGACGTCGTCAACGCGATCGAAGGCGGCGACCTCGAGGTTCGCGATGTGGAGAGCCTGCGCGAGCACTACGCACGGACGCTGCGCCGCTGGGTCGCCAATCTCGAGGGGCAGTGGGATCGGGCCGTCGAGTTGGCCGGTGTCGGGAGGGCTCGCGTCTGGCGCCTCTACATGACCGCGTCGGCGCTGTCCTTCGACGCGGGACGGATCGGCGTCGCCCAGGTTCTCGCCGTCCGACGGCACGGTGACGGCGCCAGCGGCTTGCCGGCCACCCGCACGTCCTGGCTCGGAATGACGTGAGCCTGCTCGCCGTCACCGTCATCGGGCACGACCGACCAGGGATCATCGCCGACGTCACGGCCGGCCTGGCCGACCTCGGGCTGAATCTCGAGGACTCCAGCATGACGTTGCTGCGTGGGCATTTCGCGATGACCCTGGTCTGCGCCGGTGACCCGACGGCCGACGTGGTCGAGAACGCACTGGCGCCGCTTGGGTCCGACGGGACGTTGGTCGTCTCCGTGCGCGACGTGCCACAGGAGCCCGACCCGGAGGCCGGCGGCGATCCGTACGTCCTGACCGTCCATGGCGCCGACCGGCCGGGCATCGTCTCGGCAGTCACCCGTGTGCTGGCGCGAGCCGGTGGCAACGTCACCGATCTGACAACCCGGCTGACTGGTGCGCTCTACCTGCTCGTCGCGGAGGTCGACCTGCCCGACGCCGTCGACGAACAGGTCCTGGCCGATGAGCTCGCCGCGACCGGTCGTGATCTCGGGGTGGGGGTCACGCTGCGTCGCCAGGAGACCGACGTCCTGTGACGCTGCGCACCTGGTCCGAGCGCGATCTCGGCATGTCCGGCCGGGTGCTGCCCGTGGTCCGGGCTCCCCACCCGGTCCTCGCTACGCCGTCCGAGCGCGTCGACGCGGCGGATCCCGCGGTCGTCCGGCTGGCGGCCGACCTGGTGGCGACGATGCGGGTGTCCCCGGGCTGCGTGGGTCTCGCCGCTGCCCAGGTCGGGGTCGGGTCACACGTGTTCTGCGTCGACGTCACGGCGCATCCCAGGACTCGGACCCGGCACGGCACTTTCGTCCTGTGCAACGCGGAGGTGGTCGAGGCGACCCGTTGGGAGCGGGCCCGGGAGGGCTGCATGTCGGTGCCCGACCTGACCGGCGACGTCAAGCGGGCAACCCGGTTGACGGTCTCGGGCCAGCTGCCCGGGTCCGGCGAGAAGGTCCTCGTCGAGACCGACGCCTTCGAGGCCCGCGCTCTGCAGCACGAGATAGACCATTGCGCCGGCGTCCTCTTCCTCGACCGCGTCGCGGGTGCGCACGCCGTCTATCCGCGTCGCACCTATCTGTGACCGTCGACGGGTCGTAGCCTGGCGGGGCCGGCCCCCGTAGCCCAACCGGAAGAGGCAGCGGACTTAAAATCCGCAATGTGTGGGTTCGACCCCCACCGGGGGCACTGCCCGGAACTGCGGGTATTCTGACTGAATGATGCCTCTTTGAACGAGCGTGGCATGGTTCGTGACATGAACGTCGACCAACGTGTCATCCGCGCCACGGGCGACGGCCAGCAAGCACAGGGCCCGCAGAAGTCGTCGCGACGGTGCTCGACGTAGACGAACTCATCAGGGTCGCCCCGACTGGCGTGTGCGCACCCGGAGGCACCTCGAAGCGGCGGCCAGGGTGCCCTATCCTCTCCCGGCATCTGGTCCGGACTCACCGCCGCCGCCCCACCGCGGACACCGGCACCCAGTCGCCGCGGCGAACGATCTCCCGCAGGTCCGACCCGCCCGCAGCTCCGCGCGACCATAGCCTGCGCAACACCGACCACGGCCATCCGATCGCAGCATCCTCTTCTGCCGATGAGCGCGTCGCGATATCCGACAAGTGTCAACAAAGCTTGATGCTGTGGTCCGTGTCGGGTTGACCTGCCGGGTGACGGTTCAGAACCGTTCGGCGAGGGCGGTTAGTTTGGCGACGTACGCCGGCCAGTCCTGATGTTCTGGGAGGTTGGAGACGTCCGCTCGGAGGCCGGCCGCGCCGTCGATCTGCTCGCGGAGGATGTCGGCGTGCCCGACGTGTCGTGCCAGGTCGACGATCACGTGCACCATGATGCGTTCCAGGGTGATCGGGTTGCGATCCTCCGTCCACCACGGCACTCGGCCGAGCGCGTCGAGCGGCAGCTCCTCGATGGTCGCGTCGGCGAAGGTCCACACTCGCCGGTAGAGGTCGATGATGCCGTCGCAGGTTTCGCTCTCGGTCGCGTACCAGTCGGCCTGCGGGTCGGCCTCGAAGTCCTCGTCCGAGATCCGCTCGTCGGGCGTCGGCCATTCACGGCCGAAGGTGTCGGCGAAGTAGCCGATCTCGACGTTGGCCATGTGCTTGACGATGCCGATCAGGTTCGTGCCGGTGGGCGTGCGGGGCATGCGGAGGTCGCGTTCGCCGAGGCCGTCCAGCTTCCACAGCAGCGCGTCGCGATTGGACTGGAGATTGTGCCGCAGTGCAGCCTTGGGCTCTTTCAAATCGCTCATGTGATCAGTCTGGGCCGTAACCTCGGCTTCCGTCTTCGAGCGACTCGGAACGGTCACCGCAACAGTGTGCCCGTCTCGGCGTACTGACATGCCGCCGTTCGCGCGGGTGCCGTTGCACTGTGCGTTGGTGGCGAGGAAGCCCGCGTTCCGGGGCGTCCAACCGCGCCGGGTCGCCGCGGGATTCCAACCCGGCGTTGAGCCCGGCGGCTGCCGCCGATCAGAAGGATGGATGACCCCCGCGGATCAGGAGGATGGACAGCGGCGCCGAACTGGGGGTGGGCAGAACCAGGATCCCGCCCTGTCGGCGAAGCAGTCTCCGGACTGATCCTGTCCGGATCCGTGAGTAGCTTCCTGGCATGACCGAGATCCAGTTATTTGCGTCCCGAAGGACTCGTCGCGAGCCCGGCCTTCAGCCACGTCGCTGTGGTCCCTCCTGGCGCCACGACGGTGTACGTCGGCGGCCAGAACGCCATCGATCAAAACGGCGAGCTCGTCGGCGGCACGGACGTGGCCGCGCAGACCCGGCAGGTGATGGCCAACCTGGTGACTGCTCTGCAGGCGGCCGGCGCGGGGATCGAGCATCTGGTGAGCGTATTGGTGATGCTGGTGGAGGGCGTTGACGTGCAGGCGGCATACGCCGCCGCAGCGGCCACGCTTGGCTCCGCGAAGGCCCCTCCGCTCGTCAGCGCGGCGATTGTGTCGGGACTCGGTGTCCCCGGTGCGATGGTGGAGGTGTCCGCAATCGCGGCGACGCCAGATCGAGTCCCTGCAGACTGAAGGCTGCACGCTCGGTGAGTCAGTCAGTCTTCGCGCTCGTCCGTCGCCACAGGCAGCCCCGTTGGTGGGGCAGCTACGCGGCCATCCGCTACTGCCGCTCCGCGAGCGGAGCGTGCCGCGCCGGCTGACTGCATGCTGCTTCGCGGTGCGTCGGCGCAATCGGTGCAGCTTGACGTGCTTTTCCAGCTCAATCGGGGCCGTCGAAGCGTTGGTGCCTCGTGCGAGATTCGTGGGGAGTGTCCGGCCAGGGCGGCTCGGATTCTGTGGTTCGATGTCCGGGTCGGCCATCATTTGGCTCAACCTGGCCGTTTCTGGGCGATGCGGTTTGCAGCCTTCGCCGCATGACACGGACGCGGCGAATGGCGACGAGTAGTGGGGGTCCCATGGCTGCTTACGCGGTTGCGCATCTGGACGAGATCGACGAGCTAGTGGACGGGCGCTGTCGCTACCGGCCGGTCCGGCACCACCTCGGCATCACGTCGTTCGGTGCCACCGCCTGGACGGCCCGTGCCGCGGGCGACCTAATCATCAACGAGCACGACGAGGACGACCCGACCGCAGACCAGGAGCTTTTCCTCGTGCTGCGAGGCCACGCCGTGTTCGAGCTCGAAGGCGACCGGGTGGACGCACCCGCCGGGACTCTGGTCTTCGCTCCTCCGCGCCTGAAGCGAACGGCGTTCGCCGAGGAGGCAGGGACGATGATCATGCTGATCGAAGGGACGCCGGGGAAGGCGTACGAACCTCGCGGCTGGGAGCTGTGGGCTCCGCTCGCTTCGCTCTACGAGTCCGGCGAGTACACCGAGGTCGCCGACCGTCTACGCGTTCTGGTCCAGGCTCATCCGCAGTACGCCATGTTGTTCTACAACCTCGCTTGCTGTGAGAGCCTCACCGGCCGAACGACCGCCGCGCTCGAGCACCTCCGTCGCGCGATCGATATGTCCGAGGAGTTTCGCGGGAACGCAAAGCTCGATTCGGACCTGGACCCGATCCGCGACCAACGAGCGTTCAGGCAACTGATCAGCGACTGACCAGGTATCCGCAACTCGCAGACGCACGGAAACCGACGTCCCACTGGCGGCCAAGCACCCGTAGTCAACCGCACTCACATGGCTCCCTGGATCACCCCGGGTTGTCCGGAGACTCAGGTTGTTGAGACTCCGGCCTCGGTGAGGGCGGTTCGGTGAGCGTAGTGCAGGCCCTCTACGGCGACGGGTGTGAAGTCGTCGATGGCCTCGTGGGTCTGCGGTGGTT
>Ga0193739_1000317_pt1 | contig 13613 bp, 10 predicted proteins | sample L2a2metaG_FD_144926 | JGI IMG/M metagenome (GOLD analysis project Ga0193739, IMG submission 144926) | Soil microbial communities from a riparian zone of the East river system, Colorado, United States - L2a2 | ecosystem: Environmental > Terrestrial > Soil > Riparian zone | place: USA: East River...
GCTGCCGTCTAACGGATCGCGCTTAAGCTGCGGCGCGCTGAAGAAAGCTTCATTCCCTAATCTACGCGCGCCGCCAGCTTCAAGCGCTTGTTAGGCGGCGACACGCCGGAAAGCAGCGCGGCTGCTCGGTAAAAGAAGCAACACTATGGCGGCGGCTAGTGCAACAAACGAGAGTACCAGCAAAGGCGTCGCTACTGCGCTCCAGACCTCCGGTGCCTCATCTCGAAAACGAAAGATGAGTCCCAGACCGACCACTCCCCCAACGAGAAAGAAACCGGGAAGCAGCACACCCAACCACCACGCCCAACGAGCGCCTTTCAGCAGGGCCCAGGCAATCAGACTCATCCCGAGAAAGCGAATTACCGCGCGTGGGAATCCACGAGCCTCAATGTTCTCCCAGCCAAGTGCATTTTGGTCGATCGTCGCATTGATGAGAACCGCGAGGCCGTAGGCCACTAGTATGATCGCGGCTGCCCGCACAGTCGCAGGGATGCGGGTAGCAGAGCTCGGCTGAGCAGGTTCCATGAAATGGCGCCGCCTAACGTGAATTGGACATACCTGTCTAAAATAACCGTCTAACGCCTTTTTGCTGTATAACCGAGTCTTTCGACCTGGGAGTCGCGAGTTAGGCTGGTCAGCCTAAACGGTTTATTACAGTGTGTCGACGGGGCTTGTTACATCCAATCCCCCGCGATTCAGCACGTGCGTGTAGATCATCGTCGTTGTGACGCTGCGGTGGCCCAAACAGCTGCAAAGAAAAGCTTTGCCATGCGGAGATTTGGTGCAGGCCAACCCCAATCTCCCCGCATTCTGTCACAATGGGTCACTTCAAGAAACTGAAGGCTTGGGAACACGCGCGGGCCTTGGCGCTCGTTTCCAAGCCGCTTATCGAACGCCTGCCGTCCACTGAACGGAGCAATCTTGCCAATCAGTGGCGACGTGCGGCATCTAGTGTCGTCTTGAACATTGCCGAGGGTGCAAGTCGGCGTGGCGCCAAGGACTTTCGCAAGCATCTCGATATCGCCCGCGCGTCGTTAGACGAAATCGAGGCAATCATCGATCTGGCTGTCGGACTCGATTACCTGCGGCGAGAGGAGGTGACGAAGGTCACGGCGGTGCGGGACGAATGTGCCCGAACCGTCTTTGGCCTTATCCGGAAACTGGGCATTCCTATCAACTCATAGCTTGCAGCTTGAAGCGACTTCGCAACTTGGCGTCTTGCAACTTCTCTTGTGGCTCGCTACTTCGCGCTGCGTGTCCACGTCGCGGTATGGAATTGTTCGGAACGGGGCGCAAGGTTCCCTTTCCCGGCAGCGTAGTCCTTCCAACTGACGGGGGAGTAGTCGTTCCTCACCTGCCGCATCGTGATGCAGTCCTGCACCGGGCAGACGGCCGCGCAAAGGTTGCATCCGACGCACGCCTCTTCGATGATCTCCACCACAGGGCCGCCATTATTGCGCGGCAGGCGACGAATCGCCTGGTGCGCGCCGTCTTCACACGCCGTCCAACAGAGCTCGCACTTGATGCACTTGTCCTGATCGATGTGCGCCAGCAGATGGTAGTTGAGGTCGAGCTCCTCCCACTTCGTCACGCGCGGGAGCGCGCGGCCCCGCACATCGGCCAGCGAGCGATGGCCGCGCTCATCCATCCAGTTGGACAGCCCGTCGATCAGATCCTCGACGATCCGGAAGCCGTAGTGCATGACGGCGGTGCACACCTGCAGCGTCCCGGCGCCCAGCGCGATGAACTCGGCGGCGTCCCGCCACGAGGCGATGCCGCCGATTCCGGAGATCGGGATCTTGACGCTCGCGTCGCCCGCGACCGCGGAAACCAGATGCAGCGCGATCGGCTTCACCGCGGGCCCGCAGTAGCCGCCGTGGCTCGACTTGCCGGCGACGGACGGCTGCGGCTCGAACGTCGCCAGATCGATTCCCACGATCGAATTGATCGTGTTGATCAGCGAGAGCGCGTCGGCCCCGCCTTTGACCGCGGCCCGTGCGATGTACGTGATGTCCGTGACGTTGGGCGTGAGCTTGACGATCACCGGGATGGTTGCGACTTCCTTGACCCATTCGACGATCTGGCAGGTGTAGTCGGGAACCTGGCCCACCGCGCTGCCCATGCCGCGCTCGCTCATCCCATGAGGGCACCCGAAGTTCAGCTCGATCCCGTCCGCTCCCGTGTCCTCGGTCTGCTTCACCATCTCATGCCAGGCTTCGCGCTTGGATTCGACCATCAGGGACGCGATGACGGCATGCTTGGGATAGTTGCGCTTGACCTCGGCGATCTCCTTGAGATTGTCGGCGATGGGCCGGTCGCTGATCAGCTCGATGTTGTTGAAGCCCATCATTCGCGTCTGGCCGATGTCCACGGATCCGTAGCGGGAGAAGACGTTGATGATGGGCTCGCCGATCGTCTTCCAGACGGCGCCGCCCCAGCCCTGATCGAACGCCTTTGCCACCTGCCCGTAGGTGTTCGTCGGAGGCCCGGACGCGAGCCAGAAGGGATTGGGCGATTCGATGCCCGCGAAGTTGGTCCGAAGGTCAGCCATACCGCCTCCTACTGCCTGTTACCGCCTGTTACCGCACGATACCGCCCAGCATCTCATGAATTCGCTTCGCCGCGGTTACCCCTTCTGCCGTCGCATTGACGATCTCAGCGCCGCCATTGGCACAGTCGCCGCCGGTGAAGACCCGGGGGTGGCCTGTCGGCCAGGAGAGCTCGGTGCGTTCGCCCTGGCCGATCGCGACAATGACCATGTCGCACGGAATCGTTTCGCTGCCACTCGGCGTCCGGACCTCGAGCCCCGCGACGGATCCGGTGCCGTTCCCGATGATGCGCTGCGGCACGGCCTGGAAACGGAAGCCGCACCCATCGCGCTTGGCGAGCTCGTACTCGTAGTGATAGCACGGCATGTCCGCTTCGCCGCGTCGGTAGACGATCGTGGCGGTAGCCGCGCCGAGCCGCTTGGCTTGCGTCACCGCGTCGATCGCGGTGTTTCCCGCGCCGATGACCACGACCTGCCGGCCGACCGCTGTCTCGCGGTACGGATGCGTCTTGAGATGCTCGATGAATGTGAGCGCGTCCACCACACCGGGGAGATCTTCGCCGGGAATGCCAAGTCGCTTCGTGCTTCCGAGCCCGACCCCGATAAAGACGGCGTCATGCAGCGCGAGCAGTTGCTCGACCGATTCGACTGTCACGCCCGTCTTGAGCTCGACGCCCAGATCGAGGATGTCCTGCACTTCCGCGAGCGCAACGTCGGCCTTGAGTTTGTACTCGGCGATACCGTAGGTGTTGAGTCCGCCGGGCTGCGGTTTTGCCTCGAACACCGTGACGGCGTGACCGCGGCACCTCAGGTCGCGTGCGCACGCGAGCCCCGCCGGTCCGGCACCGATGATCGCGACGCGCTTGCTACTCGATTTGCCTGGCTCGAACAGTTTCAGCTTGCGCTCGAGCACGTAGTCGGTGGCGTGGCGTTGCAACAGCGCGATCTTGATCGGCTGTTCATCGCGGTCGTTGAGGACGCACGCTCCTTCACAGAGCACTTCGACCGGACAGGCCCGTGCGCAGGAGTGCCCGAACGGATTCGCCTCGAGAATCACGCGCGCCGAGCCGCGCAGATTGCCGGTCGCGATCTTCTTGATGAAGGCGGGCACGTCGATGTGGGTGGGGCACGCGATGGTACAGGGCGCGTCGTGACAGTAGAGGCACTGGTTCGCCTCGAGCAGGGCCGCGTCATTCGTGAGCGGCGGCGCGATATCCGCGAAATTCCTGGCGAGTTGCTCGTCAGAGAGAGGCACCGACTGCTCCCCGCTCCCTGCTCCCTGCTCCCACCCGCATACCGAGGACATAGATGAGAGCCGAAAGCAGGAAGCCCACAAACCACGCCCAGTTGTAGATCGTGCCGAAGATCCCGGTCGCCGGAACTCCCCGCAACGCGGTCACGAACCCCGGCAGGCTCGGCGCCACACCGAGGGCGAGCGCGAGGATCGCCAACGAGTTGAATCCGCGCGAGTACTCGTACGCGCCGTGGCGCTTGTAGAGGTCATTGACGATCAGCTCGCCGCGGCGCAACACGAAGTAGTCGGCGATCATGATGCCGGCGACGGGACCCAACAATGCGCCGTAGCCGATGAGCCAGGTGAAGATGTACGTGGCCGCGTCATTGTAGAGCCGCCAGGGCATCATCAGAATGCCGATGACGGCGGTGATCATCGCGCCCTGTTTGAACGTGATCCTGTCGGGTGCGAGGTTCGAGAATCCATTGGCCGGCGCGACGATGTTGGCCGCGATGTTCGTCGTCAGCGTGGCGATCGTGAGGCCGAGCATCGACAGCATGATCATCAAGGGGCCGCCGATGCGGGCGAGTAGCGCCACGGGGTCGGCGATGCGGGTGCCGAAGATGACCACGGTGGCGTTCGTGACGGCCGCGCCGATGAACGCAAACACCGCCATCGTCGCCGGCAGGCCGACTGCCTGGCCAATGACCTGATCTCTCTGCGACCGCGCGTACCGGGAGAAGTCCGGAATGGACAGCGCCATCGTTCCCCAGAAAGCGACTGCGGATGTCAATCCGGCTCCAAAGACTCCGCCGAGGCCGGCCGTCTGGCCGTCGGGCCGTCCGGCCGTCGGGTTTTCCAGCATGGGACCGATACCACCCGCGCGCACCCATGCCCAGATGAACAGCGCCGCTCCCACGGCGAGCAGAAACGGGGAACCCCATGTCTCCAAGAACTTGATCGAGTCCATGCCACGCAACACGATCCAGACGTTCATGCCCCAGAACAGCATGAAACAGAGGAATTCACCGGTGTTCAGTCCGACGAACGCGGGCAGCAGCTGCGGCAGCGTCGCGATGCCGGGCCACATTACCTCGATGAGCTTGTAAATCGCCCACCCGCCGATCCACGTCTGAATGCCGAACCAGCCGCAGGCCACGAGGGCGCGCAACAGTGCCGGAATGTTGGCGCCCAGGACTCCGAACGACGCGCGGGCGAGGACGGGGAAGGGAATCCCATACCGCGTCCCCGCGTGCGAGTTGAGTGCGATCGGAATCAGGACGACCACGTTGCCGAGGATCACGGCGCCCACCGCCGCCTGCCACGTCCAGCCCGACGCGATCAGGCCCGACGCGAGTGTATAGGTCGGAATGCAAATCGCCATGCCGATCCACAGCGAGGCAATGTGCCACCAGTTCCAGGTGCGCCGCTCGGGCGCGACCGGCAGCAGATCTTCGTTGGCGAGTGGCGTGCGCGCCGGGAGTGTCATCACACGGCTCGGCGTCTCACAGGGTGGCGACCAGCATGATGGCGGCTGACGCGCCGTAGAACAACGCGCAAGCGACCAGCGCCGCTTCGCGCCACAACGAGGGACGCAGCGCGGGCGGCAGCAGGGTCCGATTCACGACCAAGGTGTGCAGGCTGATGAACACCAGAATCACGCCCGCCGCGTTTGCGCCGATGATCACCAGGGTTAGCGGTCGAGCCAGGTTGAGCGCCACGCATCCCCAGACTGCGTACACGGCGAGCGCCACGTAATAGACGGCTCGCACGTCCCCACCGCGCCACCGCCGCACCGCGGCACTGCCGCTCCAGAGGATGTCCGTCATGGCGCGGGGCGTGCCGTCCACTATACCGAGCTGGGTCGAGAACAGCACCCAAAATCCGCAGGCCAGCGTCAGGTACCAGAGGAGCCGGCCGTGCTCGGCGGCAACCGCGGCCGCCTGCGCGCCGGCGACGGCCCACTCGCCTGTGGTCGAGCCGGGCACCACGTACTGGAGCGCGAGCACACACGTCAGCGCCATCCCTGCGATCGAGCCAACCGCGAAGATCGCCCACTGGTCCACTTTCATGAACTTCCACCAGCCGCGCCATGCCGCGAGGCTTGCATCGTCCACGCGAAATACGTTGCCGTGCGGCGACAGCTGAACCCGGCCGCCGGCGAGCGTCGGAATGTAGCCGACCGTCGCTCCCATCCCGTGCCCCTTGTCGCGCATCCAATTGGTGATGAAGACATTGCTCATCCCGCCGAGCCCCGAGTACGCGGCGAAGGCGGCGAGCAGCGTCCAGTCCGCCTCGGCGGGGAGGGTGCCGAAGCTTAGGAATCCTCGCGCCAGCCGCCCCCAGTTCTCGCTGGATACGGTCGCTACGTCGAGGACGAATAGGTAGCCGAGAATCAGGACAAGCATGGCCCACATGGCCAGCTCGAGCGTGCGCTCGACCTTCTTGCCCAGGTTGACGATCAGGAAGCATGCGCCGAAGGTCGCATAGCCGATCGCGACGACGGTCCCGGCATCCGCGGTCGTCGGCATCCGGCCGAGCAGCAGCGCCGCGCTGGCTGTGGCGCTCGCGAGGGCCCAGCCGGGCCAACCGTGATGCGCCAGCGTCAACAGGCTGTAGGTCCAGCCCCAGAACGCCGGTCCCGGCCAAGTGCGCATGAAGCCGGTGACGATCGGTTCGCCGGTGTACAGCGTGTACCGCCCCATCTCGAGGTTGAGCAAGGTTTGCAGCAGCACCGCGATCGTCGTGATCCAGAGGAGCGCCGCCCCGTACCGGAGCACGACCGAGGGACCCAGCAGCCACTCGCCGCTCCCGATCGCGATGCCGAGCCCGATGACCCCAGGCCCCACCGTCCGCAGCACGTTCCGCAGGGTGAAGGCCGGCGGCGCCGGGAGTGGCGCCTCCCCCCACGGCGGCAGCTGGCCGTGCGCGGTCACACGTCCGCGAGCGCGCGTTCCAGCCGAGCGCACCCATCCTCGACCTCCGCCTTGCTGATCAACATCGACGGCGCGATGCGAATGACGTTGCCATACAGCCCGCCTTTCCCGATGAGCAGGCCCTGCTTCTTGGCGGCCTCGAGCAGCGCGGCTGTTTTCTTCGGCGCCGGCTCCTTCGTCTTGCGGTCCTCGACGAGCTCGATGCCTTGCATCAATCCCATGCCCCGCACGTCGCCAATGAACGCGAACCTCTTCTTGAACTCTTCCAACGCCTCGCGCAACTGCGCACCGCGTACCGCGGACCGCTGTGGCGTGTTCTCGCGCTGCATCACATCGAGCGTTGCGTCGACGGCGGTCATCGAGATGGGGTTGCCGCCAAACGTAGACAGCGAGAGCCCGGTGAACGCGTTCGCGACTTCCTCGGTGGCGATCGTCACCCCGACGGGGAAGCCGTTCGCCACCGATTTCGCGAACGTCATGATTTCCGGCTCGACGCCCCAATGCTCGATGCCGCACCATTTGTCGCCGGTGCGGCCCCAGCCGGTTTGCACTTCGTCGCAGATGAACACGCCGCCGTACTTGCGGACGATGCCCACCGCGATCTCGAAGTATTCCTTGGGTGGCGTGATGAACCCGCCCGCGCCCTGAATCGGCTCGGCCATGTAGGCGGCGGGGCGGCCATTTGTGGTTGTCTTGATGAGATCCTCGATGTCCTGCGCGCAGCGGATGCCGCAGTCGGGATACTCGAGGCCCAGCGGGCAGCGGTAGCAGTACGGTGACAGCGCGTGTTTGACGCCGGCGATCTGCGTGGGCAACACACGCCATGGCTGCTGTCCAGTGATGGCGATCGCCCCCTGACTGCGGCCCGCGTAGCTGTGCCGCAGCACGATGATTTCCTGCTGGCCCGTGTAAATCTTCGCCAGCATGACTGCCGTCTCGTCCGCTTCCGTGCCGCTGGTCGTGAAGAAGCTCTTCTTCAGCTTGCCGGGGGTGATCTGCGCCAGCCGCTCGGCGACGCGGACCTGCTCCTGCGTGGGATAGACGCTCGAGGTGTGCACTAGCCGCGCGACCTGATCCTGAATGCGCTTCACGAACTCCGGATGCGAATGCCCGATGCCGGCCGTGAGTATGCCGCCGAAGAAATCAAGGTACTCGCGGCCGTCGAGGTCCTTCACGGTCGAGCCGTGGGCCTCGGTGATGACGACGGGCTCGGCGTAGTAGTTCGCTACGCAGGGGAAGAGGAATTCCTTGTGCTTCTGGCGGACGGTCTGCGAATCCACTTTCACTCTCCAGGATAGGTGTCTGGTGTCGGGTGTCAGGGATGTCGGGTCAGTTCTGACACCAGACACCTGGCACCTATCAATGCGTCGGATCTCTCTTCAGGAATTGCCCGCGCCCAATCGTTCCAACAAATTCGCCATCCCGGGCCTGCACTTGACCTCTGACCGCAACCACAGAGGCCCGCCCCCGTCGCTCCCATCCCTCGTACGCGTTGTAATCCACGTTCGAGTGGCTGCATTCCTTCGAAAACTTGCCGCGATAGCTGGGATCGTACACGACCAGGTCCGCATCACTGCCAAGCTGGATCGCGCCCTTCCTTGGGTAGAGGCCGAACAACTTTGCTGCCTGCGTGGAGCATGCGTCCACCATTACCTGCAGCCCCAGCCGGTTGGCGGCGACGCCGCACGTATGCACGAGATCCACCCGTTCCTGGATCGACGGGATGCCGTTGGGGATTTTCGTGAACGCGTCAGTCCCCATGTTCTTCTGGTCGCCGAAGCGGAAGGGCGCGTGATCGGTCCCGATCGTGCTGATGTCCCGCGACTTCACGCCGTTCCAGAGCACCGTCTGATTGGATTTGGCTCGCAGGGGAGGGGACATCACGTACTTGGCCCCCTCGAACCCACCCCGCTCGACGTAGGTCTCGTCCAGCACGAAGTGGGGGATCACCGATTCGATCCATACGTTCACGCCGCGCTTCCTAGCCGCCAGCGCCTGATGCACCGCCGCTTCGCACGAGGTGTGCACGATGTACACGTGCGTACCGAGCAGCTCGGCAAAGGTACAGAGATGATGGACGCCGTCCGCCTCGACGATCGGTGGGCGGGATGGGCCATGCCATTCGGGGCCCGTCTTCCCGGCGGCGAGCAGCGATTTCTGCAGCGCATCGATCGCGTCCGCATTCTCGCAATGCGCGGTGACGATCACGCCCAGCTCCTTCGCCAGCTTCATCGCCGCAAAGAGATGCTCGTCGGACAGGTTCAACGCGCCCTTGTACGCGAGAAATACCTTGAACGACGCGACGCCCGCCTTCACGATCTCGCGAAACTGGTCGCGAATGTGCTCCTCGAACCGCACGACGGACATGTGGAACGTGTAGTCCACGGCGGCGAGTTTTTCGGCCTTGGACTTCCACAATTCGAACGCCGCGACCGGCTCGTCCGTGGCCCCGGGACAGATCATCTCGATCAGCGTGGTCGTGCCCCCGGCCAGAGCGGCCTTGCTCGCCGACTCGTAATCGTCCGCCGCATACGTGCCCATGAACGGCAGGTAAATGTGCACGTGCGGGTCGATGAATCCGGGGAAGACGTATTTGCCGCGCGCATCGACGATTTCGGCTCCGGCAGCGACCAGTTTGTCATCGATGCGCGGCTCGATCCGCGTGATCTTCTCGTCCTCGGCGTAGATGTCGCCGGTGTAGTCCTCCGTGGGCGTGATGATCCGGCCGCCGCGAATCAGGAGCGCCATGTGGGCATCCAGCGTCTGCGCCTGCGCGTGTACTGCTCGTAATCGGGTCCGAAGCGGCGGCGCAACGCCGGTTCTTCGTAGAAGAGGACGAACAGGTGTGAGGCGGACCAAAACGCGACCGTGTAGAGGACCAGGCCGATCGACTGATAGAACATGGCCGCACCCAGCAGGACCAGGCCGGCGCCGATGTACATAGGGTTGCGGACCCAGCGGTACGGTCCCGCGATGACGAGCCTGCGCGGCGGGTCAAACGGTGCGGGCGTGCCTTTGCCGATAAAGGCGAACGTGAGGATGGATGCAATCGCCAGCGCGGCACCGGCAACGACGACCAACATGCCGGCGACCTGCATCGCGCCAATTTCTGCAGGTCGCGCGATCCCAGCTTCAGCCAGGATGCGGTCCGGGACGAAGACGAGCAGCAGCCCAATGAACAGCGTCGCGTACGTCAGCGCCCGAAAGAGAACAATCATCTACGGCAGTTGCCTCACCATGTCCTCGTACGTCTCCGGCCGGCGGTCGCGGAAGAACTGCCACGTCCGCCGCACGTCCTCGATCATGTCGAGATCCATCTCGGCCACGACCAGCTCGTCTTTGTCTTCGCTGCCTTGCGCCAGGAAATTGCCGCGCGGGTCCACGAAGTAGCTGGAGCCGTAGAACTGCCCCACGTTCCACGGCGGTTCCGTGCCGACGCGGTTGATGCAGCCCATGAAGTAGCCGTTGGCCACCGCGTGCGCGGGCTGTTCGAGCTTCCACAGATATTGCGACAGCCCCTTCACCGTCGCCGACGGATTGAACACGATCTCGGCGCCGTGCAGGCCGAGGAGCCGCGCGCCCTCGGGGAAGTGGCGGTCATAGCAGATGTAGACCCCGATCGTGGCGTAGCGGGTCTTGAATACGGGATAGCCGAGGTTGCCGGGCTTGAAGAAGAACTTCTCCCAGAAACCGGCGGTGTGGGGGATGTGGTTCTTGCGATACTTGCCGAGATAGCTGCCGTCCGCGTCGATGACCGCAGCGGTGTTGTAGTAGACGCCGGCCATCTCGCGCTCGTAGATGGGGACGATGATCACCATCTCATGCTTCTTGGCGAGTTTCTGCATCCGCTCGATCGTCGGGCCGGGAATCGACTCGGCGATGTCGCACCACTTGGCGTCCTGGCTGGGGCAGAAGTAGGGCCCGTTGAAGACTTCCTGCAGGCAGAGCAGCTGCACGCCTTTCTTGCCTGCTTCCTCTATATAAGGAAGGTGCTTCTCGAACATCGCCTCGGTGATCTTGTTCACCGGCGCGTTGGCGTCGTTAATGGGGTTCGACATTTGGATTAAGCCGCCGACGACGTTACGCATGCGCAAGCTCCCACCAGGGTGTGTTAACCCCGGGCTGGCAGCCCGGGGTTAACCAACCCGGAACGGTTTCGAACCCTACCACCGTGAAATGACCACTTTCTTATCCGTATAGAACTCGATTGCATCCTGCCCGTGCACCTTGAGGTCTCCGAAGAACGAGCCTTTCGTTCCCCCAAACGGGAAGAACGCCATCGGCGCCGCGACGCCGATGTTGACGCCGATCATGCTGACGCCGACCCGATAGCGAAACTCGCGGGCGGCCCTGCCGCTCGTCGTGAAAATCGACGTCGCGTTAGCAAAGCCGGAGCGCTGCACCATCTCGATCCCCTCGTCCAGGTCGCTGACGTGGGTGACCGCCGCCACGGGGCCGAAGATCTCCTCTTTCCCGATCGTCATGTCGGGCTGCACCCCGTCGAAGACGGTCGGTCCCACGAAGTGACCGCGCGGATGTTTCTCGACCTTGGTCGCGCGGCCGTCGAGCAGCAGCGTGGCGCCGTCTTTGCGGCCGGCCTCGACGTACGAGAGCACCTTTTCCTTGTGCTTGGCCGAGATGACGGGGCCCATCGTCACGTCGGGGTCGAGTCCATAGCCGAGCCGCAGACGTTTTGCCGAGTCGAGGAGCTTGTCGCGGAACGGCTCGTAGGCTTTCCCGGCGGCGACGACGACGCTGCCGGCGAGGCAGCGCTGGCCGGCGCAGCCGAACAGCGACTCGCTGATGTTGGCGACGGCGCGGTCCATGTCGGCATCGGGCATCACGATGACGTGATTCTTCGCGCCGCCGAGCGCCTGGACACGTTTCCCGTGTTTCGCGCCTTCCTGATAGACGTGCTTGGCTACCGGCGAGGACCCGACGAACGAGATCCCCGTAATGCCCGGATGAGCTAGCAGCGCGTTTACGGCGTCCTTGCCGCCGTGTACGATGTTCAGCACGCCGGCCGGGATGCCGGCGTCGTGCGCCAGCTCCAGGATGCGAGTCGACGAAAAGGGCACCTGCTCGCTCGGCTTGAGGATGAACGTGTTACCGGTCGCGATGGCGTAGGGCCAGAACCAGCACGGCACCATCGCGGGGAAGTTGAATGGCGTGATCGCGGCGAACACGCCCATCGGTTGCCGCACGTACTCGCAGTCGATGCCGCTGGCCACGTCTTCCAGCGTTCGGCCCATCATCAAGGTCGGAATGCCACAGGCATGCTCGACGTTCTCGATGCCGCGCCGCACGGACCCTCGGGCCTCGTCGAGCGTCTTGCCGTGCTCGCGGGTGACCGTCGTCGCGAGCTCGTCGAAATGCTCTTCCATCAAGTACTTCAGCTTGAAGAGGTAGCGGGCGCGCACCACCGGCGGCACTTCGCGCCACTTGAGGAATGCTGTTTGGGCCGCGGTGACGGCAGCGTCCACGTCGCCTGCGCTCGAGAGCGGCACTTTGCCCAGCGGCTCGCCCGTGGCGGGATTGGTCAACTCGAGATACTCGACGCTGTGAGGAGCTACCCACTCACCGCCGATGTAGTTGCGTAGTGTCGTTGCCATTGCTGCTCCAGAAGTGAAGAAACCGGCCGCGACGTGGGTCGGGACCGGTTTCAACGTAACCTATGAGCGGGCAGGAGGTTGTCAACCGACGCGGGAATTCAGGGCGGGCAGGAACGGGCACCGCCAAGAGCGGTCAACATCCGTTCCCTGCCACCCCGTATGTCACAGAACTGCGACAGATTGGGAGGTTTCCGGACAGACGGTGCACCACCCGTCCGGCGACCGGCACGAGCCTGTACGAGCACGATCAGGCCCGTCTTTGCTCGGCTTGAACCTCCCGTACTACTTACGCTACCGTTTTGTCCAGCAAGATCAGTGCCGGACGGAGAACTGTTCCTTCTCCGTCGAGCCCTCCAGCGCGACCGTCGAGCTGCGGCCGCCGTGTACGATCTGTGTGATCTCGTCGAAATAGCCTACGCCCACGAACTCCTGGTGCTTCACCGCCTCATAGCCGTCGCGCTCCAGGGCGAATTCGCGCGACTGCAGATCGGCGTAGGCCGCCATGCCCCGTTCCTTGTAGTCCTGGGCCAGCGTGAACATGCCGTGATTCAACGCGTGGAAGCCGGACAGGGTGACGAATTGGAACTTGTAGCCCATCGCCCCCAGCTCCCTTTGGAAGCCGGCGAGCTGCGCCTCGTTGAGATGGCGCTTCCAATTGAACGAGGGCGAGCAGTTGTAGGCGAGCAGCTTGCCCGGATACTCCTTGTGAATCGCTTCGGCGAACTGCCGGGCCTCGGCGAGGTCGGGCTTCGCCGTCTCGAACCACAACATGTCGGCGTACGGCGCGTACGCGCGCGCCCGCGCGATCGCCGCCTCGACACCGTCTTTGATCACGACGAAGCCTTCGGGCGAGCGCTCGCCGGTACACCAGCGCCGGTCGTACTCGTCGATGTCGCTCGTCAAGAGGCCGGCGCTGTTCGCGTCGGTGCGCGCGATCAACATCGACTCCACGCCGCACACGTCGGCGGCGAGGCGAGCGGCGATCAGCTTGGCGATGAACTCGCTCGTGGGCACGAGCACTTTCCCGCCCAGATGCCCGCACTTCTTGACCGAGGAGAGCTGATCCTCGAAATGCACGCCCGCGGCACCGGCCGTGATCATCAGCTTCATCAGCTCGTACGCATTCAAGACGCCGCCGAAGCCCGCCTCGGCATCCGCAATGAGCGGCACATACCAATCCACGGAATGGTCGCCGTTCATGTGGTGGATTTCATCGGCTCGACGCAGCGCATTCTGGATGCGAACCAGCAGGTTCGGAACGCTGTCGGACGGATACAAGATCT
>Ga0193739_1000319_pt1 | contig 13560 bp, 13 predicted proteins | sample L2a2metaG_FD_144926 | JGI IMG/M metagenome (GOLD analysis project Ga0193739, IMG submission 144926) | Soil microbial communities from a riparian zone of the East river system, Colorado, United States - L2a2 | ecosystem: Environmental > Terrestrial > Soil > Riparian zone | place: USA: East River...
CCGATGGCCCGCGAGGCACCGCCGAGCATCTGACCGCCACTAGTCAAGAGCGCCTGCTTCCCCGCCTCGCGAATGGCGCCGCCGGCGCTGATCGGCTGCCCGCGCGACCACTGATCGAACGGCTCCCCACTGAGCCCACCGAGCGCAGAGAGGCCGCGACCCATCGGCCCCGGCAGGAAACCTCCCGGCGCGGCGAGTGTGCTGCTGATGTCGATTGCCCCCGATTCCCCTTGAGGTGGCGCAGGAACTGGCGCGGCAGGGGTCGGTGCAAGCGTCTGCCCGCGCTCGCCTCGCTCAAAGCGGACGATCTGATCGACGCTCAGGCCCTTGTCTCGAAGCGCCTGAAACTGCTCGCGGGTGAGCGCCATTACGGCTTGCCCCCGCTCACCTTCAGGTACTCCTGATACGCCTGATCGTCGGACATGCCGCCGGGCTGTGGCACCGGAGCGGGAGAAGTCACCGCGCCGGACCAGACCGTCATCCCCGGCAACGCCTGCACCCGCGACATGTTCACGCCCAAGGCCGCAAGGTTGGCCCTGCGCCTCTCGGCGATCTCTCGGTAGCTCTGCTCAAACTGATCCATCCGATCAACGAACGACTCGCTTGGAAGGTCCTCGTTCGGCAACTCATCCTTCAGCCGCCTGTATTCCGGCTCGGTAACTGCGGCACCTGACCGCAGTTTGAGCAGCCAGTTCCTGATACCTGATAGCGATGAGCGGAACTTGGCCTCTCCTGGCCTTGCTTTCCCACCCTTGCCCGGCAATAGACCCGCGACCCGCAATCCGCTTTCCTTGCCGGAATATGGGCCGAGAAACTTCGGATTGTATTGCTGCTTGACCCTGCCGATCTGGGACAGTAGCGCGGAGTCCATCGTCATGTGATCGATCTCTGATGCCGCCGCAGGTCGCGGCTTGGGCGGCGGGCCGCCGTCAGGCCCCGCGGCGCCACCAAGCCCACCGACGCCACCGATTGCGCGCTGGGTGTCGATCCGGTCCCGGTAGATGTCGGCCATGATGCGCCGCCATTCCTGCTGGTCGCCACGGCGGAGCGCAGCATCAGCAGCATCCATCGCCATCTTGTCGCGCCGGTACTGTTCATTCGTGGCGAGCGCTTCCTTTCGCCCGCCGACCTCCCTGTCCTTCAGCCGCTCCTGGTGCCGCCAGGTCGCGAGCGTCTTGGCTGCCTCCCGCGCTTGCTGGTTGCGGTCCTGCGTCTCGGCCACACGCCGAGCTCCGCCCGCAGCCCTGGCGTTGCCGAAGCCCGCCGCGAGCGACAGCAGCACCTCCAGCCCCGTGGGCTTCTGGCGCGGGCGGAAGTTGAACGGGTGCGCCCCAGACTGCTGCGCGATACGGGCGAAGAAGTCGTCCGGCATGGCCTGCTCTTGCGAGGCGAGCGCCATCTGGGCTTGCTCCGGGTTGTAGGCGGTCGCCTGGGTGCGCCCAAGGAACTCGATCGGATCGAACGGCTGGATCGGATCAGGCTCGCCTAGCGTGTCGAGGTCGGGTCTGAGCCCGTAGATAGCGTCGTAAGGCCCAGGCATGGCTACACCGTACCCCGTGGGGTGGGCTTGGCCCGCCCACCGAGACTACCGAGGCCACCGATGAGGCCTCCGAGCCCGCCAGCAAGTCCGCCCCAATCGAAGCCACCACCGCCCGGATTGAGTTGCGCCCGGTCGCTGGCGCTACCCTGGCCGAGCAGCTGGTTCAGCATGTTCCAATACTGCTCAAGCTGGCCCTGCCGCAGTGAAAGGTCGGCGGCGCCCAACTCCCGCGAGGTCCGGTCCTGCCCGCCTAGCTGGCTCTGAAGCGCCTGGAAGCCGTAGGTGCTGGGGTCCACGTCGCCCCGCGACTGGAGCCCGAGCCTTGCCGCCCGCTCCTGCGCTCCAGCGTCAGCGACCGACCGGGACCGGATGGCGTCCATGATCGCTTGCGGCGGGTTGAGCCCAAACGCCCCGCCATAGTTCGGGTCACCGCCAAGCGTTGCGTTCCTAATCAAGTGCCAGATGCCCCACGCGGGGTTCCACGTGGAACTGTCGAAGGGGTCGTCAGGTGGAGCACCGCCTTGCCAGACACCGCGATCACCACCGCCCCAGCCACCGCTCTTGTCGCCCCAGCCAGGAGGCTTGGACTGGCCCCAGCCACCGATCCCCGGCCTTCGGCCACCGCTGATTCCACCGCCACCGCCGCCTGGAGGAGGAGGCAGGAACCCACCGCCCCAGCCACCACCCTTACCGCCACCGCCACCACCCCAACCAACGCCCAATCCGCCGCCGCCCGGCGGAGGGAGGAACCCACCGCCCAATCTGCCACCGAGCCCACCGCCCGCAGGTGGCGGAGGAAGGAACCCACCCCAGCCACCACCAAGTCCACCGCCTGACGGAGGAGGTGGTGGAATGAATCCACCACCCCAGCCACCACCTGTCGGAGGCGGAGGAAGGAACCCACCGCCACCACTGGTCGGTGGAGGAGGAGGAAGAAACCCACCGCCGCCGCCAGTCGGAGGTGGGGGAGGAAGGAATCCGCCGCCGCCACCCCAGCCACCGCCGAGCCCACCACCTACCGGAGGGGGAGGTGGAAGGAATCCGCCAGGCGGCTGGGATGGCGGTGGGGGTCCCCACCCTGGCGGTGGCGGGGGCGGGGGAAATGGAGGCTGCTTTGTACCCCAAGGCATCTCTGTCACCGTCCTTTCATCGGTACGAGTCCGCGATCACCAGGTCGAGATCGAACCCGTAAATCTGTGGTGCATCGGTGCCGCTCCCGTCATCGGTGAAGCGGAACTCCAGCGAATCGGAGAGCGCGCGAATCTTCTGCTCTAGCGGCAGGCGCTTCTTCTTGAAGTTGTCGGTGCTGGTGGTGGGCAACGTGATGGTCGCACCGCTCTGCGTAGTGCCGAGGGCATCGCGATAGCACTTGAGCGTCAGCCCGGTGCCGTTCTTCTTGTAGAGCAGGAGCATCTCTTGGGCCGCCTTCTGCTTCAACGTCTCGGCCAAGTCGCGCGCGGTCCACAGTTCACTGGTGAAGGCGGTCCCAGGAAAGCCAACACCGTCGCTGTTGTCGTTGGAACCGACTTCGATCTGGTAGACCAGACCTGTCGTCAACGATTGGCTTATGGCCACATATCGCTTGATGCCACCGGAGGTGCTGACTTCTCCCATTGTTCCCCAACCCCCGCTCACGGTCACCAGTGGCGTGCTCCAGCCCCACGGAGCCCCGTCAGGGCGCAGCGCGCCCCGCAGCCCCGAGAACTGAGACGAGCCACTGAAGTCGTAGATCACCAGATGCCCCGGACCCCCGGTGTAGCTCGACGAGAGCCGATAGGCGCAGTAGAGCTTGCCGCCCATCGCCTTGGCGGCGAACCCATGGATCAAGCTGATGTCAGCCTTGGATGTTTTGGAGGACTGAGCAATCTCATAGGCCCATTCTCCAGTCTGAGTCGAGCTATTCCAGACATCGGACGAGATGATGACTTCTTCCCTGCCGTCGGTGACCACATAGCCATCAATGGTCAGGTAGCCCACCACGCCGTTGAAGCTCGTGATCGAGTTCGTCGAGACGCAGCCACGCGAGGCGTTCAGTTCGTAGAGCCGGTAGTCGGTGTCCTCGCCACTGATGCCCGTGCGGCGGTTCTGGAGCACCATGATACCGTCGGTGAAACACTCAACTGAGCCGTTGGGCAGCGGAGCCCCGCCCATGTAGTCCCCGTAAGAGTTCGGCGCATCGCGGAAGTTGCCAGCGGCCCACGAGTCGGCAGCACTGGTCGGCATGCCTGGGTCACCCATGGTGAAGAAGATGCGCCGCTTGGCGACCGGGTAGTTGGCGCGATAGACCGAGGACCAGAAGATCGGCGCCGGCCAACCGCTACACCACGCGCGCACGATGCCGTTACCGTCTCCGGAGAAGTTCGTGGCGCCGGTGACCGAGAACAGATTGTCGTTGTCGGCAGCAGTGCCGATGTCGTCGCACAAGGCGGTCGCATCAGCACCCGGCGCCACACAGGCCCACCACTTGCCCCCATTGCCGGCGGTCGTGTTGTTGATCTTGTCCACCAGGCGTTGAATCGAGATCGAGCCGATGTTGGTGATGGTGCGGGTCGTCGTCGCGCCACCCGTCGTCTTGCTGAAGGTCAGCGTGCCACCCGTGAGCGAGTAGCTGTAAATCTCATCGTCGATCACGGCATCGCCATCGCTGGCGTTGACCTCGGGGCAGACGTAGATCGCGACCGGGTGAATCTTGGTGTAGCCGCAGGTGACGCGCCCGTCGCAGGTTCCCATGTAGCGGCTCGGGGGCTGCATGATGTGGTCTAACCGCACCAACAACGGATCGGCCAGGAGCGCCAGGTCGTTGCCGTTGGGGTCGTTGTAGGTGGTGACGGTGTTGTTGTCCAGGTAGGCCGTGATTCTCAGGTCCTTGATGGATGGGTCCTGGCCGGTTCCCGCCGCATTCTTCGGGGTGCGCAAAAGGTAGCGCCCCACCACGCCCGGCGGCCCGATCGGGATTTCGCTCCAAGTGATCCACTCATACCGGGTGGTGCCCGCCGAGTCGATCTGGACCTTTCCGAAGCCGGTCTGATTGGTGCTGCCGGGGTCAAAGTCGATGTCATCGTTGGGATCGCGCGGGATGATCGGCATTGAGACCGACCCGTCCGTATACCTGTAGGCGACTGAGATGTAGAACACATCCTTGTCGTGCCATGGACCGACGGTGCTGACGGTGCCGGCGGCGATGTCGGGCATGCCGAGCGGCGCCGGGTGGCCGGTATGGAGCACCCGCAGCACATCGCCCGTGTCGGTGTTGGTGTCGTTGAAGTCCTTATTCCAGTTCCAGGGCGTGCCGTTGAAGTTGCCAACGAATAGGCGGTCGCCGATGTCCAGCATTCGCCGACTGCCGGGGGCCGCTTGCGCCCGCGCGCGAGTGGAATGGAAGCGCCCCATTTCGTCGATGGTGGTCAGCAGATAGGGCCACGCGCGGCTATAGGGCACGCCACCATCTTCAGTAATCGGGTAGTTGGTGGTGGTGCTGAACTCTTGGCCGAGAATGGTGTCGCCAAAGGGCGAGCCACCGTTGTTGTTCATCGAATAGAAGTGAACGAATCCCTGATCGCCGTAGTTGACCTCGGTGGCGGTCCAGAGCGCGCAGTGGACCGGATAGTTGTTGTCCGTGCCCGCAAGCGTGCTATCCATCGAGTTGGGCGAGCGCAGTGCGATCACTTGCCAAGCATCCGGGAATGCCACTAATCCGCCCAACCCGACACCCGCCCCGAAGCCGCTGGAATTTACTACCAGCGTTCCGGCCCGCCGGTAGAACTTCCCCTCCAGCGGATTGAACAGCATGTTTTTCGACCGCCGGGCTGACGATGGACCGTCGCTCGTGGCCTTGTCTGCCACGGCCAAGTGAGGCGGAACACTCGACTGATAGCCCGAGAACGGGAGGCCGAAGCGCCGCTTGGACTTCTGGGCGGTCATGGGCATCAGGCCGTCGCCTCGTCATGGCTGCGGTGGGCTTCCAGCTTGTCCTGGATCAGCTTGGGCAACAGCCCCATCAGGTCCTCGGCCAACTCGGGCCGGTTCATGCGCGGAGCGGCGAGGATGGCGGCGATGATCTCGATGCACTTGCCTTCAAAGTCCCCCACGTCGCAGATGTCGGCTCCAGTCGAGAGTGCCACCGGGTAATCCCGCACGATCGAGGTGATCGTCCAACTACCGCTAGGGATTCGCCAGAATGCGAACCGCCATTTGTTCTGAGACGAGGCGCTAACAGCGCCGGCGCCATATTTGACCGCAGCGTAGTAGACGGGTTGCCCAACAATGGTGTCGTTGTTCTGACGGGCCTTCACGTCGTTCCAGCCAAGCCGCCTAAGTGGATATACGTTGGAGCCAGAGATGACTCCATAAGCCCCGAGGATTTCCGGGTAGAGGAAGGTGGCATCGCCATCAGCTTCAAAAGAGTTCGCCGATAGCGTCGCAATGGCCGTCACCGACTTAACACGCTTCTCGTTGTTCTCGTACCACCACATGAGCGCGGCGTTGATGAACGTGGTCAGTTGCGCATCGGTGAACGCGGACGAAACGGTCGTGTCGGTGTCTTGGATGTAGAGCCGCACGTTGTTCATCATCGTGGTCAGGGTCGGGGCGGCCATCTATCGGACCCACCCGAAGAGATGGCCGTATCCCGAGGAGCGGAAGATGCGGTCCTGTCGCTTGCCATTATTCAACTGGCGCAAGTTGTAGGCGCGGATCGCTCCCTCTGCTTCCGCCGTCCAGTGAGCAACCAGCCTTGAACGATCCAGCCCGAGCTTGGCGACGAACTCGTCCGACATAGCGAGAACGGCTTCGGCAGCACAGGCCGCTTCAAGCCCCGCGAGCAGTTCATGACTGAACGGAATCGTGTCGGAGTCGCTGAATGAGTACACGCTGTTGCTCAAAACAACTGGTAGAATGCTGTGATAGACCTTGAGTGGTCCATCGCCAGCAGTATCCGGGGTCGGACCCACCCGCAGCGTCATGACCTGGTCCGCCGTTTCCCAGACGGTGTATTCACGCGGCTGCCCGCTGCCAGCTGGCGCGGCGGTCGCCTGCCGATACCGCTGATTGAACTGCTCGAACGGCAGGTAATAGAGTTCCAACCCATCCGCGTTCAGGAACACCTGTGAGACATGTTCCACAATCCCATTGCTCGCCACCGCGTAGTCATAGGTACCGACCACCAGCGTGATGCTCTGCACCGTTTCCTGCGGCCGGATCGTGCGCGAGGCGAGGCGGTTCGCCTGACGATTGATGATGGCATCCAGCCGGAACGGGTTGATGGCAGGATTTTCCGAGTCCACATCCCCGATCATGTCGAAGATGCGCCCCCGAAGGAGACGCAGCGTGATCGCCGGCACCTAGCCGCCCCCCTGTTTACGCTTCCACGGCATCTCGGGCACCACGATCGAGGCGCGGGCCGTGTGGAACTTGCGCTCAACCTGCTCGGCGAATCGCTCCTGCACCGTCTGGTGCCCGCCACCGCGACGAATCACGGTCGTCGGCTGACGCCCACGCACCTCTGAAGCGCGTTCGGCATCGGCGCGCCAGTGGGGCGCGTACATCTCCTGGTAGAGCCCGATGTTCTTCCTGCCCTGATCGGTCTCAGGATTGAGCGGCAGCGACGCTTCAAACGAGCCGTCCTTGCTCTCGCTCGGCAGGAGCTTGAAGCCGTCGCGAATGTCGCCCCACGTCGGCGCCTTGGCGGCGACCTTCTCGGCCCCTGCCGTATCCTCCAGCGCCTGCTCGATGTCAGCCTTTGATGGCGCGACGGACTTCTTCATCGCTCAACTCCAAGGTAACGTCGGCCAACGCGGGATCGCCGCCGAGAATCTGGCGCACTGACTCCTGTTCATCCCGCAACCCCGATTCGCGGATGATCTCCTCCGCATGCTTGGCGACAATGAACTCCTCGCTCTGGTGGGGTGCGAACACCGGCACCTTCTCCTTCCAGAACAGGGTCTCCCAGGTTGCTTCCTGCCCAACCTCCTTGGCCGCGATCCGCTTGCTGCCGCGTTTGGTCACGGTCGCACCTTCGTCTCCGGTGACCCGAATCACCGTGTCATTCATGCCATGCTTCTTGGCAAAGTTCTCGTGCCACTCGAAGCACGAGCACCACGACTCCCGCACCCTGGCATGCCCGTCGTCGCCCTTGGTGACGATGACGTATTTCTTGTTGCGCGGGCGCAGCCCCGGCTCGCCGACCACCCCATCGACCTCAACCGGCTCAGTCGGCACGCGCGCCCACGGGCAGATGTCGTGATGGTCGCAGCCCATGACGACCGTCTTGATCCCCTTCTTCACCCGCTCGGCGCATGCGCCGAAACGAGCCACGTCCATGTTGTTCTTCCGCAGCGTGTCGAGGCTGGCAATCGGGTCTTTGTCCATCGGCTTCCTTTCTTACCCGACCGGGGCGTGAGGCGCTTTTCGCCCCACCCCCAGCGGGTCAGCGTTTACGCCCGTGCTAGGCGTTAGTGGTCTGGACATCGGCCGCGAAGGTGTCGAACACCGTCACGACCGCCGCTTCGACGAAGGAGATGAGCAGGATGTCGAGCGCGTAGGGCTGATCCGGCAGAAGCTGCGGCTTCTCGTTGTAGCCGATGGCGCAGGCTTCCTTGAGGTGCATGAGGTTGTGGAGCGCTCCACCGGAGTCGTCCACGTTGCCGCTGATCTTGATGGTGAGGCCCCAGCCGGGCACGACCACGCCGGTCTTGACCGGTCCGTTCATCTCGCCCCGGAACTGAGCGTTCATGTAGTTGCTGATCGAGAACAGGTTCTTCAACTGCTTGGGGTGGACGTTGAAGTAGATGTCCACCTTGCCCAGCGGGTCCGATTCGCGCTTGGCGGTCGTCCTAAGCTTGCCAAGTCCGTCCAGAATCAGACTCTGATCGAGGCTGACCGCTCCGCTGCCGCTGATGTTGGTGACCAGCGCCGAGGCCAGATCGCCCGCCGACTGGTCCACGGCTTCCGTCACCGCGCGCAGCAACTGCTCCTTGACGCCCTTCCGGTACTCCTTGTCCGCCACCAGCCGCGAGCGCGAGGGGGCGTTGAGCCCCACCGCCCCGTAGCGGAACACCGGGTTGGCGGTCGCCACGGCTTCAACGTCCTGCTCCCAGGTCAGCGTCGCCGGATCGGTGGCCGAGGTGGCGGTCGCCGTGTTGGCGTTCTTGGCGCTGATCTTCCGAATGACCACCTGCTTGCCGACCTTGGTCAGTCCCTCGGTGGCATCGTCGAAGTCAGCGGCAATGACCATCCGCTCGGTGGCATCCATGCCAAACCGCTTGCGATACTGGGTCTCGATGAGGTTGGCGACCTCAGTAGTGGTTACTGCCTGGTAGGCCATCTAGTCTCCCGTTCTAGCCGGGTCGGACGCGGACAACATCGTTCTCCACGTCATCCAGCTTCTTTCGCGCCTCGCGGTCGCCTCGGCTGGCCGCCGCGATGATGCGGTCGTATTCGGTGGTGGTGATTTCGTCGGTTTTGGAGGATGAGAGCGGGGCCGGCTCGGCCGTGGTCTTGACCACGCCGCGCTTCAGGCGATCTTCCTGCTCCTGAAGTTTCCGGCGCTGCTCCGCGAGTTCACTGCGTTCCTTGTCGTAGCGACGAGACTTGAGCCGATCATGGGCCACCGACGGCCACAGGTTGTCCGCGCGCGCGAGTTTTTCCACCTCGGATTGATCCTCCGAAGGGACACCCCCGAGTTCGCGGTAGAACCGTTGCTCCGCCTGTTGCCGATGAAGCGTGGATTGGGTTTCCTCGTGAGAGAGACCGACGATTTCCGTGATGGCTTGCGCCACCTCGGGATCGCGTTCACCGATGCTTTGCAGGAGTTGAGCGGCGCGGTTCACGCGCTGAGCAGCGGGGTCGTAGCCGGTCGGTGGCGCGATGGCTCGATTCGCCTGCTCAACTCGCTGTCGCAGAAACTCATTCTCCTGCCGAATGCGCTCGGTGTTGTCCTTCTCGCGCAGAAACTGATCATGCGTGTTCCTCAGCCTCTTCAGTTCGTCGGCATCGACGGTCACCGCCCCGCTGCCGTCCGGTGAAGCACCCGGCGTCCCGCTGTCAGTGACAGCGCCCTCCGGTGTGGCTTCCGGCGTCCCAGCCGCTGGTTCGTCTGCCATTCGCTACGCTCCCTATGGTTGAGGCACGCCTTGGCCGGCAGAGAACTGTGGCATCGGTGTGCCGTTCTGCGCTCCGCCCGGAGGCATCTGTGGCTGCTGTTGGGCGGAAAGCTCCGCCTCGACTTCAGCCACCTCCGAGGGCGAAAGGTTGAGCCGGCGCGCGACGATCCGTCGCACGCTGGCAATCGGTATCTGTGCCCATTGGGTCAGCGCGTTCACCTCGTCGATCGCGCCCTGCTTGATCTGGGGCGGCGTGCCGACGACGACATCCACGTTCGGGATGTCGGAGCCGCGCAGCAGCTGGAACTGCATCGCGCCGTCGTCGCCCAGGTAGCGGATGGCGCGGGCCTCGCTGGAGTTGTGGACCCAAACGTCCAGCACGCAGCCCAGGAACAGCCCCTCCTCTTCGCGCCAAATCTGCTTGTGGTCCTCGACCGGGATATCGCCGGATTCCTTCTGGAGCAGGAGCGACCGATAGGCCACGTCCTTGCTCTGATCGGGGCCGAAACTGACCTGGCCGACGCCGCGCGACTGGTAGAACGACTGAGAGAGGATGTTGTAGAGGGTCGGGAAGGAGCCCGGCAGGCCGCTGCCCTGAAACTGGTGGACCATCTGAGAGATGGTGCCGGGGGGGCCATGGTACTGAGCGATTTGGCCGCTGGTGTCGTCGTAGAGGAATGGGCGGCCGCTGGCATCGGTCAAACCTGGCTGACCGTCGCCCAGCGTGCCGAAAATCAGGATCGGCTTGCTCGTCACCATCTGGTCATAGCCCTGCTTCCTCAAGCTATCGAGCAGGGCCTGGAGGGACCAGTAGAGCAGCGAGTCGGTGCCGCCCATTTGCTCATAGGGCGATTCGTAGGCGCGCGCCTGAAGGATAGGGAAGCTGCGCGTGGGCGCCTGCCATGGACCCTCGTAGGCCGTCCGCCGATGGTGCGGGAGCACGATGCAGAGCTTCCCGTTGGGATACTTGAGCCGATGTTCGGTCAGCTTCTCGCGCTCGACTCGGTAGAGATAGGCGGGGGCCGGCTTCTGGCCTTCCATGACCTTCTGTAAACACTCAGGACACGCCGCCCCCGCCTCTGGCAGTGAGCCATCAGGCATCCGCTCGTGCCATTCGTCCTTGTAACCGCACTCCCCGCATGCCATGTACTGCTGATCGGGGGCGAGCGAGCGATAGCCGCCCTCGGCGGCCTCAGTGCCATAGCCCTGGCGGTAGTAGGCGTAGAGCACCGTGACCGTGGGCTTCTTGTATTGGTCGTCGGGCGAGGGATGGCCGTGCGCCTTGCTCCAGTCGGTCTCTGACTTGTAGCTGCCGTTGCAATCGGGCCAGAGGCCGTCTACGTCCTTCCAGTCAAACTCCCCCTTGCCGCCCTTGGCCTTGACCGACTCCAGCGACTCCTGGCGTTCGACGATGACCGATGGGCAGCATGGATCATGGAGGTCAACGTAGCCGGGACACGGGAACACTTGATCCGGCCCCATGGACTCGAACACCACATCGCCCATGGGACCACGGTCGGACTTCCAGTGGACCATGCCGTACCACGTCCCGACGCCGAGCGCTCCCGAGAGCACCCGGCGCCGGAACTTTGAATAGCGGTTGGTGTTGTCCTCGATGATCGACTGGAGCACGCGTTTGGCGTACTCCGACGCATAGGGGTCGCTCTGCTGGTCGCGTGGGTGGCACTCCAGATAGGGGCCTTCGCCCATGATCTGAGCCACTTTGTAGCGATGGAGGTCGTTGAGTTCGGCCCCCTTGGGGGCAATGCGGGCGTCATCGAGGGTGACGCCGGGATCATCCGAGTAGTGCTCCTGTTTCCACAGGAAGTCCTTGCACCGCTCGGTGAGTTCGATCGGCTCGCGGTAGAACTGGCGCGCGTCTTTCCAGTCCTCTAGCACGCGATCGAAAGGGGTTTGGTTGTCGGGGGCCTGCACGTCCTTGTCGGCGATTACCCTAGCCTTTCTTCTTGCGCTTCACCCTCTCCGGCAGCTTCTTGCCTTTGCTGGCTTGGTCGAACTCGGCCACCTTCTCGGCGCTGACCTCTCCCCGCTTGAGCATCACATGAAACTTGCGCCGCTGGGAATCGGACTTGTAGGGCACGCTCGCTCCCTAGCGCTTGGCCCTGGCGGCGGGCTTCACGACGACCTGCCCGAGCACCAGGGCGACCGCCGCTTCGATGATCTCGTCCTTGCGCGGATCGACCGCGGCCCGCACGAAGCTCTCGCTCACGTCGGGATGGACCGCATCCTTGGGCCAAGCCTTCTTGGCTTCCGCGAGCTTGGCCTTGGCCGCCTCGGCAATCTCGTCGATCAGTTCGTCCACATCCACCTCCGTTGGTTGGAGGGGAACCGAGCGGGGGTTCGGCGCACCCCTTACGGCAACGCCGAGCCCCACCGAAGGCCCCCCGGCCCGGCTGCCCGGCTTACTGCGACCTATTCGACCACCGCGTGATGTGGGCAGAGAACTGGTGCTTGGCTGCCGTCGCCGACGCGCTGATGTCGTTCAACACGATGAACCTGACCATCGGCCACGTCCCGATGTTGCAGAGGTCAGCGGAAACTCTGCCGCTGATGCAGGAATGGAATATCACGCTTGCGACTCCGGCGTTGCTTCGACGCAGAACCGGGATGGTTTGCGTGAGGATGTCGGCGGCCGTGAATGGAACACATCCGGTCTGAGCGTCCTTCACCAGATTCGCGCACTCCCACAGGTTCCCATCAACGCTGACCTGGGGGATGACGTAGACGGAATCAATCGTCGCCGCTGCGGCGCAATCGGCTCCAGGCACCAGCGAGAAGCGGAAGAAGACAATGCTATCCATGGCTGCGAGCGCATCCGCTGGATTCGGCAGCATCCCCTGCAAGGAAATGGGGGCGGTGGTGTCGGCGGTGCCGGTCGCGCCACCCGCGATAACGCCCTTACCCTGGCGGGTGAACGACGTGCTATCCACGTAGCCGTTGGCGATTTCCTGGCTGGTCAGACCCAGCGCTGCGTTGTTCCGCTGAGACCGGAACATCACTCGGTCGGTGACCATGTGGACGCCCGAGAACTGATCCTGCGCTTCAGCCGGTGAGCCGAACGCACCTACAGACAGCGCCGCCATGAGCAGCGCCGTAGAGATTCTACGGAGGTTCATGTGCCTCCCTCGTTTTGGAAGGGTGTCGTTGCCACCGACGGGTAGAACCGTGGACCAGGTCGCGCCACCCTGTCAAGCACGATTGGGCGACCACCGCACCGAGCGACCGCGCTGCCGATGGCTGGGCGTGATCGAGGGGCCGAACAGTCGCGCGAGTTTTTCCACCGCCGTGACGACGCGGGCGGTCGGTATCGACGTGGTGTTGTGGAGGTGGAGGAAGCGCCCCATGCAGATCATGTCCTCGTCCTTGGCCCCGTAGCTGGCCTCCGGGCGCTCGCGACCACTCGGCGTCATCACGTAGGTGACCGCCATCAACGATCGCACCGCCGCCTCGCTCGGGCAGATGAGTGCATCGTCGAGCAGCGCCTGCTGGATCGCGGCCACCATCTCGGCGCGATTGGCGGCATTCATCTTGAAGCCCAACGCCTGATCCCCTTGGCCGAGATGGACGGCACTCGGGTTCCAGTTGTTGAGCCGGTAGTAGTTGGAGGCGGTCAGGGCACGCACGGTGGCGTCGCCGTGGCCGCCGGTCAGGTCGGTGTCGAGCAGGGCGTTGCCGTAGCGCTTGGCGAGCACCGCCCCGAGCGAACCCAACCCATGCGCACCCGCGTAGCCGATGAAGCGGGCCACCAGTGCTGGCTTACGGCGAGCGTACATGTGCATGCCACAGGGGTCGGGCACGCCGCGCGACGAGGAGCCCTCGCGCGTCCAGTCGGTCGCCACCAGCCCCGAGATGGAATCGAGGCGCAGGAAGGTCGCCGGATCGAGGATGCCCATGTAGGTC
>Ga0193739_1000320_pt1 | contig 13559 bp, 20 predicted proteins | sample L2a2metaG_FD_144926 | JGI IMG/M metagenome (GOLD analysis project Ga0193739, IMG submission 144926) | Soil microbial communities from a riparian zone of the East river system, Colorado, United States - L2a2 | ecosystem: Environmental > Terrestrial > Soil > Riparian zone | place: USA: East River...
TATGCTGGAAAAAGTATTTGAGCTTGGTGATAAATTTACGAGTGCTGTTAGAAATGAATATCCACCAGGAATAATCGGACCATTTTCTCTACAGAGCATTGTCACACCTGAGTTAGAAATAGTTGTGTATGATGTTTCTCTCAGGGTTCCTGGAAATCCTATAATGGCTACAACCTCTCCATACACAAAATATTCCTACGGTCAAACTTTTGGTATTGGTCGGAGGATAGCAATGGAAGTTAAGAAGGCAATAGCCTCAAACAAACTATCCACGATAGTCACTTGATTCAGCTAAGTCATTGCTCGATTGTTTCTTCAAAGAGATTTTTCCTTACTTTTATTGGTACATCAAAAAATACAGCGAGAGCTATAGAATCAGACGCACGATAATTTCTCAAAGTGATTATTTCCTTACGTGTTTTGAAATAGAGATTAGACCTTAATACAGGACCATTTCTGTAAATTCTTACTTCTAATAACAGTAAATCCTGCAGGGATGAAATTTCTTCAATAAGGTTATATATTGTAGGTATGGTGCTTTTGTCTCCTTCTCTAAATCTCAGGATATGTCTTGCGACTTCACCTGAAAATGCGCGTATAGGAAATTCTCTTCCATCATCGGATTTTAAAGTAAGTAACCCTTCTAGACCAAGTTTATCAACGAAACCAACAAAGCTTATCGATGCTGTAACAAATCCTTCACTTGTGAAAGTTTCGCCCATATTTTTTTTTATACACCGATAAATTTAGACTTTATCCAATAGATGACAAGTTTGATTGAATTAACTTAATATAGATTGGATTGTTTTTCATAAATCAACCTACTTTTGGTTGTTGGCAATGTTGGATAATCATAATTCGCTAAGAAACAGAGGTATACGCATTATTTCAATCAGCGTTTTTTCCATTATTTTCTCTCTCTCCATGTATTCATTGTTGAGTTCTAATCAATCATTACCTGACACTCCGAAATTATATAATCTGGCAACTGCGGTTATCTTCCTAATTGTGGTTTCATTAATTGCGATAGGATATGGTTCTTATTTGATCCTCCGCTCTGAATCTTTGAGACCCGAACCTAAAAAGAGTTATCTTGGATACATTTCAAAGATTTTGACCAACAAGACTTACTGGAGAATATTTGTTGTTTCATCTATTGTCTATGGTATCTTTTTTGGCTTCTTATCTCAAATCCTTATTTTTCATGATGACGTTTCAGGGGACACTGCTCCATCTCTTTTTGTGACACTGTGTTGTAATTATCCAGGATATGTTCCTATGGTCACTATAGAACTGACTGAATTATTTTCAATTTTAGTAATTCCTTTAAATCTAATACTTGCAATAAGTGTCTCAGTATTAGTTGGTTTTAACTTTGCATTAAATATGAGCTTGCTAAGAATGTTCAGAAACCAGTCTCAAATTGTTTCAACTTTTGGGGTTTTCAGTGGATTATTCATCGGTTGTCCTACTTGTGCAGGAAGCCTATTCACAGCGCTTGTCGGATTTAGTACAAGCGCCTTAGTTTCCGCGTTGGCCCCATTTCAAAGCTTATTTATTGCAATTAGCATTCCAATTTTGGTTGGAACGCCACTATTGATTATTCGTAAGGCAATGAAGAATGAAAAAGTTTAACAAACTGGTAGGCCGGAAAATTAATGAATAAACCAGCCCACCAGAAACATGGTCCTTGATGTAACGTGTTTACGTATAATATAATATCCAATAAATTATAAAAATGTTAAAGACTGATTAGATACCCCTACTTGTGTTTGTACGAGTCAATACCTTGGTATGCATTGATATTATGAACTTGATAAAACTCTCCCTTTGGCATGGGTGCATTAATCTTATCAAAACCCGCTTTTAGTTTGCTGTTAAAATAATTGGTAAAATCCTGTTCAGACTCCCAGAGATCGGCAACTTGAATGTTTCCAGACTTATCTAGAGCAGCAGCATGAAGTATTATACCTGCGGGCGGATTATTTTCCCAGTCGACTTCTCTTTTAAGATCTTCATACATTTGTTTTGTAAAACCCTCTCCGGTAAAAATTCCCAATACTGCCATATCCTATATTATATTGACTTATATTTGATTTTTTGCTATGCCGTTCTTGATATTTTCTATCTTATTGACCTTCTACTGATAATGATCAAATGCCTTTTGTTTTCCATCTTTTAATTTTGTTTCCCAAAGTGGAACTGCCGCACAGTCCTTACATTCTAAATAGACGTCTATGCTATTCTGCTTACTCAAAACTTTATTTAGTTGCTTGGCTATTACCTTTCGCTTCCCGCATACACTGCAAGTTGAGAAATTACCTACTAGACTCATTTTAAATTTAATTGTTATTAATATCGCACAGGCGATATAAAACTTTATTTTTGTTTTCGATCATCTTTTGTAAGGTGTCCAATTGCTTGTAATGTTCAAATACACAATTATTTTTTATTTTTGGGTATATTCCAATAGGGACTTTTACACTTTGCACAGGAGATGGGAGGATTTTCAGGAGTAAACTTATCTGAAATCCATTCATGGCCACAGCGTTCACACCTGAATGCATCACGCTTGATTATTCCCACGCCCATAGTTACTATTGGTATATACTTTAAGATATTTATATTTTACCACTGGTATATACTATTAGTTATCTTTATATGATACTATACCATTAGTATATACCATGAGTCAATCATATGTAAAGGAATGTATCTTTTGTAAATCAAAGATACGGATGTCAGATAAGGAAGGCAAATGGTTGCCTTACAACCAAGACGGAGGTCAACATGATTGTAAGAAAAACGGAAAGGAAATAACTTTGGAAACGGTACAAAAGAAACTGGAATCCCTTGGTATTATTATCAATTTGGAGAGATTGATGAAACAATGACTGATACATTGTTATCAAAGCAAAGAAACAAGATCCTAGAAAAGTTTGCCGATCATATCTTAAAAGAAGACTGCCAACACTGTCACGAAATTGTAAGACAGGCCTTAATAATAAATGAAAATAAAACAACACATTGTTCCAAGTGTGGGGAATGGCTGGACAATAGTACTAATTGCCCCGAATGTGGTTATCCTAATTGATCTTAGGCCTTCTTGTCGTCTTTACCTTTTTCTTCTTTATCCGAATCTCCCGCTGATAAATCAATATCTACAAATTCAGGCCTATTTAACGGAGAATTATTCGCACCGTCGCACTGAAGTTTGAAGTTTTTTACGCTCATGATACAAACTGTATACTTATCCCCTTCATCAACCGCTGTGCCAGGAAACGTTATGGTGTAATTTACTTTATTTGTACCTTCGATTTGTGGGTTTTCAGCATTGAACAGTTTGGACTTTGTTTGATCTTTTACATTTACTAAAATCAGAATATCCTTGGTTGAACTTGTTATACCCGACAAAGAGACAATTACTTTAAAACTGTCTTTTGGCTCCGTTGATTGTGCGTTAACCATAGTGAGTAAACTAGCATTCGCAAAAACGACGGCAACGATTAAACCTATACCGACCATTGACTTTCTCATATAAGTTTGTTCCATAATCAAGTATATCGCAATTAATACTCTTAAAAATTCTGAAAAAAAATTCCGAAATAAATACTAGTACCCAGTTACCGCAATTTCTATTCATAATACTCTCATAATTCAATGAAATTTTATCATAATCGTACAAAGGTTAGTGAATGAATGATCGCCTACAAGAAAATAACTCACTGTTCTAAATGTGGAGAATGGTTAGAAGGACTTGAAGTATGTGGTGAATGCGGACACTTGCACGAGGAGAAAATAAACAAGTAACCTAAACTCCCTGATCCTCACATGAACTTTTTAAAATTTCTTTTCCCATTCTTAATTCTTCATCAAGTCTGGTCAATTTTATTGTTGGTAATGAAAAGTTACCTTCTAGTTTTGTATTAATGGAACTCTTGGTTATCTCGAGATAAGACAAGTAACCTCTTAAACAACCACATAGGAACTTTCGGTTATTTTCCACAATTATCAAGCCATTAGGAGAATCTATTTGGGTTATAAGGCTGGTATTTTCATCTATATTTTTTTGAATATCTTCCTGAACTATGGCAAGACCAACATCTGACTCTTGGTCTTTTTTTAATTCTTTCAGTACTGTATTGTAGTGATGTAGTGCGTTTCTAAAAATTGTTTTAACATTCTGTCCAGTCTCGACAGTCATGTTTTGTCATAATTTGGAGATCTTTTAAGTTTTACAATATCACTAGTGGAAATTATTAGATAATGATGTGTCACGACTTAATTAGGAGGACTTGCACATTTCCACAGATATCACAAACTATTGTTTTGTATCTTGGATATTTTTTCACTAATTCGGGTATCGGTACCTTAAAGAAAAAGTAATCACGAGGCGTCTCACATATTTCGTAAGTTCTACTTCCCCCGCAGAAACATGGATAAGGATCTTTTCCTACATTTATAGAGGCCATCAAGGAACTAAACCGTAATGTGCTACTAATCTTTATTGTTTCTATTACATAATGTACTGCTGTGGTATTTACATTATTTTTTAATTCTCTAATATTTTGCGTACATCAAATTGATATTCGCATTCAAATTCATTAGACAAAATTTATATAAATATACCAATATGGCCGCTTTAACAAGAATTTTTTATTTACTTAATGTCATAAATGTCATCGTCTTTTCCGGAATGTCTATTATATTTGAACATTATAAGCAATTGAATAAAATGAAGGATGTCTAACGTGGGTATTGTCTATCATATTCTCCTGTTCCCATATCAGTTCACGAACGAAGGTTTCTTTTCTGGCATTGGAACCTTTAATGTTACCGATTTAAGGACATTTTTAACATTTGATAAATGTAGTCCAAATCCCTCATCCGACGGTGCAAGGTATGTAAATATATAACCTACGTTACCCCTAATGGCGTATACCTTTAATGTTTTAAATGTTTTTTCGGTTGATGTGGTAGTTTCTGTTTGCCAACCGCTAATATTGGAGCCCAAAATAGTTTGGTTATCATTTACAAAAACATTTCCCAGATTGTGTGATCTAGCATAATCCCAAACAAGAAAGTCTTTCAACGTTTTACAATTACATGGATTAACGGCATTCGCGGCAGGATCGTCCAATTTAATTACAGAAATCGAAAACGAATATGAAAAAAATCTACCTGCAGGAGAAAGAGAAGGTAGATTAATAAACCTTGGTCCACAGGGACCTAGCGTCTGACGACATTCTAAATCCGACGGCTCTCCCCAGTCTGACGGATATTGAAAAGTTATTCCATATTCATCATTTTCATACTTTTTTAATGCTTGTGTCTGAGCGTTAACTTCTAATGAATTCCCGAATAGTGAGATTCCAATAATTAAAAAGGTGATTACTAATGCATGAAGTAAAGTTATTTTCATATTTACAAATGCTAGATATGAAGGCTATATCTTTTTTAAGACAGGATTATTAGACGTAATTTAAGACAATCTACTTAATATCATAACCTTTTACACTCAAGTCGATGTTAATAGGGCTGTTTTTATATTTAGTTCAACTTAAATAATTTTTGATGTCAGATATAATACGAGATCTAAAACGAGTTGAACATTCGTTGTCGAGCGTGAGTTCGGATGTGGGTTATATAGCAACGGATTATCCTGATGCAAAATCCAAATTATACAGTGTAGAAAATGATATAGGCAGACTACTAAGCGATGTGAGAAAGATTCGAAAGAAAATTGAATCTGGAGAAATGGGCTAAATAATACAATAACCTTTCAAACTAAGACGTAATCCATCCAATAAATCATCATAACTAGTTTGTTCTTTATCAAGTGAATATTCTTTAGCCTGGGCTGTTCTTAATGAAATAATCAGTTTTTCATATTTTTCAGGTATTGCTAGGTATTCTTTGTTTATCATCAAGTACAAATGAGATAACATTTGTTTATGTTCTGTGCTGAAGGATATTGGTAATATTTCCATTGATTCCGGACTAACATCTTTATAATCATAATCGGGATTTTCCCCGAATACAACTTTTAATTGTCTGACAAATCCAGCGTTACTACCATCAACTAAGAATCTAATATTTGGGTAATACTTTCTGTGGAAATCATAACATAGATCAACTATGTCTTGAGGGTTTGCTTTTTCAAATTCTTCTGCATATATGACTCTAACAATTTCAGGATTTTTCAAATGTTCTGTGATTATAATACCAGTGTTAGAACTGCCAAATCCAGGATCTATACCAACGCAGTGTAATGCTTCGTGAACTATTGGAATTCCATCAAGTTTTAATTCTTCATAATTCTTTATTGTTTTATCTATCAGTAACGGACTAAATACGTTGCCTATCTTGCCTAAATATTTTAAATTATATTCACGTTCAAACTCAGGTTCTAATTTCTTTTTCTCGATAAACTGTCTATCATAGATTTTATCAAGGCCATAAGTATAATCTAGTTTTAATTTCTTGTATTTTGAATTCTTGTCTTTTTCTATTGTCTGCATTAAACCATCGGGCCTATTCGGTGTTGAGCATAAAATTATCTTGCAATTACTTTTCTCTTCATATGGACTAATAGCATGTAATAACTCATCTTGTATAGATTCTTCGAGGTAATCGGATTCATCTACCCAGATATAAGAAGCCTCAAAGTAACCTCGAATGTCTTTAACGTTCTTTGTAGGAAATACCTTAATCCAGGTGTTTTTTAGTCATAGCTCTGTATACTTACTTTCTAGTTTTAATAAAGGAAATTTCTTGTCAAATAACTCTTGTAACTTTTCTTTGATATAATTAGCGTGCTCTTCTCTAGTACCGGAAATAATAAAGATAGATTTGTTATCTAATTCTGATGATGATAGTATTTTCCATGCGAGATATCTAATTAGAAAAGTTGTTACTCCTATGCCTCTACTTTTTAGTATCCAAATATCTTGATAGTTTTCTATAAAATCATAGATTAATTTCTGAAAATCAAATATTGGATATTCTTTATCATTTTTGACAGGTTTACCTATCATATGATTAAAGCAGCATTGGCCAACTGTCTTTAAGAATTCTTCATTATGTTTATCCTGGTCCCATATCCAGAAAGGTTTTCCTATAAAGATATCTAAACTATCCTTGTAGTCAGATAGTAAAGGATTATCGGAATTATACAGAGGATATGGGTTTATCTTCTTATTTTCATATTGTATTGATTCTTCCATAATGTGCTTTGACGCGTGATAATATGGTGAAATAAATGTCTGTAATTCTGCTATTTTTTCTAATATAAGGACCTGTTTGAACGTGTTCTTTTCCTTTCTATATAGTGACCACATCTCTTGGTTAATTAATTCCAATTGATCTATTCTCTCCAAGTGCTGATCTACAAATTGAGATTTGGCTAGTAGTGTAAGTCTGTCAAATCTGGAATCTTGAATATCTTTCTTCAGTCTATAGAAATGCTGTCTGCTTATTTTGAATCCTTTCTTATTGAGATAGTTTAAACTCTCCTTTTCTGATAATTTCATTACAATACATTGAATGATAAACGGTTTTGTCTCATTTGTATTCATTTTTACGCACCTAAATGTTACTTTTTGTCTCATTATCAACTTCGTAACCAATTCTTGTTAACAAGATTCTATGACACCGCACCTGTTAGTCACACAGTTCCATATCGTAATCAAACTTTATCCCCCTGGTCTTTTGTGCTTTTGCCATAAATTCATCATCCTTAGAATATTTTTTTATTATGACTTTATGCACCTTAGATAAGCCATAATGTAACATCGCTTTTTCGTCAGGAAAATCCCTTATGCCGGTGTATTTGTCGTCATAGTCGCTAGTTCTATGTATCTTTACTTTTACCTTTTGTTTAGCATTTGTCATTTTCATTTTTTCCCGGGCTTAATTATTATTACGTGTTCTCTCCTTAAGACCTTTTTGATTCTCTCTTTTGTATTCATTTTTGAGCACTATTTGTCTAGTTTTCCTCTACTTTTTCCGCATAAGTTTCATTTTTACCCGAAGTATCTAGCAGTTTGGTTATTTTCTTCCCAGTCCTTACATCCATTCCATGATCTCTTAATACATGATCCTTATACCCGTCATAATCTGTATTTTTATAGCGGCTGTTGCAATCAGGACATTGGTAATCAAAGGCTGGAATTAATCTAAACTTTTTATTTTCTTGGTTCATTTTTCAGCCTCCTTAATGTCATGTAAAGTAGCGTTAGTAGCGTTAGTAGCGTTAGAAAGTTGATTTTGAGCGTGATTTAGATCATAGTCTTCTAACGCTATGTTTTCACTAGTGTTAGTAGCGTTAGTAGTAGCGTTAGTAATTTCAACCTTATTTTGTGCTTGATTTTCGTCTACTAACGGTATTAACGCTACTAACGGTATTTTACGTATCTTGATAATTCTCTGTTTTCCATCATATCCTAGTTCTATTTCTATACCAACTTGCCTTAAGTTCGTCTTAACTTCATTTAATCTGCGACTTAGGATATGGGGTGCTTTTGGCCATGATTTACTCTTTGTATCAATCTTTAGTACATCTGCATCATATTCGAGTTCTGATAATAGATATGTTGAATTTCCTACCCAATCTTTATCGTTTGTACGAGACATTAATTGAACAACTGCAATGGCCACTGGACTTGAATCTAGTACTTCCTGTGATTGTATTCTTATATTTTTACGATAAGCAGATATGAATAAGTTGCTGGGATTACCCATACATCTTGAAATCATTTCTCCATATTCTGCAAACTCGGCCATTCTAGGCAATTTACTTAGGTTTAATTGCGGACCATTGACATCGTTCTTCCAGTTTAGAACTTTCGCCAAGATGTCAAAGATGTAGCCTAGTAATTGCGGTCTTAGGTCTTCGAACTCCTTCCACAAAGTTTCTGGTTTTAATTGATTTTCTTCTTCAATTCGCTCAAGTTCTATGATTAAACCTCTGTCAAGTAAATCTGCTTTTGTTGCACCTAAATTGATACCATTAAAACCAACACATCTTTTGAAACTGTAAATCACATCGTCATCATCAGTATACAGTTGTCGTTTAGAAGATCCACTTCCGGATACTGCTCTACATAATTGATCTGATATCCAATCATTAATTGTTGAGATGTTATCATAAAATACGATATGATTGTGCGATAATTGTTGTATTAATTCATCTATTCCCCTAGGAAAAGTAAATGTAGTTACTACGCTAGGATCTACAAGCATTTTTATCATTTCTTCTAATGATGATTTGGCCGAACCTTGAGAGCCATGAAGCATTAATACAGGTTTTTGGATGTTTGGAATGAATAGACTAATGATATAGCATTTTAGAAGCAGTTTGATATCTTCATTATCTTCCTTGATGTTTACTAATTTCATAAATTTATCAAACACGTCCGGCTCATATTCTGTTAGAGGGTATACTTGCGGTTGTTGGTTGCTGTATCTACGGAATAATATTTCATTTTTTATAATAGACCAGTAGTTGGAATTTATCTTTATAAACTCCCAATTTTTGTTAGTAAGGTCATAAATCCATTCTTGTTCATTACCATTAGTCCTGGAAGCAGTTCTCAAATTAAGACTAATTTGTTCTTTGCTTTTGAACTGTGCTTGTGCAGATAGCAAGCCACACATATCATTAAGTGTTTGGCCATCAACCGTCAACCCGTCTTTTTGATAAAGCATCATTCTGCACCAATTTTTAAAACTCCTGCTTTCTATTGGAAATACTTCTAAATGATCGTCAATCGAAATAGCAGAATATGGTTTTTTGTATTCGTCTATGAACAATCTATGTGTATATTTTACGATAGTGTCTAATGCCTTTCTGACTTTTGTTATGTTTTCTCCAGGCTTTTTGTCTTCACCATTGAATTCCTTATTCCACTTATCATCTAATTCATCCATTAATCAAAAGCCTCCCAACTTTTCGCACTTGTCTTTAGTTTTCTAAGTACCCATTCCTTTTCTTCGTTTGTTGGTTCATCTACATAAGGAATAACTCCAAGCGAATCTTCAGATAATTCTTGTAATCTCTTTAGATGGTATTCTTTGTCTTTATCCTCTTGAATTACTGCTGTCATTCTACAGTCCTCCTAGGACAAATATGTGGTTTACCTGTTGTTACGCTATAGGGTAACCAAATTCCATATTGATAATCCGACATTTCTATTTCGGTATTGCAATATCTACAAAGTTTTTTAAATGAGGTCATTTCCAATTGCTCCTATCGTCTTGTGCTAAATCAACCCATTTTCCGAGAGGCTCCGACCAGTAAACAGGTCTTCCTGTTGATACTCTAATTAGACCTCTTTTGGATTCTCTGATAACTGCATTTCTCTGCCACAGTTTATTCAATTCCTTAACTTCTCCGGAATCGTAGACCTCTTTGCCTTGTCTCGATGGATCAGAATTCCACAGATAATTTAATTCAATTTGATCATCGGAACATAATTTCCGGATCTTTGGGTCCTGTAGTAATTTCTTATCTCTCTTCTTGATCTTCTTTTGAAGACCAATATCGTCTGATGTATGATTATTTGGCTGAGGTTTTGGAGTTAAACGGTTAAATATTGGCGTGTCGCATACTATACTATCCGTCAAACATCAGTCCTCCTGGATTTGTTGTTTGTTGGAAGTGAGGCCGCGAAACTTCACTTTCCGTTTTTTTTCTTTCATTCATGTCGATGGTTCTCCTTAAAGTCTAGTAACTCGGCTATGAATTCCGAGTAGGTCAAATTTTTAGATGCTTGGCGCTTGAGTCTATCCCGTAATTCGGAATCTACCCTAATTGTTGTATTAAAACTACTCATTTTCTAAAATACGTATGTATATTGAGGAATGATTACATATAAGTATTATGTTATTTTCAACTTTTTCTTGTCATACTTGTAAAAAAGGTATGAAACATATATGTAACATGTAAAATTTACAGCAAATTATATAATTATCCCATTTACGGCTAATTATAGATAATTAATAGGATTTCAATATGGGGTAAGTCTAAATTCTAATTACAATAGCTCAGGGGCATCAAGGAAAAATATTATTCGAAAATTGTAAGGCTATTGGTTTGTTCCTTTAAAATTTTCTCAAATTTCAAAATGTCGATATCTTTGAACGGTCTCATTTTGGGTAATTGTGGAGGCTCTTTTACTTTTTCTAAAATTCCCCTTGAAATTAACTCGGCCTTTAATTTTTCCCGCAATTCAGGATGACATAACTTACTATGAAATATGCTTCCCCAACCCTGAGAGAACATCTCCTTTATATGCAAATCTCCCTTCTCTTCATGAAAATGTGGATTGCGTGTTTCAATTTGCATAACTTCCACTCCTTTCTCCATAGCATCCTTGTGTTCTGGCGGGGTAATTCCACCAAATTGTTCCAATAAATTAACTATCTCATACGGTTCGATTGAAAAACCGGACGAGTAGGTTAACAATTCAGCTAACTGAATTGACATGCAGTGTTCTCCAGAATTACCTGTTCTGATAACTTCTGTCTCAAATCCAGTATAGTATGATATCATTAAATTCAAGAATTGATTTGTCATTTCTGAAACTCTGCCTAACTTAGAAAATCGTACACCTGATTCTGAAATCTTTGGTTTGTATATCCAAGATACACGAACCATAGTGTAAGGTGTAGTTGATAACGCAATCCCGGATGAGAATATTTTGGTGTATTCGTTCACGGCACCTGGGACATAATTGTCAGAATCAACGAATCCAACATATTTTTTCCCCATCATTTTTGAAAGAAGCATACCAATGAACATGCCCTCTCCTTTACCATTACGTATTTTGCTCTCCGAGTCAAAAAGATCCGTATACCCAACTTCTTCTAATGCCTTCGCAAGACCTGGATCCCTTTGATGAATTATCACTGATTTTTTTTCTGCGAATCTATTAAATTGTTCGAAAGCCTGTTTTTCTAATTTATATCTATCAATTGGTTCCCTGGGACTATTTGATACAATTATTGTTAAACAATCATGAGGGATACCACTCAGTACTCCTTCTAAAAGCTTTAAACGTTCTCCTTTTATAGGAATTACAATCGCCATTTCTGATTCTATACCAGAAATAATTTCATCATCAATAGAACGTATAACTTCAGACTCGGTCTTTGCATGTTTGTTCTTGTGTCCAGAATCTAGCTCGTAGACACGTTGCACTCCATGTAGACTTACTGATCCAAATCTTTCTGTAAATCTAGGGACATCAAGCTTCATGTCTTTAATTCAGTTATGCCATATTTATTGCAAGTGTATATAAATCAATAATTTTTTGTCCAAAACCAAAAACAATGATATCAATTTTTCCAAGATTTTCATGCCGTCTAGATTATTTAGGAAAACAAGAGTAACGATCATATTTGTTAGATTGTCCCATATTGCCAATATGACTTGATAGTGCAGCTAACTACCATAATGTCAAGTCTCTAGTCTTAAAGATCTTGTATGCGTAAGTTTTTCGACATAATTTTTGTCGCGAGGCGGGCGCAGACAATATCAATCGTGATAGCGAATGTTTTTATCAAACTGCCAATTACTTAGCGCATGAAATGATTCGCATCACTGTACCTTAATTTAGTAAAGTATAGTATTAACTAAAGTTGGTATTAACTGATACAATTACTCTTGATTTAACCCTACAATAACAGTGTCATAAATATATCAGGATTTGTTTCGAATCTACATTTCTACATACAATGTATCATTTTCTATCAAAACTCTGTGACTCTGCAATGGTTTTAATTTTTGGGGAAACGAGATCAAACTTCCTGTTTTAATATCCCATTTTGCTCCATGCCAAGGACAAGTCAACTCACTATTATTCAATTCTCCCTCATGAAGCTCTGCCCCCGCATGAGTGCAGATATTGTCCATTGCATGATAATTTCCATCCAATTTTGTTACTACTATTTCCTTTCCACCTGCTGTAATATGCACCATCTTTCCTTCTTGGACATCTGAGGTTTTTCCAACAACTACCTTTGCCATGATCATAAAAATAATTCTGTATTATTTTAACTTAATTTCTTATTATTTGTAGAATATTTAGATATCTTAATATACAATATTTCAACTTTTTAAAGATAATCAAGAATGAAGCCAGATGACAAATATTGAAAATTCTGATCAACTTGAATCTATCACTAATAAGAATATGATCTATTGAGGATTGTCTTTCAAAAATACAAATACCTAAAATTGACAAATATCAGGATCACATTTTCGTAATTATGCATTTTCCAACTGTGGACAAGGATATGAGTATCCCGCGATCGACTCAGCTTGCAATATTTGCTGGGCCTAATTATCTTATTACCGTACAACAAGGGGAATTGAAACCAATCCTTGAAATGTTCAATCTTTGTAAGGATAATGAAAGACAAAAGGAGACATTCATGGGATCATCATCGGGCTACCTATTGCATAGCATAATAGACCTAATGGTTGATGATTTGTTACATGTTTTAATGAAACTTGAAGGAAACCTGGATGACATAGAAGATTTAGTATTTGATGA
>Ga0193739_1000321_pt1 | contig 13552 bp, 6 predicted proteins | sample L2a2metaG_FD_144926 | JGI IMG/M metagenome (GOLD analysis project Ga0193739, IMG submission 144926) | Soil microbial communities from a riparian zone of the East river system, Colorado, United States - L2a2 | ecosystem: Environmental > Terrestrial > Soil > Riparian zone | place: USA: East River...
CGAGCATTCCCAGCACGGACAGCAGCGTCGACTTCCCCGCCCCCGACGGCCCCATGATCGTGACGAAGTCCCCCGGCGCGACGTCGAGCGAGACTTGGCGCAACACGAACACGCGCCCGTCGGCTTGGGGGAAGGATTTCTCGAGATTGTGAACCGATAAAAAGGGGCTAGGGGTTAGGGGCTGGGGCCTAGGGCGTGCCGCATCGGACAACGGCGCTCCACCGGCGGGACCGGAACCGCCAACCGCGAAGCCCCAGCCCCGAGCCCCGAGCCCCCAAGCCCTATTCATTTCTCAACGCCACCATCGGATCGACCCGCGCCGCGCGACGCGCCGGGAGATAGCTCGCGACAAATGTCACGGCGCACATCAATCCGGCGATTGCCAGGTACGTGAGCGGATCGATCGGCCGGATTTCGAACAGGGACTGCGCAAGCAAGCGCGTGGCCGCGGCGGCGCCGAGCAAACCGACCGCCAGGCCGAGCCCGGTGAGCGCCATCGCCCGGCCGACGACCAGTCGAAAGACGTCCTGGCGTACCGCGCCCAGCGCGACACGAATGCCCAGCTCGCGCGTCCGCTGGCTGACCGTGAACGTCATGACGCCGTAGATGCCGATCGCGGCGAGCAGCAGAGCGACCGCCGCGAATCCCGCGATGAGCAGCATGAACAGGCGGCGCGGTGCCACGGACCGGGCCATCAGGTCGCGCACCGTCCAGATGCTGTAGATCGGAAGCGAGCGATCGAGCGACCACACGGCTTCCCGCAACGGGGCGTCCAGCCGCCCATCGGTGCCGGCGCGTACGACCAGGCTCATCGCGCGTCCGGTCCATTCCCAATGGTTGCGCGACGCCTGCTCGATCGGGAGGAACAACTCCGGGCGTGGCTCGCTCGAGAGGCCGAACGCACGGACGTCGGAAACCACGCCGACGACTTGCAGCACACCCCCATCGTCGTCTGGGGTGAACCGCCGGCCGAGCGGGCTCTCACCTGGGAAAAACCGGCGCGCGGCGGTTTCATTGATGATCCCCACGCGCATCCCGCCGCTGCGGTCACTCGACGCGAACTCACGTCCCTCGCGCAACCGGATGCCCATCGCGCGGAGGTACCCGGCGCTGATGGCGCGGGGGAAGACCATAGGGGTGTCTTCCAGGCGCGCGGGAGCAGGCTGCCCCTCGATCACGATCGAGAAATTGTATCCCGCGCTGCCGAACGGCACGCTGGACGCGACTGCGCTTTCCTGGACGCCGGGCACCTCGCGGGCGCGGGCGATCAGCGACTGATAGAACAGAACCGACTGCGCGGGCGACCCGTAGCGCCCGCCCGGCAGCGCGATCCGCACCGCCGTCACGTGCTCGGCATCGAAGCCGGGATCGACGCGGGTCACGGCCGCAAAGCTGCGCAGCAGCAGGCCGGCCGAGACGAGGAGCACCAGCGCCACGGCGATCTCGGTCACGATCAGCGCCGCGCCGAGTCTGCGTTTTTGGGGACCTCCGGAGCCGCGCGCCGCTTCCGTCAATTCCGACACGAGATCGGGCCGCGCCGCACGCAGCGCCGGGGCGAGTCCGAACACAATGCCCGTCACTGTGGCGACGACGAGAGTGAACACGAGCACCATGCCGTCGAGCCGCACCTGATCGAGCCGGGGCGTGCCCGCGGGTAGCGCCTGCACGAGCAGTCCAGTGCCCCACGCCGCGAGGAGCAGACCACCGGCAGCACCGAGCAGGGCGAGCAACACACTCTCCGTGAGCAGCTGCCGGATGAGGCGGGAAGGTCCGGCGCCCAGCGCGGTGCGAATCGCGCTTTCGCGGCCACGGGCGGCCGCACGCACCAGCAACAGATTCGCCACGTTGGCGCAGGCGATGAGCAGCACCAGGCCGACGGCGCCGAACAGCAGCAGCAGCGGGCGGCGGCTGTCGCCCACCACCACCTCGGACATCGGCACGAGTTCCGCGCTGACATCCTTGTTCGACCAGGGACGAACCTCTTTAAGGCGGGTCGCGATCCCCTGGAGTTCGTCGGAGGCCCGCTCGCGCTTCACGCCCGGATGAAGCCGAGCGACAAGGTCGAGAAACCGCGCGCCGGTTGCAGCGATCTCGTCGCGCCGCAGCGCCAGCGGTACCCACACGTTCTCGCCGTTTTCGAGGGCTTCCGCGCCGGCGCCCATCACGCCCACGATCGTGTAGGGCACGTCGTCGAGCGTGAGCGTGCGGCCCAACACGGATGAATCGCCGCCCAGCCGGTTGCGCCAAAACCCTTCCGTCAGTAGCACAACGTGTGCGGCGCCCTCGGGCTCTTCGTCCGGCGTGAACACGCGCCCCAGCAGAGGCCGGACACCCAGGACGGCGAAGTAGTTGGCCGTGACGCGCGCCGCGGTGACCCGCTCTGGCTCATCGACCCCGGTGAGATTGGTGTTGTAGGTCTGCATCGCCGCGAGGTCGAGCGTGCGACTCCCCGCGCGCCAATCGATGAAATCCGGCGCCGTCACGCCGGCGCGTTGGCCGCCGATGACGCCCACCGCGAGCATCAGCCGTTCGGGCTCCGGGAATGGCAGCGGCCGCAATAGCACACCGCGGATGACGCTGAAGATGGCGGTGTTGGCGCCGATCCCCAGCGTGAGCGTGAGCACAGCGACGATCGTGAAGCCGCGGTAGCGGACGAGCTGCCGCACCGCGTAGCGGAGGTCCTGGAGCAGCGTGTCCATTATTCGCTCCTCAACGCAATCATCGGATCGACTCGCGCCGCCCGGCGCGCGGGGAGATAGGTGGCGGCCAGCGCTACGAGCGCGAGCAGCGCAGTGACCGCGACGAAGGTGAGCGGGTCGGTTGGCCGCACGCCGTACAGCTGACCCGCGAGGAGACGCGTCAAGGCCAGCGCGCCCGCGAGCCCGAGGACCACACCGAGCACAACGAGTCGGAGCCCATGGCCCAGGACCATGCGCAGCACATCGCGTGAACGAGCGCCGAGCGCCATGCGCACGCCGATCTCGTGCGTCCGCTGCGCCACGAGGTACGCGATGACGCCGTACAGTCCGACTGCGGCGAGAGCAATCGCGAGTCCAGCGAAGGCGGTGAGCAGCGCCATGACGAATCGCTGAAATGCAAGCGAGCCCACCAGCACTTCTTCCATTGCCCGCACCCGACCGACAGGCACCAACGGGTCTGTCTCGCGGATCACGCGGGCGAGCGATGCCTGCACCGCGGCGGGATCGCCGCTGGTCCGCACCACGACATGCGTCGCGAACCAGCTCCCGAACAGCCGCGTCAGCGTAGCGGGGGTTTGCGCCGACGGAATGAAGACGGTCGCCGGGGGCAGCTGTCCGACGAACGACCTGACATCGCGCACGATGCCGACGATTTGGCGCGACTGGCCTTCAACGGACACGGCCCGGCCCAGCGGCGCAGGATCCGAGACGAATCGGCGCGCAAACGACTCGTTCACGATCACGACCGACGGGGCGCCGGCCCCATCGGCAGACGTGAAGTCGCGCCCCTCGATTATGGAAGTCCCAAGTGTTCGGAAAAACCCCGGTGTGATGCTGCGGTAATCGATTGACAAGCGGTTTTCCGCGGAGACAGTAACGGTGGCATTGCCCCCCTGCTGCAGCGGCAAGCCCGCTTCCACGACGGCGGCGCCCGTGACTCCGGGAAGCGCTTCGAGCCGCGCCGTGAGATCGCGATAAAACCCTGCGATCGCCGCCGTGGAGTCATACCGTGTGCCTGTGAGCCAGAATTCCGCAGCCACCAGGCGGTGGGGATCGAAGCCGGGGTCGGTCCCGATCAGGCGCGCGAACGTCTGAATCAGGAGGCCAGCACCCACAAGGAGAACCAACGACAGCGCGATCTCTCCCACGACGAGCGCACGGCGCAGGCGACCTTGTCGCGCCGTGCCCGCGACACGCGCAGCCGCATGCTTGAGCGCCTCGTGCGGTCCGCCGCGCGCGGCTTGCCAGGCGGGAATGGCTCCAAACACGAGGCCGGTCACGACCGACAGTCCGAACGTAAATGCGAGCACCCAACGGTCGAGCCGAATGTCAGCGGTGCTCGGGAGAGCGTTCGGCTCGAGCGCCACGAGCGCGCTCAAGCCCCAGTTCGCCACGAGCAGACCGGCCGCCCCACCGATCAGACTCAGGACCATGCTTTCGGTAAGGAGCTGGCGGAGCAGACGGCCGCGAGTCGCGCCGATCGCGGCGCGTACGGCCAGCTCGTGCTCTCGCGCGGCAGCGCGGCCGAGCGTCAGGCTGGCGACGTTGGCGCACGCGATGAGCAACACGAAGGCGATCGAGCCGAGTAGGACGGCGACGGGGGTGCGAAGATCGTTTGTGATCTGAGCCCGGTAGGGATCGAGCGCCAGCGTGAAATCCTGCGAGATGCCGCGACGGAACTCGCTGCGAAACGGCTCGGTGAGCAGCGCCATAGTGGCGCTGGCTTGAGCGACGGACAACCCTGGACGAAGCCGCCCGATCACCATCACGTTCGATCCGCCGCCGACGGTCGACCCCACCTGGGCGAGCGTGGACCACGCTTCCGCGCCGTTGGGCGAGCGGAAGGTGAGGGGCATGACGCCTGCCACGGTGGTCGGCGTACCGTCGAGAAGAATCGTGCGATCGATCACGCCCGAGTCGCCGCCGAAGCGCCGCTGCCACAAGCCGTAACTCAAGATTACGGCGCTGGGCCCGTTCGGTTGATCCTCCTCATCGAAGAAGGTGCGGCCGAGCGCCGGGGCGATGCCGAGGACACGGAAGTAGTCCTTCGAGACACGCAGCCCGTACACGCGGTCCGTTTGTGTGCCGGTCGAGAGGTTGAACCCGACTGACGCCGACCCCGCGAGGGATTCGAAGACCTCGTTGTTCCGCTCGAGAAACTGCAGCTGTACGTAGGTGACGTTCCGCGCCTCACGGCCGCCGGGGTAGGTCTGCGCCAGTCCCACGATTCGGTCGGGTTCGACATAGGGGAGTGGCCGGAGCAACACGCCGTAGAAGACGCTGAAAATCGCCGTGTTCGCGCCAATGCCGAGCGCGAGGGTGAGGACCGCGACGGTCGTAAAGCCGGGACTCTTTGCGAGCGTGCGCACCGCGTAGCGCAAATCTTGGAGCAAGCCGTCCATCACTCCGCCCTCAACGCGACCATCGGATCGACCCGCGCGGCGCGGCGCGCCGGCAGCAAGCAGGCGGCGAGCGCCACGCCGAGGAGCAGCACCACGACCGTGGCGAACGTCAATGGATCGGTCGGACTGATGCCCACCAGCATCCCGCGCACGAGCAGGGTGAGCGCGGGCGCCAGCACCAGACCAACCCCAATCCCGATCGCCGCCGGCATCATCCCCTGGCGTACCACCAACCGCTGCACCGAGCGCTGATCACCGCCCAACGCGATCCGGATCCCGATTTCGCGAGTACGCTCGGCGACGAGCTGCGCGATCACTCCGTAGATCCCGACACCCGCGAGCACGAGCGCGATGACCCCCAGCGCCGCAAGCAGCCGCAGCGAGAAGTGATACTGCAGCATGCTGAACGCGAGCAGATTTTCCATCGTCTGCTGATCGTAGACGGGCTGGTTGGGATCGATCTCGAGGACTGCCGCGCGCAGCGCCGGCAGCAACGCCGCGGCTGCCCGCTCCCCTCCCGCAACGCGTGCCACAACCGTCATCTCCCACACCGGGAACTGGGCCGCGGGGAGGTACATCTCGGGTGGCGCTTGCCGGGTGAGACCCTCGTGCCGTACATCGCCAACGATGCCGACTACTTCAATGGGCCGCGTCGTGTCTCCGTCTGCGTACAACCGGCGACCCAGGGCACCGCCGTCCGGAAACCAACGGCGTGAGAGCGTCTCGTTGACGATCGCCACCGCTGGTGCATCGCGGCCATCGGCGCTGGTGATATCGCGGCCCCGTACAAGCGCGACGCGGAGGGCGGACAAATACCCCGGTGTGATGATGCGCCAGTCCATCTCCGGTCCCTCACCGGGCGGATAGGGAGGCGCGCCGATCACCGAGAAGCCTGACGTCTGATTGCAGCCGCACAGCGGAACAACGTTGGCGGCGCCTGCGGCTGTGACGCCCGGTAGCGCCGCGATGCGTTCGACCAGGCGGCTGTAGAATCGCGCGGCGTCGGGACCCTCGGGGTAGCCACGGCCCGGCAGCGCGAGACTTGTCAACGCCATACCCTGGACCTCGAATCCCGGATAGAGCGTCCCCAGATGACGGAACGTGCGCAGCGTCAATCCCGCACCCACCAGCAGCAGCAGCGCGAGGGCGACTTCCGCGCCGACGAGCGCCCGCCGCAAGCGATGACGCTCGCGGCCGCTCGTTGTGGCGCCGCTCCGTAGCGATTCCCGGCCGGCCGAGCCGCGGGCTGCGCGCAGCGCCGGAACGAGCCCGAACAACAGCGCCGACGCAATCGACAGACCGGCGGTGAATGCGAGCACCGCGCCGTTGATCGTGAGGCGCTCGAATCCGGGAATCAAGCGGCGCAGGTCCCCAGGCACGAGCGCCACCAGCAGGTCCACGCCAAAGACCCCGAGCAGCACGCCGCCCGCTCCGCCCGCGAGCGCGATCACCAGGCTCTCGACGAGGATGAGACGGGTGATCCGCGCCCGGGAGGCACCGAGCGCGACGCGAATCCCGAGCTCGCGGCCGCGGCCCGTCGCCCGCGCCAGCATCAGGTTCGCGACGTTGGCGCAGACGATGAGCAACACGAATCCGACCGCCGCCATCAGCACCGCGAGCATCGGCTCGATCTGCCGGGCGGTGTCCCGCACCAGCGGTCGCACGTTCGCGCTCCAGCTGCGGTTCGTCTCCGGGTACTGCGCCGCCAGCGCGGCCGTGAACGTCGCCAGCTCCGCTCGGGCCTGCTCGATGGTCCGCCCGGGCGCCAGCCGGCCCGTCACGAGCAGATAGTGGCCCTGGCGCTGCGTCCACGTTTCGGGTGGCGGCGCGTACGGTGCCCACATCTCGGCGGGCGCGGGATAGCGCACGCCGTCGGGCATGACGCCGATGATCGTGCGTTGGATGCCGTTGATCGATACCACAGTGCCGAGCACACTGCTGTCCCCGCCAAACCGGCGCTGCCACAGTCCCCAGCTCAGCAACACCAAGCGGTCGCGCCCCGGCTCGTCCTCCCCGGCGACGAACGTGCGGCCCAGCGCGGGTCTTAACCCAAGCGCATCGAAATAATCGGCCGACACCTGGAAGCCCTGAATCCGCTCCGGACGCTCACCGCCCGTCACGTTGCCCGTCCACCAGACGTGCGTGACGAGGCGATCAAAGGTCTTCAGGTTGTCGCGCCAATCGCGGAAGTCCGCGGGCGACACCTCATTGTGATCGTAGCCGCGTGGCGCAACCTGCCACACCGCCGCCAGCCGGCCGGCATTTTCGAGAAACGGATACGGACGGAACAACAGGTGATGGACCGCCGTGAAGATCGCGGTGTTGGCGCCGATACCGAGGGCGAGCGTTCCCACGGCAACCGCGGTGAACGCGGGGTTTCTCGCAAGGGCGCGCAGGGCGTAGCGAAGATCTTGGAGCATGGGCCTAGGGGCTAGGGGCTAGGGACTCGTCCACTACGCGCCCATCGAACAGGTGAATCGACCGGTCGGCGTGCTTCGCGTAGCGTGGATCGTGCGTCACCATGCACACCGTCGCGCCGGCACGGTTCAGCGACCGCAGCAGCTCCATCACCGCCTCGCCGTTGGTCGAGTCGAGGTTGCCTGTCGGCTCGTCCGCGAGCACGATGGCGGGATCGCCCACCACGGCGCGGGCCACCGCGACCCGCTGCTGCTGCCCACCCGAGAGCTGCACGGGATAGTGCTTGGAGCGGTGCGACATCCCGACCTTCTCGAGCGCCTGCTGGACCCGCTTCGTCCGCTCGGCCCCCGACATGCCGCGATAGGTGAGCGGCAGCTCGACGTTCTCGGCGACGGTGAGGTCGCCGATCAGATTGAACGCCTGGAAGACAAACCCGATCCGGCGATTGCGGATCCGCGCTCGCTCCGCCGGCGTCAGATTCGCGACCGGTTTGTCCTCGAGCAGGTAACTCCCGTCACTCGGCGTGTCGAGGAGCCCGAGGATCGAAAGCAGCGTCGTCTTCCCGCACCCCGACGGACCGTTGATCGCGACGTACTCCCCCTCGCGAATCTCGAGGTGCACATCGGCGAGCGCGTGCGTCTCGACTTCGTCGGTGAAGAAGACCTTGCGGACACCCTGGAGCTGGATGAGTGGCGCACCATTACCTGGCATCGGTTCTCTCCTGAATTGGGGCTAGGGGTTCGGGGCTAGGGCCTAGGGTCCACCCCAACCCCTAGCCCCTAGCCCCTAGCCCCTAGCCCCTATTTCAATCGCACTCTCTCCACATTGTCGTACCGCGACATATCCGACAGAATCACCGAGTCGCCCGCCGCGAGTCCCTGCACGATCTCGATCGCGTTGACCGATGTACGGCCGGTTTTCACGGGAACCCGCACCGCGTAGCGGCCGCCTTCCACGAGCTTGAACATTCCGATCGTGCTGTTGGGCTGGCCGTACGCCGGCCGGCCGGTGTACAGCACATCGGACAGCCGCTCGAGGGTGATCGTTGCATCCACGCTGATATCGGGACGCGCGCCGGCGGGCAGCGTATCGTCGAGCGCGATGTCCACCGTGACGGTGCCTTCCTGCGCCGCGGGATCGATTCGTACGATGTGCCCGCGCACGTGTCCGGTTCGCGTATCCACGGACGCCGGCTGGCCGATCGCCAGGCCGGGCGCCTGCGTTTCGGGGATGCGAATCACGGCCTTGAGCTTTCCCGGCTGCACGACCTTCGCGAGAATCGTCCCGGGCACGACCCACTGTCCGGGCTGCAGGTTGAGCTCCTGCAGGACGCCGTCTTCGCCGGGGCGCACCTGTAGCGAGCCAAGCCGGCTGAGCCGGAATGCCGTGATCGCCCGCAGCCGCACCACCTGCTCGCGCTGGACCGCGAGCTGCGAGTCCACCGTGGAGGCGAGTAGGTCGAGGCGCTGCTTCTCGATGTCGTAGCGCGCCTCCAGCTCATCGGCGCGCTCGCGCGCGAGGCTGATGTCGTTACGCGACAGGCCACCGATCGCCGTGAGCGACTCGGCAACGGCGGCGTCCCGTTTGGCTTGCAAGTATTGGCTGCGGGTACTGGCGACAAGTCCTGCCTGCGTGAGGCGCGAGCCCTGCAGCGACGTCCGCAGGTTGACGAGATCCCCTTCCGCGGCGGTAAGCTGGCGCTGGGCGTCGAGCGCTTCGATTTGCACGTCGGGATTCGCGAGCTCGAGCAGTATCGTCGTGGACGTAACGGGGGTGCCCGGCTGGACGAAGATGCGCTCGACCCGGGCGGGAGTGAGCGCCGAAATCCACCGGATGTGCTCGGGGACGAGCGTGCCGGGACCGCGCACCTCGCGCACCATCACGCCGCGCTGCACGCCATCCAGCGAGACGATTTCGCGATCGACACTGGGCGCCGCGGGTTTCAGACTGGCGAGCAGAATCGTGATCAGGACGACACCGCCGACGGCGATCCCGCCCTGCACGTACCGCTTGCGGTTCTTGGTTGGAGCGCGCGGGATGTCCACGTGCTCGAGACAAGGCACGGACCGTACCAGTCCGCTGTCGCAGCTAACTCGCGGCCTTGGAAGACGTTGCGATCGGAGCCTGAGCAGCGCGCGTTCGCTTGTGGGATGAGGGCGTCCCAGAAGTGGAACGGACTCCAGGGCATGGGGCTTGGGGCCGCAGGCCCTTTTTCGGTCCCGGCCAGCGTCATGAGGAGCATGAATCCCACCGCGACCCCTATTTTCCGGTACCCCACACCGGTCGAAGCTGGATGCTTAGATTAGGATGGCGACGCCGCCCGATGGACGGAGGTCCAGCGGACCATGACCACGCCTCGCATACAGGACAAGCGATTTCGGCAGCTGCTTGACGCCGCCCCCGATGCCATGGTCGTTGTCGACCAAGGGGGCAGCGCGGTGGCGCTCAATCGCGAGGCCGAGCGGCTCTTCGGGTGGACCGATGAAGAGCTCCGGGGCGAGCCGTCCAGTCGGCTCATCCCCCAGCGCTTCCAGCAGGTGTACGAGGCCCTCGGAGTGAGCGATGGCGAATCGCCGGGGATCCCGCCGAAGCGTGCTCCGGTCAAGATCTTCGCCCGGCGACGTGACGGCAGCGAGTTCCCAGTGGAAATTCACCGCAGCCCTCTCGGTCCCAGCGAGGACGCGCTGTTCTTGGTGACGATGCGCGATCTCACCGAGTGGCAGGACGTTCAGGAGAGCCTGTTCCGGCAGAAGGAGCAGGCCATCGTCGCCCTGGCATCGATCGCAGACGCCGTCATCACGACCGACGTGGCGGGAGCGATCACGTATCTGAACCCCACAGCGGAGCGGCTCACCGGTTGGCGCACCACCGAAGCGTTGGGGCAGCCCGTAGACACCGTCCTCACGCTCGTCAGCGACGCCACGCGCCAGCCCATAGAGAACATCCCAGCCCGCTGTCTCCGCGAAGGGCGCGCGGTGGACCTGACCGACGGCGTGCTGCTGGTGCGCCGCGATGGGACGGAGGTGCCGATCGGGGACTCCGCGGCTCCGCTCCGGGACCGCCACGGGACCACGATCGGTGTGGTGCTGGTCTTTCACGACGTGACGGAGCGGCGGCGCGCTGCTCGCAAACTCTCGCACGAAGCCACTCACGATGCCCTGACGGGCCTGGTCGGCCGGAAGGAGTTCGAGGAGCGCCTGGCGCGGGTTCTGGCGGAGGCGGCGGCCGGCGTAGCGGAGCACGTTCTGTGCTACCTGGACCTGGACCGATTCAAGCTCGTGAACGACTCGTGCGGTCACGAAGCCGGGGATGACCTGCTCCGCAAGATCAGCCGCCTGCTGAGCGGTCGCTTGCGCAGCCGGGACACGCTCGCACGCCTCGGCGGCGATGAATTCGGTGTCCTACTGGAATACTGTTCCCTAACCAAGGCGGAAGAGATCGCCGGGAAGCTCGGGCGGGCGATCGAAGAGTTCCCCTACGTATGGGGGGAGCGGAGCTTCTCGCTGGGCGTCAGCATCGGCGTCGTCGCGATCACCGGCGCGAGCGGACGCCCGGCTGACGTCCTGCGCGCCGCCGACGAAGCCTGCTACGCCGCCAAGGACGCTGGAGGCAACCGCGTCCATGTCGCGCGGCCGGAGGCGGCCCCTGGGCTCCAGCAGCAGGTGGAGAACCGACGGATCATGCGCCTCACCCGAGCGGTGGACGAGGGGCACTTTCAGCTGTACGCGCAAGCGATCGTACCCCTGGGACCGGAGCACCGGACACGTCCGCGGTGCGAGATTTTGCTGCGCCTGCCGGACGAGCAGGGGGGTGTGGAGACCGCCGACGCCTTCCTCCCGCAAGCGGAGCGCCATCGCCTCATGCCAGCCATCGACCGCTGGGTCGTGCGCCAGACGGCTGCCGTCCTCGGTGAGTGGCATCGCAACCACCCGGAGTTCGAGCTACCCCTCTGCTCGATCAACCTCAGCGCCTCCTCACTGGACGATCCGGACCTGATCCCGGCCGTGCGACAGTACGTGTCGCAGCACCGGCTTCCGCCGGAGGCTCTGTGCTTCGAGATCGCCGAAGCCGCCGCGCTCGGGAACTTTGCGCAGCTGGTGCGCCTCATTTCCGAGATCCGGGCGACGGGGTGCGGAGTCGGGCTGGACAACTTCGGCAACAGTCTGGCCTCGTTCACCCACCTCAAGGCCCTGTCGGTGGACTACGTCAAGATCGGAGGGCACTTCGTCCGGGGTGTGGCCGACGACCCCGTGTACGGCACGCTCGTGAGCGCCGTCAACGAGATCGGTCGAATCATGGGCATCACCACGATCGCTGACGAGGTAGAGAGCGCAACCATTCTGCAAAAGCTGCGGGGCCTTGGGGTGGGTTACGCCCAGGGGCATGCGGTGGCGCCGCCCGCGCCGCTGGTGGACCGGGACGGACAAGTGGCACTACCCCACGTTCGACGATCGGGTTGATCTGAATCAGCGTCTTGTACCTCCACTTGTTCATCACCCCTACTCCGCCCGCAACGCCCGCATCGGGTTCACCCGCACGGCGCGCAGCGCGGGCACGAGCGCCCCCGCCAGCGTCATGAGGACCACGAGCGCCACCGCGCCGAAGATCGTGGCGGGATCCGCCGGCTCCACGCCGAATAGCAGCGCGCGCATCCCGCGCGCCGCCCAATAGGCGACCAGCACGCCGGGCACGAGGCCCACGAGCGCGAGCTTCATCCCCTGCGACACGATCATGCGCGCCACACCCGCTGGCTCCGCGCCGAGCGCCAGGCGCACCCCGATTTCCCGGGACCGCTGGGCGACCGTATAGGCCAGCAGACCATAGATCCCGACCCCGGAGAGCAGCAGCGCAATCGCGGCCAAGGCGCCGAGGACGCGGAGTTGCGCGCGCCGCGTCGCGGTCTCCCCCGCCACCACGTCGTCCATGGTGCGCACGTCGGAGATGGGCTGCTCGGGGTCCGCCGCGCGGACGATCTCTTGCACCGGGGGGAGCAGCGCGCCGACCGACCCGGAGTAGCGGATGACGAGGTCCTTGGGATCGTCATTGATGAACGCTGTATCGGGCACTTGTCCGGCCGACGCGTACATCTGAGGCTCGTTGTCGCGCTCCAAGCCGCGGACTTTGACGTCTCCCACGATACCCACAATCGTGCGCGGACCGCCCCGGCTCTCAAACGTCCGGCCAATCGCGTCTTCATTCGGCCACCAATACCTGGCGAACGATTCGCTGACGACCGCAACGGGCGTGCGCCCCTGGATGTCGCCCTCTTCCACGTCGCGCCCACGCAGCAGCGGAATCCCCATGGTCCGGAAGTACTGTGGCGTCACGAACCGGATGCTCGCGATCTCGTCCCGGAATCTCGTGGACACCTCGCGACCCGGGATCACCACGCCCGTGACTCTCCCGTACATCACGATGGGAAGGCCGGTGATGTAGGCCGCGCTTTGAACCCCGGGGAGCGCCCGTACGTCGGTCAAGACGCGGGTGTAGAACTGCATCCGACGCTGTGTCATATCGTATTTCGGCCGTGGCAGCGCCGTCTTCAGCGTCATCACGCTCTCGTGCACGAAGCCGGGATCGACGGACTGAATCCGCCAGACCGCGCGAATCAGCAGGCCCGCCGAGATCAACAGGACGACCGACATCGCGACTTCTACGCCGACCAGAACGTTGCGGAGTCGCTGTTTCTGGCCGCCGCCCGCGCCCACCCCTTCGCGCATCGCGCTCAAGCCCGTGCCGCCGCCAACCCGCAGGGCAGGCAGGAGACCGAACCCGAGCCCCGTGAGCGTGGTGATCGCGAGCGCCAGCGCGAGGACCCGCAGGTCGAGGCTCGGCTGGCTGGCGACGGGCAAGGTGTTGGGCACCAGCAGCGCGAGGAGCGGGACGGCCGCCGCGGCCAGCGCCACGCCGGCGATGCCCCCGGCCAGCGCGAGGGTCATGCTTTCGGTGACGATCTGTCGGACCAAGCGCTCCCTGCCGGCGCCGAGGGCCGCCCGCACCGCGAGTTCCCGTTCCCGTCCTCCCGCGCGCGCC
>Ga0193739_1000322_pt1 | contig 13542 bp, 9 predicted proteins | sample L2a2metaG_FD_144926 | JGI IMG/M metagenome (GOLD analysis project Ga0193739, IMG submission 144926) | Soil microbial communities from a riparian zone of the East river system, Colorado, United States - L2a2 | ecosystem: Environmental > Terrestrial > Soil > Riparian zone | place: USA: East River...
GATCGCCTGCACGATCCCGATCGCGCTACTGATGGGCTGGTGGATGAAGCGCTGGCGTCCCGGGAAGGTGGGCGAAGCGTCGATCATTGGCGCCGTCCTGCTGCTGCTCGCGCTGGTCGGCGGCGGTAGCGTCGCCAGCCATCCAACGCTTGCGGCGGCGTTCACACACAGCGGCATCGCGATCACGTGGATGATGATCGCGTACGGGTTCATCGCGTCGGTATTACCGGTGTGGATGCTGCTCTGCCCGCGCGACTACCTCTCCACGTTCCTGAAGATCTCGACGGTACTGGTGCTGGGCCTGGCCATCCTGATCCTCCTGCCACCGCTGCGGATGCCGGCGCTGACGCCGTTCGCCACGGCAGGCGAAGGCCCGGTGTTCGCCGGGAAGCTCTTTCCGTTCGCATTCATCACGATTGCCTGCGGCGCCATCTCGGGCTTCCACTCGCTCGTCGCGTCGGGCACGACGCCCAAGATGATCACGCGCGAGACCGACGCACGCATGATCGGCTACGGCGGGATGCTGATGGAGTCGTTCGTGGGCATCATGGCGATGATCGCCGCGTGTACGCTCGACCCTGGCGTCTATTTCGCGATGAATACCACGCCGGCGGCGCTCGCCAGCGCGTCGGACGTGCTGAATCAGGCAGGCTTCGTGGTGACCCCGGAGTACATGCAGACGCTGGCGGCGCAGATGGGGGAACAGACGCTGGTCGCGCGCACCGGCGGCGCGCCATCACTCGCCGTCGGCATGGCGCACATTTTCTCGGGGCTGACGACCGCGCTCGGCGGCAAGGCGCTGACCGCGCTGTGGTACCACTTCGCGATCATGTTCGAGGCGTTGTTCATCCTCACGACGATTGACACGGGCACCCGCGTCGGCCGGTTCATGCTGCAGGAGATCGTCGGCCACGTCTGGCCGCGCTTCGGCCAGACGTCGTGGTATCCCAGCGTGCTGCTCGCCAGCGCCCTCGTGTGCGCCGGCTGGGGCTATTTCCTCTATCAGGGCGTGGTGGACCCGCTCGGCGGGATCAACTCATTGTGGCCGTTGTTCGGGATCTCGAATCAGCTGCTCGCGGCGGTGGCGCTGTGCGTCGCGACGACCATCCTGATCAAGATGGGGCGGCAGCGCTACATCTGGGTGACGCTCGGCCCGCTGGCGTGGTTGATCGTGGTAACGATGACTGCGGGTTATCAAAAGGTCTTCTCGGCCGACCCCAAGCTCGGCTTTCTCGCCCATGCGGCGACGCTCGCCGGCTCGAGCGCGCCCGACGCGGCGCGACTGATTTTCAACGATCGGTTGAACGCCGTCGTGGCGCTGTTCTTCATGGCCGTGGTGGCGATGCTCGTGTTTACATCAGCGCGGGAATGGTGGCTGGTGCTCTCCCGGCGCAAACCCGCGACGGTGCACGAGGCGCCCTATGTCGAGACGGCGTTGATTGCTACGGGGCCCGCTGGGTCTTGATGATGATCACCCCGTTCGCCCCGCGCGCGCCGTAGATGGCGTCGCTGCCGCATCCTTGAGCACATCGATCCGCGCGATGTCCCGTGGCGCGAGGTCGGCCAATGCCGCGCCGAGCGACCCGCTGGGCACGGGCATGTCGTCGATAACGAGCAGAGGCTCCTCGTCAGTGGCGACCGCCGCGGAGGCCGCGTTGGCCACGGATCCAGTGCTGCCGGAGCTCGCCAGGGCCGCGAGGGCCGCGAGGGCCAGGGCGCGCCCGGCGGTCAGGTCATCACGACATGCCTTAGGGGCCTGGATCAGGACACAAGTACGGATCTGGCGAGTCCGTAACGGTAATGGAGCATTCGGCGTAGAGCGGACCTTGGCCATCCCCAGACCAGACCGTGACATACAACGTGCCAGAGGAACTCAGAGACCCAGTTATCTCCGGCCAGTTACCTGACAACGGGCCTCCCCACTGGAACCCAAACGGCCCAGCACCGCCGTAGATGTTGGTGGACCACGTGTACTCTTGGTCGGGGTAGACCTCCGACCATCCAAAGATGGCCACGTTGGTGAGGAGCGGACAGAGTGGTTCCTGCTCACCGAACGTGATGTCTAGGCGAACCGAGCCAACCGACGCCCCTCCTCGATCTGGGCTGCTGATCTTAATCGGTGTCCTGTCCGGGTCTATCGGATTCCAACACGTAGGTTGGATGTTCAACACGCCCACCGGGTCGTCGTAGTTGACGGCGGTTACAATGTCCAGAAGCGCGGGCACGGCCAGGAGAATATTCTTCACCCGGTTCTTGGATTCGCCGAGGATCACCTCTACGATCCTTGAGGCGAAGTTTTGGTAGTTTTGCCTGGTCGGTCCGGTCGTGTGGGGAGGGCGTCCTCCGTTCCACGTGCACGCGCCGGTGTCATCCTCCCAAACTTGAAATTCAACCTGATGCAGGCCGATTCCGCTTTCCAGGATAAGCAGTACTCGACCGCTCCACGAATCGCTGTTCTGATCGTAGTACAGTGGAGCACTCTGGTCCGCGCCGGCGCACTGCACGTCAACGAACGTACCGACGTCGTTTTGCACGAAGGCATGAACCTCGAATTCGGTAGCACCGGCCGTCCAGCCTTCGTACTGCGCGTGGTCGGAAATGACCGAGCTCGTCATGTAAACGCCGGGGGGTTCTACGGTAGGGGACGCCGCCGCACCAGCAGCTTCCCGCGCACGCTGGAGGCGGGTGGAGAAGTCGGTCTCCACCGGCACAAGGACCAAGGCAGGCACTTCCGGCGGGTCCACAGCAGACAGTGCCACAGGCCTTCCGGCCAGGTTAAATCCAACTGGTACGTCGTGATCATCAAGGGCGCCGGCCACGAGCAGGCGGCTGTCGCCCTTCCACGCTGCCCAGTGACCAGGCACCGGCATGTAGAACTCCAGATCGATAACGCTGTCCAATAAAGCGAGAACTCCGTCTTGACTGGTGTTGCCCGCCGCGGCTATCGCCCTGAGCAGTCTCGGTTCCGCATTTACTAGGGTTCTGAAGTGCAGTTTGTGCTCGCGGTATGGTGAGCGCTGGAGCTGTCCATAAGCCACGGTCCGCATCGCAGAGTCGCTCAACGCAAGCGCCACTTGTCGGACGACGCGAGTGAGGAGGCCGGCCATTGTGGCCTCGCCGAGGAAGTGTCCGGCGGAGCTCTCGAACGATCTGCCCCGTTCGCTAGGATCCGGTGCCGTGCCCGAGCGATCCGCGCAGCCTATTAGTCCAAGCAGAACGACTAAGACACCAGTCGTCCGTACCACTCGCCAAGATTGGGATGTCATGCTCTGCTCCTCTGGAGGTGCCCAACCCTAGCCAGGCGATAGCGGTGGAGGCAATGCCAAAACGCGACAGCACAGTCGAAGAACTGAAAGGCAGGAAAGAAGGCGAGTGTTTGTATCAAACCGCGCAACGTCCCAGTAGTTTGGGCAGGACTGTTTGACTAAAGAGGAAGATTGTCTGTCGGGATCCGAGGGCGGCGACTTCCTGCAGCGACAGGTCAGCCAGGATCCTTGTGAGTCTCGCGAGCGTGTGTGGGCACACGCCGAGTTCGGCGCTGGCTGCCGTCCAGCTCGTCGCTTCAAGCCGCGCGGCCGACGCGTGGAGGATTAGAATCCATCCTAACAGATCGTGAAGACGTAGGCCACGAACCCGAGGCACGGCTGTTCGCCAATGGTGCTCAAGTGTGCGAGACTCACAGCCAACTTCAGCCGCGAGCTCCTTGACCGAGCGAATTGGTGGCCGCGCTCGGCAAGCTAAGGCTAAAGCAGCACGCAACCTAGGGCGCATCTCTCCGTGGGTCTCGATGACGCTCGCCAGCTGCTCGAGCGCACCAGCGAGGCAAGCGCGGATAACCGCTGGTCCGAGTTCGCGCTCGGAATTGCGCAGGGGCACCACTTCGTCTCGACACGATCTGGCAAGTCCGCGTGCGTCTTGAGCAGACACATCCCTGACAATGACTAGCGGATGGAGTGGGTGACGCGTTCGCAGAGCCATGGGGAAGGCAAACTCGTCAACGGGGACGGCACGCCGAATCACGAGAACGCTACAGCTCACGTCCCTCACGAGGGCAGCCAGTGCCTCGAAGGTCGGCGCCTGAACGAACTCCACGTGTCGGCGAAGTATGCGGTGGACGTGTGGTCTGGTTTTCTCGTCCTCACAGTAAAGCGCGACCAACGTATTCCACTTCGCCGGCAGAACTCCTTGCGCCAACGGACGGTCACGCGCCGATGCATCCTTGAGCACATCGATCCGCTCTATATTGCATGCCGATCGGGACGAGCCCGTGTGAGGAGACGGAACGATCAGAGAGTCCATCACGGCTTCCAACGCCCCGGGTCGCGGCCGCCTAGTCGTTCGCGCGCTTGGTCGTGATGATGATGACGCCGCTCGCGCCCCGCGAGCCGTAGATCCCAGTGGCCGCAGCGTCTCTGAGCACCTCGATGCGGGCGATGTCGCGAGGCGCCAGACCGGCCAGCGTGCTCCCCACCGACCCTGCTGGGACCGTCATCCCGTCGACGACCAGCAGAACCTCGGGCGCCGCCCCTCCCATAAGGGTCTGTTGGCCTCGGATGCGCAGCGAGTAGTTGCCGTCACCTGAGGGAATGACCTCCAGCCCCGGCACCCGGCCCCGCAGCAGGTCTTCTACCCGCGCGACTCGCGCATCCGCTTCGGTCGGGATGATCGTGGTCACGGCGCCAGTTTCAGCGCCCGTGGAAATCGCGTCCTGGGCGCTGCGGGCCTCGGCGCGTGGCTCGCCGGGCCGCGACCTGAGCAACACCGTCACGCCGAGGTTGAGCCCCCAGTTCCCGTTCAAAGGGACGGTCGGCCCGCCGTTCGCCGGGTTGAACATGAAATCAGCGTCAGCATCGAGTCGCACCCACAGTTGGTTCTTGACGTGGTAGCGCAACCCCACCAGCGCGGACACGCCCCCGTCCGATGCATCGCGGGCGTCGCCGTACGTGTTGTGAACGTACCCGCCGCCCACCAGGGCAACCCAGCGTGGAGCGGCGGGCTTGCTGTAGATCAGGCGCGCGTGCACTGGCGTGTGCGTGACCGTGCCACTCCCCGGCACATCAGAGGACGCGCGGGACAGGTCCGCCTCGAGCGCCAGGCTCGGCCGCAGGTAGAATGCCAGGCGCGCACCGAAACGCGGGGCGTTGCGCGGCGCCAAGCTGTTGTCGAGGTCGCTGTAGCCGGTGAAAGCGCCGGCCTCGATCGTTCCGGCACGCTGTGCCGCTGCCGGACTGAGGACCATCAGCGCCGCGATCGCCACCAGAGCTGGTTGAGAGGTCATGAGGATCAGTACCCCGGGTTCTGGGTCAACGACGGGTTCGCCGTAATCTGGGCCTGCGGAATCGGGAAGCGCTTCTTGTGCTCCGGCGGCGGGAGCCTTGGCGGGTTGGCGTTCGGGTCGAAGTTTGGATCGTGCGCCACCAGACTGTTTCTCCAATAGCCCGCCTGGCCCGGCAGATTGTCGCGACGCACGAGGTCGAACCAGCGCTTGGCCTCGAAGGCCAGCTCCCAGGCGCGCTCCATGTAGATCGCGTCGCGAACGGACAGGACGTCGATCGACTCCCCGGCGGTGCCATAGTCGTGCGGCTCGGCGCGGTTCTCGGCGCCGGTCCCCTTTCGCGCGCGGGCCCGAACCATGTTCAAGTACTGGACCGCAACGCCTGAGTTACCCAGCTCGTTCTGCGCCTCGGCGTACATGAGGAGCGCCTCAGCGTAGCGGTACAGCGGCGCATCGACGTCGCCCAGCGGCCAGCTCGCGCCGTTGTCGGTCTTGCGGTACTTCCACGGCATCGGCCCATCGCCGAACGTGGCGACGCACTGGCCGCCCCCGCTGCACCCCCCGGAGAGGTACCCCGCTTGTGCGCTGATCCCCGTGCCGACCTCTCGCCGGTAATCGCCCGGCAGGTAGCTGTTGTAGAACCAGTTGGTCGGGTGGATCAGCCCCCAGCCGCCCCACGCATCGATCCCCCAGTCGCGCGGATAGTAGAACAGCTGCCACGGGCTGCTCGTACGACCGTCCTTCCCCGTGTTCGGGATAACCAAGATCATCTCCCGGTTGCCCTTGTTAGTCGTAGCGAAGGTCGCGAAGTAGTTGTCGTTCAGGCCCGAGATGGGAGATCGGATCACGCTGTCGGCCCACGCCGACGCGAGTTGCCACTCGTTGGTGCTCATGAAGCTAGAGCGCCACAGGTAGAGATCGGTGAGCGCCATCTGCGCTGCGGCCTTCGTGACGCGGCCCTGGGTCGGCAGCCCGTACCCATCGGTGCCCGGCCACGCGGCCGGAAGGGCCGCCACGGCATCGCTCAGATCCTGAATGACGGCCTGGTGCACCTCTTCGACCGGCGTGCGCGCGGGCCTCGGGTTGGCCTGCTCCTCGGATGAAAGCAAGAGCGGCACCGCGTCGTAGAGCTTGGTCAGCCACAGGTACGCGTACGCCCGAAAGAACTTGGCCTCGGCGAGGTTGTAGTCTTTCATCGTCTGATTGGACGTCGCGATGCCGGGCCCGTTGCCCAGTACCAGATTCGCCCGGGTGATCACACTGTACATGACGTTCCAGTAGCCGCCGGTCTGGCCGAAGCTCGCGTCCCAAGCGATGGGGTCCCCGCTCTTGGTCGTGGCGTTCGGCTCGCGGCTGTCCGCGCGGGCCTGGTCGGAGGCGAGCTCGAGGTTCGGCCAGTTCCCGAACCCCTGCAGGCCCCTGATGGCGTTGTAGATGGCGAGCGTCGCGCTGTTCAAGTCGGCGCCCGTCTTGTAGAACGTGTCCGTCGTGGTGAAGCCCTTCGGGTCCTCGACTAGCAGATCGGTGCACGCGGCTCCCGTCAATCCGGCTGCGAGCGCGAGGAGCACGATGGATGATTGTGGTCTCATGACAGTCCACTCCTCAGAAGGTGGCGCTAACGCCGAAGTTCCACGTGCGGGCCCGCGGGTAGGCGCCGATGTCCACGCCGCCGAATCGCGCGTCGCCGCCCATGCTGTTGACGTCGGGATCGAAGCCCGAATAGTTCGTAGCAATCCACAGGTTCTGGCCCGTAAGGAACAGCCGGGCCGTTTCGAGGCCCCGCACCAGACCAACTGGCAGCCGGTAGCCAAGCGTGAGGGTCTGGAGCCGCAAGTACGAGCCGTCCTCGACCAGGGTGCTGTACACCCGGCGGGTCCGACTCTGATTGGCACGCGGGATGTCCGTGTCGGTGTTCGTCGGCGTCCAGCGGTCGAGCACGATCTCCCGTTCGTTCGCTTGCATCATGGCGAGCCCGCCGTAGGCCCGCCCGCCGTTGAGGATCTTGTTCCCAAATGTGAAGGTCAGGAACGCGTCGAGGGATAGCGGCCCGTACGCCCACGAATTGGTGACGCCGCCGTAGACGTCCGGATCGCTGTAGCCGAGGATGGTGCGGTCGGCCGAGTTGATCACCCGGTCTCCGTTCAGGTCCGCGATCTTGTACTCGCCGGGCACGCAGGCGGCGAGGGGATTGTTCAGGTAGCACGCGTCGCCAGGCTGCCATAGGCCGGTGACCTGGTATCCGTAGATGGCGCCGAGCGGCTCGCCCACTCGGACGATGTGCGTCTCGCTGCCCCAGAAGAGCGTTCCCCCCCGCGCGGTGACCAGCAGCTGCGTGACCGGCACGCGGTCCCCCTGCGCATTGAGCGCGGTGCCGAGGTCGACCACCCGGTTGCGGTTGTGCGCGACGTTCATGGTGCTGCGCCAGCTGAAACGACCACCCTGCACGTTGACGGTACTGAGCGACAGCTCGACCCCCCGGTTCCGCACGGAGCCGATGTTGCGGAGCTGATTGGTGAAGCCGGTGGTGGATGGTAAGGTGACCGAGAGTAAGAGGTCCTCGGTCACTGAGCGGTACGCGTCGAACGAAAGGGTAAGCCGGCCACCGGCGAAAACGGCGTCGATGCCCGCGTTAAACTGGGTCTGTTGCTCCCACCGCAGGTCGGGATTGGGCATGGTGTTGCCGGGAGCAAGAGCAGGGATTTCCGTTCCGCCGAACGAGGTCCACTGAGTCCCGAGCCGTGCGAGCGACTGATAGGGGTCCACGGCCTGATTCCCGACTTGCCCGTAGCTCAGGCGCAGCTTGAGATCGCTGAAGATCGACTGGTTGCGCATGAAGCCCTCGTCCGATAGGCGCCAGGCGAAGGCGCCCGAGGGGAAGAAGGCCCACTTGTTGTTCGCGCCGAAGCGACTTGAACCGTCGTAGCGGCCCGTGAGCGTGAAGAGATACCGACTGGCGATGTTGTAGTTGGCGCGCGCGACATAGGAGATGAGCGCCGACTCGTTGATTTCGCTCGAGGCCGGTACGAGCAGCGAGCCGGACCCGAGATTGTTGTTCGAGGTGGCGTCGGTCGGGAAGTTCGCGCCGTCGGCGCGCACGCCATCACTGTAGAAGGTCTGCACCGAGAAGCCACCCAGCATATGCACGTTGCCGGGCCCGAGGCGTCCTCGGTAGGTCACCGTGTTCTCGTTCGTCAAGTCTCGCCGCTCGTCCGAATCGATCCAGCCGGCGCCGCCGACGCCCCCGGCTTGGATGGTACGGGGGGCGAAGAAGTTGATCTTATCGAACTGGAAATTGCCCGCAAAGGTGCTTTTCACGGTGAGCGCGGGGGCGATGTCGAGCTCGCCGTACACGCTGCCGAGCAGGCGGGTGGTCGAGTTGTAGTCCGTCAGCTCGGTGGCGTTGGCCACGGGGTTGGGGACCGGCTCACCCGAGGGGGAGCTCTTGATCCAGGCGCCGTTCGGGTCCCGGGGTGCCTGGTACGGCGCGAACTGCATGGCGGCCTGAATGCCGTTAGCGCTGTTCCCGAGCGCGCCATTCTCCACGGCGGCGGCGTTGCGCGCCACCCGCGTCATGCTCAGGCTCGTGCCGACCCGAAAGCGGTCGCTCATTTCGCCGTCGACGTTCAGCCGGACGCCGTGGCGCGTGAAATCCGAGCCGATCTCGATACCTTGCTGGCTCGTGTAACTCCCGCTCAGCAGGTAGCGCAGGCGCTGGTCGCCGCCAGTGAGCGTAATGGCCTGGGTCGCCTGCACTCCGCTTCGGAGCATCATCGCGGGATAGTCGTAGGTCTGGGCCGCCGCGATGGCCGAATCGGAGAACAGCTGCGCGTTCGGGACGTTCCCGTTGATCAGCGCCTCGTTCGTGAGCCGCATAAACTCCTGGGCATTGAGCACTGGGATCGTCTTCGAGATCTTCTGGTAGCCGGCGCTCGACTCCAGCGTCACGCGGTTCACGCCGAGACGGCCCCGTCGGGTCGCGATCAGCACGACACCGTTGGCGCCGCGCGCCCCGTAAATCGCGGTCGCCGACGCGTCCTTCAGCACGTCGATCGATTCAATCTCGTTCGGATCGAGCGACATCAACGGATTGACCTGCGGGTTGGACGAGCTGCTCCCCTGCTCGGCGGGGACGCCGTCGATCACGTAGAGCGGCTCGCTGTTCGCGCTGATCGAGCCGGTGCCGCGAACCCGCACCCGGAGGCCGCCACCCGGCAGTCCGGAGTTGGAGATGACCTGGACGCCCGCGGCCTTCGCTTGCAGGCCGGTGGTCAGCGTGACGATGGGCGCCGCCCCATTCTTGAACTCGTCCGCCGTGATCGACACCACCGCCCCCGTCAGATCCTGCTTCCGAACCGTGGCGTAACCGACGGCCACAACGGGGTTGAGCTCGATCGCGCTCTGTTGCAGCGCGAGGTCCACCACGGCCCGCTGCCCGTCTTGCACTGTGACGCTGGCGTCGGACGGGATGTAGCCTACCAGCCGGGCTCGGATGCGGTAGGTGGCCGGCGGCACGTCGGCGATGGCGTACTGGCCGTCGGCCCCGGTCTCGACACTGAACCGACTGCCGACGAGCGCGACCCGGGCGTTCGGGAGCGGCGTGCCAGTGGCCGCGTCGCGAACGGTCCCGGTGATCGATCCCGTCTGGCGCCTTGCCGGCCCGTCCCGCGCGTCGGAGACGAGGAGAATCTGGCCGGATCGGTCTACCGTCGGCACGGCACCGGTGCCCTGAAGCAGCCGGTCCAGCGCGACCCGGACGGGAACGGCGCTGAGCCGCATGGACACCGACCGCTCCAGCGGTACGACCCGACCCGAGTACGCGATGCGCACGCCGGCACGCCGGGCGACTTCGTCGAGCGCGTCCTTCAACGACACGCGCTCTAGCGCGATGGTTAAGGTGTCGTCGAGTGGTGGACGTGGGTCGCCTTGCCACTCGGCGGCGCAGGGGTCCGTCGGCGTGCTCAACATGACCAATATGCCGGTAACCGTGTTCAGGAACCGCATAGCCAGTTTCCTCCGTCTAGTGTCGCGAACGAGCCGGGACGAAGCGCACCAGTCGTCCGGTCCGCGTGGCGTGGACATCGAGCACCTGTGCCAAGGCTTTCACCGCCTCGTCGGCCGACTTGGTCATGAAGGAGATCGTGACCCGCTCGTCGGCCATTGCTGCATCGTCGGTCTCGATCTCGAGGTCGTACCAGCGTTCGAGTTGTGCGATGACGCGGGCGAGCGGCGCATCGTCGAACATCAGCGCTCCACGCGTCCAGGCGAGATAGTTCGCCAGCGGAACATCGCGCAGGATCGTGGCCCCGCCGCCCGAGTCGAGCACGGCCCGTTCGCGCGGGTGAAGCGTCACCAGCACTGGGTCGGAACCCTTCAAGCCGCGTAGTGCCACGCGGCCTTCGGCGACCACCACTTCCACTGTGGGTTCCTGCCGGTAGGCGCGGACGGCGAACTCGGTGCCGAGGTCCTGCGTCGACCCGTACTCCGTGCGCACGATGAAGGGGCGCTTCGCGTCGTACTCCACGACGAAGTACGCCTCACCCTCGAGGTCCACCGTCCGTGTGCGGGCCCCGTAGTCCCGCGGCACGCGCAGGCGGGTGTCGACGCCGAGCAGCACGCGGGAGCCGTCGGGTAGCGCCAGTGAGGAGAGCTGGCCACGGGCGGTGGTGTACGCGTAGGGCGCATCACCACGCCGCGGGAACCAGAGCAACGACCCGGCCATCAGGAGAGCGATTGCCGCCGCGACTGGCGTGGCCCAGGGTGACGTCCACCAACGACGCCGGGGCGCCACGAGCTCCAAAGCGGGCTTGGCGCGCTCCAGACGCCGGCGCGATTCCGTGATGTCCCAATCCCGCGTGGTTTCGCCCGTGAGTCGCCACACCGCCCGCAGCTGATCCAACAGCTCGCCGCGCCTGGGATCGGCGGCGATCCATGCCTGGATCGCAGCCGCTTCCTCGGGCGAGCAGTCGCCTTCGATCAAGCGGAGCAGGTCGGCTTGTTCGAACATGGGTTCTCAATACTGAGAACCCCTGGGGAGGCCTAAAGTATGAAGAGGTAGGGCGCGAGTTTTCCCTTGAGGAGCACGGTCGCACGCCACATCTGAGACTTGACGGTGCCTAGCGACACGCCGACGCGCGCGGCGATTTCGTGGTAGCTGAGCTGCTGGTGGCGGCGCAGGACAAAGACCTCACGGCATCGAGTTGGCAGATCGGCGATCGCGCGTGCCACGGCATCGGCAAGCTCGCGCCGCAGATACAGATCCTCGGGGCTCGATGCGGTGGGCGGCTCTTCCCGGGCTGCGCGCTCGATCCAGGCCGCCGCCACGCGCCGGTGGCGCAGATACTTCAGGGCACGGTTGCGGGCCGCTACATACAGGTACGACCGCGTCAGTTCCATGCTTCCTCGCCGAGCGCGCAAATCCCACAGGCGCAGGAAGAGATCGTGCACGAGGTCCTCGGCGGCCCCCACCGATCCGACGAAGCGGAGGACGTACTCACACAATCCGACGTAATGTGTCTGGAACGCCGACTCCCACGTGTGCTGCGTGGGATCGGCCGTCGATCCGGCCTGAACGGCCGGGAATGCATGACGCGAGGGCTCCGACATGGGCGCGGTGTGGTGGAACCGTACCCGAAGTATCAGGCCTGGGCGCCAGGGGAGTAAGCCCCCTCCCCAGGGGTGAGCAAGCCGGCATTGTCCGTCCGTCACACATAGCTGACCGTGCCCTGCCCCACAGCCCCCCCCAGGAGGACCTATGTTCACCGGCAAGCAATGGCGACTTGCGGCGCTGCCGCTTTTCACCACGCTAGCGGTTTTCGCGGCCTGCGATACGCAGCCCGCCCAACCGACGGTGGGCCTCCAAGGGCCTTCCTTCATGACGTCTGCGTGGTCCGCATGGTCCGAGCCCGTGCATCTCGACCCGCCCGTCAATTCCGCCTGCCAGGACCAGACGCCGACGCTCTCCAAGGATGAGCTCTCGCTGTACTTCACGTCGACCCGGCGCGGTGGGCTGGGCAACGACACGCCCGACGGGTGCCAGGGCACCTTCGACCTCTGGGTTGCCCAGCGCGCCTCCCGCGACAGCCCGTGGGAAACCGCCGTGAACTTGGGATCACAGGTGAATACGCCGGCCAACGAAGCGGGACCTGCGTTGTCCCACAATGGGCGGCTGTTGTTCTTCTACCGCTTCGTCGGTACCGGGCAGCGCGACATCTATGTATCGCGGCGCGACCCGAACGATCTGGGCTGGGAAACTCCGGTGAGTCTCGGCTCCGACGTGAACACGACGAATTCGGAAGCAGGACCGACCTTCGTACGGCATGAGGGCGATGGAGACGGCACGCTGTTTTTCTACCGAGGCGACCCCCCCATCACGACGGACCTGTACGCGGTGCGCGTCACGAAATACGGCGAAACGCGTGGTCCAGCTGTGGCGGTGCTCGGACTGAACTCGGCGGTCGAGGACAATCATGCATCGGTGAGGCGCGATGGGCGAGAAATATTCTTCAACTCGCGCCGCCCGGGTTCCGTTGGTGGCCAAAATTTCGATGTCTGGGTCGCGACGCGCGAGAACGTCCACGATGCCTGGTCCGCGCCCGTGAACCTGCGGACACCGGTGAATTCGCAGTTCGCCGAGTTTCACCCCAGTATCTCGTTCGACGGCCGCACGCTGGTATTCATTTCCGGCGCGGCGCGGGGCGGTTTCGGTGGATTTGACATCTGGATGACGACTCGCACACCGCTCGAAGACTAGGGGTTCGTCAGCCCACGGTCGCCAGGCACTCGATCTCCACTCGCGCGCCGAGCGCGAGCCCACTGCCTGCGACCGTGGAGCGCGCTGGCGGATCTTTCGGGAAATAGGTCGCGTACACGCCGTTCATCTTCTCGAAGTCTGCGATGTTCACCAGAAACACCGTGCATTTGAACACCCGCTCGAGCGAGCTGGCGGCATAGGTCAGCACGGCCTTGATGTTGTCCAGCGTCTGCTGCGTTTGTTTGACAATTCCCGTATCTACGAGCTGACGCGTCCCCGGAAGCACGCCGATCTGGCCGGACAGGTAGAGGACATTCCCAACGCGCACCGCGCTCGAAAACGGCAACCCGGGCAACGAGCCCGGCGCTTGGATCACCGCGTGTTGCGCCGTGGCTGCCTGAGTCAGGACCAAAGCGAGTGCCAGCACATTCAGACCCATCGGCCGTCCCCCTAGAATAGATACGCCAGACTGACTGCGAAGCTCACCTGCTCATGCGCGCCGTTGAACGACGGCATG
>Ga0193739_1000323_pt1 | contig 13530 bp, 15 predicted proteins | sample L2a2metaG_FD_144926 | JGI IMG/M metagenome (GOLD analysis project Ga0193739, IMG submission 144926) | Soil microbial communities from a riparian zone of the East river system, Colorado, United States - L2a2 | ecosystem: Environmental > Terrestrial > Soil > Riparian zone | place: USA: East River...
CTAGAACCCGAGCAGTGGGGTCGCCTCAGGCGCCTGCTTTGGTCAAAGGCACCGTGGCTGCTCGCGCCGGGCATGGACGACACCTCTCCGCACTGTCACCGCAGGTGGGTGGAGAAGGAGGTCCGCGAGACGCTCAGCTACTGGGGCGGCCGAGGAGGGTCCAAGGCCGATTGGGTGCTGACCTGTGCGAACCGGATCTATGCGCAGGACGGTCAGCGCTGGGAGAAGCTCAACCAGGCTCCGCCCATCGCCAAGGTCTTCCATGAGCGCTTCGGTTCGGAGGCGCCGGCATGAGCCCCGGCTACGACCCGGCCGAATCCCTCGGGATTGCATGGCTCTCGGCCTGCGAGGAGGAGAAATCGCTCACGGCCGTGGAGCTGCTGCAGGCACCGGACGGCTTCATCGACACGGGCTTTCTATCGCCACGCTGGCCGAGCCCGATCCCCGAGCTCGACAGCGCGACTCACGGCGGTGTCTACGGCGTTACCGCTCTCGGAGGCGATGCTGGCTCCGGCAAGTCCATGTTTGCCGCAAGCGTTGCCCTCAAGACCGCTCTTCGGGGGGAGCGCGCGGTCTACGTGGCGGCGGAGATGACGAAGGCCCAGAACCTCTCGCGCTTCGGATGGCTCGGGGCGCAGTGGGGCTACCCGGCCGGGCGGGTGATCGAGTGCCTCGGGCATTCACTGGTGGTACTCGAGCCCGAGCAGCGGCTCGGCTTCGAGGACTTCGCCATGCACATCGGGCGCTGGCTCATGGGCCAGACGGATGCGCTCCTGGTAGTCGATTCGATCAACTCGCTGCTCGGTCACTTCGCCGACGCGCTCGGCTACTGGGAGCGCTTCGAACGACTGCTCGGGGCGATGGTCGAGACGAGGAAGCGGAGCGAAGGGCGCCTCTGTGCCCTCATCATCAGCGAGTTGAACCAGGACGGCGTTTCCAAGGGCCGCCGCCTCGAATACGCCGCGGACCTGATGCTCCACATGAAGCAGACGCCGACGCCACGGGTGGTGAAGCTCAAGCTCGTGAAGAACCGCGAGCGCGGAAGCGATGGACCGCTCGGGGAGTTCCGCATGACGCCACAGGGCCTCTACGAGAGGATCGACGGATGACGCTGACCGCACTGATCCAACTCCTCGCCGCGCAGGCTCGTCTCGAAGCACGCCAGCGCGCGCTCGGTATCCCGGTGCCGCGACAGCAGCCCCGGCGCAGGCGGGCGCAGTACGGAGGCGGAGCGTGAGCGAGCAGTGGCTCACCACGCGCGCTGTAGCGGCCCGCCTCGGACGAAAGCACCTCGGATGGCTCCGGCTATCCCTTCGAAGGGCGAACGTGCCGTGTAGGCGATTCGGGCGCGAAGGGCGGTTCGAGTGGTTCTGGCCTGCCGTCGAGTCGGAGTTTCAGGTGTTCCATGTGGAACATCGCGCATCGGTAACGCATAGGAGCGCATAGAAGCGAACGGTAACGGCCGTTGCGGAGCGCCATAGACGCATTCGAGAATCCCCGGCGGGGGTTCGTCGTTGCTAAATGCGACGCGAGAAGCAAGGCCCGAAGCGCCCGCGGACGGAGAAGCAGCTAGCTGCCCTGCGCGCTCACGCCATCAAGCCGGGCGAGGTCCGCAACCCGCACGGCGTCAGCGGCAAGCCCGCGGGGCGTCGTTTTCGCGAAGCCATCGAAGCGGCGGCCACCGATGACGTGCTGCGGCGGCTCGCGGCCGACTGCTTCATCGACGACCGGCTGCGCGCGATGATCGTCGAGCGCTTCATGCCGAAGACCGACCGCCTCGAGCTCGGCTCCATCGGCGACAGCGAGGCGCACGAGCGCGAGGCCGCAGGGATGCGCCTGCGCCGGCTGCTCGACGCGAAGGGGCGGACGTGAGCGCCGCCGAGTTCATCGAGAGCCTGAACACGCGCGAGCTGCGCGCCATGAGCGACGTGCTCCACGACTGGCGGAAGACCTGGGCGCGCACGGAGCAGACGGAGCCCTCGGGCCTCTGGCGGACCTGGCTCATCATGACCGGCCGCGGGTGGGGCAAGACCCGTACCGGCGCCGAGTGGATCCGCGACCGCATCGCGAAGGGCGCACGGCGAATCGCCCTCGTCGGGCGCACCAGCGCCGATACGCGCGACGTCATGGTCGAAGGCGAGTCGGGGCTGCTCAGCTGCTTTCCCCCTCACCAGCGCCCCGAGTACGAGCCGAGCAAGCGGCGCGTGACGTTCGCGAACGGCGCCCTCGTCACCACGTACTCAGGCGACGAGCCGGACCTGCTCCGCGGGCCTCAGCACGACACGCTCTGGGCCGACGAGGTGGCGACCTGGCGCTACCCCGAGGCGTGGGACAACGCGCTCCTCGGGCTTCGCCTTGGGAGCGACCCGCGGGCCTGCGTTACGACGACGCCGAAGCCCAAGGCGATCTGCCGCATCCTGCGCGAGCTGATCGACGACCCGACGACGATGGTGACCCGGGGCGCGACGCAGGAGAACGCGAGCAACCTCGCCCCGGCGTTCCTCGATCAGATCCTTCGCCGCTACGCCGGGACCCGCCTCGAGCGGCAGGAGATCGCGGGCGAGCTGCTCGAGGACTTCCCGGGTGCGCTCTGGACGCTCGAAATGCGGCTGCGTGCGAACCTCCCGCGTCCGGTCCCGACGCTCGGCCGCATTGTCGTGGCGATCGACCCGGCAGCGAGCAGCAACGAGGACAGCGACGAGACGGGCATCAACGTCGCCGGGAAGGGCGAAGACGGTCACGGCTACGTGCTGGCCGATCGCTCGGGGCGTCTCTCGCCCGAGGGCTGGGGCCTCCGGGCCGTCGATGCCTTCCGCGAATACAAGGCCGACCTCGTGCTCGGCGAGAAGAACAACGGCGGCGAGATGGTGGCGGCCGTCATTCGGAACATCGACTCGACGGTGCCCGTGAAGCTCGTCAGTGCCACGCGGGGCAAGCACGTCCGCGCCGAGCCGATCAGCGTGCTCTACGAAAAGGGCCTGATCCACCACGTCGTCAGGTTCCCCGAGCTCGAGGACCAGCTCTCGGGCTTTACCTTCGAGGGCTTCGTGGGCGACAGGTCTCCGGACCGGGCCGATGCGCTGGTCTGGGCGCTGACCGAGCTCTTCGTCGGGGCCTGGGGCTTCGAGGCGCTGGCACTTCCTGCGGTGAGCGAAGAGGAGCGGCTTCGCGAGTCGCTCGCCTCGTTTGCGGCACTGGAATACGACGATGCCTAGCCCCCTCGCGAGCATCGGCCGCTTCCGCGCCCGCCGCGCGGCCCTTCGCGCGTACCAGAGCGACGCCCGCGCGGCCCAGCAGCAGCCGCCGTACTTCCCGGGCGTGCAGCGCACGGGCCTGATTGCGAGCGGTTCGCAGCCGACCACAGCGGCGCTCCTGCGCGAGTTCAACGGCTGGGGTGCCATCGCAGCCCGGGCGATCGCGAATCGTCTCCTCTGCCTCGCTCTCGAAGTCGTGGAGGTCCGCCGCGAGCAGGCCGGCACCATCACCGAGGAGGTGCTCGACGATCATCCCCTCGGTGACGTGCTCCACGCGAATCCGATCTTCTCGCTGCGCCAGGTGCTCGCGCTCCTCGGCTACTGGCTCTCCCACAACGGCGATGCGTACCTGCTCAAAGTCGGCAACGGCCTCCGGCTCCCGGCCGAGCTGTGGCCGCTTCCGCCCGACCGCATGGAGCTGGTGAGCGATCCCGGGACGGTGATCGGCGGGTACATCTACCACTCGAACGCGGGGGACGTTCGCTACGAGGCGGCCGACGTCATCCGCATCTGGATGCCCGACCCGGCGAACCCCTTCGCTGGGCTCGGCGCGCTCGGGCCGCAGGCGGCGGTCCACGACGCTTCGAAGTTCATCGACGAGACGGTCCGCAGCCACTACGAGAAGGACGCGATCCCGAAGGTCGCGCTGGTGGCAGAGCCGACGGCCACGGTGCCGCAGGGCGAGACGCTGCTGCGCTTCTTCGCGGACTGGAAGCAGCGCTACAACCGGCGGCGCGGCGAGCTGTCCGGCCTCCCGGCGATGATCCCGCCCGGCTTCAAAATCCAGGAGTTCGCGGCCTTCGGCGGCGTCACGGAGAACGTCGAGATGATGGCCGCGTTCCGGGACCGCATCCTCAACGCCTACGGCGTCCCGCGATCTGTCCTTGGCGATACCGACGAGGCGGGCCTCGGGCGGGCGACGGCGGAAACCAACGCCTGGGTGTTCGATACCCACACGATCTATCCCATCACCGAGATCATCGCCGACGCGCTGACCGAACGGCTCGCGCATGACTTCGATCCGGCGCTCAAGGTCCGCTTCGCCGAGTTCATCGCGCCCGACAAGGACTATGACCTCCGCCAGGAGGGCCAGGACCTCACGCTCAAGGTCCGCACGGTCAACCAGGTACGCGAAGACCGCGGGCTCGACCCGGCCGAGTGGGGCGAGGAGCCCATCGGGAGCTTCGGCGACGTTCCGTACCGGCCCGACGAGGCGGCCGAGGGGCTCGGAAGCCAGCCCGATGACCCGGTCGCGCTCGGCATGGAGCCCGAGGCCGACGACGAGCCCGACGAAGACGACGACTCACCGCGCGCGCGCACGGATGGCGTGCGCTCGTGGTGGACTCCAGCGGCAGCGTGGCAGCGGTTCGTCTTCGCCGAGGCCCGCTACCGCCCGGAGTTCGAGCGATCCATGCGCGCGGTGTTCGCTGCCCAGCGGGAAGCGGTGCTCGAGGATCTCGGGGGGCTTCGTGCCCGCACCCACTCTCGCGATCTCCTCGACGATCTATTCGACCCGACCCGCTGGGTACAGCTCTTCCGTCGCCAGGTGGAGCCCGTCCGGCGGCGTGCCTTCCGCGAGATCGGCGAGGACGTCCTCCGAAAGACCGGCAGCAAGGCGGCGTTTCGGTTCACAGACGACGTCGAGCGCGCGCTCCTCCGGCAGGGCGCCTCGCTCATGGCGCGCGTCAACGAGACCACCCGGCGCGCCGTGCGGCGCGCGATCACCGAAGGGGTAGACGCAGGCGAGGGGCAAGACCAGATCGCCGCGCGCATCCGCGAGACGTTCCGCACCCGCCGCGACCACGCGCGCACGATCGCACGCACCGAGGTGCTGCGCGCGAGCAGTGGCGCTCACCTCGAAGGCTTCCGCCAGAGCGGCGCCGTCGCCGGGAAGGTGTGGAACACGTCGCAGGACGATGCCGTCCGCGACTCGCACGCGGGCACGGACGGGCAGCGGGCGGACGCGGACGAGCCCTTCGTCCTCGGCAGCGGTGAGCTAGCGGACGCGCCTGGGATCGGTGCAGGTGGCAGCGATCTCTCGGCCGCGGAAAGCGTGAACTGCCGGTGCTTCGTCACGCCGGTCTTCGCATCGGAGGCATAGATGGCGTACCAGGAAGAAGCCTTCACGCTGCGCGCGACGGCCAACTTCGTGACCGACGAGAACACGCGGGACTTCGACTGCGGGAACTTCGACTCGTTCTATCTCGTCGTCGTAACGGGCACCCGCGCGGGCACCATCACGCTGACGCCGACGCTCCAGATGAAGCTCCCGGACGGGACCTATCTGACCCTGCAAGCCGCTGCAGCGGCGATCGCAGCAGCTGGAACCGTTGTCTACTACTTCGGAATCTTCGCGGGCGGCGCGAACTTTACCGGCATCGCCGAACCGCACCCCGGCCCCATCCCGCGCACCTGCCGCTTCTTCCTCGACTCGGGCGGCACTGGAAACTGGGACGTCACCTGTTACGTCGTGCCGACCTCGTGAGGAGCGCCATGAAGACCTACCAGCGCAGCGCAGAGGCCGTCATGCACGAGCGCACCCTCGAGATCGGGGAAGGCGCGCGTAGCGGCGACGTCTTCGAGTTCCCGATGACGCTCGCGACCGAAGGCGAGGCGGCCGACGGGCACATTCTGTCCATCGAGGGCGGGCGCATCGGCTCCCGCATTCCGCTCCTCACGTCGCACATGCCGGATCCGACGATGCAGCTCGGGTCGATCACGAAGCCGGTGCGGGAGCTGGACGCGAACCCGAGACGTCTTCGCGCTACGGGCCTGATCGAGCTGACAGGGGACGGCGTCTCAGCCGAAATCCGGCGAGACCTGGCTCATATGATCGGACTCGGCCACGTCCGGGCCGTCTCGATTCGGTGGGATGCGCTGAAGCAGCCGGTCTCACGGCGTGAGCTTCCGCCCGAGCATCCCGCGCACGTCAAAGAGGGCGAGACCGACTACCGCAAGAAGTACGGCATGTACTTCGAGAGCTGGCGCGCGCTCGAGGGCAGCGTCGTTGCCGTCGGAGCGGATCCCAAGGCGCTGATCGGCCGGGCCGACGAGCTGGGCGAAGGGGCAACGGCTCAGTTCTGGCGCAGCCTCGCGCTCGATTCCGAACCGCCCGCTCCGACGCCCGCCGAGATTCGTGGGCGCACGGCCGAGGCCATCGCGAACGCGCGCGCCGCCGGCATCGGCTGGGCCGAGCTCTACACGGCCCTCTCCGACGTTGCTGGAGACGAGTGGCCTTTGATCGAGGGCACGAGCCTTCGCGCACCAGTCGCCATTGCGGCGCTGCTCGTGCGTGACGAGCCCGAGCCTGAACCCGTTTTCATCCCGCCGCCGGCTGCCAGGCCGACGGTCGTGGTGCCCACAGTGGATTCCCTGCGGGCTCTCCTGGCGGAACACCGCGAGAAGTCGCGGCAAGAGCTGGCGGACGTGATCCGCCAGGCCACAGGAAGGCCAAGACTATGAGAAACGAACACCGAACCGGCGGGCCTGCTCGCCGGACGTGGAAGCGGAACGCTCCCACCGTCGAAGGAATCCCCGTCGAGACGCCGCCGCCTCGCACGTCGGACCCGCTGCTCGACGCGCTCCGGGACACCCTCGAAGCAGAACGGGCCGCGACCCGCGAGGAAATGATCGCCGCGATCACGGCTCTTCGTCAGCCGCTGCGCCCGACGACGCTGCCGACGCCGCCGGCCGTCACGCCCGAGGCGACCCCCGACCAGCGCTACGGCCGCTTCGGCTTCGGCGACGTGTCGGACCTGCAGGACATGCTCTACCGGCAGCTGCCGGCCGATGTGCGGAAGGTCCGCAATCAGCTGAGCGACCGCGGCATCCAGGCGTGGATCCTCGCGCGCAGGCGCGGGAATCACTCCGAGATGGAGCGGCTCGGTCGCGAACTCGACTCCGAGTATCGCCGCGCGGGCGGAGAGCGGGCCGGCTACCTCTACGGCACGCCGAACGCCACCTCGGGCATCGGCGCAGCGGGGGGCGGCGAGATCGTGCCGCTGCCGCTGGCGGCGCTGATGGTGCTCGCGAGGGATCGCGAGTCGATCGGCCGGGCGCTCTTCCAGCGCTTCACCTCCGATGCCAACACGCTGCGGATCCCCGCGAGCGGCGTGGCAACGGCGGCGATGGCAGCCGAAGGTGCGACCGCGAGCCAGGTCAACCCGACGCTCGCGAGCGTGCTGCTCAGCAAGAAGAAGGCACAGGCGAAGTTCCGAACCTCCGACGAGATGCTGTCGGACTCGGCCTTCAACCTCGTGAGCTTCTTCTCGGAGCGGGCGGGCTCGGCGCTCGGGGCGCTCGAAGACACGCAGTTCGCGACCAGCAACGGCACGGCGCCGAACATCACGACATCCCTGGTGACGGGCGTGACGGACGTAGCCGAGGCGACGAGCACGGTGCTCACGTACAAGGACGTGGTGACGCTGTTCTTCGCGCTGCCGAAGCCCTACCGCCGGGACGCAATCTTCTGCGCCGACGGGACGACGCTGAAGCTGCTCAGCCAGCTGCTCGACGGCAACGGGCGCCCGATCATGGCGCCGGGCCTTTCGAGCCCGCTGGTGGTGGAGGACACGGTGCCCGGCTCCGTGGCTTCGATCTTCGGACGGCCGGTCTACGACCTGCCGTTCACGTCGGGCACGCTGTGGGTGGGGAGTCCGCGTCTCGCCTACGGCTACCTCGACGGCGGCCCCCTCACCATCCGCACGAGCGAGCACGTCGCATGGGCGACGGATGAGGTCGAGTGGAAGGTGACCGAGCGCTTCGACGGGGCGATCACGCTCGCCGATGCGGCTCGGAAGATGCTGGCCCTCGCGACCGTCGCGTAAGGCAAGCGCAATGAGGAAGCGCGCCCGAGTCAGACCCGGCTCGGGCGCGCGCTCCTCGCACCCGGATTCACGCGACCGCATGCACCGAGGCGGACGCGATCGAGGGGAGAGCGATGACGGATCAGAACGAGGCGCTGCTCAAGATCCGCGCCATCGCCGGAAACCGAAGCCTCACGACTACGCAGCGCATCGAGACGATCACGGCGCTGCTCGCTGAGGCGGCCGACCTGCCCGAGTCGAGCAGCGCACCCAGCGAGGAGGAGTGATGCAGGATCCGCTCGACGTACTGCTCAAGATCCGAGGCGTCGCCGGGAACGGCATGTTCAGCTACGCCGAGCGGCTCGACAAGGTCGAGGCTCTGGTGGCCGAGGGCCGCGCGCTACTCGCGCCCGCCGCCAAGCCGGAGCCTGCGCCGGAGCCCAAGGCCAAGAAGAAGGCCAGCGAGTAGCCGGTGGATCGCGTCTCGCTCCCCACGATCGCTGGCGATCTCGCGCCGTTCGTCGGCGTTGACGTTGCGATCGTGACGCCGCTCGCGGACGCCACGCTCACCGCAGCGGCCGTCACCGTGCTGACGGCACCTTCGGGTGGCTCGCTGGTCGTCGAGATCAGGACGGCGAGCACGCTGCTGGCGACGATCACGCTGGCGACGGGCGAGAAGACGAACAGCACGACGGGCTCGGTAGCGGTCGCGAGCGGGACGCAGCTCTTCGTGCGCGTGGCGTCGCTGGTCGGGACGCCGACCGACCTCTCGGGCTATCTGGCGTTCAACGCGGACGTCCTGCTCACGTCGGTGCCCCGGGTCAAGGAGTTCCTCGGCGTCACGGGGACCGACCGCGACGCGCTGCTCCTCGAGATCGTCGAGGCCGAGTCCCGTGCCATCGAGGGATGGATCGGCCGGCCGGTAGCTCAGCGCACCTACACGGCCGAGCGCTACCGGGGCATGGGGTCGCGCTCCCTCGTGCTCAACGGCTTTCCCGTGATCGGAAGCCCGGTGCTTCGGCTGAGCGGAACCGCGCTCACGATCAACGTCGATTTCAAGGTGGGCGCGGCCGATGGAATCATCGAGCGCATCATCGGAGGCGACGAGGACGCGACCCTCGAATGGTGGCAGGGCGCGGACATCGAGGTGGACTCGGTACGGGGCTACGCGACGGTGCCGACGGACCTTCGCCTTGCCGCGACGAAGCAGTGCGCGCACGAGTTCAAGCAGACGCAGGCCGGCGGCGGGCGGCTCGGCCTGATCGGAAGCGCCCCCGACCGGGGCGGCGCGGCCCAGTTCTCACCGGGCGGCTTCCTCCCCGAAGTGCGGGAGGTGCTCGACCGCTACCGGGAGGTGCGGGTCCCGTGGCGCGGCTGACCGTCCAGCTCATTGGGGTCGAGCGCCTCCAGCGGGTGCTCGCGGCCATGCGGGCCCCCGCCAACCGGCGTGCGCTCTCGGGGGCTCTCACGGAAGCAGCCATGCTGACGGCGCGCATCGCCGCCACGGACAAGATCATCCGCGGTGGGCGCATCGGGAAGGGCCGCAGCAAGCGCGACGCCCCGGCCGACCCGAAGCGCCTCACCTCCCGAAGCGGGCGCCTCCGGGCCTCGCTCGCGGGGCGCGGCTACCGCGAGGGGCTCGATACGAGCGGGCTCCCCCGGTTCATCGAGGTGGGCACTGACGTCGCCTACGGCCCCGTTCACGAGTTCGGCGGGACCGTCTCGCAGTCCGTCCGGGCGCATACCCGAACCACCGCTTTCGGCCGGACCACCCGGCCCTACCAGGTGGCGGCGTTCCAGCGGAGCGCACGCTACCCGGCCAGGCCTTTTCTCGGGCCGGCCCTGGAAGACGCGGCCAAGCAGTTCGAGCGGATCTTCGCCTTCCACTACGGGCGCGAGATCGACCGGGCCGCCCGGTGAGCTTCGTTACCCAGCTCGAGCAGGCGATCCTCGTCGCAGCGGCGACCGCGCGGCCGGACCTGACCACGGCCCTCGGGGCGATCCAGCACAGCAGCATTCCGGCCGGCAGCTTCCCCTACGCCTACACGGACGCCTTCCTGCGCACTCAGGCCGCAACCGAGGAGGGGACGGTCACCACCTACGCCGGCCTCCTCGTGATCGTCGGCGAGGGCGGCTCTGACGAGGCCGGGAACGACGCCGCGCTCGAGGCGGTGCGGGAGATTGCCGAGGCGGTTGACGCTGCGCTCGCCGCCGACGTGACGCTCGGCGGGCTCATCACGTCGGTCCTGGTCTCGATCGACTCCTTCCCGGACCCGACCAGCGCGCACTTCGTCGCCGTGCTCGCCTTCGAGATCGACCCGGGCGCGGCCGGCGGCGGAGGGAGCGCGACGGGCGCGATCTCCTGGCAGCTCGAGACGACGGTCGTTCTCGTTACGACCACCGTCGCGGCCTGGGAGGCGGACCGGGCCGCGGCGATCGTTGCGGCCCTCGGCGCTGGCGCTGCGCGCTTCGACTCGGACCTGGCCGATCCGCCCGTCGAGTCGGTTCCGGCCGGGACGGCGCGTTTCGCACTCTCGATCACCGCCGATGTCGGGATCATCAGTAGCAACGTCAACGGCACTGCACTCGACGTGACGCTGCGTGTCTTCCACGCGCTGGCACTCGCCGCGACGGAACGCTCCTACACCATGGGCCCGATGATCGCCCAGATGCTCACGTTCGCGGCGCGTGAGTTCTGGACGGGTCCGTTTGTAGACGCCCGCATTGCTAACGACGGAGATCCGGAAATCTCCGAGCTCACCCGCTGAAGGAGCCACCATGGCAGAGATTCCCTTTCAAATCGCCGTAGCGTTTGGGGTTCAGTCGGTACTCGGAACCGCAGACGCCACGATTGCGGCACTCACGGGCTCACTTACCGAGGCGGACGGGATCGTGCTCGGGGACCCCGAAAGCGGCATAGCCGAGAGTGGCGTAGAGATCAGCTTCCTACGCGAGTTCGTCGAGAAAGCGGCCGTTGCCGGCAGCTTCACGAAGCAGGCGAGCAACTTTGTCGGCGAGACCCTCGACGGCTTCGACGTGTCGATTCAGCTCAAGGGCAACGGCGCGGGCGTCACTGCCGTCGATGCGGACTACAAGCCCAGGAAGGGCGTCGATGCACTGATTCAGTCCTGCGGGCTCCTCGGCGCAGCATGGGGCAGCGGCGTCGGCTACCGCTACGCGCCCGGATCCGTGCAGATCATGACCGCCAAGGTGTGGCTCAATGGCATGCACTGGGTCATCAAGGACATCGTTGGCAGCGTCTCGTTCGAGTTCGAGCCGGGGAACGTGGCGATCGCGACCTTCAGCCTCGGCGGGACCATCGACTCGTTCAGCGCGGCCTCGACATTCCCGACGCTCAACTACGGATTCCAGGCTTCGGCGTCGGCTCCGATCATTCAGACGGTCGGCCACAACTGGGGCATCTCGGCGGCGCTCCGAGGCTTCACCGAGGCGACGCTCACCGTCGATAGCGGGACTGAGGACATTCCCGACTCGAACGCATCGGCGGGCAAGCGCACCCGTCAGACGGGCCGAGAGATCACGATGGAGGCGACGATCTTCGCCGACTCCGGGGATATCGACTTCGAGCGGAGCGAGCTGGTGCGCTCGACGGCGCCGACCAGCCCGCAGACGTTCACGGTCGGCACGGCAGCGACCGGGCCGCTCGCGTACCGCGTATCGCTCGCAACGCCGGAGCTGCGAGCGTTCAAGCCCAACATCGCGGGCGGGTCCTACACCGCGGAGTGCGAGCTAGTCGCCGTGAATGCATCGGCGAACGGCGAGGCCGAGCTGATCTTCCTCTAGCAGCGGAGGCCCAGAGTGGCCCGCGATCTAACAGTCAAGGCGCGCATCGTCGCCGTCGATGATGCGTCGGCGACGGTCGCGAAGGTGCAGAGCCGCTTCGAGCGGCTCGGCGGCTTCCTGCGCAGCAACTTCGCGCTGGGATTCGGTGCGGCATCCGTCGCGGTTGGCGTGCTCGTCAAGGGCCTGAAGGCTGCCGTCACCGAGGCGGCCGAGGCGGAAGTCGCCGTCAACCGGCTCGAGCAGTCGCTCCAGCGCTTCGGGACGAATGCCGCGGGAGTAGAGGCGTCGCTGCTGAAGCAGGCCGACGCGCTCGCGAAGACGACGAAGGCCACAGACGAGCAGGTCATCGCGACACAGACGCTCCTCGCGAACATGGGGCAGACGCCCGCCGAGATCGAGCGGGTCACGCGAGCTGCTGCGGATCTCTCGGCGGCCTTCGGCATCGACCTGGACAGCGCAGCAGCCGCGCTCGCGCGGTCGCTCGAAGGAAACGGCCGCGCGCTCGCGCAGCTCATCCCGGAGATCAAGAACTTAGAGGCCGCCGCGCTGAAGGCGGGCGAAGGGCTCAAGATCGTCGAGGAGAGGACGGGCGGCGCGGCTGCCGCCGAGCTGAACACGTTCACCGGGGCCGTTGGCCAGCTCGGGAAGGCTCTCGCCGAGCTGGCGGAAGCCGCGGCCACTCCAGTAGTCGAGTCGCAGGCACTGGTCGGCGTGATCCAGGCGCTCACGACCGCGATCGCCAACTTCACGCCGGCCGCCTCCGCCAGCGCTGCGGCCGTGACCGGTGGCGGAGAGGCCGCGCGCAACGCAGCGCTCAACTACCTCGCCCTCCAGCGCGGCGCACTCGCGGCCGTCGTCGGCGTCGATGCGCTCGCAGCGGCCGAGCAGCGCGCGGCTCGTATCACGGAAGAGAACGCGACCGCACAGGACGCACTCCTCGCTGCGCTTGCCAAGGCCGGCGTGACGCTCCGCGACTTCGAAGCGGAGCTGCGGGCGAACGAAGCTGCCCTCGCCGCGCTCGACGCGCAGTATCGAGCCACGGGTCAGAACGTGGCCGGCTACCGGCTGGCGGTGGAGCAGCTCAAGGAAGCGCAGGCGCTCATCCGCGCCGAGATGCAGGACGCCGCCACCGGGACGACTGCGTTTACCGACGCGCTCAGGGAATCGAAAGAAGAAGCCACGGGTGCGAACGCCGCCTACCGCACCCTCAATACCACGCTCCGCCTAGTCACGACGACTGCGAACCAGTCCGCCGCAGCGCTCCACCGTACTGCGCTCGCTGCTGCTGAGGCCGGGGACATCCCCGCCGCCATCGCCGCTGGCGCGACGCTCAGCCAGGGCGGCACGCGGATCCGGCTACCCGGCGGCGGCTCGCGTCTCAACCGCACGGGCCAGGTCGCCTAGGTGTCCTACCGAAACCCGGCGTTCATCAGTCGCCACTATGGCGCCGAGGTGGGAGTCGCGGCGATCGCGTCGTCCGTCGCCGCTGCCGCTGGCTTCGGCTTGGAGCGGCTGATCGACTACCGGCTGGGAAACAACTTCAAGTTCTCGACTGTCGCGGCGGGGCATTGGGTCGAGTTCGATCTCGGCGCGCTCGGCGGCGTTGCGGTGAACCGGCTCATCATGCCGGCCGGTCACAATCTGCAAGGCATCACGATCAACACAAA
>Ga0193739_1000324_pt1 | contig 13520 bp, 19 predicted proteins | sample L2a2metaG_FD_144926 | JGI IMG/M metagenome (GOLD analysis project Ga0193739, IMG submission 144926) | Soil microbial communities from a riparian zone of the East river system, Colorado, United States - L2a2 | ecosystem: Environmental > Terrestrial > Soil > Riparian zone | place: USA: East River...
CTATACCAAGAAAAACTAATAATCCTGCAGTAAGGCTAAGGAAAAAGTTATACTTATTGGGACTTAACCTTCTAATGAATGGATACCATACAAGACCCATCATCACAGGAATTATGCCTACGTACGTACCAATGAGAGCAAATGTTGAAGCCTGTCCTACTGTTGGACGCGGCGCCGCAGCTGCAGAATCGACCATTTCACCAAATCGGGTTCCATCGTCTGTAGTTATTCCTATCTCATATGGCTCTCCAGTATTCCATACAAATGGGATTATTACCTTAACATCTGCGAATCTAGTCAATGTTCGTCCTGGCTCCACTGCTGCAGGATATATTCTGTCGTTTACATCAGCTTGTGCTATGGTGATCTCTGAAGGCCCAGTGTTTCTTACAAATGCTACTATCGTATTGTCATCTGAGAACTCGACCTTCTCAATAGAAATTTGTGGTAGCGGCTTGATAGAGCTTTGGAATAAGATTCCCGGAGAATTCAATAGCAATACTATCATTGTCCCAATAACGATAAATGGAATAACTCCAAATAGTATAGTCCGCTTCGATATTCTGTGAGTTTTACTAGTATTGCCTTCCTCAATTTCCATTAATTTACACCTCCTGTTGGCACCAGGCCATTTGTCTTATTAAAATCAGATGTAGAGTAATTAGTGGTAGAGTAATTAGTGGTAGAGTAATTAGTGGTAGAGTAATTAGTGATATTCCTTATTGCAGTAATGTTTAAATTCTCATTAATAGACTGATTTATCCCCTCTTTTACGAAAAATAAACCCGTCCACCCTTTCTCTGCAAACTCAGTCTTGTGAGCATGGAACATATACTTTCCTGGATATTTATAGCTGAATTCCAATATTCCCCGTTCTGCCTGGTTCATAGTAACGATATCAGTATATTCATCTGGTATCAATTTAGTTCCGGTTTTAAAGAAATCAAACATATTTGCGTGTAAGTGGAAGTTGTTTAGAGGATCAAATTCGAGCATATTTAGTAGATATATTCGAATTAATTTATTTTTGTCAATTTGAATTGGATGGTGCATGTAATAGTATGGGATACCGTTAACCGTATAGAAATTATTTTCAGTATCAAAATCAGTATCGTAACCATTCATTAACATTACCATCTCATCGGCACTCGCTCTTGGTTTCTTCGGATCTATAATCAATGCACCATAAAGACCGTGGGTTATGTGTTCCTCAAGTGGCTGCATATGACAATGGTATGGGAATACTCCAAACGGTTCTGCGGTAAATTCATAAGTGAATTTGCCTCCGGGTGCAATTCCCTCAAAGACTCCATCCATTTCAGAAGGGTGTATGCCATGAAAGTGTATTGAGTGGAATTTAGAACCGTTATTCATTAAAGTGATCCTGATTGTATCCCCTTCTGTTGCTCGTAAAGTTGGCCCTGGTATTGTACCGTTAAAGGTCCATATATTATAGAAGACACCTGGAGAAACTTCTTTAGTCTGTTGGTCCGATGCAATCATTGTAAATTCTCTTATCACAGTCCCATTAGAAGATGCTGACAGTTTTCCGTAATTAAATTCCCTCAAGTATTTCATTGGTTCTACAACTGCAGTCTTCGGGTTAATGACGAATGAAGTTGGATCTAAAACATCACCGGTTGTTTGAAGTATAGGGTAACCTGGTGTATGTCCACCAAAAGTGTCTAGCTTGGATGAATTTTGTTCACTAAGGGAACTTCTACTATATAACGCTGTAGAAATAGTGAAAATAACAATGGAAATAGCAATACCGAACAGTATAACAATCCTTGGAAAACTCATCAAGTTTATTAACTATCTTTAAGTTAGTTAGAAATGCTAATAAATGTTTCCCTAGCCTAACAATTATAGTCGAGCATGTAGAACTATTAGTGATAAGTAACTAATAACGGAGGAATTTGTCAACAAGAGACTCATGTGAATTTAATTAAATTATGCTTTGATAAAGAATGGCAATCATATTACTCCCAAGCATTAAAAGGAATAAAGACAATAATAAGAATGGAGAGGAGATTGAATAGAATTCTAATTCCACTGATTTTAGTAACAACATTTTCGTTATTGTCTGCGCCGTGCCTTGCCTTTAGTGAGATTAAGGATGAGATTAAGATTACTCCTCCTCTTAATTGGGAACCAAGTCCTACTAATAATTCGACTACAATGATATGGTTTCAAAATTCTACGAAAAGCGTCTTTGCAATAATTAAGGCTCCTAACTATTTGGTATTTCCTTTATTCTTGGTTGGTCCTTTTATGACCGAATATTTAAAACATAAAGGAATACTAGAATCTGCTGATCAGTTAAACTTTGGTCAGAGTAATCACGGTTATAGATATTTGCTTAATCTTTCTTCTCCTTCAAAACTCTTGAATTCTTCCTCGGGAATAATACCAGAAAATGATTTTTTGCGCAAGATACCTCAAGGTTATGATGTTCCTTTTAAGGGGATGTTGATTCTAACTCAGAAACACAATGAGTTATATGCAATAATATTTCTGAATCCAAAGGAGAAATTTGATTCTATATTAAATGAGATCCAACCAACGCTTGATTCAATTCAATTAACTAGTTATACGACCATGCCTAATTGAAATTGAGTTAACTGCATTAATTTTACTTAATCAATTTCTACCGAGTTTCCAGACCGACTTGCTATGAAATAGCCCTTCAATTGCAAATAACGTGATTTAGCTTTTCGAATCTTGGGAAGGTATAAATTCAAAAGAAAACCTGAGAGATTTTGGGGTTCTGATAAAGCTGAACAGTTATGTAGACATTAAGGTTCAAACAACACGAATTCTCTGAAAAATACTCAATTATTATCCGATCATTATCAAATTAGGTCAGCATTTGGGATATCAATAGGAAAGATTTTTTATTTAGGATGTGTAATTCATTATGGTTGAATAAGCAGTAATGGCCAATTTAACTAATTATATGATTATGTTGGTTCTTGCATTGTCGATATTTGGTTTGAATTTTATAATAGGCTCTGCACCGTCCGCATTCGCACAAGCTACTCAAGGTGTAACCATTTCAGCAGGTAATTCAAGCTTCGTGCCTCTAACAAATACCGATGCAAACCAAGTTCGAGTAAATATAGAGTATTCGGTTGAAGATGAATCACTAAAAAATCAAATGATAAATGCAGTGATGGCAGTGTTTGCTCCGAACGGAACACTGCTACGGACTACATCATTTCCAAGCGGTTTCACTGCTCAAAGTGATGGTGGTATAGAAACACTTAGGACCGCTTTTCAAGATAAGTCGCTGACAAGTGTAACGGCAAATCTTACATTCACAGATTTGTCAAAGACAAGGTCAATATCAAATGTGGTTACTCTCAATCTTGAGCTTGAACAGACTCCAACTGTAGGTTCACTACTGGGGACCAGACCCTCGTTACAAAATTAAAATTCTGATCCTTTAAATAACATCCGAATTGTTAACAATTCGATTACTGATGTTCTTATGAAACTACATTAAGTAACATTAAGTTAGAACTAATTTAGGTAATGATATTACTAAATTCAGATTAATTATAGTCTACATTCCAGTCTTAGAGATAATGGGTTTTTGGAGAAATGTTGGATATATTATTACCGTCATTATCATTGCTGCTGGTTTAATTTGCTTTATAGCAGCGATTGTGGCAAGTCCGAGCATAGAAACCCAACCTACTGAAATTGGAAACATTGCAGCACTTGCAGGCGTCTCCTCTTTAGCTTTAATAGGTTTCGGCGGTATGGTATCCGGAATAATATTGATTTGGGCTTTAAAGAAAAGTGGACAAATTGAAAGCATGGAAAAAAGTTTGAGGAAAATTGCAAATGGTATAACAGTTATTGAAAGCTTTCAGAAAGAAAGATTGGATGAATTAGAGAAACAAAAAGAAGTTCAAAAGACAGTCGATTATGAAAAAGATCCTGAAAAATCTAGTATCTAACAAATAATAAAACCCGATTCTGTGCATGAACCTACGAGATTAAGAAGTAATGTTTAATATGAAATATATGAAAATTGCTATCTTTGTACTGACAGTCTCAATACTGGGAACAAGTGCACTGATTGTCAATTCAGGAAATATGGCGTATGCACAGGGTAATGCAACAAATACAACAACAACCATCGACGCAGATAGTTTAATTAAAGACCTAAAGGCAAGGCATCCAATCCTGGCTCAAGTGGTAACAAATGAAGATAAAGACCTAGTTGTGAAATTAAAGGATCTGGATACAAAGGAAGCCGTGAAGAATGCACTAGCGCTGAATATGCTACACTTATTACAACAATATAGGGAAATAGACGAACCACAATAGCTTTTAAATCCTTTTTCTTTTTTTATTTATTAAAGATGTTTGTTTAATGTCATAGCCTTCTAAGGATAATCTTAACACATGAATCTAGTAAACCAATCACATGGTTCAACTCCCAAATACTCATCATCAAAAATATGAAAGAAAGAATATAATTATTTTACCAGATTGGTATTTAATGTGAATAAAAATCTTCGAAATCATGCTCAAAACATAAACTCTAGACTATAAGGTTATTAAATTGTGTAACAGTATGCTGTTTGATGATCGAAGCTGATAAGTTCAATGGAGTTAAGGATGCAACAGTGGCGATAGGACTTGCCAACAAGGATACAAAAGATGTCATTAGTAGTTTTGGTACAGGTTTTTTCATAGGCGGAGAATACATCGTCAGCTCGGCACATATTTTTAGTCAATGTATTAAGTATAATGCTCAGTATAAGGAAAAGAATAAGGGGAAGGAAGGAATATATTCCGCATTCAACATTACCACAAAAGGAGATCAGTTAGAGCTTAACTCATATCATATAAAGAAGGCGATCAGACTGCCCCCTGTTAAAGAAGTTACGGGATTTACAGGGTCAGTAGACCTGGATATAGGGATAGGAAAGCTAGATCGTCGTTCAGGTAATTTCTTACATATCAAGGAACCTACCAAATTGAAACTTTATGATCAGATTGCATTATGTGGTTATCCGAGTGGAAGAGTTTCGTTGGTTCTGTATAGAAATAAACATGAAGATGGAATGGGAATCCATTTGCGCCCCATAATTCAATTTGGACGTATTGCGGGATTAATGCCCTATGATGACAGTAACAATCCATGGGGAATACAAACGGATATCGTTGCCATGGGAGGATCCAGTGGTTCGCCTATTATGGATCCGAGCAGCGGAGAAGTAATAGGTATGGCGCAGCAAGTCATTGCAACTATGACTACCGTAGACAAGGATGGGATGCCATCAAACCTATATGAGTTAACCAAAGGTCCATTGTATGGAATAGCTCCGATAGGATTAGCTTACGGCGTCACCAATCAGATATTATCGCCGCTTCCGAATATTTCCAAAAATTATTTTGAAAAAGGTCTTCCGCCCGACTTTTTATTTGAAAATACGGGAATTATAAGACTTTTCTGATTCATTTAATTTAAAATTCGTCATCTACTACCCATGGAATATCAAAATTATTTACTGTCAGTAATAGATATTACCGAAATTAGTGGAAAAGGCGATGGTATCGCTAGGGTGCAAGGATTTATAATATTTATAGAAAGTGGAAAAGTTGGGAACAAGATCAGGGTAAAGGTTACCGAAATAGAAGACAGGGTTGCTAAAGCAACAATTGAAGTCTAACCAATACAATTCTTGTTCTATGTCTACAGATTACTTTTAGACTTTGGTTTCGTGTTTAGCCATTCTTGGCGTCAGCATCAAATTTAGCCTTACCTTCTTTGTATATGCATTTCAAACACCACCACCTGCCAATTCTAGTTGGGTCATTTAGAGGAACCAACCGATCGACCGAATCTCCACAGTTATCACATTTTTTATTTTCCTGATTAATCATTAAATCGACCATGTGGTATGTTAATATTTAAAGATATTTTCCTGGGGAGTCTAATGGGTATGTTAGCGTTATAAGTTACAATAATTTATTCGTCATTACATGATTTGTCCCTACATGACTTAAGTGAACCTTTGAAATGTCCTGATTGTTGTATACTAATATAGATTGAGTAAAATGTTATATAGTATCACTGGAATTAAGCAGTTAATGGCAGACGAAGATGTCATAAATACGGGGTGTTCCCGCTGTTGGGGTGCTGTAGATTCGGAAACAAAAAATTGTAAAAGTTGTAACGGTCCCCAGGAAACCTGCGAGTGTAAAATCGTGCCACACTAAGACAAACGTAAGCAAGTATAATTAAGAAAAAAAATACAATTCAAGAAACGGAGAATCTCGTAGAAAACGATGTCGCCGAGGAGATCATATATCCAAAGTCGGAGTGAACGGATAAATCATAATCAATACCACGACAGAGGAATCAATATGTCCGTGTCAAAGCTAAGTTTAATTTGAATCGGATTCAATTAGATTTGTGGAAGACCTAGAAAAAGAGTTAGGGCCTTTAATAAAAAATTTTCAAAACCTAGTGAAAGATGCCAAAGCAAAGAAGCTTGATTCATTAAGAGAGGATGAAGATTTAAAGAAGGAATTCAATAGGTTGTTGCAGCATGTTATTGAGCCTGTGATGAGAAAATTCGAGAGTTACCTAGAGAGTAAAGATGTGAATTCAAGTGTTTATATCCAATCGGAAATTGTAGCCGAAAAAAATCCTAGTATTGAATTCAGTTTACATCTTAAATTGACGCATGAATCGAGATATCCTAATATTAAATTCTCATTATCTGGCGAAAAAATATCAGTTCAAGAAGACCGGTTGATGACTAAAGGTGAAGTCAGACAAGATATGACACCAGAATATTATGATAAGGAACAAATAACGGAGGAATTTATCAAGGAAAGACTCATCAGACTAATTAAATCATGCTTTGATAAAAATTGGCAATCATTTTACCCTTGAATGATTCTAATTTGACAACAACCTCCATAGTGCCTTATCAAATTTATTCCTAACCCCTCAGGATTCGAACTGTTAACAATATGGTTCCCGATAAAAAAATTAAATGGTTGTAGCAAACGATAAGTATGTGTCTGCCAATAGCTTTTCGTTAATAGCACTCAATTTATTACCTGATTGTATGTTTTTTTCCATTTTATCCAGCTCTGCATTTGCCTTTTGCTTATAATATTGCACTGAATTCTCATGCATATCGCGAAAACTTTCATTCAACTTTTTCATCAACTCATTATAATCAGATGATAATTCATGATAGAGTTCTCCCTCTAGCTTATCTTTCCTTGCAATTAACTCATTTAGATCATTTAACATATAATTACTATGATTTCGTAACATATAAACATGTCTATAACCACCAAGATTATTTGGTCAATGTCTTTTTCCAACACATAGTAAAAGGTACCATGTTTCCCTTTACTAGAAAACTAAACCTTATTAACAAAACTAAATAGAAAAAATACGCTCACTATCTCAGTTATTAAGCAAAATGGATTAGCTATTTAGTTATGTATGTTTCCTAAGAAAAATACTCGTAATACTGGTACATACAGAATTAATTTTTGTTTCCAAATATTAGAAAACTGCATTAGGTCCAAATAAATGTCTGTGGCACTAGACACATAGATAGATATATGATTAGCGTGTATTATAAACATGCATAATTCTTTTTACGAAAATTATCCTCACAGTAATAAACATAGACCAACCCCAATAGTGCGACCAGTGAATAGATCCAAGGAGCAACTCAAAGAGTTTCGAAACATTATCTCAAACCCTAGAACATCTCAAGATTCAAAAAAAAGGTTTATGGTTGAGAAAGGAGGCGGTTATTGTTCTATGTGCGGAGATATAGCAACTCAAATAGCAAGTTATGATATGATTGATGCTACGCTTGTGGAAAAGTATTGTGACACTTGTCTAGCAAGGGGAATTAATTAAAAATTGACCTTTTTTGCAAGATTGACGTCCAAGTATAGCAGTATTGTAAACACACAAGAATCATTTTATATCCATATTCAAAAGCCCCAAATATAGGTTAGTAGAACCCTACTACATGCACGGTTCTAATCCCGATGAACCCTAAAGCCCAGGAAAATTTAAAAACATATTTCATTTGATGAGTCTTACCGGCGATCGGCGATGAAACCCGAAGGAATAAAAATGTGATTGGATCTCCAGAATTTAAATGCCGTTAACATCTTCAGATTATATCCAGATAATTGTTGCAATAATATATGCTGTAGCACTGTATTATACAGTCATAACGTTCAAGCGTTCGAAGGAATTAGACCAAATTAGAGTAACAGAAACTATTTTTAACGATCTCCGCCAACTGGATCGAGAATTGTCCACGTTACCTTTAAGCTCTCAGGATGATCAAGGGAGGAAAGAACTCTATTCACGGATATTGAATACTGTAGACTGGTTATCTTTTCTTATCAACACAAAAGTGGTCACAGATAGAAGAATGATAGCATATATGAAACCCACATTGATCCAATATTATCAAGATACATTCATTCAGAATATGCTTACTGACGAAAGAAATTCTAATTCCTATCAACATTTTAAGAAGCTATATCAAAGAATGAAACAGGACTAATTCTTTATATCACAGAGATCCGTGTTTAATTCATTTAAAATCGAGGAAGTTTAGGGCCCATACTTAAATCTAGAATAGAAACCATTTTTACCTGAGGAATCCCATTCAAATCCAAAATCTTTATAGGTATGTTTGGTAGAGCGGGCTATTACAGGATCATATCCAGGAGCTACAGTGAAGGACGGATTTGTTACCAGACTATCTTTGTTGGGATCGTTCCCCTTCAATGCTTCTATTTCTAATTCCGTATATTCTGGTATGCGCAGCCAACGACGTTTTCCTTCCATTCCAAATGTTATCGGAGCAGACTTTATTCCAACCATCTCTCCAATGAGGTTAGCAGCAGCTGCAAAGAAACCACCGGATTGACCAGAAAATATTTTGGACAATGCATCATTTTGTTTTTGGTTTGCTTGTTCGTCCAGGTAAAAAGCAGCCTTCATCTTTGGTCCGGTAAACATGTTTCCAGGCGCTACAAAGACAGCGACGGCATTTAACCCATCAAGTTGTGTTTGTTGGAAGTGACCTTTTTCTATATGCCATGCAACAACGGCATTGCAAAATCCTTTGTCAGGGTCTTGCAAAAATATACATGGACAAATCGAGTCGCAGTTGCAACCTTCAAAATAATCCCCTTCAAGTTTCCAATCATTAGCATTAGTATTAGCCATTTTTTCTCATAGTAAAAAAACGACCTTTTAGATATAAAGTTTATCTTGTAAATGGGTTTCCATTATTGCTATTGATATGCTACTTAGAAGGCACATCCATTATTACAAAAAATGAATGATGATCATTTGTAATTATTTTTATTATAGTTTGTATTCTTATTCCTATACCATGAGCGGCGAATCTGAAAGAGAAGGAAAAGAGGAAGAAAGAGAAGAAATCAAAGATGAAACCCATGAGCTAGAAGACGCTGAACAGGACGAAGAAGAAGAGAAGGAAAAGCAGGAGGAAGAACAAGAGGAGTCATAAGTGGACACAAATTTATTTTTCAGCTAAATCTGTCCATATACCCCGGTTGATTCACCTAGTAGGAAAATTCTCTATTAGAACCCAATATTGGAACCGATAGCGTCACGGGTACCGACGGTTCCATCCTTATTCATATAATACTAGCTATTAGTATCTATTTTCATTCATCATAAACAAAGTTATAACATAATGAGGACTATGTTTTTGCAGTTTCAACTTCTATAATCCATTCACACTTCACATTAGCTTTTTCATGATGCTTTCTAACAGCTTCCTCATTTGGTGCATCAAGTACACAAAAACATACATTCGCGTCCTTATTGAAAAGGAGATCCACATGCGCTACACCAAATTCATCCCTAGGTGATGCACAGAGTTCTTGAAGATGTTGTTTTGTAAAGGGAACTTTATGAGTATCCATAAATATTGGCATTTATTCGTCTACCTCCCTATCAAAAGACCACTCATGCTTATAAGTTTCATCTTTTTCATCCTTAAGATTGAATTCCTTGAAGAGTCACCCATTACTGAGGCTATCTGAGAAAATTAACTTCTATAGAATCAAATGCTGCAGTTTATGATAAAATTTGGCAGTAGAACAAGAAGCTTTGTTTCATGTATTAATTTCACTCGCCATTCTTCTCCGATTGGCCTCAGAAGGTGATACCAGGCTAATCCTTTCTATATCTAATATTTTCAGTTAGTTCTTCTTTGGGCCGTAACTTAATTACTATAGTGTTACTTATTTTATTAAATATTCTCTGTCTTTTATTATTAGTAAAAAGCCATCCTAAGATTACGTCTATCGGGAGTAAGAATGATTTGCCAAAGCTTTCTAGTGCAGCGCCTTTAGTATCAACTCTTTTGCCAGATAAGTTCGTTGTCTTTATATTCAAAAGTCTCTTACCTATTGATTGTCCGCTTGTGTGCTCAAAGTAAGTCCAATATCCAAAGAATGCAAGGCTTGACAGAAGATAGTGAAACGGTTCAAAGTTTTTGTGCGCTAATGCCATATCGTTACTATGGAAGGAGAACCAAAATGGAAATGATATCAATGTAAACAAAACTGCTAAACCTATTGATACTATAATAAAATCAATTAGCCATGCCACAAATCTATCCACCCAACCAGCTAGTACTATTTCTACAGGTCGATTGTCTTCTCCTCCAGTATTTGACGATGGAGGTGGACCGCTGTTTGATGAAGCCAATTTTCTTATCAATTATGGTACTCGACCAAACATATATGATTCTATCCTTTGAGCAGAAGCAAGTTGGTAAAATCCTGACAAAAATCATACACTAATAGTACATGAAGAAGGACTTGATTTGCTTTTCGTAGTTAACTTTATCTCTCATCATTGGTTACATATCAATATCAAAATGACCAACCTAATGTTTTCCCAAAAGGAAAAAGATTATCTCAAGTCTCAGCGCGTTGCAAGAATGGCTACAGCTGCACCCTCAATTCGAGAAGGGCCCGTACAACCTGATGTTGTACCTGTTGGGTTTGATTTTGACGGTGAATATCTTTATGTAGGCGGAATGAACCTGCTTAAATCTACAAAATATAGAAATGTTCTTAAAAATGACAAGGTTGCAATTACCGTAGATGACTTGAAGACTGTCGATCCATGGGATCCAAGGGGTATCAGAATTTATGGGACTGCAGATATAGTCAGTCGTCAGGGCGGATATATGGAAAGTACTGACCACCCTGATCCTCAATATATCAGGGTAACTCCCAAGAAGAAGTGGAGTTGGGGAATTGAAGAACCTGTCTTCGTACAAGGAAAGTTCAATGTTAAAAGAACACAAGCATGATAGTCATTAAAACTAATTAAGAATAAGGAAAAAAATAATAGATGGGCCGGAATAGAACCGTACAGCGATGCAAGGTTCGAATACCGGCTGCAGTATACATGCTAATAAAAATCTCACCATAGTTATCATTTTTAGTTACTTTAAAAATAGCCAATATCAAAACATATTATATCTCATATAGTATATTTAAAATGATACCAAGACTAGTTCCAAATATTAGTTACCAAGTTAAGAAATGAAATTATAGACATTTTTTGGACTATTTTTATTTAATTGAAATACGCCAAATGATTTTCAAGTAAACCCAGATTCAACACATAATTGTGAAGAGGAGTAGAGCATGAAGGCAGACAAATAGATAACTAACGACTAGTAATAGACTTGCTCACCTATCCACTATTCAAAAACCATTATAGTCAATTTTATTCCTAAAATCAGTAAAATGAGAGGTAACGAGTACTAATAGTAGTAATGAAATCGGATTGTTATAACTCTTGTATAAACACCTATTCAACATTCAGATGATATGTAAATTGAGCTGAATTCATATTTCCAGCTCCACTAAGAGTAGTCGCTGCCACACTGTTTTGGTAATATACCATATGATCTCCAGGTTGAAGAGGTTTTAAGAAAACAAACCATCCGTGTGCTGCAGCAGGAAATGTACCGTAACGTTCACTTATTAGGTGACTCTCTTTTGGTACTACAGCATTAAATTGTTTAGTATATACTTCAGTTACGTTGTTCATAACATTTGTCTTGTAATCAATAGCGTCCAGCGTTGCAACAGGTATATCGTCAACCTTGACTTGACCTTTTACTATTCCTAAATCATATGCTCTAGCGCACTCTGATAATTGCTTGAATGAATAACTTTCAAAGCCCTTTAACGCCTGATCACATTCTCCAGTCCAAATTGGAATTAGAATTCCTTCGGTACGAGATATTGTACATTTCTGATTCCAAATACCTCCTGCAGCAGTATCAACCAACATAACCATGGAATTCTCCTTATGCATTAAGCATCCATTATCTTTAAGGCCAGCAAGAGTGTTTGTTTGAGAATCTATTGGTATAGAGAAGTCCCAATTCCAAAATTTTGCTACCCAATCACTATAAGATATGCCAAATGGATGCTCATCCTTCGAGTAAAATTGCACATCATATCCAGCTACTAGTGAAACGGTAAGAAAATAAATTGCTGTTATACATAGTAGAATATATAAATTAAAATTGATAAATCTAATCATTTCAGTAACTATGACATCTAAAGTACTTAAGTATATTTCTGGTATCATTTTAGGTACTAAATAATGTTGCCTGGATCTTAAATGGAGTTTGTATGATGAATTAGAGTATCCGTATCATAATTGGATAATAACACTGCTTTTCTTTGATATTATCCAAGAAAATTAGAAATAAATGTAATAGTGGTAACAGTTTAAAGAAAATTCAAACCGAACAAGTATCAGTAATAGCCATATGCAAGATTAAATCGTAATAGGGCAGAATTCCTCATTACCACAATAAGGAACATATATAGCTTTATAAATAAAAATTGTATTCCAATTATAGTGGCTCGGTTCAACTTGGCTTTGACCAAGGGAGGAGCATTGGCAATAATCCTCGTCGTAACATCAATGATGATTATTGATTCGTCCATTGCACAGTATTTTGGATCGAGTAATCGAGAACTGACCTCCCCGATTTACGTTGGTATCTTTTTGACCTTTACAATACTATTTGCCAGTATTGTTATTGTACTGCTTAGAATTGTTAAGGATAAAGATTCAGATTCTGGTTTAAGGCGCGGATTGACAGTAAAACAATCGTATTTCATAATCGCCTTGATACAATCCTTACTATTCGGCATTCTGTTGATAATAATTAAACCAATGATTGGTTTGGAAAGTTACAACATTCTGTCATTGCTAGCCGCCGTTTATATTAGTCATATCTCGGCATTATTTTTTCTAATTTTTCTAACGCTAACTTTAGTCGACTGGATTTTTATACGGAGGGATAAAGTTCTTTCATTATATACGGTATCTTTTTCAATAACAGCCCTTGCTATTATGGTCTCGCTCATCTATGCTACATCTGTTCTGTCCTATCAGCCATCCAGCATAGGAC
>Ga0193739_1000325_pt1 | contig 13506 bp, 16 predicted proteins | sample L2a2metaG_FD_144926 | JGI IMG/M metagenome (GOLD analysis project Ga0193739, IMG submission 144926) | Soil microbial communities from a riparian zone of the East river system, Colorado, United States - L2a2 | ecosystem: Environmental > Terrestrial > Soil > Riparian zone | place: USA: East River...
TCGTGCACGACGTAGTCGCGCAGGGCCTGGCGGAAGGCGGGCTTCGCGTCGGTGAGCGAGACCCGGTCCTGCGGACGCTTGGGTCCGGCGATCGACGGCACCACGGTCGACAGGTCGAGCGCGAGGCGCTCGGAGTAATCAGGCTCGGCCGCCGCGTCGTGCCAGAGGCCCTGCTCCTTGGCGTAGGCCTCCACCAGCGCGATCTTGTCGGCAGTGCGACCGGTGAGAGTGAGGTAGCGGATGGTCTCGGCGTCGATCGGGAAGACCGCGATGGTCGAGCCGTACTCCGGGCTCATGTTGCCGATCGTCGCGCGGTTCGCGAGCGGGACGGCGGCCACGCCCGGGCCGTAGAACTCAACGAACTTGCCGACGACGCCGTGCCTGCGCAGTTGCTCGGTGATGGTGAGGACGAGATCGGTCGCCGTTGCGCCCTCGGGCAGTTCGCCCGCGAGCTTGAACCCGACGACCTTCGGGATCAGCATGCTGACCGGCTGGCCCAGCATTGCCGCCTCCGCCTCGATCCCGCCGACGCCCCAGCCGACCACGCCCAGACCGTTGACCATCGTGGTGTGGCTGTCGGTGCCGACGCAGGTGTCGGGGTAGGCCACCGGACCTGCGGGCCCCTGGCGCGTCACGACGGTGCGAGCCAGGTGCTCGATATTGACCTGGTGGACGATCCCCGTGCCCGGCGGCACGACCTTGAAGTCGTCGAACGCTCCCTGCCCCCAGCGCAGGAACTGGTAACGCTCGCGGTTGCGCTGGTACTCGAGCTCGACGTTGCGCTCGAACGCGTCGGGCGCCCCGAAGACATCGGCGATGACGGAGTGGTCGATCACCAGCTCGGCGGGCGCCAGCGGGTTGATCCTCGAGGGGTCGCCGCCGAGTGCGCTCATCGCCTCGCGCATGGTGGCGAGATCGACCACGCAGGGCACGCCGGTGAAGTCCTGCATGATCACCCGGGCGGGGGTGAACTGGATCTCGGTGTCGGGCTGAGCCTTGGGGTCCCAGTCGACGAGTGCGCGAACGTGGTCGGCGGTGATGTTGGCGCCGTCCTCGGTGCGGAGCAGGTTCTCGAGCAGCACCTTCAGGCTGTACGGCAAGCGGGCGACGTCGCCCGCGCCGGCGAGCCGGTGGATCTCGTAGGACGACCCGCCGACGTCGAGGGTCCCCTTGGCACCGAAGCTGTCCAGGCTCGCCACGTCCAACCATCCTCTCCCGGTTCGTCCGGTCACTTCTCTTGACGTCAAGATAGTGTGCGACCGACCCTACCCGGGTTTGGTCGCGTAAGCCATCACGGCCTGGCGAAACAGGTCATCCGACCTGACCCAGCACCCGGTCGGAGAGCAGTGCCAGGTGGTCGAGGTCGTCGAGATCGAGCACCTGCAGGTACACGCGGGACGCGCCGAGCTCGCTGAACTGCCCGATCCGGTCGACGATTTCGTCCGGCGTGCCCCCCAGGCCGGTCCGTCGCAGGTCGTCGGCGTCGCGTCCGATCGCCCTTGCCCGCCGGAGGACCTCGGACTCGTCCGCGCCGCAACAGACGGTCTGGGCGACCGAGTAGACCATCGAGTGCTCGTCCCGCCCGGCCTCGGCACATGCCGCCCGGACGCGCTCGAACGCCTCGCCGGTCCGGTCCACCGACGAGAACCCGACGTTGTGCTCGTCCGCGTACCGGGCCGCGAGGCGCGGCGTGCGAGTCCGCCCCTTACCGCCGAGGATCACCGGAGGCCGTGGCCGTTGCAGCGGCTTCGGCAGCGCGGGCGAGTCCGCGAGCGTGTAGCGGACGCCCGCGAAGCTGAACCGCTCCCCTGGCGCCGACTGCCAGAGTCCGGTGATCACGGCGAGCTGCTCCTCCAGCAGGTCGAACCGGTCACCGATGGGTGGGAACGGCATCCCGTACGCGGTGTGCTCGGCCTCGTACCAGCCGGCTCCGATGCCGAGCTCGACCCGTCCGCCGCTCATCGCGTCGACCTGCGCCACTGAGATCGCCAGTGGACCCGGCAGGCGGAAGGTCACCGGCGACACCAGCGTCCCGAGCCGGATCCGCGTCGTCTCGCGGGCGAGGCCGGCGATCGTCACCCACGCGTCCGTGGGGCCCGGCAAACCGTCCGTGTCCATCGCCAGGTAGTGGTCGGAGCGGAAGAACGCGTCGAATCCCAGGTCCTCGGTCGCCATCGCGACCCGACGGAGTTGGTCGTAGGTCGCCCCTTCCTGGGGCTCGGTGAAGATCCTCAGCTGCATGTGCCCAGCCTGCCAGGACCGGGACCGGCTCGGACGGCGCGCCGGACGAGCAGCAGGCCGGCCGCGACGCAGAATGTGTCCTGCAGCGGATCCACCGGGACCATGAGCAGTGTGCTGCTCCACGGGCCGACCAGCACGGACAGGTGCCACAGGTGGATCGTCATCGCTGCCGACCCGACAGTGACCACTGCCGTCCACGGCCGCGGTCGCGACAGCCAGCGCTGCATCCACGGCCTCGCCAGCACGACGGCGGCCACCTGGCCGACCGTGAGGACCAGCAGGCAGACCGTCGGCGGTGTCATGTTCGACAGCTCCCCCGGCAAGCCGACCATGCTCACCGGGTACGGCCCCAGCCGACCTGCTGGGCGAACAGCCACACCAGAGCGACGTTGACCTGGCCGACCGCCTCGAGCCCGCCGGCGAAGCGGGTACGTCAACCGCCACGGTGGCACCGGCCAGCCCGGCCAGGGCCGCCCCGGGCCTGCGCTCGTGCAGCCAGGCCAACGCCGGCGCAGCGCCGTCGTCGCCACGTAGACGCCCAGGAACCACAAGGGCTGGCCGAGCAGATGACCGACGAGGTCGACCTCGGGTCCGGGGAGCCCGAGCCAGCGCAGGAGGGCAAGAAGTACCTGCCAACTGATGACGAACACCAGGGTGGGCCGCAGCAGGCGCTCCAGTCGGCCGTAGAGGTAGCCTGCGTACCTGCCGCCCGTGCCGTCGTCCGCCGCCAGACGGTGAGGTTGGCGAACCGCCGGCTACGAAGAAGACCGGCATCACCTGCAGCACCCAGGTCAGGGACTGCATGCCGGCATCGCGGTGAGCGCGTTGGCCGTGGAGACGCGGCCTCTGAAGCCATGGCGTGATACCATGACTGCATGTCGGCAACGATGACCGTGCGGCTCAGTGACGACGAGCACCGAAAGTTGCGCGCATATGCGCAGCGACACGGGTACAGCCTGAACGAGGCGCTGCGCAGGATGATCACAGAGGCGACAGCGCGCACGGCCGCCGACGGGCTGACGCCCGGCCTGTTCGACTCCGGCGACCCGTCCTTGGCGCGTCGGGTGGACGACGAGCTCCGGGACGGGTTCGGCGAGTGACCGCCCTGGTTGACACGTCCGCACTCATCGCCTACTACGACCGCCGCAGTGCCGACCACGCGGCCGTGGTCGAAGCGTTCCAGGCAGCACCTGCTCCGTTGAGCCTCTCGCCGCTCGTCCTCGCCGAGTTCGACTTCCTCATCACCAAGTACGCCGGACAGCAGGTCGCGCTGGCCGCTCTCCGTGAGCTCGCCGACACGATGCACATCGAGGAGTTCCACGGCGCAGACCTGCGCGCCGCAGCGGACGTGATGAGCCGATACGCCGATCTCGACATCGGCCTGACCGATGCATCCATCGTCGTTCTGGCCCACCGCTGTCGCACCGAACGCGTGCTGACCCTCGACCGGCGCCATTTCGCGGTCGTCCGACCGCTGTCAGATGCCGCCGCCTTCACCGTCCTACCCGAATGACGCGACCGCGGGCTTTACCGGCAGGACCCACGAAGAGCGTCAGGGCCTGGTCCGCCGGGTGACGACGACCTCGCCGCGGCGGACCGCGGTTGGTGCGGCGTCGTCGTCGTCCTTGCGCCGGGCGGCGGCGTCGTCGTCCCTGCGACGGGCGACGTCGGACGACTCCAGCTGCCAGGGGACGCTGGTCACCATCACCCCCGGCGTGAACAGCAGCCGGCCCTTGAGCCGCAGGGCGCTCTGGTTGTGGAGCAACTGCTCCCACCACCGGCCGACGATGTACTCGGGGATGTACACCGTGACGATGTCGCGCGGGCTCGACCGTCGGATGCCCCTGACGTACTCGATGATCGGGCGCGTGATCTCGCGGTAGGGCGAGTCCAGCACCTTCAGCGGGATCGGGATCTGCCGCTGGTCCCATTCGTCGATCAGCGCCCGGGTCTCCTCGAGGTCGACCTTGACGGTGACCGCTTCGAGGACGTCGGGACGTGCGACCCGGGCGTATGCGAGCGCCCGTAGCGTCGGCTTGTGGATCTTGGAGACCAGCACGATGGCGTGCACCCGCGATGGCAGCAGCGCCGTAGCCGACCCAGAGGGGTCGTCGGCCGCCAGCTCGGCGCTCACCCTGTCGTAGTGGCTGCGGATACCGCGCATCAGCAGGAACAGGATCGGCATGGCCACGAAGACGATCCAGGCGCCATGGGTGAACTTCGTGATCGTGACGATGACCAGCACAACGCCGGTCATCGTGGCTCCGACCGTGTTGATGGCCCGCGACCGCAGCACCGTGCGGCGCTCCTCCGGGCGCAGCGAGCCACGCAGCACGGAGTTCCAGTGCCGGACCATGCCGGTCTGGCCGAGGGTGAAGGCCGTGAAGACACCGACGATGTAGAGCTGGATCAGTCGGGTCACCGACGCGTCGAACGAGAAGATCAGCACTCCGGCGAAGATCGACAGCAGCAGGATCCCGTTGCTGAAGACCAGCCGGTCGCCACGCGTGTGCAACTGGCGCGGCGCATAGCGGTGCTGGGCCAGGATCGAACCCAGCAGGGGGAACCCGTTGAACGCCGTGTTCGCCGCCAGCACCAGGATCAGCGCGGCAGCGGCCTGGACGTAGAAGAAGGGGATCGACCCGTCGCCGAAGGTTGCCGCGGCCACCTGCGCGATGACCGTCCGCTGCGGGTTCGCCTCGCAGTCGAATCCGACCAGGTCGCACGGCTCCTCGGTGTACCGCACGTCCGAGATCAGCGCCAGTGCGGTGATGCCGCTGAACATCACGATCGACAGCCCACCCATCCAGGCCAGCGTGGTGGCCGCATTCCTGCTCTTGGGTCTCTTGAACGCCGGGACGCCGTTGGCGATCGCCTCGACGCCGGTCAGCGCCGTACACCCGGAGGCGAAAGCACGCAGCACGAGCAGCACCAGGGCGATCCCCCCGAGATCGGTCATCTCGGCGGTCACGTCGTATTCGGCGCTCTCGGCGACCGGCGCCTGCCCGAACAACGTCCGGCCCAGCCCCCAGATCACCATGGAGACGATGCCCACGACGAACAGGTAGGTCGGCACCGCGAACGCGCGCCCGCTCTCCCTGATGCCGCGCAGGTTCATCGCGGCGAGCAGGACAACGAGGCCGATCGCGATCGACACCCGCTGCTCGCGCAGTGCCGGCACCGCCGAGATGAGGTTGTCGACGCCTGCAGACACTGACACGGCCACGGTCAGCACGTAGTCGACGAGCAGTGCGCTCGCCACCGTCAGCCCGGCATTGGAGCCGAGGTTCGTCGCGGCCACCTCGTAGTCGCCGCCACCGGTCGGGTAGGCGTAGACGAGTTGGCGATAGGACAGGACGACGACCACGAGCAACAGGACGACGGCGGCCGCCACCCAGGGTGCGAGGTACAGGAAGGACAGGCCACCGAGGGTCAGGATGACCAGGATCTCCTGGGTGGCGTAGGTGACCGAGGAGAGCGGGTCGCTGGCGAACACCGGCAGCGCCACGCGCTTGGGAAGCAGCGTGTCGCCCAGTCTGCTGCTCGCGAGCGGGCGCCCGATCAGCACCCGTCGTGCGATGTCGCCGACCTTCGCCACGAACGGCATGCTAGGGCGCTCTCCTGTGGCGGGTGCGACCAACCCGTCCGTGTACCTTCGTCGGTGGCGCCACGGGTCATCACCGGACACTGGCGCGCCCTTCTGGGAAGGACCACAGTGCACGTCGTCATCATGGGTTGCGGCCGGGTCGGATCGACCCTGGCGCACATCCTGGAGTCCCGCGAGTACACGGTCGCTGTCATCGACCAGAATCCGGAGGCGTTCCGGCGCCTGCCCGCCAACTTCGAGGGACGGACGGTCTCGGGCATCGGTTTCGACCGCGACGTCCTCCGCGAGGCCGGCATCGAAAGCGCCGCTGCGTTCGCCGCCGTCAGCAGTGGCGACAACTCGAACATCCTCGCGGCGCGGGTGGCCCGCGAGACGTTCGGGGTCGAGAACGTCGTGGCCCGCATCTACGACCCCGGACGAGCCGCCGTCTACCAGCGCCTGGGCATCCCGACCGTGGCGACCGTCCGGTGGACCGCGGACCAGATGCTGCGCCGGCTGATGCCGGGGGGCGCCGAGACCGAGTGGGTCGACCCGTCCGGCACGATCCGCCTCGCCGAGGTCCACGTCACCCACGACTGGGTCGGCCACACGGTGGCGGCGCTGGAGGACGCCTCGGGTGCCCGCGTCGCGTTCCTGTCCCGATATGGCGACGGGCTGGTGCCCACAGGCGACACCGTGGTCCAGCAGGGCGACCTGGTCCACGTCATCATGCGGATCGAGGACAGCCCTCGGATCACCGAGGTGTTCGAGGCCGCCCCGGAGGTCGAGGTCTGATGCGCGTCGCCATCGCCGGCGCCGGCAACGTGGGCCGGTCCATCGCCTCCGAGCTCCTGCACAACGGCCACGAGGTGCTGCTGATCGACCGCGAGCCCAAGGCGATCCGGGCGGCCAGCGTGCCGGAGGCCGAGTGGTTGCTCGCCGACGCCTGCGAGCTGTCCCGGCTCGAGGAGGCCGCGCTCGAACGGTGCAATGTCGTGATCGCCGCCACCGGCGACGACAAGGCCAACCTCGTCGTGTCGCTGCTCGCGAAGACCGAGTTCGGCGTGCCTCGGGTGGTGGCGCGGGTCAACCATCCCCAGAACGAGTGGCTGTTCAACGAGTCATGGGGTGTCGACGTCTCAGTCTCCACGCCGCGGATCATGAGCGCTCTCGTCGAGGAGGCGGTCAGCGTCGGAGACCTGGTCCGGCTGTTCACCTTCCGCCAGGGCGAGGCCAACCTGGTCGAGCTCACGCTGCCCGACGACTCCCCTATCGTCGGCACCGCGATCGCCGACGTGGCCTGGCCCGCCGACACCACGCTCGTGTCCGTCATCCGGGGCAAGCACGTCCACGTCCCGCTGGCCGATCTCCCGCTCGAGGCACACGACGAGCTGCTGTTCGTCGCCGCCCCCGACCGCGAGCAGCAGCTCGAGGATCTGCTCTCCCCCCACGGGGCGCCGAGCCGGTGACCGTCCCGACTGTCAGGCCGTCGGGGTCTGCTGGCCTGCAGGCTGCTGTTGGTGGGCGCGGTATGCAGGCCGGACGATCAGCCAGGACAGGTACGCCACCAGCAGGAACAGCGGCCAGCTCATGACCAGCCGGGCACCCGCGAGCCAGCCGAGCTGCTCCTCGCCGGCGAGGTAGAGCGGCACCTGGACGGCGAGCCGGAGCGCGAACATGGCCACCCACAGCGCGCTGGCCAGGGTGTAGGCACGCAGCAGGGCAGGATCCCGGCGCCAGGATGTGCCCTGTCCCGTGACCAAGCCGACGAACACCCCGAGCAGGGGCCACCGCACCAGGATCGAGACGAGGTATGCCGTGCCGTAGCCGACATTGATGAGCAGCCCGGGGAGGAACACGTCTTCTGCGCGCCCCGTTCGCGCCGCCACGAACACCGCGAGGCCTAGGCCGACGAAGCCGGCGACGACGTTCTGCAGCGGCTCGCGGCGGATCAGCCGCAGCACGCCCAACACGGCGCCGGCCCCGACCGCAGCCCACAGCGCGATCGCCAGGTCGCGTCCGGCGGCCGCATACACCGCCGTGAACAGGGCCAGCGGCAGCCCGGCGTCCAGGAATGCGCTCGGGCTGAGCGCGTCGCCGGCCCGGAAACGGTCGCGGGTCGCAATGGCGGCGACGCCCGGCCGCGGCTCCGTCACGCCGCTTCCCCCGTGAGGAGCTCGTACTCCGGGTTGTACATGACCCGGCGGCCGTCGACCGCCGACACGCGGCCGTTCACCACCAGGTTGCGCCCGCTGTCGACCCCGGCGATGCGCCGCCGGCCCAGCCAGATGAGCGTGAGCACGTCGGAGCCGTCGTACAACTCGGCTTCGAGGGCGGGCACCCCGGCGCGCGGCTGCAGCGTCACGGTGTGCAGGACACCGCGCACCCTCGCCCGTTCGCGGTCGCCGACCTGCGACAGCGGTACGCATCCCGCTACCTGGGCATCCTTGCGCAGCACCGCGGCATCGATCTCGGACTCGGGGGCGGCCCAGCGGGTCAATGCGCGCCACACGCCGCGGTGACCCGACTTGCCGTTGCTCACGTCTGACGAGCCTACCCGCCGTCAGGATGCAGGTGGCTCCGCCGCCAGGCCGGACGGCTCCGCCGCTGCGGTCTCGGGTTGCGTGGGCGCCGTCACGGCGATCACGTCGCCCGGCGCCATCGGCCGGTCGCCCCGGACTACCACCACGTCGCGCACGACCTGGACGAGCCGCGCGAAGACGTGTGCATCGGTGGTCGCCTTACCGAGAAAGGTGGCCCGCAGCATCCACCGCGGGCCGTCGATGCCCGCGACCCGCGAGGCCTGCACACCGCTCTTGCCCTCGGCGGTCGTCACCGGGACCACGATGCGAACCTCGGTGCCGAACGGCCCGGGCGCCTCCGTGACGGTGCCACCGCGGCGGCGCGCCTCGGTCGCCACCTGCAACCGGGTCTGCTCCCACAGCCCCGAGCTGCGCGGAGCGGCCACCGCGATCAACTGGACCGCGGCACCCTCGTGGACCACCATCACGGCGGTTCCGTTGCCGGAGCGCTCGTCCACCTGGACCTGCAGTTTCATGGCGGGGCCGATCCGCATGTGCAGTCCACCGAGGTCGACCCGAGCCACTCCTGACTCCGCGGGGTCGATCTCGGAGATGTCGAGCGGTCCGTCCGGGCGCGGTGTCTTGGCCGGTTCGCCGACCGGTTCGTCATCCGCGGTATCGGCGGACAGGGCGTCCTCGGCTGCCGCCCGGTCGGCATCCTGAGCGGTGACGGCCCCGGCCCCGCGACGTCGGCGTCGGAACACCGTCTATCCCCTTCCGTCGCTGCCGGAGCCGGCCGACGAGAGCCCCGTCGACCCGTACCCGTCCGCGCCGCGCGCCGACCCGGGAAGGCGCTCGACCTCGCGGAACCGCGCACGCTCGACCCGCTGGACGACGAGTTGCGCGATGCGGTCGCCGCGTCGGAACGTGACGGGCTCGCTCCGATCGTGGTTGACGAGCACCACCTTGATCTCGCCCCGGTACCCGGCGTCGACCGTGCCCGGGGCGTTGACGATCGCGACGCCGTGCCGCTGCGCCAGGCCCGAACGCGGATGGACGAACGCAGCGTAACCCTCGGGCAGGGCCACGGCGATGCCCGTACCCACCAGCAGCCTCTCCCCTGGCTCGAGGGTGACATCGGCCGTGGTCACCAGGTCGGCCCCGGCGTCGCCCGGGTGTGCGTACGTCGGTAGCGGGACGTCAGGGTCCAGCCGGACGACGAGGATTTCGGCCGGGAAGCTCACGGGTTGACCTCGAGCGCCCGCGCCGCGTACCGGACGTCGTCACGGGTCACCGCGGCCTGGACGTCCTGCGGCCGGCCGTGGCGACGGAAGTGCTCGACCTCGACCATGACGAACACTGCGCGGGCCCGTACGGCGACCGGCCCGTCGGGGGCATCGGAACGGCCGACGGCGCTCACGTAGAGCTTCCGTCCGAACCGGCCGTCGACCTGAGCGGTGATGTGCAGCGTGGTGCCCACCGGTACCGGCCGGCGGAAGTCGGTCTCGAGATGCCCGGTGACCGCAGGTGTGGCCACCAGCCAGATCAGCGACCCGAGCACCTCGTCGAAGGCGAGCGCCAGCATGCCGCCGTGGGCAAGCCCGGGTGCACCCTGGTGGTTCTCGGTCACCGTGAATCGCCCCGAGAGCGTCAAGCCTTCCCCGGCGGTGACCACCATTCGCAGGCCGGTGGGATGGTCGTGCCCGCAGCCGACGCACAGGTGGTAGTGCGAGGCGATCTGCTCCCCGGGTGCTGGCGCATCCAGATGGCGCGGGGGGAGCACGGCATCGGCAGGAACTCCCACCGGCGATGCGGCACGCTCGGTCACGGACCGTGACCCTACCCGCGGGCCCGGCACCATACGGTGGGACCCTGCGGAGGTGCGGACCTACCGGGAACGTCTGCGGGTGCCTGCCTCATGGTGGCTGATGCCCGTGGCGGCTGCCACATCCGCGTGGCTGGCCTACCAGCACGCCTTCGGACCGGCGGTGTCGGTACCGGTGGCCGGTGTCGTGGTGGCCTTCGTGGGAGGCGGATTGTTCGCGTACGGTCGCGCCACGGTGGCGGTTGACGACGATGCGTTCGTCGCGGGGAGGGCCCGGCTGCCGCTGTGGGCGGTAGGGAAGGTCGCGGCGCTATCGGCGGTCGAGGCTCGGGCCGCCCGGGGACCGGATGCCGATCCCCGCGTCTACCTGCTCGTCCGGGGGTATGTCGGCCCGATGGTCCGGGTCGGTGTCGACGACCCGGACGACCCGGTGCCGTACTGGCTGGTGTCGACGCGCCATCCGCAACCGCTCGTGGCCGCATTGGAGGCCGCCCGCGACGCCGCGAAGCGGGCCTCCTGACCCCTGGCGGCGACCGCGCCTGCTCTTATGAAGAGAAGCGGCCCGCGGCCGAGAAACCCCTGCCACGGACCGCTCCCGAGCGGCTCGACCGGATGTCTGGCCGCCTCGCGCGGACTCCTGGTGCGCGTCACGCCGCGCAGTCGCGGCATACGAACTGGCCGTTCTTCTCGCCCGCGAGCTGGCTTCGGTGGTGGACGAGAAAGCACTGCGAACAGGTGAACTCGTCCGCCTGCCGAGGCAGCACGCGCACGGCGAGCTCCTCGTTCGACAGGTCAGCGCCGGGAAGCTCGAGCGACTCGGCCAGTTCGGTCTCGTCGACGTCGACGATGCCGGACGACTTGTCCATGCGGCGGTTCTTCAGCTCCTCGATGGAGTCCTCGGACAACTCGTCGTCGGTCTTGCGCGGGGCGTCGTAGTCGGTTGCCATCAGATGGATCCCCCTTGCATTGGCGGTCGTGTCTCCTCGTTCGGTTGGGTGGACCGTGACCCTGCTAACGCACGGAGGCCGCTGGTTGTGCCCGAACTGCGGCGCGAATTCTGCCTCAAGATCCGCCGCAGACGGGAACCGCCCCGCCGAGCACGCCGAAGATCCTCCTCGAGGGTGAGGCGGGTACCGTCCTCAAGGTCGACGCAACGGTAGAACCGGACACCAGGGGAGGCAGCGTGCTCGAGCTGGTCGGCGTGTCGAAGCGGTACGGCGAGGTCGTTGCCCTCGACGACCTGCACCTCACCGTACGCCCGGGGCAGATGTACGGGTTCGTGGGCACGAACGGCGCCGGCAAGACCACTGCGATGCGCATTGTCCTCGGGGTGCTGGACGCCGACGCGGGCGACGTCCGCTGGCAGGGTCGTCCACTCGACGCCGGGATCCGTCGCGAGTTCGGCTACATGCCCGAGGAGCGCGGCCTGTACCCGAAGATGCGGTTGCTCGAGCAGCTCGTCTTCCTGGCCCGGCTGCGCGGCACGGACGCCGCCACGGCGACGGCCTCGGCGTCGTCCCTGCTGGAGCGCTTCGGCCTCGCCGGTCGCGCCGGCGACCGGGTCGAGGAGCTGTCCCTGGGCAACCAGCAGCGCGTCCAGCTCGCGGCGGCGCTCGTCCACGACCCGAGGGTGCTCGTTCTCGACGAGCCGTTCAGCGGTCTCGACCCGGTTGGGGTCGACGCGATGGCTACCGTGCTCCGGGAGCGAGTCGACGGCGGTGCGGCACTGGTCTTCTCCAGCCACCAGCTCGACCTGGTCGAACGGCTCTGCGACGCCGTCGGCATCATCCGCGCCGGCACCCTGGTCGCCGACGGGACGGTGGCAGAGCTGCGCGGTGGTAGCGGCTCCCGCCGGTACCGCCTGTCGGTCGACGGGCCCGAGGGGTGGGCCGACCGACTCGTGGCCGCCGTCGACGGAGCGGCGGTGCTCGACCACGGACCCGCCGGCGCGCCCGCCCTCATCGAGCTTCCGCGCGATGCCGACGACCAGGTGTTGCTCGCAGCTGCGCTCCGGATCGGGCCGGTCCGACAGTTCGCTGCGGCCGAGCCCACCCTGGTGGAGATGTTCCGCGAGGTCGTCTCCGAACACGCCGAGCCCGAGGAGGAGGTTGCTGCTTGATGTCGCGTGCGCTGTCCTTCCGCGAAGCCGTGGCGCTAGTGGCCAGGCGTGAGTTCATGCAGCGTGCACGCGACCGGTCGTTCTTCGTGTCCACGGCGATCACGATCGCCATCATCATTGTGGTCGTGGTCTTCCCCCGTGCTCTCAGCTTCGGTGCCGACGAGTACCAGGTCGCGTTCCCGGGACCGGACGGCGGCGCCCTGCAGGCCGCCGCCGAGGCACAGGCCGAGCTCGCCGACGTCGACCTCACAGTCGTCGACGTCGCCGACACGGGTGAGGCAGAGGCACGGGTCCGTGAGGGAAGCCTCGATGCCTACGTCGAGGGCGACTCCGTGGTGGTCGAACGCGACCTCGCGTCGTCGCTACGCGTGGTCCTCGAGAACTCCCACAGCGCCGTCTCGGGGACCCGGGCACTCGAGGAGGCGGGAATCGACGCGGATCAGGTGGCATCGGCCCTCGAGACCGCGCGGCTCGATCTGGTCACGCTCGACCCGGAGGCCGACGAGCGGACGACGCGCGGTGCGATCGCGTTCATCGGAGCGCTCGTCCTCTACGGCCAGCTGCTCGGTTACGGCTTCTGGGTGGCGCTCGGTGTCGTCGAGGAGAAGTCGAGCCGGGTCGTCGAGGTCCTGCTCTCGGCCATTCCGGCACGCGCCCTGCTGGCGGGCAAGGTGCTCGGCATCGGAGCGCTGGGCCTGTCCCAGCTCCTGCTCATCTCGGTCGTGGCCCTGGGGGCCGCCGCTCTCACCGGTTCGATCGCACTGGACGCGTCGATGCTGCAACCGATCGGCCTCGTGCTCGGTTGGTTCGTCCTCGGCTACGTCGCCTATGCGTGCATGTCCGCTGCAGCCGCCGCGCGGGTCTCCCGGCAGGAGGAGCTGCAGAACGCCACGACCCCGTTGACGATGCTGGCGATGGTCTCGTTCTTCGCCAGCTTCTACGTCTTCTTCAATCCCAGCGGCACCGGACCGACGATCGTTTCGATGATCCCGCCGGTGAGTGCGCTGGCGATGCCGATCCGGATGGCGCGTGGCGATGCCGCGCCCTGGGAGGTCGGTCTGGCTCTCGTGCTGATGTTTGCGCTGATCGCGGGCCTGGTCGTGGTCGCCGGCCGGGTGTACGAGGGCGCGGTACTGCGCATGGGTGCCAAGGTTCCGCTCGCCGAGGCGTGGCGCTCAGGACGCCGAACCCGCGCCTAGTTCCGGCCCGCGTC
>Ga0193739_1000326_pt1 | contig 13501 bp, 16 predicted proteins | sample L2a2metaG_FD_144926 | JGI IMG/M metagenome (GOLD analysis project Ga0193739, IMG submission 144926) | Soil microbial communities from a riparian zone of the East river system, Colorado, United States - L2a2 | ecosystem: Environmental > Terrestrial > Soil > Riparian zone | place: USA: East River...
GAGGATTGGTAACAGAGAGTTTCAGACCTTTTTTGTCTCGACAAATTTTACACTGAAATCCCTTATTTTTCCCTTCAGATTTCATTCTTTTACCACATTTACTACATAGTGGATTAATATTTATTATTTCTTTAGCAATTTTTAAGATTGAAAGATACTCAACGTTTAGGATGCTGGAACTATGGGGGTTATTCATACTAACACCAATGCCAATATCTATGTCATCTCCTTGTATAAGTTTGGAAGCAATATTTCCTAACCCAGTAGGTTCATAGACCGCCACAGGATATTTTTTGTTACTAAAATCTGATACCTCAAACAGGACATGTCCTCCGCGAATAATTATTGGTTTTTTTGTAACTTTGCATCTAATATATCCCGCTTTATAATTAATAATTTCCTTTATTGGTAACTCATTTTGAAGGTGCATGTTAGTACCTTGGTTAGTCCTGAATACCATATAGCCTTCAAGTTTTTCAACAGGCATGACATAATGAAGTGCCCTAACTACAGTCTGGGGATCCTCTCCTCTAATACCACAGAAGACTGGATCTGGACCATGAGGAGCAATCAATACTCTATCATGAATACTATCAAAGCAATTGAACGTAAACGGATATGTGTCTATATTTAATTTGGATACCTTTGATTTGTCTATTTTTCTAGTTGAGCCATGATATTCGTCTTTCCTGTATGCTATGGCTTCGTAAGTGTGATCCCCCTCCAGTAAAGATCCAATTGAGGCCATTGCACCGATTATGCCTAATCCTTTTCCATACTTGAAAATTTGAATCGATAGTTGTGAGGCTAACTTCTCAGCTTCTTCCATTTTTATTACATCATACATTGCTCTATTGCTAAACTGCCTCAGTTCAAGTGGTATGTTGTCGCCCTCTAATATTGCCAACCCCGGACTAGCACCATTGGCCATATCTGGTTCTGTTCTGAGAATTTTTACCATGTATTCTATTATCTGGCTTGGCTGATCCGTTTCGATCCTTAAACATATTGCACCATTTCCTCTCGTTTTCCAAGGAATATTGGGATTTAATCGTACAAGAAGTGGATAATCGATGAACTTAGAATCCGTTTCACTCGTAAGCTTCGAAATAGTCTTAAATGCTAGGTTAGTTGTGCATCTTCCCTCGGCAGAATCTGTATCATCAAATCCTATATGGACAACTTTTGAATCACCTGAGATATGATTAGACATCTAAATGAGATGTACAAATTCAAAGAAGCGATATTAATCTTATTCCGTAATGTTAAGTATAATATTCATGGATTTTTGGGATAAAAATGTCAAAATATTACTCATCAATATGGACATCGTAAAAGGTGAAATAAGATTATCAAAAACAAATAAAAAACTTCGCATTAAAGTATGTTTTGTATCTCTTGGTAATTGATTCATGAAAATTATTATTATTACTAGTAGTTTATTCATTGTACTTTCGGTTTGTCTGTTGCAGACTGAGCTACAATTTTTTTACCCATTGACCACATACGCCATTGCAACGGGCCAAAATCACTTAGGGCTGGACAAATTTGGCATTAGAGAAATTTATCCAACTAAAGAAAATGGCAGAGAGTGGTATGTGGATATGGAAAATCCAAAAGAAGATGAAAATTTTTCAATCACGTTTAATCCAAATATTACGAGACAAGATGATGGTTCTTGGAGAATTTCAGCCCCAGTTGTTAGGATGAATATTAAGACATTAGAAGGGGAAACAAATTGGAAGAATGTCGAAATGACAGGCTATGCAAAGATAGTTGGTGTTATTGCCAATAGTAGTAACAAAGTAATAGAAAATGATCTAACATGGTATGCCAGAGGTGGGAAACATAATCAAGAAATTCCATGTGAAGCGACGGCCTATATGGGGGGACTCTATGATAATGGGAAGGTGGGATGGAAAAAAGAATTATGGTTCGTTGGAGGGTATACAGACGAAAGGCAATCCAACAAGGTTACTAATTCACTAATAGATAGATGGATTGGATGGAAAGTAGTAATTTATAACATTAATAACTCAGAGGTAAAATTGGAATCTTACATAGATAACACTAATACCAATTATTGGGTTAAAGTTACCGACCTAGTTGACGATGGTGGATGGTACGCAAAAATGCCAGACTCGCATTTTTTTGATGCTGATTGTTCCAAAGATAAGGACTTTGTAATTACTAATTCCGGATCGACTGCTACATTCCGGTCAGATAACCTGATTTGGGATTTCAAGAATTTGAGCATTAGGGAAATCGAGCCGGACAAAACTTCTTTTCAATGATACTTTTTATCCCAGATAAGACAAATAAGGGATCTCTGTATTCTTACTTCGTAATGACAGACTCAGGGCATGTGGAATTGAATCAGGTCGATAAAGGTGGGTTTAAAATTCTTGATCTTATTATTGCTAGAGCAGTAAAATTTATTTAAGCACTATTCTTTTGAGAATCGATCGATAAGATTATCGATTTCGTTTTTTATCTTGTGTTTTGCAAAAATGCCAAGAACTGCTCCAATTTTTCCATATTTGAGATCTGCATCTATCTTTATTTCTGTGCTCGAATTAGATTTTGGATCCAACTCAATTATTAAAATCGTTCCCTTAGTATCACCTTCAATAACTTCACTCTTAAGCATTCTGTCTGGTTCTAGCGTATGTTTTACTTTCTGGTTTATTTCTTTTCCTGATATTGAAACGATCTCTTCTGTTAGTATGTGATTATTGGATTGATCAATAATTTTGAATGACTTGTACTTGTCAGGGAATAGTGTTGGTAGCTTACCTATATCTTTAATTGCGGAAAAAACTCTTTCATGCGGTAAATTAACAGTTTTGGATGATACTACTCTAACCATGAGTGTTTTAAGATCCAGTAATTTTTAAACAATATGTTTCTATATATGAATCAAGTAAAATATCAAGGTTGACAAGAATTTAGTATGAAATATTTTTATAATGAATTTGAAGTAAATTCTAATATCGAAAAAGTCTGGGTATTTTATACAGACTTAAAACATCTTGAGATAATTAGTCCGAGCGATATGAAATTGCATTTGATAGAAAGTACAGATAAAATATTGAAGAAGGGAACAGTAGCCTGTTTTTATGGAAAGATAATAATAAGTGCTCAATGGTGTTCTAGAATAACTTTTTTTGAAAAATATGAATATGTGGATGAAATGATTCAAAATGGAAGTAAAAAGCCTCCATTCCGACTATGGTCTCATAGGCACAGATTCAAGGAAATTGATGATTGTAAAACTAGAGTAGTAGATAAGATTGAGTTTGAGTTACCCTTTGGACTCCTCGGAAAATTGTTAGAATTTTACATCGAACTTAAGCTTCTCAAGATTTTTAATCATAGAGAACATGCGACAAAAAAATTTCTTGAATGATCCTATTTATGGCCGAGCCAACGGTTGCTTTCTAATTAGATAAAATGAGATACCTAATGCGGATAACGAAAGGAACAACATAGTACCAAAAATCAGATCATATGCAGTGGCAGATGGAAAATATTGATGTTGATTCTTGGATAGTGTAACTAGAAATAAATGGGTCTGCATGAATACTCCAGCAATTGTTGGACCAATTGAACTCCCTATGATTCTCAATAGGTTACTAATCCCAAGTGAGATACCTATTTGTTGGAATGAACTTTGCACCATGACAATATTAGTACTACTGACATTTGTTAAAGACAGACCAATAGATATTACTACCAAATAGATCGATATATAAAACTCATTGAATCTCATCAGCAAAAGCAACGAAAATCCTAACGCCATGGCAAGGGTACCAATCACTAATGGAGTTGTCTGTCCAATTCTTGTTATTATTAGGCCAGCTAGGGGACCAAAAATCAAGAGAACAAGTGCAAATGGCATCTGTACTAATGACATCTGTATTGCATTATTATTAAAACCCACAGGATACGGACTTTGAGCCAATATAGGCAATGTCTGAAATATGGTAAACATCGACATACCTACAATCAGTAAAATGATGTTTGAAGACAATATCCTCCTGTCAAAAAAGAGGCTTGAGGGGATAAGTGGGAATTTAGTTTTTCTTTCAAACAGCAAAAAAGCAACAAAGCTTAAAATGAAAACTGTCAAGCAAAATAAAGATGTTATTGGAACCCTGATGGAATTTAATAGTTTATCGCTAGTATCAAAACTATCAGTTTTAAGAAATGTTATGAATAAAAGAAATGTGATAATACTTAGCCCTAACAATATAGAACCCCTTAAGTCAAATTTCTCATACGAGCTATCATTTTTAATATTCGAACCTTTAGTTGCTTTCTTTTCCGTTGGAATGAATCTCATGATAATGATTAATAGACATATGGCAATTGGAATAATGGAAAAAAATGTCAATCGCCAATCATAAAATTGCACAATAGTCCCGCCTATTGCAAGTCCAAGTACTGAGCCTCCTGCAAACATAGAGCTTATGATTCCTTGACTTATGGCTAGTTTTTCTCTAGGAAAATGTTCTCTGACAAGTCCGAAAGTAACAGGGAAGACAGAAATTCCAATTCCCTGCAAAATTCTTGACATTAGTAACATGAAAAAATTAGAAGAGAAGGGCGAAATAATAAGACCTATAGTGTAAATTGAAATGAGAATTATCATGATCTTTTTCTTCCCATAAATATCAGATAATTTTCCACTGACCGGCGTCATAACTGCACCTGCAACAAGGTATGCACTTAGTATCCAGGATGAATTATTATATGATAAATCAAATTCATCAATCAATTGAGGAAGTGCAGGAAGAAGCATCGTTTCTGTATACATTGATATGGTAGCTATAGAACTTAGAATTGCAAGGGTCGTCCATATCGAATGATTGTTATTTTCTTTTCTAAACAAGGGTTATCTTTTTTGATTATAATAAAACTCAAGGATCAATATAATAAATTTTGCACGGTGCTATGCCCGCTTAAAATGTGCTATTAGTTCATCCCTATCCATGATCTTGGGCACTAAGTTATTTCGACAATTTTATCCATTGGTAAAAGCTACTAATTGCAATCTTTTTGGTCAATATTTTATTAGTCGGCGGATTCAAAGAGAATGCATCCACAGCTTAATGTCATCCATCGATGAAATAAAGACAAAATTAAAGAAAAACTGGTATCAGTTTGTCAATACTAATAGTAAAAAATTTTCTAACAAAGTAATCGATGGATCTTCTCCTCCATCAATATTTGTAGGTGAATTTGGATACCCACATGTCAGAATTGGTCCAATGATACCTCCTTATCACGGAGATACTTCAATACTAGATAGGCCTGAATTATGGTCGGGAAAGTCCTTAGAGCAGATTGTCAACTACAGGATTAATCTTTTGAAAGGAACAATGATCCATAATGTGAATAAAATTTCGGGTAGGTACATTGAATCATTACAAGATATGGCTTTGTCAAAAAGAGTTGTCGAGAGCACCATGACTTTTGAAAAAATTCCATCACAATATCTAAATGAAATGACCTTGACTAAAGATGATTCTGAAGAAATACCCACAATATTTTCAGCACCTGTGAGTGAAATTAAGATTCTTCCCTCAACGGCAGACCAAAAGATCGAAAAAAAATATTACGATTATGATTCATATGCGTCAGATGCAGTTGTTGAACTCTATGAGAATAGTATCGACATGACTCGCATCTCAAAAGTTTTAAGTATGGGCATGCTAGGTAGAAGGAAAAATCGTAAACTCGTACCCACTAAGTGGAGCATAACAGCAGCAGATGATATAGTTTCACTGTATCTCTTAAACAGAATCAAGGACAATGCAATTTTGGATAATTACCTTGTCTTTGACTTTAATCACTTGGCAAATTATTACTCTGTAATATTCATTCCTGATGACGTTTGGTATTTTGAAATGATTGAATCCTGGATCGATACCAACGGCAGAGTACATATAGGATCAGATTATGAATCAGGAAAAAAAATTGATCATTATCCTTCTATCGCTGGAGCATATTTTGCAGCAAGATTGGCTGCAGCCGAATATCTTTTCAAGAAAAGAAAAAAAGCATCGGTGTTAATTTTGAGAGAAATACATCCTGAATATTTCGTGTCACTTGGTGTCTGGCAGATTAGAGAGGGTTTAAGAGAATGTCTCAGATCGAAAGGAAGGAACTTTGAAAGTTTTAATTCAGCATTAAAATATGGAGTTTCCAAGACTTCATTGTCAAATAACGAGTGGATAAAAAATAGTTCAATTATTAGGAACAAGAAACAGAAAAGGATTTCTGACTATCTCGATTAAGGAATCTTGAAAATAACTCTTTTTTTATCAGTTGTCAGTTAAAAATTACATAGACTTATTGTCCTGGGTAATTAACATACGCATTTGTTTTCACGAAGTATCCGCAATTCTAAAAATAATTTAAGGTAAGCAGATTAAGAATTTTGGAGTTTGTCCACCAATCTGTTGGTCCTTTATCTTTTCGATATCAACATCCATCAATTTTTGGCATGATTTTTCTGCCATTTTCTGAGAATCATTGATATTATTCATCATTGTCATGGAAATGTCTTCGTTCTTATCGAAGGGATCCACTCTAACAGGATATTTAAGTACGTTTTCTGACATAATTTTACAGTTAACGACCTTGTCACATTCTTCCTCATTAATGCCTTCCATTGCGCTTGGCTGTTCTATGGCATATATTCTTCCCATCATACCCTGGACTGAAATCAGCGTTAGAGTTAACATTATCAGAACTCCAGCTGTTAAATACGTAGTCAAGTGAATATTTGTATCTCACGCTATTTATTTGAATTTGGACTAAATTATCATTAATAAATTTAGGTCAGCTGAATGTAATAGAAAGTTACAACTAATTGTTATGTTATACGATGTATTATTCAATTGTCAATTTTTTGCTACTTACAGCCCCAGTTTTAATCAAGATGTGTATTTTTATTCACAATTAATGAAAAATACATCTTGTTCGTCGCTAAGATTGAATATCGCCAATTGGTAGATGAAAATCGGCTTTCTCAGGACTTTCTAGCGACTGGTAAGTATCCAATAAGAATTTTCCTTTTGTTTGTGTTAGTAAGCATTTTGTTTTTATCATCATACTATAATATGGCAAACGCAGAAACTATAATGTGTAGAAACGACAATACCGATAAATCTTGTAAAGGATCGGAACGGACAGATGTTTTAGTTGGCAATAAGAATTCTAATAAAATGAATGGACTTCAGGGTACTGACTACATACTGGGACTCTTCGGCAATGATTACATAATTGGATATAATGGTAGCGATACCCTTGTAGGTGGGGCAGGTAACGATGTTCTTCACGGAGGAGGGGAAAAAGATGCCCTTATGGGAAGTACTGGAAATGATAATATTACTGGTGGTTATGGTGCAGACGAAGTAATAGGTGGTGAAGGTAACGATACGATTTTAGGTGGTAATGGTCCTGATACCATCATAGCAGGACAGGGCAACGACTTTATCGTAGGGGGTCCTGGGATTGATGAAATAAGTGCTGGAGCAGACGATGACAAAATTTATACTGCAAATAGGAACACGACCGAATCAGATAACGCTAAGGACACTGTTTACTGTGGGGATGGAAATGATGAAGTATGGATAAATACCAGCATGGATGAGGACGAAGTGAATAAGGATTGTGAAATATTGCACGAAGGATGATATTTAGTACCTGGATTGGTTAGTTCATGTTGCAATTATTTTGAATTGAGAGAGGCAGGATTTTTTTTAGGTACGAGTCTTACTAAGTTGAAGGGCTATTTGGTTAGATTACACAACTACTAAAATGGTCTAAAATCTACCGTGCCACGGATATCAAGAATATCAGTTTGTTGTGCGATATCCAAGGCCCTTTCATTCTCCATTTCATTGTAGCACCTACTGTAAAAAGGACAGTTTGGACATTTACTTGATTTTAAGGGTTCGGTCACTCTAGGAAGGATTGTCACGTCATGATTCTCTAGTGCACTTACAAGTATATTCTTTCTCAACACCATTTCATTTCGCAATATCTCTCTCATGATATCATCCTTGGGCAGGTTTACCGACCAACTTTCTATTCCAGGGGGCCTTGCATCGTTTGGTCTAAAGTAATATTCTCCAGTATCGTCTCTCTTTATCAATCTCAATTCCTTGATATTATATCTAATTGAAATGATGCCCTTTTCGATACCTGTCATAATCAGATAATAAAGCAGTTGTCTTAGATAGGAACGAAAGGTATAATCATTTATATCAAGTCGCTTACCGGCAACTGTATCCTTCAGTTCAATTATTACCATTCTTCCGTCCGTATTATCCATAATGTCAGGATGTGCAACTATTTCATCCATTTGCAACTCGGCTTGTGCTACACCAATTTTTGCAAGTTGTGTAATAGCAAACTCACTTGATTCTCCCCTAACGAAATGATGTATGGATTCATCAGTGATGGGATCTTCGTCCGGATAAACTCGCGAATAGTATTGCTTTCTTATACAGGAACTCGGTAGTATGTCTGAAACATGGATGGGGGCTAGACCTATCCTATCTTTTTTTCTGTCATCGTATCTTGATCTTAAATTGCTTTTTAGCATATTTGTGAATTCTGAATCAGGTCGTATGACTATGGGCATAGATTACTGAATATTATTGAGATGACGTGTCTTAATAGTTATATTATTTAATCAAGCACTCTACTGAAAACTATTTTATATATTCCACATTAGGATTAAAACCTACGGAACAAAAAGTTAAAGTCCTGGGCATTGGGAGCAGTATGAGAAAAAATTCCTTTAGTACTAATGCTCTGAAAAATGTCCTTGAAATTATTTCTGTGAAGTATGAGAGTGAAGCAAGACTGTTGAACCTATTTGAAACTGAGCTGCCTATGTACAGACCCAGCACTAGATTTGAAAATGAAATTGTCAAAAAGATTACGTCCGACGTGAATTGGGCCAATGTATTTGTCTTGGCTTCACCTGATTATCATGGGTCTATGTCAGGGACGATGAAAAACTTTCTAGATTTTTTCTGGAAGGAATTTGCGGGAAAAACGTTTGGGTACATAGTCTCATCACACGAGAAGGGTTTAACTGTGATGGATCAGATGAGGACAGCAGTAAGGCAGTGCTATGCCTGGAGTCTGCCCTATGGTGTTTCCATTAACGAACGAGAGGACCTAGACTCAAACGGTCTGATTGTAAACAAAAAATTGCAGTCACGAATGGAAATGCTTGCCAGAGATTTGGTTGTCTACGGTGGACTAATTTATTGGCAATTTACGAAGGACCGAGATTCATCAGAACCCGATACCTTCGCCCATTATTACGTGTAGATTAGAAAGTAGAACCTAGAACACTTGTCAAATTTTTCATCATGGCAACTGAGATAAATAAAAGGACTAAACCATTCAGTTAACTTTGTTTAGGAACTCCTATTATAAGCGCAAATAGAGCAGGCTTGGGAGACAAAGAAATGCTAGGTCTAGATACCTCAGTCTTTTCCCAAAGCAAAGACAGTTTATCTATCTTCTTGGATAAGCCGTTTTGGATATGGGACTCCTACTTACACAGGGTTCAGTATGAGAAAACAAATGGATGTTGCTGTTTCAATCATCTATTGTCTCTGCCCAGTAAAGATGGCATACAATATCCCTTGTTTGATTTTCAGGCAATTATCTTTGATATTGTAGAACGAAATCAGAATGTGTGGATAAAGAAGGCAAGAGGAATTGGACTTACTACTTTCATTCTTAGATATCTTGCTTGGAAAATCCTGTATTCATCGGAGTTAGATTATAAATCGATATACATAGTCTCAGGTAGTAGTGATAAATCTAATGAAAAAGTAGATAGAATGTTAAAGAAATTATTTGAAAAAAGATTCCCTCTCTTTAGACTAGAATCAAAATTTACTGATTTATGGTTAAAAAAAACATGGATCAAAGTATTGGAACCAAGGGATATTATGGGTTTTGAATCATATGATACAGCATATTTGTTTATAGATGAAGCAGACTTTTTGGAACATTCAGAGCAGAAAGAGCTAGAGCACGCAGCTTCGTCTTGTGCAGTAAGAAGCAATTGCAGGACAATTATGGCTTCGACTCCCAATCAACCCGGAGGTTTGTTTGAAAAAATAGAAAATGATGCAACTTCAAGATATGCAAGATTGCAGCTGGATTATATCTATGGAATTGACACAATCTATGATAGCAAGTTCATTGAAAAGAAGAAATTAGACCCCGAGTTTGACAGAGAATATAATATAAAGTACGAATAAAATCGCGATACCCGCTATTAGTATCATATGTCATTTTAAAATACTAGTAAGTGTATCTGTAGCAAATATTCTTTATCAAGAGTTCTAAAGAATAGTAAATAATTCTATGGCATCTAATATATCAAATTGTTTTCTAGTTACAGGTAAGTAAAATAAGAATAGTAATGCCCTTCAAGAGGAACAACCATCTTACTATATAAATAATTTTGATACCGTTAGAGTAGCGCCATTATCACAATTGTAGGTGTCATTCATTTAAATATCATTTTTACTAAATCAAATATGTTGTTTGTTTTCAGGTCATAAATCTGATAAAGGGCTCCTTCGAGAAAATAATGAGGACTCTATTTATGTAAATGACAAAGTAGGTGTATATGTTTTAGCAGATGGGATGGGCGGACACGAAGGCGGTAAGATGGCAAGTAATATTGCAGTTAACACCATAGCAAAAATTCTATACTCCACTCATACAGACGGCCAAAAAAAGAATTTTCAACAAATAGTCCACAAAGCTCTGCTAGAAGCGAATGAGGAGATTATTCTATTTAGAAAAAGGGATATTAATCTAGCAAATATGGGAACAACAATAGTAATATCCATATTTCATGATGAATTTTTTTATTATACTCATTTGGGAGACAGTAGGGCTTATTTGTATAAAAAAGAAGAGAGTCTAATTCAACTAACCACTGATGATTCTTTAGTAATGGAAATGGTAAAACAAGGTATGATAAGTAAAGATGAACTTCGAACACACAATCTACGCCATATTATTACACGATATTTGGGAACCCCTGAATTAGTGCTCCCTGAATTACAGCACTGTGACACCGAAATAAATGATTGTATCATTCTTTGTTCAGATGGTCTTACCAATATGTTGAGTGACAAAGAAATATTGTCTTTATTAAGGGGTAACATTTCAAGGGGTCCACAGAGTGTCTGTAATGCTTTGGTTGATAAAGCAAATACAAATGGTGGTGATGACAATATTAGTGTTATTGTGATACAAAATAAATAAAAATCTCAAAACGGAAAATTAGCTAGAATCAAAATCAAAAAGATATTTCGGAATTTCGGATTCTCAATTCGGTTTGCTTTTTCTGACAAATTGTTGCTATGAAATTCTGAACGTTAACGAAATCAACCCTCCGGAGATGATAACAGAGTGAATATATTACCATCAAGATCCTTTACAAGCGACATTATGCCACCCCATTCCTGTTTTTCTGGTTTGGTAATATCAACGCCTTTGGATTTAAGGTCTTCATACGTTGATTGAATATCTGAGGTATAGAACCACACTCCCGTGTTTCTTCCTATGTTTTTCCTGGCAGTTTCTAACTCTTCAGGAGGCATCAGTTGTGGATTTGGTTCCATAATACTCAAAGTCGATTCCGAATCTTTGGGGGCAACCTCGATCCATTTTCCACCAAAAAAGGGAACATTAACTCTAATATCAAAACCAACTTTTTCTGCATAAAATTTTACTGCCCGTGCTTGGTCTGAGACCATTATGACTACTCCACCTATTGTATCAATCATTTCCAAAATTGTTTTGGACAAGAATTATTATAAACTTGCTGCTTAGTGTTCGAAAATTGTTGGTCAATATTTCACTCAGTCATCACAAGAAAGTACTTGCGTCCAATTCCAAATTCTTGATTTACACAAGAACATCATTATGCGAGAATTTAAGATCGTTGAATTGTGAATGATTGCCATAAACTGTTTCTAAATAATTATTAATTACTCCATCGGAGGTATATTACTGAGATAATATTGATAATGCACACGATTTTGAAAGCTGAGCAAAATGATAATGTTTCCAAAGATGACGAGGAGATCGAAGATGATTTTGAAGAAGATATAGAAGATGATATTGAAGAAGATATGGAAGATGATGTTGAAGAAGAAGTACGAAACGAATAGAAGGGCGCTAACCAAATTCAATATCCACTATGATTAGCTCGCGGTTATCATCAGATTTTGGATCCTTATATGTTACTGGAGTAAAATGAAAACGACTATGGAATTTCCCGAAACCAAAACCCAGGCATTGATAGTAAAAATGATACTAAATAAGAGAACTGAAGAATCACTTCAACTACTGTCCAATTTTTATAACATACAGTCACCAGAAGTTATCGTTGGTACTATCAAAGGTAAAAGAAAAACCGTACATGCTGTATATGTAGGAAACCAAAAGCGTATTTATGCGACGAATTCTGATATATTTTACAATCCTTTCGTCATATTGCATGAGTTTTATCATCATTTGAGATACAGGGGAATGGAACATAGAGGTTCGGAAAAAAGTGCAGATAATTTTGCACTACAATTCATTAACTCATATCGATCTGAACATGCAAAAAACCCTCAAGCTAAAGGAAACCGAATGGAAAAAAATAGAAAGTAATACTGTATGAAATCAGAACTGTAAAAATGTTAAATCTGTCAGGTGTTCAAGATGTTTCTTTGAAACAGAATCACTTACTTTTTTTAATTCATTTTTAGCCTTGGATGAGTAAGAAATGTACAATTGTTCCATCCTGTCTATGAACTCAACAGATTGCTCGTTGTTTCTTACCAAAATGTTGAATAATCTATCTTCATTGTTCCAATCCATTATGTCATCATGTATCTGATATGCTATCCCGAGCAAATGCCCAAAACTTCCCATAGCACAAATTTCTTCCTCAGTTCCTCCTCCCAATAAAGAACCTATTTTTGAGGCGGCCTCAAATAATGATGCAGTTTTATGTTCAATGACCTTTATGTAGTCATCATCTTTTAGAGATGGATCTTTGGTTAGCTTTATTTCCATCATCTCGCCTTCACTCATCTTCGTTGCTGCCATTGACAATTCTGCGGATACCCTTGCATTGTTTAGTTTGGTACATATATTCAAAATAATACCAAGAACAAAATCACCAGTAAGAATACTACTATTATATCCATATTTTACATGGAACGATGGTTTACCTCTTCTGTAATCTTCCTTATCTATAATATCATCATGAATTACAGATTCTGTGTGCAGCAACTCTATGGCACAGGAGCCCAAAAACATATCCTCTGTGATATCTGTCGTAGGATTCTTGTTGGCTAAAATTGTCTCTGCCGACAAAACCAGTATTAGCGGTCTAATTCTTTTCCCACCATCTGACGCATATCGTAAGGGCGCGTAAAAT
>Ga0193739_1000327_pt1 | contig 13474 bp, 13 predicted proteins | sample L2a2metaG_FD_144926 | JGI IMG/M metagenome (GOLD analysis project Ga0193739, IMG submission 144926) | Soil microbial communities from a riparian zone of the East river system, Colorado, United States - L2a2 | ecosystem: Environmental > Terrestrial > Soil > Riparian zone | place: USA: East River...
CAGCATCGACGCAGGCCAGGTCATCACCACCGGCGTGGTCAACATGCGCCGTTTCGAGCAGCGACAGGGCGAGACCCTGGTGCTGCGCGAGATGCTCGACCGTCGTGTCGCCGTCCAGGCATCCGGCGAGGAGGTCACGGTCTCCGATGTCGGGATCGAGCAGACCCGGGTCCGCGACTGGGTGGTGACGAAGATCGCAGCGCACGGACGTGGGAAGCGCTTCGGCCGGCGCGGCGAAACCCGGATCTACGACTGGGACGACCTGTCCGGGTTCGCCGTCCCGGAGGACGTCCAGGGTGCCGCCAACCTGCTCGCGGCCTTCGACAAGATGCGCCCCGCCGATCTTGCCGGCGTGCTCCGTGAGCTGTCCGTCAAGCGCCGGCGCGAGGTCGCCCTCGCGCTCGACGACGAACGGCTGGCCGACGTCATGGAGGAGCTGGACTCCTCCGAGGCACAGGAGCTGCTCAGCACCCTCGACGGCGAGCGGGCCGCCGACGTGCTCGAGGCGATGGGACCCGACGACGCGGCGGACCTGCTCTCCGACCTGCCCGCCGAGCAGGCCGAGACGCTGCTGACCCTGATGGAGCCGGACGAGGCGGCACCGGTGCGCCAGCTGCTGACCTACGAGGACTACTCCGCGGGCGGCATGATGACCAACGAGCCGGTCGTGCTCTCACCGGATGCCACGGTCGCCGAGGCACTCGCCCGCGTCCGCAACCAGGAGCTGACCCCGTCGCTGGCGGCGATGGTCTACGTGTGCCGCCCGCCGATGGACACGCCGACGGGGCGCTACCTCGGCATCGCCCACTTCCAGCGCCTGCTCCGCGAGGCACCATCGTCCCTGGTCTCCGGGGTTCTCGACACCGACATCGACCCGCTCCCACCCGATGCGTCGCTCGAAGAGGTCGCCAGCGTCTTCGCGACGTACAACCTGGTCGCGTGCCCGGTCGTGGACGAGGACGGTCGGCTGCTCGGCGTCGTCACGGTCGACGACGTCCTGGACCACCTCCTCGGGGAGGAATGGCGGGTCCGGGCCACCAGGCAGGAGGTCGACAGTGGCTCGTAGCAGGCTCGACCAACCGCGGGCGCCCGGCAGCATACGCCGACCCAGCGTCGATCCGGAGCTGCTCGGCCAGGCCTCCGAGCGCATCGCGCGGTTCCTCGGCACCGGCCGGTTCCTGGGCTACCTGACGGCGTTCATCGTGGTGTGGGTGTCGTGGAACGCCCTCGGGCCGGACGCCTTGCGGTGGGACCCGTACCCGTTCATTTTCCTGACCCTGCTGCTGTCGGTTCAGGCGTCCTATGCGGCACCGCTGATCCTGCTCGCGCAGAATCGCCAGGACGACCGCGACCGGGTCAACCTCGAGCAGGACCGCGAGGTCAACGCGCGGTCCCGGGCCGACATGGAGTTCCTGGCCCGCGAGGTCGCCTCGCTGCGGATCGCCGTCGGAGAGGTGGCCACCCGCGACTTCCTGCGCTCCGAACTGCGCGACCTGGCCGACGAGCTGGCCCCGTCCCGCACCGATCATCGGCAGAACGACCCGGTGTAACCTGGAGCCACAAGTTCACCCGACAGGGGAGCGCTGCAGCGCTGAGAGTGCGGGTCACACCGCAGACCCTCGAACCTGATCCGGGTAATGCCGGCGCAGGGAGTCGACAGTCATCTCGGCGAGCGGCGTGTCCATGGTCAGTCCGTGGCACGCCGTTCGCCAGGTGACGACGGGCGCAGAAGCCACTCCTCCTGATCACGACAGGAGGCATCCACCCATGAGTCACCCCCACGAACCGGATCTCGCCGACACCGGGCCGCCGGATCCCGACAGCCGCGGTCGGGTGTTGCCACCGGCGACCCGGTGGCGCACCGTCGACATCGTCGTCGCCGCGGTCATCGCGGTCGCCTTCGGCGTCGTCTTCTGGGCCTGGAACCACCTGTGGACGGCTAGCGGACCGGCGTTCACGGCCTTCCCGCCGGGCCAGGCGTTCATGTACGGCATCTGGCTGGTGCCCGGCGTGCTCGCTGCGTTGGTGGTCCGCAAGCCTGGCGCGGCCGTCTTCGCGTCGCTGGTGGCGGCGGCCGTCAGCGCGCTGCTCGGCACGACGTGGGGCGTCCAGGTCATCTGGTACGGCTTGCTGCAAGGCCTTGCGCCCGAGTTGGTCTTCCTGGCGACGCGGTACCGCCGGTTCGGCCTGCCGGTGGCACTCGCCGCCGCTGCCGCTGCCGGCCTCACCGCGGCGTCGCTGGACTGGTTCTACTACTACCGGGACTGGTCGACCGGGTGGCTGGTCGTGTACTACGCCGTCCTGACCACCAGCGCGGTCATCGTGGCCGGGTTCGGCTCGTGGGCGCTGACGCGTAGTCTCGCCGGCGCGGGGGCGCTCGACGCCTTCCCGTCCGGCCGGGAACGGAGACCGGTCTGAACGGCGCCCGGATCGACGCGCGGGGGTGGGGGTGGCGCTATGCGGGACGCCGCTCCCACGCCGTGCGCGGGCTCGACCTCGCCATCGAGCCCGGTGAGCGTGTACTGCTGTTGGGTCCGTCCGGTGCGGGGAAGAGCACCCTGCTGACGGCGCTGGCCGGCCTGCTGGACCCCGACCACGCCGGCGACGCCGAGGGCAGGTTGACCGTCGACGGGCTCGACCCGCGGGCGACCCGCGACCGGATCGCGCTGGTCCTGCAGGATCCCGAGACCCAGCTCGTCATGGCCAGGGCCGGCGACGATGTCGCATTCGGGCTCGAGAACCGGGCCGTACCGAGCCCGGAGATCTGGCAGCGCGTCGACGCGGCGCTGGCCACCGTGGGATTCCCCTACGACCGCGACCGCCGAACGGACCGGCTCTCCGGCGGCGAACAGCAGCGCCTCGCGCTTGCCGGCGCGTTCGCGTTGTCCCCACAACTGCTCCTGCTGGACGAGCCGACGGCTAACCTCGATCCGGTCGGCGCGCGACTGGTGCGCGGGGCCATCACGGCGATCCAGCGGACCACGGGCGCGACGACGCTCCTGGTCGAGCACCGCGTCACCGAGACGCTCGAGCTCGTCGACCGGGTCGTCGTTCTCGCACCGGGCGGTGGCCTGATCGCCGACGGCGACCCGGCCGACGTCTTCGCCCGGCACGGCGACGCCTTGGCGGCTGCCGGAGTCTGGGTTCCAAACCGGCCATTGCCCACCCGCAGGGCTCGACCTGTCCGGCCTGACAGGTCGAACGCCTGGGGCGGCGCCACGGCCGAGCCTGACAACTCGGTGGTGACGGCGCAGGACCTGCTGGTGGCGGACCGGGTCGGCTTCACCCACCGTGGCACCTCCCGGCCGGCGCTCGACGGCGTGTCGGTGAGCCTGAGGGCAGGTGAGGCGCTCGCCGTCGTCGGACCGAACGGCTCGGGCAAGTCGACGCTCGCTGCGATCCTCGCCGGGCTGGCCGCGCCCGGGAAGGGCACCGTCCGTGCGACAGCGACGCTGGCCGGTGCCGACGCACGACTCCCGCCGCACCGCTGGCGGGCCCACGAACTCGCGGACCGGATCGGGACCGTCTTCCAGGATCCCGAGCACCAGTTCCTCACCGGCAGGGTCCGCGACGAGCTGGCGTTCGGGCCGACCCGTCGTGGCGAGGACGTCGACGCAGTCCGCCGTAGGGTCGACGACCTGCTCGACCGCCTCCGGCTCACCCCGCTGGCGGAGGCCAACCCGTTCACCCTCTCCGGTGGGGAGAAGCGCCGGCTGTCCGTCGCCACCGCGCTCACCACCGACCCTGCGGTCCTGGTCCTCGACGAGCCCACCTTCGGTCAGGACAGGCGCACCTGGGTCGAGCTCGTGGAGCTACTCGCGGCGCACCGCGACGCGGGTGGTGCCATCTGCGCAGCCACCCACGACGAGGCCGTGGTCACGTCGCTGGCAGACCGCGTGCTGACCCTCGAGGTCCGCCGCCCGGCACCCATCCCGGACCGGGAGGTGGCGGCCTGATGGTGCTCGACCTCCACGCCGTCCGCGCCACCGGCCGGCTCGCCCGGGCCAACCCGGTGGCCAAGCTGGCCGCAGCCTTCGTGCTCGGCTTCGGCGTGGCCCTCAGCGCCGATCCGCTCACGCCTGCCCTGGTCCTGGCGGCGGTCGTTGCCGCCTTGGCTGCCGGTGGCGTGACCGTGCGCATCATGCTGGTGCGTGGCTGGCCGCTGCTGGTCTCGGCGGCAACCCTGGGGCTGACGACCCTGCTGTTCTCGGACAGCGACCAACCGTGGCTCACCGCCCTCACCGTGACGATCCGGGTCTTCGCGATCGCGCTGCCCGGCGTGGTCCTCCTGTTGACGATCGATCCGACCGACCTCGCCGACTCCCTGGTCCAGAACGCACGCGTACCCGCCCGGTTCGCCTACGCCTCCCTTGCCGCGCTCCGCCTGCTGCCGTTGATGGCCGTGGAATGGCGCACGATCGGGCTGGCCCGCCGGGCGCGCGGGGTCGACGCCGGCCGCAACCCAGCAGCGCGACTCCGTCTGTTCGCCGGCACGGTGTTCACACTGCTGGTCGGGGCCATCCGGCGGGGAACCCGGCTGGCGGTGGCCATGGACGCGCGTGGCTTCGACGCGACCGGGCCGCGGACGATCGCCCGCCCCCAGACCGTCCGCCGTTCCGACGTCGGGCTGGTCCTCGGTGCGTTCGCCCTGCTGGCGGCCGCGGTCGTGGGCAGTTCGGCGCTCGGCACGTTCCGCCCGTTCTGGGCCTGATGCACCGCCGGGGGTTCCGGCTCAGACTCCGGAATCCTGGCCAGTTGGTGCGGCCTCAGTCTTCGAGGCGGGCGAGGTAGGCGGCGATCTGGTTCAGTTCGGTGTCGGTGTAGCGGGACAGCACGTAGTCGAGGATCCCGCGCAGGTGCGTGCCGGTCGCCGAGCGCAGCCTCTCGTACCCGGCATCGGTCAGGACGGCGTAGAAGCCCCGGGCGTCGCTCGCGGAGGCCTCGCGGCGGATCAGCCCGGCCTCGACCATCCGGTCGACGAGGCGGGTGAGCCCGCTCGGCGAGAGCATGACCCGTTCGGCGAGCTCGCTCATCCGCAGCCGGTGGCCATTGGCCTCGACCAGCCGGGCCAGGACGTCGTACCACGCCAGCGGAAGGTCGTGCCGGTCGGTCAGGTCGGCTTCCAGCCGACGGATGATCAGTGCGTGGGCGCGCAGGAAGGAACGCCACACCTCGAGCTGTTCGGGTGTGACACGGTCGCGTGACACCTGCGCTGCCGTCACGCCCCGATCGTAAGGCCAGGCCCGGTCCGACGTAGCATCGAGACATGAGCTCAAGCCCCACGGCCGAGCAGGTCACCGCCGCGCTCGCGACGGTCAACGATCCCGAGATCAAGCGTCCGATCACCGATCTCGGCATGGTCAAGGCCGTCGAGGTGGACGGCGACGGCCGGGTCCGGGTCGAGATCTTCCTCACCGTCGCCGGCTGCCCGCTGCGTGACACCATCACCCGGGACGTCACCACGGCCGTCTCGGCCCTGGCGGGGGTCAGCGGTGTCGACGTGGCGCTCGACGTCATGTCCGACGAGCAGCGCGCGGACCTGTCGAAGCAGTTGCGCGGCGGCGCGCCCGAACGCGAGATCCCGTTCGCCAAGCCTGGGTCGCTCACCCGTGTCTATGCGGTCGCGTCGGGCAAGGGCGGCGTCGGCAAGTCGTCCGTGACGGTAAACCTGGCCGCTTCCATGGCGGCGGAGGGAGTTCGGGTCGGCCTGCTCGACGCCGACATCTACGGTCACTCGGGTCCGCGCATGCTCGGCGTGGAGGGTTCACACCCGACCATCGTCGAGCGGATGATCATGCCCGTGCCCGCGCACGGGGTGAAGCTCATCTCCACCGAGATGTTCAAGCCCGACCGCGACGCACCGGTTGCCTGGCGCGGGCCGATGCTGCACCGGGCACTGCAACAGTTCCTTTCGGACGTGTACTGGGGCGACCTCGACATCCTGTTGCTCGACCTCCCTCCCGGTACGGGCGACGTCGCGATCTCACTGGCTCAGCTGCTGCCCTCGGCCGAGATCGTCGTGGTCACGACACCCCAGCTCGCCGCGGCCGAAGTGGCCGAGCGGGCCGGCTCGATCGCGATCCAGACCCACCAGCAGGTCGCGGGCGTCATCGAGAACATGTCGTACCTGCCCTGCCCGCACTGCGGGCCGGAGCACCGGATCGAGGTGTTCGGCAGCGGTGGCGGCCAGCAGGTGGCCGCCGGACTCGCACGCCGTCTCGGCACGTCGGTGCCCGTGCTGGGCGAGATCCCGATGGACCTGCGGCTGCGCGAAGGCGGCGACACCGGCGTCCCGCTGGTCGTCTCCGACCCGTCGGCACCGGCGGCAATCGCCATGCGTGAGGTGGGCCGGTCGCTGTCGCACCGCCGGCGCGGCCTGGCCGGCCTCTCGCTCGACCTGTCCCCCGCTACCCGCTGACGCTAGGTGGTGTCCGGGTCGTAGGGTGCGGGCGCCGGCGATCGCGGGGACGTCGACGTCCCCGGCGTCGCCTTCGCGTCGCTGGGAGTCTGCGCGGTGCCGTTGCCACGTCGCGGCTGCTCGCCGTCGTCGTCGAGACCGAGGTCCAGGTCGACGCCGTCGAGCACGTTGCGCCGGACGTACGACTTCGGGTCGAGGTTCTGCAATTTGCGCAGGTCGGCCGGGTCGACGCCGATCCCGTCGGACAGGTCTCGGCGGGCGTTTGCGACCATCCGGCGCAGGTCACGGATCCAGGAACCAGCCTGGCGCGCCATCTCGGGCAACCGGTCCGGTCCGAACACGAGCAACGCGACGACCAGCACCACCAGCACTTCGGGTGCACCGATGTCGAACACGGTTGCTCCTCTGGCCGACCCAGGACGGGTACTTGCGCCAAGGGTACGGCGAGATCAGCCAACGGCGGAGCCGAGGGTGAGAGTGACCTCGATGACCTCGCCGTCGCGATCGACGACGATCGTGACCTCGTCACCGGGCTGCTGGGCCCGCAGCACGACGATGAGCTCCTCGGGGGTGTCGATCGGCCGGCCCTCGACCTCGACGATGACGTCGCCCGGCTCGATGTCCACGCCGGCGGCCGGTCCTTCCGGCGTGACCGCCGGCGAGTCGTCCTCGTCCCTGTCGATGCGCGCCCCCGGTCCGACGAACGTCTCGTCCAGGCGCACTCCCATGATCGGGTAGACCGCCTCGCCGGTGGCGATGATCTGCTCGGCCGTGCGGGCAGCCTGGTCGATCGGGATGGCGAATCCGAGGCCGATGTTGCCCGGGTTGGTACCCATGCTGAGCGTCGCGATCGCCGAGTTCACTCCGATCACGCGGCCGGCGGCGTCGACGAGCGGACCGCCGGAGTTTCCCGGGTTGATCGCCGCGTCGGTCTGCAGGGCGTTGATGAACGACGTCTCGCCCTGCCCGCCGGCGGAGACGGGACGGTCCAGCGCGGACACGATGCCGCTGGTCACCGTGCTCTCGAGGCCGAGCGGACTCCCGATCGCGATGACCGGGTCGCCGACCACCACACCCGACGAGTCACCGAGCCGTGCGGGCACGAGATCGTCGCGCTCGACCTTGAGGACGGCGAGGTCGTAGCTCGGACTGCGGCCCACGACTTCCGCCGTGACCGTCGCGCCGTCGAAGAACCCCACCTCGATGGCATCCGAGCCCTCCGCCCCGGTGATGACGTGGTTGTTGGTGAGGACATAGCCGTCGTCGGAAATGACGAAACCGGAGCCGGAGCCCTGTCCCACGGTCACCGACACGACGCTGGACAGCACGGCGGCGGCAATGCCGGCAACCGAGTCGGGTGGACGCTCGGCGAGCACGGCGGGATCTGCGCCGACGACCGTGACCGTCCCCGGGGACAGGTCGTCCATCCGGTCCGCGACGACCACACCGGTGGCTCCCCCGACGGCAGCGGCCACGGCGGCGATCCCGGCGGCAGCCCCGACCAGGGCACCCGGCCGGGGTCGACTCCGGCGAGCCTCACGCAGCGCGTACGCGCCCCTCCGGGACGGGCGATCGGCGGCGGTCGGCTCGCGTGTCGCACCGACCCGCGCCCACGGATCGTCGCTCGTGGGCGCGGCAGCGGCTTGCACTGCGGGCCCCGGCGCGGCGTACCCGATGACCGGTGCCGACCACGGGTCCGCGGCGACCGGCCCGTCGTCGACCAGGGCCGGACGCGACCAGCCGGTGCCGGAGGACCCGCGCGTGTCGTACATCGAGCCGATCCTCCCCCGTGGGTCGCCTAGTCGAACGGGTTGAGCCAGGACGCGAGGCGATCTGCGCCCTTGCCGACCCGGGCGAGCAGCCCGCGGTCGAGCTCCGGATCCTTCGGCGGCATCGCGGCCAGCACTGCGTCGACCGTCTCGGCGGGTGCGTCGGCAACTACCGTCACCACCCAGTCGCCGACCGACCAGATGAACTTCGCCGGCGGACCCGGGCTGCTGTAGACGACCCCGCCGTCGACCTCACGGGCTGCGAAGCCGTGCAACCTCTGCGGGTCGAGCCGGCCCCGCTGCTCGAAGACGGAGACCGTCACGACTCCGTCCGAGTAGCTGAGCTGCACCGCATCGCCGACTCGCCGCGCCTCGTAGAGGGCGAGCCCTCCCTCGAGCTCGTCGGGGCAGCTCCACCCGTTGTCGCGCATCCGCGCGAGGTCGGCGTGTCGCAGAGCCGTGGTCGTCGCTTCCACAGATCCTCGCCGCAAGATCGTGGGCTTCGTGTCGGGGTCGAGGTGCAGTTCGACGAAGGCGCTCGCCGCGCGGGTGGCTCCGTCCTCGTCGTAGATCTCGCGCCGCAGCGGCAGGGCGAACTCGGTGTCGAGCCAGAGCCGGGCCGCGGTCGAGCCGTCGGTGCGGCGGGCCTCGACCACGTGCGCCGCGCGACCGACCACGGTGCCGACGCCGACGAGGACGACGTCGTAGGCACGGACGAGCAGGCCCACCGGGCCGCCGCCATCGGCGAGCCAGGCCGCGCCGCTGCGCTCGTCGACGGCCGACATGGGCCGGGCGCCGTGCACACGGACCTCGGTCGGGCCGCCGGCGTGGTGAGTCACGTCGACGACCGCACTCGTGGAGGCCTCGCCGTCGAGCGCCGACCAGGCGGCGACGAATTGCGTGCCGGTGTACGACACCTTCTCCGGGGCCGCCATGGCGCGGTGGAGCAGGCCGACCGCAGCCAGATCGTCGTCTCCGTCCCCGGCCACCGCCGGAGGGGCGATCGCGATCGTCCCGACCAGGACGGGAACGGCTATAGCAGGGACAGCCAGCGCCGAGAGCGACACCGAACCCCGGCGGCTCACCACGGCGGATCCGATCACGGACCCGGACCCGGGAAGTTGGTCACGGGGACCAGGACGGAAGCCGGATCGACAAACGGCAGCGATCCGGTCGAGCGGGCATGCTCGACCGTGAACTGCTCCATCGGGGGCACGACGGTTGCCGGCACGGTACTGGACGCCCCGGCGCCACCCAACGTGGCCAGGACGAGGGTGAGGGCTCCGGCCGACAGCGCGCCGGCGGCGACGACCTGGATGCGGCCCCGGCGCCGGTTCAGTCGTGGCGCTCCCTCGGGCCGCCGCGGACCCGCGACCGTGTCGGGCCGGCCTCCGCCTGGGCGGGCATCACGGGCACGCCATGTGGCTGAGGGCTTCGCTGCGCCGGGAAAGGGCCGCCGCTCCGGAGGGAGGGGACCTCCCGGCTCGGCCAGCGCGAGTAACGCCGCGACCAGCGAGGCCGGCGGTTCGACGTCGGCGAGCCGACGCAGCGCCGCCTTGGTCTCGCGCTCGCGCTCGACCTCGAGCCGGCACTGCTCGCAGTTCATGACGTGGGCCAGGGCGCGGTCGCGGTCGTCATGGCCGAGCTGGTCGTCGACCAGGGCGGTGACGCGCTCACCGAGATGCCTCACGGCGACTCCTCCCGGGCTTCGGGCGCAGGCGCAGGCTCGTCGACCTCAGGCCGCGGGGCGCGGTGCTCGAGCGCCGCACGCAGTTGGGCGCGGCCGCGGTGGATGCGGCTGCGCACCGTACCGAGCTTGATGTCGAGCGTGGCCGCGATCTCCTCGTAGGACAGGCCCTCGATGTCGCAGAGCACCACGGCCGCACGGAAGTCGGGCGCGAGCGCGTCGAGCGCGGCCTGTATGTCGGCGTCGAGCATGCGGTCGTCGAACACCCGGTCCGGCGAGGGCTCGCGGCCGGAGAGCCGGTCGGCGGCGTCGTCGGGAAGTGCGTCGAAACGGATCCGCTGCTTGCGGCGCACCGTGTCGAGGAACAGGTTCGTCGTGATCCGGTGCAGCCAGCCCTCGAACGTGCCCGGCGTATAGGACGAGAGGGACCGGAAGACCCGGACGAAGACGTCCTGGGTGAGGTCCTCGGCGTCGTGGCTGTTGCCGGTAAGGCGGTAGGCCAGCCGGTAGACCCGCCCGGAGTGCTCGCGGACGACCTCGTCCCAGGACGGCGGGGTCCAGTTCTCCGGGGCGGGCACGGGGCGCGGCTCGGGCACACCGGCGTCACTCCCACCGGTGCCGGGCGCCTTGTGGTCGGCCACCTGGGAACCTCCCTCACGGGGACGGACGGGCACGAGCACTGCTGCCATCGTCACCCATGTTCCCCTTTCGTGACCAACCGTGGCGCCGACGCGGGTGTTCCCGCACGTCACGACACGGCAACGCGCCGCACCCTCGAGTGGGTTCCCCGGCCCTGCTGCCGTCGAGCACTACGCTGCGAGGAAACCGCTCATAGTGTGGCGCGTTGTCCAGTTCGAGGAGGCCGTCATCACCGCCGCGATCACGCCGGAGTCGTGGGCATACGCCGAGAGCTTCGCCGAGGAGGACCAGGTTGTCGTCCGGGCCCGCCGGCGCGGACGGGAGGTGGGCGCCGTCCCCATCGGTGCGGGCGGCGGGGCCGCCCTGCGTGTGCTGGCCGCTGCGATCGACGCCCGGACGGTCGTCGAGGTCGGCACCGGAGCCGGGGTGTCAGGTCTCTACCTGCTCGCCGGCATGCGCCCGGACGGCGTGCTCACCAGTGTCGACATCGAGTCCGAGCACCAGCGGCTCGCGCGCGAGGCCTTCGCCGAAGTGGGTGTCGCCCACAACCGGACCCGACTGATCACCGGTGCGGCGCTCGAGGTTCTGCCCCGGCTCACCGATGGTGCGTACGACCTGGTGTTCTGCGACGGCGACAAGGCCGAGTACGCCGACTACCTGCGCCAGGCGCTCCGGCTGCTGCGCCCGGGCGGCGTGGTCGCCTTCGACAACGCACTGTGGCACGACCGCGTCGCCGACCCCGCTCAGCGCGACCCCGACACCGTCGCGATCCGCGAGGTCGGTCGGGCCGTGCTGGAGGACGAGCAACTCGTGTCGGCGTTGTTGCCCGTGGGCGACGGCCTGCTGGTCGCCGTCAAGCGCGACCCCGCGGCCTACGGCTCGCTTCCACCACGGTGATCGAAGCGGTGCCGACCGTGGTCAGCGCCCGGGGATCCCGCCGTCGAGGGCACGCAGGGGGACGCCGCGCTCGCCGGGCGCGGGCCGGCTGGCCCGCGGTCCAGGGCCCGGGGGCCGCGGCTCGGTGACCTCGCGGCCCCGGCCGGCCTGGTCGCTGCGGCCGCGTGCGCCGCTCTGCTCCCGCTCGATCAGGGCGTCGACCATCTCCGCCGGTGCCGCGACGGCCATTGCCAGCGCACGGCCGAGGTCGTCGCGGTCGACGTCCTCCTCGGCGGTGCGCCGCAACCGGTCGGACAGGTCGAGCACCTTGTCGGCCGAGCCGAGCGCCGACCGCGAGGCCATCAGGTGCCGGCGCTGCAGTGGCCGTCCGGCAATCATCAGCGCCAGCGCCTCGGCGGTGTCGCTCCAGTCGGCCTGCGGCGCCGGCTCCCCGACCAGGCCGGCCACGCCGACGATGACGCGGTCGGATGCCGCGATGAGCTTCTCTGCGGTCTCCGAGTCGCTGTCCAGCGCAGCGAGGCGCAGGGCGACACCCGTGACGAGCGCACTGTCGGCGGCGCTGCGCCGCGGCTGCGAGAGCAGGCGAACTGCGCGGGAGACGAGCGGACGGGTGGGCAGCCGGTCCTCCAACACGTGGATTACCCCTTGTCTTCAGTCGCTGGCCGTCAGGCCATGTGTGGGTAAGTATGCGTGGTCGGCGGGTCGAGTGTTTCCTTGATGGACCGGGTGCTCGTCCATCGCAGCAGATTCTGGGCCGCGCCGGCCTTGTCATTGGTTCCGCTGGCCCGCCCGCCGCCGAAAGGCTGCTGGCCGACGACGGCACCTGTGGGCTTGTCGTTGACGTAGAAGTTTCCCGCGGCGAAGCGCAGCACCTCGGTGGCCTCGGCGATCGCGGCACGGTCCTGTGCGATGACGGCTCCGGTCAGGGCGTAGGGCGCCACCGCCTCCATCTGGTCGAGCACGCGGTGGTAGTCGGCGTCGTCGAACACGTGCACGCCGAGAATCGGCCCGAAGTACTCGGTGGTGAAGATCTCGTTCTCCGGGTCGGTGCTCTCGAGCACAGTCGGTCGGACGAAGTAGCCCTCACTGTCGTCGGAGGAGCCCCCGGCCAGCACCGTGACGGTGTCGTCGGCCTCCGCCCGCTCGATCGCGGCCTTGTGCTTGGCGAACGCGCGCTCGTCGATCACCGCGCCCATGAAGTTCGACAGGTCGTCGACCGGGCCCATCGTCAGCGAGTCGGTCAGCGCCAGGAAGTCGTCACGCATCCGGTCCCACACGCTGCGGGGGACGTAGGACCGGGAGGCCGCCGAGCATTTCTGACCCTGGTACTCGAACGCCCCGCGCACCAGCGCCGTCCGCAGGACGTCGTGGTCGGCGCTGGGGTGGGCGACGACGAAGTCCTTGCCGCCGGTCTCGCCCACGATGCGCGGGTAACTGCGGTAGCCGGAGATGTTCTGGCCGACCGTGCGCCACAGGGTGTGGAAGGTGCGCGTCGACCCGGTGAAGTGGATTCCGGCCAGATCGGCATCGCGCAGCGCCACCTCGGACACGGCCAGGCCGTCGCCGGTCAGCAGGTTGATCACGCCGGGAGGCAGACCGGCATCCTCGAGCAGGCGCATGGTGTAGTGGGCGGCCAGCTGCTGGGTCGGGCTGGGCTTCCAGACGACGGTGTTGCCCATCAGCGCCGGTGCTGTCGGCAGGTTGCCGCCGATCGCGGTGAAGTTGAACGGCGTGATCGCGTAGACGAAGCCTTCGAGGGGCCGGTGGTCGGAGCGGTTCCACACCCCCGGGCTGTTCAGCATCGGCTGCTCGTCGATGATCTCGCGGCCGAAGAACACGTTGAAGCGCCAGAAGTCGATCAACTCGCAGGCGCTGTCGATCTCGGCCTGGGTGACGGTCTTGGACTGGCCGAGCATCGTCGCCGCGTTCAGGGTCTGCCGCCACGGTCCGGAGAGCAGCTCGGCCGCCTTGAGGAAGATCGCCGCCCGGTCGTCGTATGACAGGGCACGCCACGCGGGCGCTGCGTCCTTGGTGGCCGCCAGCGCGGCGCTGGCGTCCGCGGTT
>Ga0193739_1000328_pt1 | contig 13462 bp, 9 predicted proteins | sample L2a2metaG_FD_144926 | JGI IMG/M metagenome (GOLD analysis project Ga0193739, IMG submission 144926) | Soil microbial communities from a riparian zone of the East river system, Colorado, United States - L2a2 | ecosystem: Environmental > Terrestrial > Soil > Riparian zone | place: USA: East River...
TCATCGCGAAGTTCCTCCCGTCGCCGCTCGAGGGCCGGCCGCGGAAGGGCGTGGATCCCGAGAAGAAGACGGAGCTGGTCCTGGAGCCCAAGGCCTCGGCGCGGCTCTCGGGGCAGGTCTTCAAGGCCGTGGCCGACCCGTTCGTCCACAAGCTCTCGTACATCCGCGTCTACAGCGGGACGATGACGAACGAGGCGCAGGTTTTCAACCAGCGGACGGGCAAGAGCGCGCGCATGGGCGGGATGTTCAAGCCCTTCGGAAAGGATCCCCGGCCCTGCACGTCCGCGATCGCGGGCGACATCGTCTGCGTGACCAAGGTGGACGAATTGAACACCTGCGACACGGTGTGCGACCCTGCGCACCTGGTCCACTATCCTCCGTACGCGTTCCCCGTGCCGATGGTCTCGCTGGCCGTGGAGCCGAAGTCGAAGCAGGACCTCGCGCGCATGTCGGAATCGGTCCACAAGATGGCCGCGAGCGATCCCACGTTCAAGTTCCACCGGGACACGGGGACCGCCGAGCTCGTGATCTCCGGCATGAGCACGCTCCACCTGGACATCGTGATCTCCCGCCTGAAGCGGAAGTTCGAGGTCCACCTCGTGACCCATGCGCCGAAGATCGCCTTGAAAGAGACGATCCTCGGCCGCGCGGAGGGGCACTACAAGCACAAGAAGCAGTCGGGAGGCCGGGGCCAGTACGGCGAGGTCTACCTGCGGGTGGCCCCGACCACGCGCGGGGAGGGCTTCAAGTTCACGGACTCCATCACCCAGGGCCGCATCCCCCAGCAATTCGTCCCGCCGATCGAGAAGGGGGTCCGCGAGACCATGGATCGGGGCGTCATCGCGGGATATCCCGTGGTGGACATCGAGGTGGAGGTCTTCGACGGGTCGTACCACGACGTTGACTCCGGCCCCGAGTCGTTCAAGCTGGCGGGCTCGAAGGCGTTCAAGGAGGCGTTCCGGAACGCGAAGCCGGCGCTCCTCGAGCCGATCGTGCACATCGAGATCGTCGTCCCCGCGCAGTACATGGGGCACATCACCGGCGACCTGAACTCGCGGCGGGGTCGGATCCAGGGGATGGACGCGCAGGGAAACCTGCAGGTGATCCGCGCCCAAATCCCGATGAAAGAGATCATGAGCTATTCGACCGACCTCCACTCCGCGACCGGCGGGGAGGGGAGCTACTCGATCGAATTCTCCCATTACGATCCGATGCCGCAGAGGCTCGCGGACGAGGTCGTGGCCAAAGCGACGGTTCACAAGGACGAGGAAGAATAACCCGAGGCAAGGGGGCACCCCATGGTCAGCCTAGAAGAACTCCTGCAGATGCTCGTTCAGCGCGGAGGGTCGGACCTCCACCTGGCCGCGGGGTCGCCGCCCCGGATCCGCGTGGACGGCGCCCTGAAGCCGACCGAGTTCGAGGCCCTGTCCAAGGACGAGGCCCAGAAGCTCGTCTACGGCATCCTGAGCGACGAGCAGATCGCCCGGTTCGAGAAGGACTGGGAGCTCGACTTCTCGTTCGGCGTCGAGAACCTCGGCCGGTTCCGCACCAACGTCTTCCTGCAGCGGAGCTCGGTCGGCGCCGTTTTCCGGCTCGTGCCGAACGCGGTCCGGGGGTTCGACGACCTCGGCCTGCCCCGCAAGGTCTGCCAGGAGCTGTGCGAGCTTCCCCGCGGCCTCATCCTCTGCACCGGCGCGACGGGCAGCGGCAAGTCGACGACGCTCGCCGCGATGGTCGACTACATCAACTCCACGGAGCACGCCCACATCATCACGGTCGAGGACCCGATCGAGTTCGTCCACCGCAACAAGAACAGCCTCATCAACCAGCGCGAGGTGGGATCCGACACGCGCGAGTTCAAGTCGGCCCTTCGCCACGTCCTGCGGCAGGACCCCGACGTGGTGCTCATCGGCGAAATGCGCGACCTCGAGACGATCGAGTCGGCCCTGACAATCTCCGAGACGGGCCACCTGACCTTCGCGACGCTCCACACGAGCGACGCGGTCCAGACGATCAACCGCATCATCGACGTCTTCCCCGCGTACCAGCAGTCGCAGGTGCGGACCCAGCTCTCCTTCACGCTCTCCGCCATCTTCTGCCAGCAGCTGATCCCCAAGACCAACGGGAAGGGCCGGGTGCTCGCCTCGGAGATCCTGACGATGACCCCGGCGGCGCGGTCGCTGATCCGGGAGAACAAGGGGCACCAGGTCTACTCGGTGATCCAGACCTCGGGCAAGCTCGGGATGCGGACGATGAACCAGTCCCTCTACGAGCTCTACAAGGGGGGGCACATCACCTACGAGATCGCCCTCCAGTTCAGCTCCGACCCCGAAGACCTGAAGAAAACGTTCCAGCGAGGTTAAGAGGAGACATGTCGAACCTTCCGAAGGTGGTGAAGAAGAACCTCCCGGACATCCTCAAGGACGAGGGGCTCCTGAAGGAGGACATCATCGGCGAGGTCATCAGCCGCCAGAAGTCGACGGGCGCGCCGATGCACCGGGTGCTCCACGACATGGGGCTCCTGTCCGAGGTGGACCTCCTCCGGGCGATCAGCAAGCAGCTGAACCTTCCGTACCTCGACTGCTCGTCCTACCGCGTCTCGAAGGACGTGCTGGGCCTCTTCCCCGTCCAGCTGATGATGGAGCACCAGTTCACGGTCCTCGACAAGATCGGGCGGGTGCTGGTCGTGGCCATCGGGGGGCCGCCGCTCCCGCACGTCGTCGAGGACATCGAGAAGAGCTCGGGATCCGTGGCATTCTTCTACCTCTCCACCGTCTCCCAGATCGAAGGCAGCATCGCGAAATACCACATGACCGGGCCGACGGAGCCGGCCGGGACCAAGTAGCGCGGAGGCCGGGATGAAGGACAAGTTCGCGGCGAGGATCAAGAAGGTCCTGCTCAAGCACGCGGGCGGCGACACGGCCCGGCTCGAGGAGGCCTTCGCGGCGGCGGAGAAGGCGGACAGCCCGTCGCTCGCCGACTTCCTCCTCCAGAGGGAGTACCTCGACGAGATGAGCCTCCTGAGCGCGATCGCCCAGGAGACCAACTTCTCGCCCATCGACCTCGACAAGGTCGCCTGCGACAAGGAGGCCCTCGATTCGCTCAACCAGGAGCTGGCGACGTACTACTGCGTCCTCCCCGTGGCCCGGCTCGGGAACGTCCTGACGCTCGCGGTCGGCAACCCCTTCGACATCCTCAAGCTCGACGACGTCCGCACCCTGACGAACTGCGACCTGCGCACCGTGGTGAGCACGGAGCGGACGATCCGCCGGAACATCGGCCGGGCCTACACCGGGGAGAGCAACGGCGGCGACGGGGCCGGGGACGGGGCGCTCCAGGCGGGCGGCGAGGCGGCCGCCGCGGCCGAGGCGGCGTTCGTCGAAATGGATCCCGAGGAGCTTCCCGACGTCGACATGGAGATCAAGAAGGACGTCGAGGAGGTCGTCGACCTCTCCAAGGCGCAGGCCGAGGCCGCCGGGTCCCCGGTCATCAAGATCGTCAACAACCTGATCATCAAGGCGCTCTCCGAGAAGGCGAGCGACATCCACATCGAGCCGTACGAGAAGGTGGTCAAGATCCGGCTCCGCCAGGACGGCGTCCTCAAGGATTTCCACTCCCCGCCGCGCTCCCTCATCAATTCGATCATCTCGCGCATCAAGATCATGTCGAACCTCGACATCGCGGAGCGGCGCGTCCCGCAGGACGGCAAGTTCCAGGTGAAGTACGAGGGGCGGCAGGTCGACTTCCGCGTCTCGATCATGCCGACCATCCACGGCGAGAAGGCCGTGCTCCGCGTCCTCGACTCCTCGAGCCTGAACATGGGCATCTCCCAGCTCGGCTTCGAGAAGGAAGCCGAGATGGCGTTCCGCCGCGCGCTGGCGGCCTCCTACGGCATGCTCCTCGTGACGGGCCCGACCGGCAGCGGCAAGTCGACGACCCTGTACGCCTCGCTCCGGGAAGTCCTCGACCCCGAGGAGAACGTCTGCACGGTGGAGGATCCCGTCGAGTACCAGCTCGACGGCGTGATCCAGGTGCCCGTCAACGTGAAGCGCGGCCTGACCTTCGCGGTCGCCCTCCGCAGCCTCCTCCGCCAGGACCCGGACACGATCATGATCGGCGAAATCCGCGACTTCGAGACCGCGGACATCGCCGTCAAGGCGGCCATCACGGGCCACCTCGTCTTCTCCACGCTCCACACGAACGACGCGGCGAGCTCGATCACCCGCCTCGTCGACATGGGCATCGACAAGTTCATGGTGGCCTCGTCGACCATCCTGATCGCCGCCCAGCGCCTCTGCCGCAAGCTCTGCGACAAGTGCAAGGCGCCGCTCGACGTGATGCCGGAGAAGAAATACGCCCTCGGCCTGGGGTTCCTGGAGTCGGACTTCTCGAACTGGCAGCTGTGGAAGAAGGTCGGGTGCAGCGCCTGCACCGGCGGGTACAAGGGCCGGTTCGCGATCCTCGAGGCCCTGGAGATCAACGAGGACATCAAGCGGATGGTCATCGAGGGGAAGTCCGCGATGGACATGAAGACGGGCTCCATCAAGTCCGGCATGCTCAGCCTGCGCCGGACGGGCCTGCTGAACGCCATGCGCGGGAGAACGACCCTCGAAGAGGTCATCCGCATGACGATGGGAGACTGAGCTTCAAGCTCCAAGCTCCGAGCTTCAAGCGAGGGGCGACGAACCATGCTTCATGGTGTAAGATAGTCGGGTAGGGGGAGAGTCGTTTCCACCGGGAGGACGGTCCATGGCTCAGTTCACGTACGAAGCGCGGTCCGCGGACGGCAAGAAGATCGACGGGAGCGTCAAGGCCGGCGACCGGAACGCCGCGCTCGACCTGATCAAGAAGAAGAACCTCACGGTCGTCCAGCTCGTCGAGGACCGCGGCCTGGCCGCCAAGCGCGACCTCTTCGGGCGGCCCCCGCGGGCCAAGGTCAAGACGAAGGACATCTGCATCCTCACCCGCCAGCTCTCGACGATGATCTCGGCTGGCATCCCGCTCCTGGAATCCCTCGAGATCCTGTGCGAGCAGGCGAGCGACCCCGGGTTCCGCCGCGTCATGGACAGGATCATCGAGCGCGTCCGGTCGGGCACCGACTTCTCCACCGCCCTCTCGGAGCATCCGAAGATCTTCTCCCACATCTTCGTGAACATGATCAGGGCGGGCGAGGCGTCCGGCAACCTCGACGTCATTCTCACCCGCCTCGCGGAGTACCTCGAGGCGATCGAGGAGATCAAGCGCGAGGTGAAGTCGGCGATGGTCTACCCGACCGTGTCGCTGACCATGATCCTCGCCATCACCGTCGGGCTCGTCGTCGGCATCGTCCCCAAGTTCAAGGACATCTTCGTCCAGCTGGGAATGACCGACAAGGACCTGCCCCTCCCGACCAAGGTCCTGCTGGACATCAGCTGGTTCATGTCGAACCAGTTCTTCCTCATGGTCGGGATCATCGTCGTGCTGGTCGTCGCGTTCATCATGTTCAAGCGTTCCAAGCCCGGCCGCAAGATGTGGCACCGCTTCACCCTGCACATGCCGGTCTTCGGCCAGCTCGTCCGCAAGGTGGCGATCTCCCGGTTCGCGCGCACCTTCTCGACGCTGATCCAGAGCGGCGTCCCGATGCTGGGAGCGCTCGACATCGTCGCCGGCACCTCGGGCAACGTGATCATCGAGGAGGCGGTCCTGAAGGCGAAAGAGGCGGTGAGCCGCGGCGAGACGCTGGGCGAACCCCTGGCGGCCACCCGGGTCTTCCCGCCGATGGTCACTCGCATGATCGCGATCGGCGAGAAGACCGGCGCGCTCGAGAAGCTCCTGTCCAAGATCTCCGACTTCTACGACGCCGAGGTGAAGGCCGCGGTCAAGGCGCTGACGTCCCTGATCGAACCCCTGATGATCGGCTTCATGGGCCTCCTGGTCGGCGGCATCGTGCTCGCGATCTTCATGCCGATCATCAAGCTCCAGCAGAAGCTCGGCGGCAGCTAGGCGTCCGCGGACGGAGGGTGCGGGCGCAGTTATCAGTTTTCGGTTTGCGGTTCCCGGTATCGGACTGGGAACTGACAACTGAAAACTGACAACTCCCCCAACATGACATCGATCCGGATTCCTCCGGTCCGGGAAGGGCTCCTGGAGGGGCGCCTCCTGCGGCTCTGCCTCCTCCGGATGGCCGTGGCGGGGGTCGGGCTGGCGGCCTTCCTCGGGTCGGGGTACCGCGCGGGCGATTTCAATCCGCTCACCCTTGCGCAGTTCCATCTCCTCGCGGGCGCCGCCCTCGTCAATTTCGTCTACATCGGCCTCCTCCGGACGACCTTGGACCGGCGCGCCCTCATCATGGCCCAGCTGGCCGTCGACGTCCTGGTCATCACCGGGCTCGTCTTCGTCGCCAGCCCGCTCAGCCCGCACCCGTATTTCTTTTTCATCGTCGTGTTCCTCGCGGCGATCCTGCTGGGGCCGCGGTCCGCCATGGGATTCGCCGCCTTCTCGGGCGTCCTCTTCGCCTCCCTGGCGTTCCTCTACTTCTGGGTGGCGACCAAGGAGCCGATTCTCGTGAAGCTGCGGTCGTACATCCCCGTGGACGACATCGAGCCCTTCAAGCGACCGGAGTTCGTCCTCCAGGCGCTCATTTTCGTGGGCGCCCTCTTCGTCGTCGGCTGGCTCGCGGGCCGGCTCGCCGAGGAAATCAGCCGCGTCCGCATCCTGAACGACGAGATCCTCCTGAACATGTCGGGCGGCGTCATCGCCATCGACCGCGCGGGGGCCGTCGCCTTCGCGAACCCGCAGGCGACGGAACTCCTGGACCTGCGCGACCCGGCCGCCCGGCTCGTCGGCCGCGACTACATCGAGGCGTTCCCGCCGGAGGTTTCGGCGCTCTTCCGGCGCGCCCTGCAGGACCAGGCGCGCATCCAGCAGGAGATCCTCATCGGCGAGCGCCACCTGGAGATCTCGATCTCCCGCCTGGCGGACGGCGCCGGCGGCGGGCTCCGGGGCGCCGTGGCGATCCTCAACGACCTCACGCTGCGCCACGAGATGGAACGGGTCGTCGAGCGCGCGGAGCGTTTCCGCGCCCTCCTCGAGATGAGCGCCGGCATCGCGCACGAGATCCGCAACCCGCTCGCCTCCATCCGCGGCGCCGCGCAGGAGCTCGAGGCCTCCGCCCTCCCGAGCGAGGACGACCGGCGTCTCATGAACGTGGTGCTCCGCGAGTCGGACCGGCTCGACAAGATCGTCTCGGACTTCCTGGACTACGCGAGCGACCGGCCCGTCGATTTCATCCTCGTCGATGTCCCTGAGATCCTCCGGGACGTCGAGGTGCTCCTCCGGGCGCGCGACGAGGGGCAGGTGCACGTGAGGTGCTCGCCCGCCTCGTCCCCCGGCGACCACCGGCCCGGCGTCCGCGTCGAATTCGAGGACAACGGGCCGGGAATCCCCAAGGAGGACATGAAGCGCCTCTTCTCGCCGTTTTTCACGACGAAGCCGAAGGGCACGGGCATGGGACTCGCGATCGCCCGCAAGATCGTCACCGCCCACGGCGGCACGATCGTCCTCGACAGCCTCGAGGGGAAGGGGACGACCGCCCGGATCTGGCTGCCCGCCTCGTAGGCGCATCTACCACCAGGGCACCAAGACACCAAGCCGACCTTTGAGGGGCCGATGGAGGATCGGATGTGGCCGAAGCTGGGCGGGAGGTTTCGGGAATCGGTACATTGGAATCCGCTCCGTGACTTGGTGTCTTGGTGGTGAAACTGGCGGGGGTGGGCCTCACCCTGGTCCTCTTCTCGACCCTCGTCACCTGGCCCGGGTTCGGCTACGACGAAGTGCGCCGGCCCGTCGCCCTGCTGGGCGCCTTCCTCGTGCTGGCGGCGGGCCTCCGGAGCGGAACCAGATCGCCAGGCGCGACCTGGATCCTCCGGCTCGCCGACCTCGCGCTCCTGGCCCAGGCCGCATCGGTCGTCGTCGCCGTAAACCGCACGGAAGTCGCCGCCGCGCTTTTCCCGATGGCCGCGGCGTGGATCCTCCTCCGCGGCGCGGCGCTGGGCTGGATCCCGCGATCGCTCCTCGAGGAACACGGCCTTCCCCTGGTGGCGGTCGTCGGAATCCTTTTCGCCGCCTGCGGCCTTTCGCAATGGCTCTTCGGGGACGCGTTCGGAATCGGGTGGGGCCGGCTCGCCGTTTCGACGATCGGCAACACGAACTACGCGGGCGTCTTCTCGGCGGCGATCGGCGTCGCGGGATTGGCGATGGCGGCGTTCGAGAAGGACCCCCGCCGGATTATTCTCGGGATCACCGCCGCGCTCTTCGGCGGACTTCACGTGGCCGCCAGCGGCTCGATGGCGGGGGTACTGGGACTGGCCGCGGGCGTCCTGGCGGTGACCGCGCTCCGGTGGAGGCGCGGGGCCTTCAGCCCGGTCGCGGGCCTTTCGCTCCTTGCGCTGGTCGCCGCGGTCGGGATCGCGGGCGCGGGGCGGATCGGCGAGCGGGCCGCCGCGATCGCGCGGGGCGAGGATCCCACCTCGCGCGTGCGGCTCGGGTTGTGGAAGGGGACGCTCCGGCTGGCGGCCGCCCATCCCGTGCTGGGCTGCGGGGCCGGGAATTTCAGCATGGCCTTCCCGCCGTACCGCGACGCCGATGAGCGGATCTTGAGCCACCGGGACCGCGGGATCCGGTACGTCGAGGCGGAGAACCCGCACAGCACGCCCCTCGAGGTCCTGGCGGAGGCGGGCCCCGTCGCCTTCCTGGCCCTTCTCGGGGCGCTCGCCCTCGCGATCATGGCGGGAGTGGGATCCCCGAGGGACGCGCCGCCTTCCGCCGCGGCCCTCGCGGCCGCCGGGGTCGGAGGGCTGGTCGCGCTCGCCGTCTCCGGATGCTTCAACTCGCTGTCGGGCCACCTGCCCTTCGCGGTGCTGTGCGGACTCTTCGCCGGCGCCTGCGTCCCCGCCGATCCCTCCGGAGCGCCGGCGCGGGCCGGCTGGGGACTCCTGGCCGCCGGAGGCCTCCTGGTCCTGGCCTCGATCCCGTGGTTCTCGGCGGACCGGCACTACTTGCGGGGGATGCAGGTTTCCGATCCGGAGGAGCGCCTGGGACACGCGCGGGCCGCGGTGGCGGCGCTCCCGGGCCACTGGCGCGCGCGATTCCAGATCGCGCAGTGCGAACTCGCGCTGGGGGGCCACGAAGGCTTCGCCCGCGCAGAGCTCCTCGATCTCCTCGCGACGCATCCGCACCATGTCCCCGCGCTGGTCGACCTGGCGCGTCTCGCGGGAAGCGAGGAGGAGAGCGAGCGGATGCTCAAGAACGCGGAGATCCTGGCTCCGGAATTTCCGCTCATCCAGAACCGGCTGGCGTGGTATGACTACCGGAGGCGCGATTTCCCGGCGCTGCGCCGCCGGATGGAGCGGATCATCGCCGCGGCGCCCGACGAACCGGAGTCCATCTATATGCTGGCTCGCGTCAACCTCTGGGAAGGGAAACCCGCGGAAGCGCTGTCCTGGTTCCGGAAAGTCTTCGCGCTCAGGCCGAACATGAAGGAGCGCTTGGCGGCGGACCACCCGGAGCTCCGGAACGACCCGAGGTTCGCGGAACTGCTGGACGGAGCGAAACGATGAGGCGCGCGGCGCTCGCGGCGATCCTCGCGCTGCTGCCGGCGGCGCAGGAGTCGGCGGACATCGAACTGAGGTGGTCCCTCGACCCGAGCCAGGCGGCCGAATACTCGATCACCGATCCGAAGACCGGGAAGCCGCTCCCGGGCCGGGCGGCCACGTTCCTGCTTTTTGCGGCGGATCTCACCCCCGACGGCGCGAACACGCTCATCCCGAACACGTTCCAGGAGCTCCCGCTCCACTTGGCGATGCGGTTTCCCCCGGGAAAACTAAAGCCGGGGACCCGGGCGAAGATCGAGGTGGACCTCTTCGAGGACGCGCGCCGCGCCCTGACCCTGTTCCACTGCTTCAAGCCGATCGCCGCCCGCGGGATGCAGTCGTTCCAGAAGGTCGAGAAGATCGGGGAGCGCGACTGCGCGCGCGTCGACAGCATCATCCAGTTCTTCGACCTGAAGTTCGACTCGAAGGGGCGGAAGGACGTCGGCCGGTCGGCCATCGCCTCGATGAATTCCTCCGCGTGGTTCAGCCTGCGGGAGACGATCCCGGTCCGGATCATCACGAGCTTCCAGGGGCGCATCTCGGAGTTCCGCGGAATCAAGCAGGGCGAGGAGCCCAAGAGCTCGAAACTCACCGAGTCGCTGCAGTACGACCTCAAGAAGGAATTCGTGAAGTTCGACCTTGGGACGCACCGGGAGCCGATTCACGAGGCGATCCGGCGGGGCGCGGAGTGGCTGAGGAAGGAGCAGCAGCGGAACGGTACGTGGGTGGACTCGGGCGGCTCGTTTGCGCGGGATTTCCCTACCGGGACCACGGCGCTGGCGCTCATGGCGATGCTTCATTCGGGCGTGAGGGCCGACGATCCCTCGGTGCGGAGTGCGCTCGCGTGGTGCCTGAAGGCCGACTTCCGGAAGGTCTACGAGGTGGCGGCGACGATCATGGCGATCGAGACGAAGTACCTGCCCCTGGAGCAGTACGAGGAAGTGGTCGAGATGACGGAGGACCGGGCGCGGAAGGTGATCGCGGACAACATGTCGCCCCAGGACCGGGCCTTCCTCGAGAAGGCGGTGGCGTGGCTTCTCTCGAAGCAGATGAAGAACGGCACCTGGGGCTACCCGGAGCAGACGGAGCAGAACTACGACAACTCGAACACGCAGTACGCGCTCCTGGCGCTGAAGTCGGCGGCGCGGTGCGGGGTGAAGATCGCGCCGTCGGTGTGGCGCCGGATCGTGGACCACTGGCTCGACTCGCAGAAGAGCGCCCCCGGGGGCGAGGTGGAGCTCAGGCTGACCTGGGCAAACGCGGCGGACGCGGAGGTGGACGTGCGGGAGGGCGAGAAGTCGGCGCCCGGCGCGTGGGGCTATTTCGTGAAACCGCGGACGGATTTCGCGGACCAGGTGCCCGACCAGGGGTACGGATCGATGGTGTGCGCGGGGCTGACGTCGCTCATCATCGCGGAGAGCGAGCTTTTCCGGACGAAGGACTTGAACGAAGATCTCCGGCGGCGCATCTCGCGGGCGCAGAAAGCGGGGCTGGCGTGGCTGCAGAGCCGGTACAGCGTGCGCGGGTGCCCGCCGTCGGCGGGATTCTGGAGCGTCTTCCACCTCTACTACCTCTACAGCCTCGAGCGGGTGGGGGTGCTGTACGGGATCAAGCGGATCGACGGGCACGACTGGTACCTGGAGGGGGCGCTGCTCCTGATCCGGGATCAGCGGGCCGATGGCGGATGGTTTTCGTACGACGAGATTCCGGTCGTCGACACGGCGTTCGCGCTGCTCTTCCTCAAGAAGGCGACGTTGAAGGTCGCGACGAGGTGAGCTTCAAGCTCCAAGCTTCAAGCCAGATGGGGAGGCGGCGCGGGCGCCGATCGAAAACACACAACCCATGGTGTGCACACACCACTGGTCGTAGGTTTTGGGGCCGTTCTCCGATTGCCGTTGTCCGCCGGAGCTTCGGCGGGTGGCTGGGACCTGGATTGAACCGGTGACCCCTGCATTTTCAAGGCGTCACGAAGCCTTAGAACCGGGATTGCTTCGAGCCTAATTGGCCGTGGAAGGCATTGCCACCAACGAAAACGGCATAGCACGCCACACAAGCGCTACTGAGTCTACTCGCACAAGGGCCGTCTCATTTCAACGGCAAGTTTGCTCAGATAAGCGGTGCTTTCCAGCGCATCGATGGTGAGGTCCATGGACGGGGTTGGTTTCCTCCTTTTCTCTCTCCCCTGCTTGTGTTTCAGACGATTCACATCCTCGCGGACGCGTTCGACTTCGGTCCATTTGATGCTTGGATTCCTGAATCGTCGTGGATAGTTCTTCTCGAAGAGCTTCTTCAAACCCGGAAAGTTGATGTTTACCACGAGCGGGACCCTGTTCAAGACCCGAAGGGCACGTTCTGAAGCTGCTGCGATGCGAAATACCGCGTCATTGTAGTAGTAGCCGCTTAACCAAGTTGTCGAATGGAAGGGCTCTCTCTTAGCAACTGAGCGAGCCGTGCGGATAAGCACCCGTCGATCTCTTCGCCTGCGCGGCAGATAGCCATTCTCTACCGCGCATCGGAGGCCGTAGGCCGCCCCGATGACCAACCCTAGAAGCAGCAGTCGAGGACCATCGCGGCATCTACGGATGAGAGGAATCAGACTTTCCGCACAATCGCATATCCGTTGCACACGCGACATTCACCCATGCTACCGTATCGAAATTCGCGCTCGACAGTTTTTGAACCGGTTTGCTTTGAGCCCAGTGGTAGACTTGCGGGAGCATAAGGAGGGGAAATGAGACACCTCATCATTGCCGCCATCGCGATCTTGATTCCACAAGAGAGGAACGAGGCGGAGGAACTCTTCAAGAAGATGGAAGAGAAGATCCTGTCCGCGAAGACGCTTCAGATACGGTTTCATGGGACCCGGGAGCCTGGGAAGCTACACCTAGCCGGAGACTTGAAGTTAAACGAAGGGAACAAATCGCGAATTGTAGTGAAAAGCGGGAAGGCTGGTGACGCAGTCACAACTACAGTCATTGTTGATGGAAAGACTCTTGTTCATTCAACTACCAAGGGGAGCGCAGGATTTGATGCGCCCGAGAGTCTTGAAAAGCTCCAGCGCATTTCAGTCGCTCGTGCGGGACTTAACGCCACTTATGAGGCTTCCGTTGACGAAGGCAGCGCAAAGGCTGACGCGGAAAGGGCGTTCATAGTCAAGGAGTTCACGCTAGGGGTGCGGGAGAAGGTCGGAGAGCGCCAAGGGCAAGCTATTGAATATAAGCTCGCAAGAAAGTATGAAGCCGGGACGAAGGTTGTCGTTTGGATCGATGTTGAGACCCATTTGCCGCTGAAGCGTACCTTGACCTTAGGTCCCCGAACGATGACCGAATACTACTCTAGCTTCAAACTGGACGAGAAGCTCGAGGTGAGTCAGTTCGAGCATCCAAAAGAAGGAAAGTGATTCGGAGGAGCGGCAACCGATTCAATCTGCTAGATAATCGCCCGACTCGCCGCCCCCGTCGTGTTTTATTGGGGCCTAGCGTCCGACCCACCCAGGACTAGGGCTGTGGGGATGGGCATCGGCACTTCCCACCCACGAGGGCTGCGAACTGTCTTCTACGACCTTCGAGTACTGATGTCGGATGCCCGATGTCTGAGGACTGGTGGTGGACAGGACCGGGATTGAACCGGTGACCCCTGCATTTTCAGTGCAGTGCTCTACCAGCTGAGCTACCTGTCCACGAAGGGGGCGCGTAGAGCGGGTGCGATTATACGGGCCCGAATCGCGGAGTCAATCCGCGGCGGCCGCCCGCCATGCGGAATGCGCCATGCGTTCCGGCATTGTGGTATCGTGATAGGACATGTCCGACCGGACGACTGACATCGGCGCCGGT
>Ga0193739_1000329_pt1 | contig 13447 bp, 11 predicted proteins | sample L2a2metaG_FD_144926 | JGI IMG/M metagenome (GOLD analysis project Ga0193739, IMG submission 144926) | Soil microbial communities from a riparian zone of the East river system, Colorado, United States - L2a2 | ecosystem: Environmental > Terrestrial > Soil > Riparian zone | place: USA: East River...
ATGGCGCGCGTCGTCGAGGTCTGAGACTGCCGCGATGATGTCAATCACCGGTTTTGCGGCGAGGCCCGGAACGCTCGTGCTGCCCAGATGCTGGATGTCCACCAACCACTCGCCGGCCGCCTGGAGGATCGCCTTCTTCTCGGCGTCGTACATCGCCGGCCAACTAGGATCGTAATCGACGATCCGAACCGCGATCGGAGGACCCGCCCGCGCCCGGCCGATGACGACCTCGATGAACTCCGTTTTTGCGCTCGTGTAGGCGTCGATGTCCTGACCGTGCGTCTCTGCCAGCGTCCTTTTCAGCTCGGCGTAGCGTCGCGCTACACTCTCGTCCTGCCGCAGGTAGTCCCGAAAGAGGATGTGCCGGTCCCATTCGGGGTGGGCTCGCGGCATCAAGTGCAGATTGTGCGTCCGAGCGCGGAGCCGGCCGTCGCTGGCGAGATAGGTCTGCCCCGGCAGCGGGTCGTCTGTGAGCTTGACGAAGATCAGCGCGCCGGCCAGCGCGTTTTCGCCGCGGTTTTCGTATCCGAGGGCTTCGAGCGGGGCCACGCACTGTTCGCGGTCATCCCACGACCTCAGGCCGGCTATGATGTCGATGACGGGCTTCGCCGCCAGTCCGGGCACTGCCGTGCTGCCGACGTGTTGAACGTCGGTCAGCCATTCGCCGATGGCCTCTGAGACGGACAAGCGCTCCTCCTCGAACATCTGCGCCCAGCGCGGATCGTAGTCCGCGATAACCAGCGAATCAGAAACGGCCCGAGACATGGCCGTATGATAGCGCAGCGAGCGGTCAGCGTTCAGGTATCAGCGGTCAGCTACCAGACGAACGGAATGAGGCGCCAGCGCACCTGCTGCCGGTACTGTTCGTAACCGCCGATGATGAGCTCCTCGCGGATGATGCGGGCGACCTGGAACGCCCACCAAATCGCGATGATGGCAGCGTTTATTAGAGTGGGCTCAGCAACGAGCCAGCCGATAGAGAACAAGAGTTCGAACGCGTAGATGGGATGCCGGATGAACCGGTACGGCCCATGGCGGACAAGGCCGCGGTCGGCCGGCGCTACACCGAGGCTTCGTCCGAGCGTAAGCAGCGAAATGGCCCACCCTACAATGCCCACCGACTGGATCAGCGTAGGTAGGAGGGGAGCGTCGTGTAGGACTTCGCCATCATTCTTGGAAGCGATTAGCAGCAATGACATCACGAACGTGCCGGAAACGGCGAGCAGACCCTCCCAGAAGGCACCGACGCGGGAGGCATCGCGACGCGTTAGAAAAAGGACCAGGGCGACCGAGTTGATCATCAACAACCCAAATGTAGACACGGAAGGCTGGCTGAAAGCCGTAGACGCTTGGAAAAGCACGAGGAACAGCCAGAAGACGGCGGGCAGCCAGTTTCCCGGCCTGTACATGATGTGCCTGAGCCAGCGTGGTGGCCTTGGAATCGTACCTGCGGGACTTGTCATGAACTACTCTCGTAGTTAGGACTGCCGCGGAATGCCTGTTGTTACGCCGTCTGCGGAAGTCTTCAGGGGAGGGTGGTATCAGGCCGCAGCGAACATCGCGAATACCGCGCCCACGGCGAGGAAGGGTCCGTGCGGAATGTAGTCCCGCAAAGTGCGTATCCGCGTCACCACCAGTACGCCTGCGACTAACCCCGCCAAGATCGTGCCCAGAAATAGGGCGAAGACCACCGCCGGAAACCCGACCACGAACCCGATCAGTACGATCATCTTCACGTCACCCAGGCCGAATGCCTCCGCGCCGAACAGCAGCGAAAACAAGTACATCAGCACAGCGAGCCCGATCGCCACTCCGCCCCCAATCAGAATCTGGAGCTCGGAAGTCTCCGGCCACACCCAGCAGAACGCGATCGCCAGGATGATCGAGGGATAGATTATCCGGTTGGGCAGCAGGCGGCGCTCAAGGTCCGTCAAAGTCAGCGTCAGGAACATCGTCGCGAAAAACCCGCCCAACAACCCGGCGCCGAACTCGTCGAATACGAGGTACGAAAGCGCAAATAGGCCACCGCCTCCTGCCGGCAAGACGACCGCCCGCCAGGGCAACTTCTCGTCGCAGTTCGGACAGCGGCCGCGGGCGGCGATCACGGTCGCGTACGGGATTATCGCGGAGGGCCGCAGCGGCGCGCGACACGATGAGCACTCGTAGAGGGACCCGGCCAGTCGCTCGCTCGTGTAGAAGCGATCGAAGACAAGGTGCACCAAATGGCCAAAGCAGAAGCCGATTGCGGCCGCGAGAAATAGCACGTTTGTCTGTGTCCGTTGGTTATCGTAACGCTATCGAAATGACTCGCGTCTAATCAGGGGAACGCGGCGAACGTACGAAAGGTTGGCAGGTGTTGACGCCCGTCCGCCGCCCCTTTGGACGGGTGGATAACTCCGCTGAAAGGCAACTCAACGACCGATGTCGACATTATCACCAACAGCGAACAGACGGAGAAGAGGGATCACGCTCGCCGGGGCAAGGGCCGCCCTGCGAGAACCGCAGTACAGAGAGCTCTTTTTCTGGTGGGTACTGGCGTGGCTTGTACTCTTGTCTTGCGCGCTGATTCGGGACTACATGGACGATTTTGGGCTGCCAGTCCACGGCGCGGCCACAGAACAGGCCCTGTTCGGATCGCTACCAACCGTGTGGTTACAAGACCACGTCTACCGGCTCTCGCCCACTTCATTCTCCTGGGCGGTGGCGGTCGTCCACGCTTCCTGGTTCGTGGTTCCGTGGCTGATTGCTCTCCTCGTCTCGTGGAAGAGGCCCCATCGGCTCGGGTCGTTCTTCCTGTGGTGGTTCATTCTGCACTTCAGTGTTAATCCGTTCTTCGCGCTCTTTCCGCTGGAACCGCCCTGGATGGCGAATGCAGAGGTTATAAAGATTATTGCCGTCCACACAAACAGCGGGATTCCGGACAAAAACCCTCTTGCGTCTATGCCAAGCCTGCACGTGGCGCTGCCCCTTCTCCTCAGTTTCTGGTTCTTCCGCGAGCGCTGGAGGACGCCGGCCCTGGCGATGCTGGCCTATACGGCTCTGGTCGCCTTCGAGGTTGTCTTCGCCGGTGAGCATTACGTTGTCGATCTGGCAGGCTCGGCAGTTGTTGTGGGAGCGATCGCGCTCGCAGCACGGATCGACTATCGACGCGCGTTCTCAGGCCTCTGCGCGCGTCTCGAACTGAATCGGCTGCCTCTCCTTCGGCGAGCTTCGCCGCCGGGCCCCGACCCCGAGATTGCCCGCGGCAGTGTACTGCCTGGGCTAACGAGCCGGCCCGGCGCTATTTTGGCTGTCGCCGCCGCCCTGATTGCGCTGATTGCCGTCAAGGTCGCGCTCCAGGCCTCCGTCGCGGACAACGCGTTCACCAGCGACACGCTAGACCCACCCAAGAGTCTGATGGCCCGTGACGGTCCATCCATTACGCTCGGCTGGACGTCTCCGTTGGACGGCAATGCCACAGGCTATCGGGTGATGCGGGGAACCGCCGCCGGAGGACCATACGAAGAGATCGCAGAGGTTACCCCACGGACAGTCACGACTTTCACAGACAAGCCGCCGGCTGGCACCTATTTCTACGTGGTGCGGAGCTTCTTCGAGAACAGGAACAGCGTCAATAGCAACGAAGTCTCGGCGACCAGTGGCGTCACTCTCGGTGCAACACTTCCGCCCTAAAGCATTCGCCCCAAAAGCCTTACCGCGCGGCAAAGAGGCCTCTCGCTCATCGCAATCTAGCAGGCGCTGTTCTATGCCCTCGTGCCGTCTCCTGCCCTCTCCGGAAGCACGCTTCCGCCATTCGATGGTTAAATCCTCATTTACCGAGGGCAGAAACCGTAACGCGTGCGGTTACCGCGCATCTAAATACACGAGAACGCTACATAGCGGTCATAATTCAGGAAAGGAGGAGACAATGCTCTCCAAGATGAACGCGGCTCTTCTGGCGATCGTCGCGCGGTTCGACCGCGAGGACGGGCAGGCGCTGGCCGAGTACGGCCTGCTTCTGGCCTTGATTGCAGTGGTCTGCATCGCTGCCCTGGGCTTGCTGGGTCTGGCGATTTCTGGCACCCTGTCCGGCCTCACTGGCTATCTCTAAGATCGAGCCGGAACCTCCTGCGGCCCGCAGCGAAGTATGCTGCGGGCCGCATTTTCTCATGCTCGCAACTACTTACGCCAATAACTGGAGGCGGTCTCACGCATTCGCCGAAACGCGGTTGTCCTGACGTCGGCAGAGTCGGCAGAGACTATGTTCTGCCAATGGTCTTCATCGCTGTGGCGTACCTGATCTCCTTCGTCGTCATGGGCTAGCACTCTGGGTTTGATGGCACGGTGGTTAGTTCAGTGAATAGCTTCCGAGCCCGCCGCCCTGACATCTTCGGTAAAAACTCAGTGAACCGGGTGCCCCAACCTGTAACGAGGGCAATAGCCACGCATCTAAATACACGAGGAACGCTAACAAAGCGGTCACAAGTTCGGAAAGGAGGAGACGATATGTTCTCCAGGATTAACGAGGCTCTGGTGGGGTTCGTGTCGCGCTTCGAGCGTGAGGATGGTCAGGCGCTGGCCGAGTACGGTCTGCTTCTGGCTCTCATCGCGGTCGTCTGCATCGCTGCACTGGGCCTCCTGGGTCTGGCGATCTCGGGCACCCTCGGCAGCATCACCGGCTATCTCTAAGATCTAGCCGGAGCCTTTCAGGGGCTCGAACATCGGCAACAGACAACTGTTGTTGATATCAGGCAGCTTGGGGGTCGCCCGCCGCAAGGCAGCGACCCCCACGCTCGCTTTTTTAAGGGTCCGCAGGAGTACCAGCGGACTTCAGGAAGGGACCAAAATGTTTCGTAACCGGCTCAAGAGAGGAATTCGCAAAGGCGAAAAGGGCCAGTCTCTGGCCGAGTTCGTCATGGTCCTCCCTATCTTCCTCATTTTGGTCTTCGCCATCATGGACTTCGGGATGGGCTTCCACGCCTGGCTCACCGTCACCAACTCCGCCCGCGAAGGCGCCAGGCTTGGCGCTGTACGCGCTCCCGACTTCGGCTTTTGCGACAACGACCCGAGCACCCCGGCCACCGACATTGAGTGTCGCGTGCGCGAAACGGCTGACTCGCTCAAGCAGGCGAACCTCACGACATCGATCAGCGGCGCCCAGGGCACGCCCGGCGACGACGTCAAGGTAAAGGTTGACTATGACTACGACCTGATCACGCCGCTGGACGGCCTGCTCGGCCTAATCAGCGGCGGCGCCGTCGGTCCGACCCTGACGTTCTCGTCGACCGCTCACATGCGGCTGGAGTAAGAACAAGAAAAGAAAAACAAGACTCGCCCGGCACCCGAAACAGCCGGGACGAAATTCGCCAACGATGCGGGTACCCGAACGGGCGCCCGTATTTTCTTTCTACGGTCTCCGGCATGGTTTCGCCTGCATGCCGCTGGCCGCTCCGATCATCGCCCGAATGGCTACCCGTTTGTTCACCGGCTGCGGGTAACGGAGGCTTCCTTTGGGTCGTCTTACCATTCGAAAGCTGTTTTCACGCCTGCGGGAGAGCATCCTCTCCCGAGCTCCGAGGAGAACCTCTCTTCGTGGCCACAGTCAAAGTTCGAGGAGCCGCTAGCATCATGAACGTCGCTGTAAGCCATAGGCCCGCCGTGGAGCGCGGCCAGACACTCATCGTCGCTGTCCTCGTCATGTCCGCCCTGATCGGATTTACCGCCATGGCGATCGACATGGGCATGTTCTTCGAGGATCGCCGGGAGTTCCAGAACTCAGCAGACGCCATGGCCCTCGCCGGCGTCGCCGAACTGCCCGTCAATGCGGTTCTCGCTGAGCAAAGGGCCAGGGACTGGGCCGTCAAGAATAACGTAACCGACGCCGAGATAAAGACGATAGAAGTCCGCACCACCAGCTTCCCGAACGACACACTGTACGTCGAGCTCGAAGGCGAATTCGAATGGATATTCGCGCGCGTACTGGGTATGACCACGGCAGGCGTGGGGGCCGACGCAGCCGCGAGGACCGGCACGCTCGCCGGCGGCCACAACATGATGCCGTGGGCTATCCTGGAAAGTGATACCAACTGCCTCGACTCCAACGGTGACGCGATCTTCAACGCGAGCTGCGCGGTCAAGGTCGGGGCCGGCGCTAGCGCCATCACGGGTTGGTATGGGGCGCTCGACTTCGATGGCAGCGGCGGTGGCTCTAACGAATACAACGGGAACATAGTCGACGGTGACACCGACTGGGAATACTGCATCTCAGGCCAGGACCCGCCGCCCTGCGAGGGCACCGTGGAATCTCTCACGGGTAATAAGGTCGGCGGCACCGGCCAGGGTATCGCGGACCGGCTGGCGGAGGGCGCCCAGTGCGACGCCGACCTCAACGGCGTCGACGACTTCGACGAGGTCTTCGAGGAAACTGGGCTCGTAAGTCCCGAATACACCGTGGCCTGTCCGGACAGCCCGTGGCTCATCATCATTCCGATCGTTAGCTACGAGTCGGAGCCCGTTCAAGACGTAACCATCCGCGGCTGGTCGCTCGCTTACCTCGAGGGCTACGGCTGCTACAGCAACACCGTGGCCAACCTGTCTGAGGATGCCTTCGTCTTTGGCGGAGGCTCCTTAGGGACCGCGGCCTCCGATGCCGGATTGAGTGAAAGCGGCGCCGTCAAAAAGTGCCACCACAACACTAGCGCAGCGCACAAGGCGCAGCCGGCCGCTGACACCAGCTTCGTGATGGCCATCGAGCCGGGACAGCCAATCCAAGCAGGCCTCCTCGGTCCCGCCGCGCCGCCCGCCTGTCACCACGGCACCCCGCACGGTGGGCAGCCGACCTGTCCGGCGGCCACCCCTTCGCCGTCACCGTCACCGTCGCCATCGCCGACTCCCGCACCGACAGCCACCCCGACGCCGGCACCTACCGCCACTCCCACACCTGGCCCAACGTCGACCCCAGGTCCGACACCCAGTCCGACACCCGGACCAGCTCCTGCCACCGATTGCCAGACCGGCAAGGGCCACTGGGAGGTCTCCATTGAGATCGTGGACGCGACTTACAGCCAGTCGGCCGGCTTCCTGGGCAACTACGATCCGACGTCCGGAATCTTGATTCGCAGGCTGATCGAATAACGCAGGCAGCTGCCCTGCCACGGCGCTCCGCCCCTTCCCGGACGGAGCGCCTTTAACTTTACCGCCAATTGACCGTAAAGGTGCTCCTCCGCCCGTAACGAGCGGCCTCATAAACCGTCTAGTTATGTTGCGACCAGGAGTGCGGGGGAAGGCCCTTTGGCGAGGCCTCCGCTTTGAGCCCCCGCGCGCGGGGCGAGATGGTGGAGGACCAATGAACGGCAACGGCGGCCGCAGGCGGTTAGTCCTATCTGAACGCGGACAGACGCTCCTAATAGGCGTCCTTGCCATGACGGTCCTTGTCGGGTTCACGGCATTGGCGATTGACATCGGCATGTTCTACGAGGACCGCCGTCACCTCCAGAACTCCGCGGACGCCATGGCTCTCGCCGGCGCTCAGGAGTTGCCCTTCGACCCAATCACAGCCGAACAGAGGGCGAGAGATTGGGCGGTCAATAACGGCATTAGCGACGCCGAAATCCTATCGATTGAGGTGCAAACGGGACTCGCTCCCAATGACACCGTGCACGTGGAGCTGGAAAAGGACTTCAACTGGATATTCGCGCGCGTGCTGGGCAAGACGAGCAGTCCGGTTGGAGCGCAAGCCGCCGCCCGGACCGGCTCCCTGGCCGGCGGCTTTGGCGCCATGCCGTGGGCCCTCCTCGAGGGCGACTCTACCTGCTTAGATGCCGCAGGCGGCGCGATCTTTGGCGCCGACTGCGAAGTCAAGGTGGGGGCAGGTGGCAGCGCTATCACGGGCTGGTATGGAGCGCTGGACTACGATGGCAACGGCGGCGGCAGCGCCGAGTATGACGCAAACATCATCGACAACACAACGGTCAACAGTTATTGCGTAGCGAGTGGGCTGCCGGCTGATTGCGATGCCTATGTAATCGATGCGCTGAGCGGCAACAAGGTAGGCGGCACCGACAGCGGCATCGCCGCCCGGCTCTCCGCTGAGCCTACGGCCGCCTGCAATGACAACAATCCCGCCAACGGTATCGACGACTTCGATGAAGTGTTTGGGCCTAACCCCGGGGGCGACCCCACCTATTCGGTGCTTTGCCCAAGCCCGCGCCTGATTATCCTCCCGATCGTCACCTTGGACCCGGATTGGCCCACGGAAAAGACTGTGACGATCGAGGGTTGGACGCTCGCATATCTTAAGGGCTATTCCTGCGTCGGAGGTGCGAACTGTAACGGCGGCAAGGGTCACTGGGAAGTCAACATCACGATCGTTGACGCCGCGTACTCCCAAACCGCAGGCTTCCTGAGCGCCTTCGATCCCACCAACGGCATCGTCGTCCGGCGCCTCATCAAGTAATTAGCGTCTGGCGCATCCGGCGGGCGGACCCACATGTGGGTCCGCCCGCTTTCATATTAAGGGTGGACGGCTGCTGTTTTAAGGGTGGCCGGCTGCTGTACGGTCGTCATTCGGAGGAAACTCCCGCGAGGGTGGATGCGTCTATAGATGGGGCCGCGCTGCAGTCGCGACTGCCCCGGGAGCGGTGTTACATGAGATTCACAATGTTCGCGACCACAGTTGCCATCGCAATAGCTGCTGCCGCCTGTAGTAGCGGCCAGCCGGAACGAGGGACGATCGTAGACCTGGGCGACAAGCCCGAGTTCCAATGGGGTGAGTGCGAGTTCGACGTTCCTTTGGACGCCACGGTCAATTGCGGGTATCTGACGGTACCTGAGGACCGCAGCCAGCCGGACCGCCGCAAGATCCGTCTACACGTTGGCGTCTTCCGCACGGCTACAGCGGAGAAGGCAGCGGACCCGATCCTCTACCTTGGAGGTGGCCCGGGCGAGAATTCGACTGAGTCGAGCTCTTACTTCTATCACGACTACATCGAGCCGTTCCTCAAGAACCGCGATTTCATCGTGCTCGACCAGCGGGGCGCAGGCTACTCCCGGCCGCAGCTCGACTGCCCGGAGCTCGACGAGATGTACAAGGACGCCCTTGCCCAGGACCTGTCCCTCGAAGAATCACGCGCGAGGGGCTTAGATGCTGTCACGCGCTGCCGTGACCGGCTAGTCGGGAGCGAGGGCGTCAACCTGGCATCGTACAGGAGCGGGGAGAGCGCGGCGGACATCAACGATTTGAGATTGGCCCTGGGGTATGAGAACTGGAACCTCTACGGCGTCTCGTATGGGACGCGCCTGGCGCTGACGGTCATGAGGGACCATCCGCAGGGCGTGCGCAGCGTGGTCCTCGACTCGAGCTATCCCGTGCAGGCGAACCTCTACACCGGCATCCAACCGAACGCGCAGCGGGCGCTGGACGTGCTCTTCAACGGCTGCGCGGCCGATCCCGGATGCAACGGGACATATCCGTATCTCCGCGAGGTCTTCTTCCAGACTGTGGACGCGCTAAACGCCAGCCCCGTAACTGAGACGATCGTCAATCCGCTCTCGGGGCGTCAACAAGAGGCGGTGGTGGATGGGGATGCGCTCCTGGGGTTCCTCTTCCAGTCACTCTACTCGACCGACTTCATCCCGTTGCTGCCGGGCCTGATTTACGACGTGGCAAACGGGAATACCGAGCTCATGGGACAGATTATGGGCGGCTTCCTGGCCGAGCTTGAAGAGCTATTCTCGCCGGGAATGCACATCGCGCTCCAGTGCAGCGACGAAGTCGCGTTCACGAACGTTGACGAGGTCGCCGCGGCGATCGCGCCGTACCCGCAGCTCCGCGGCTTGACTGAGGGCGACGCATTCAGCGGCACCGGGGTGTTTCCGGTCTGCGCGAGCTGGGGCACCGCGCCGCCCGACCCCAGGGAAAACGCGCCGGTGGCAAGCGATATCCCTGCGCTGGTGCTGGCCGGCGAGTACGACCCGATAACGCCGCCTGAGTGGGGGCAGGCCGTGGCCACACGCTGAGCCGGCGGTTTTTCTACGTCTTCCCCGGCGTCGGCCACGGCGTGGCGACCGCGAACGACTGCACGCAGGGAATTCTGCACGCCTTTGTGGGCGACCCGGGCGTTGAGCCCGACACTTCGTGTGTGGGCGGCCTAGGTGGGCCCGCGTGGGCCTATTAGGTGCGTTCTCGTGGAAGTACGTCCCGCGTCTAGGCCCGGCGGGTGCGGCTCACGAGTTCCGAGAAATGGCCGGATTAATGGAAAAAAATTGTAACGCCACTCGCACTCGAGTCATCTTTGTTTCTGAACCAAGCAGCCATTCCAGTTTCGAGGTGTACGCATGATTAAAGGTATGACCCTCCCCAAAGGCAGCAACAGGCTGCCGCTCATTCTCGGACTCGTCCTTGGACTTGTCGCGTTCGTCCTCGTCCTCGTCGTGCTCACAGGCGCTGAGGACAAAGGCGGCAGCACGATCCAGAGCGGCGGCGGCGAAGGAGTTCCTGTTGTCGTAGCCGCCAGCGACATCGCCGCTAATACGCGGATCAGCGCCGAGATGCTCGTCGTCAAAAACGTCTCACAGGGCGATCTCCTCTCCGGCGCCTTCACGACCACCGAGGGGCTCGTGGGACAGGTGACCCGAGAGGCGCTGGTCCCGGGTGAGCAGGTTCTCTCGACGAGTGTGCAAAGCAGCACCACAAGCAACTCCGTGGCCGGCCTGCTTGATTCCGGTCAAAGAGCCGTCTCCGTGGGAATAAGCAGCCTGATTGGGGCCGGCGGCAATATTCGGCCCGGCGACTTCGTCGACGTAATCCTGATCGTAGAGGTCAAGCCCGAGAATGCGGACCCGAACGCTGGAGGCACGAGCGACCAATACTCCGCCACCATCGTCCAGAACGTCGAAGTCCTGGCCATAGACACGGAACGCGCGGCCGCCAGTGCGAACGCCAGTACCGATCCGGATCAGGCCAAGGACGAGAACGCGGCGGCCAGTACCGTAACCTTCGCCGTCACCACGAGCCAGGGAGAAGTCCTGGCAATGGCTGACGTGTGTGGTCAAAACCACGGCGGCCGCCTTGCGCTCGCACTCCGTGGCCCAGGCGAGACCAACAAAATATTCAACCGACCTGAATGGCCGGCTGATGGCCCGCCGCCGGTGTGCTCTGCCGTTCTTGGTATCGCATCGTTCGGCGAGTAATTGGTAGCCCAACACCTGGTATCTGAAGGAAGCGAAGGAAAACGATGACACGGAATCCGCGGGTAATCGTGATCGGTCCCGATGCATCCGCCCGGGATGAAGTCCAGAAGATGCTCGCACTCTCCGGGTTCGGCGTGGTTGGCGAGGCCGGCTACGGCATTGAGGCTGTTTCCCTGGCCAAGAAGACAGAACCGGAAGTCGTCGTAATCGCCGTCGAAGAGCCGCTGAGCCGTTCTCTGCAGACCGTTGAGGCGATGGCCGATCTCCTTCCCAAGTCTCCCATCATCGGCCACTCCAGCATTCGCGATGCCGGCGCCATGCGCAAGGCGATGGTGGCCGGCCTCAAGGACTACCTTCCTAGCCCGGTCAAGGAAGAAGATCTCATCAACTCCATCCACGCAGCGCTTGCGCAGGAAGAGCGCCGCCGCATGCGGGCCTCCGGGGAGATGGACGAGCCGGTCGCGGCGGGCACCGTAATCACGGTGTTTGGCGCCAAGGGCGGTATCGGCAAGACGACGATCGCGACGAACCTAGCGACGGCGCTCGTGCAGAAGACGAAGCAGTCGGTCGTAATCGTCGATCTCGATACCCGCTTCGGCGACGTTGCCATTCTCATGGACATCCCGGTCGAGCGCAGTATCGCGGACCTGGCGATCCCCGAAGAGGAGATCACGCGAGAGATCTTGGAGGAGTGCCTGTACACCCACAACACGGGCGTCACCATCCTCCCTGCGCCCATCCGGCCCACCGACTGGCGTAACGTTCACGCCGGGCACATCGAGCGCGTCGTCCAGTTGCTGACGCAGACGCACGACTACGTCATCCTCGACACGCCCGGGACGTTCAATGACATCGTGGCGCGGGCGCTGGAGATGGCGACGATGGTCGTCCTCGTCTGCACCGTAGACATGGCCAGCCTCAAGGACACGCTCCTCGCAATCGACATGCTGCGTTCGTGGAACTTCCCCCAGGACAAGATCAAGCTGGTGGTGAACTCGACGAACGAGGCGAGCAACGTGCAGCCGAACGAGATCAAGCGGATGCTCGGGCGCGAGGTATTCTGGGCGGTTCCGTATGACCGGCACATCAGCGCGGCGACGCAGCTCGGAATGCCCGTCGTCGTGGCCAAGCCTCAGGCTAAGGCCGCTGAGAGCCTGGTGGAGATGTCCTACGCCCTCAGCGGCGTCCGACAGCAGCACCAGGGGCAGAAGGCAACAAGAGAAACAACCAAGAGCGGCTTCCTGAGCCGGATCCTAGGCACCGTCAACGAAGACAAAACAGAAGTAAGCGTGGAGTAATTACATGACAAACTTCCAGTCACGCAGACCCCAGGCGCCGACCATGCGGCCCGCGCTCGGCGGTGCCCGCAGCACCCCGGGGCGCTACAACGAGGACATGGAGCAGCTCATCTTCCGCATGCACCAGATGCTCATCGATGAGCTCGACGCCGAACAGATCAGCGCCATGCCCGCCGACGAACGTCGCAAGGTCGTCGAGCAGGCGGCCGAGACGCTCCTGCGCCGCGAGATGGCCGGCGTCGGCGGCATCACGCGCGACCAGATCGTCTCGCGTGTTGTGGATGAGGTAGTCGGCCTCGGGCCGATCGATGCCCTCATGCGTGACCCTTCGATTTCGGAGGTCATGGTCAACCGGCCCGACGAGGTCTACTTCGAGCGCGAAGGTATCCTTTACCTGAGCGACGTTCGCTTTCGTGACGACGGCCACATCCAGCGCGTGATCGAGCGGATCGTCGCGCCGATCGGCCGCCGCGTCGACGAGTCGTCTCCCATGGTAGACGCCCGTCTGCCCGACGGCTCGCGAGTGAACGTCGTCATCCCTCCGGTCGCGCCGAAGAGCCCGACCATCACGATCCGAAAGTTCCGCGCTGACAAGCTCATGATGAACGACCTGGTCAACGCCAGCACCATCACCGAAGACATGGTGGAGTTCCTCAAGGCCTGCGTGCAGGTGAAGCTGAACATCCTCATCTCCGGCGGGACGGGTACTGGTAAGACCACGTTCCTTAACGCGCTCTCCGCGTACATCCCGGAGACCGAGCGCATCATCACCATCGAAGACCCCGTCGAAATCAAGATGCAGCAGCCGCACATCGTCAGCCTCGAGGCGCGGCCGTCGAACATCGACGGCAAAGGAGAAGTCTCACAGCGTGATCTTCTCAAGAACACGCTGCGTATGCGGCCTGACAGGATCATCATCGGCGAGGTCCGTGGCCAGGAGGCGTTCGACATGCTCAACGCCATGAACACGGGCCACGAGG
>Ga0193739_1000330_pt1 | contig 13444 bp, 9 predicted proteins | sample L2a2metaG_FD_144926 | JGI IMG/M metagenome (GOLD analysis project Ga0193739, IMG submission 144926) | Soil microbial communities from a riparian zone of the East river system, Colorado, United States - L2a2 | ecosystem: Environmental > Terrestrial > Soil > Riparian zone | place: USA: East River...
CCTCGTCAGCGCCGGCTTCGGAGTCGGTTCTCCACGCACCCCCGAAGCCGGCGCTGACGAGGCGGTAGACACGGTTCCGTCCCGCGCCGCTCGCCCACACGGTGTCCGCCCCGCGGCGGCCCGTCCGCGCCAGACCGAGCCAGGCGGCTCGCAGCCGCAGCACCCAACGGGCGCTCGCCGCGACGGGGTCGATTCGCATCAAGCCGTTTTCGCCGTAGCCGTTGTTCGTCACGAACACTAGTCCATCGCCCGTGACGGCGAGATTGAGCGGGAGGGTGCCGACGGTGACCTGACGGCCGGCGGGTTGAATGCGCCACCCCGACGGGAGGAGCGTCGCGCGGCCGACGGGACCGGGGACGATGCGGGTCGCGACCACGGCGAGAACGGCGAGCGCGGGCGCCGCGAGCCATACGGTTCTGCGCATGGACGCCAATATACTTACCTTAAGCCGCGCATGAGCGGCCTGATCTTCCACCTCATCGCCCATACCCATTGGGATCGGGAGTGGTACCTCCCGCGCGCGGCATTCCATTCGCGCCTCGCCCCGATGCTCGACGACCTGGTCGACCGGCTCCAAGCCGACGCGGGCTTCCGCAGCTTCCTTCTGGATGGGCAAACGATCCTGCTGGAGGACTACCTGCGGGCTCGCCCCGAGCGCGAGGCCGATATCAAGGCGTTGGTCAAGACGAGCCGGCTGCAGGTGGGCCCGTGGTACGTGCTCGCCGACGAGTTGATCCCCTCCGGGGAATCACTGGTGCGCAACCTCCTGCTGGGAGCGGCGGACGCGGAGCGGCTCGGCGGCCGTCTCGACGTCCTCTATTCGCCCGACGCGTTCGGCCACCCGGCCGTCTGGCCATCGCTGGCGCGCGAGTTCGGCATCAAGCACGGCGTGCTGTGGCGCGGCTTGGGCGGCGAACCCGGCCAGGAGCGCGACCTCTACCGTTGGCGGGGGCCCGACGGCCGCGACGTGCTCCTGTGGCATCTGCCCCCCGCGGGATATGAGATCGGGGCCGCGCTGCCGGCTGATCCCGATCGCCTGCCTGCGGTGTGGCACCGGGTGCGCGCGGCCCTCGTGGATCGTGCGGCGGGGAAGCACATCCCGGTGTTCGTGGGCGCGGACCACCACGCCGCCCACCCGCAGCTCGTGCGCCTGCGCGACCTGCTGCTCGAGCTGGAGCCGGCAAACGCGTTCCGGATTTCGCGCCTGGACGAGTTCTTTCAGGCGGCCGCCGAAGGCGGAAGCGCCGCGGCGGCGCCCCTCGCGGCGGGCGACCTCCGCTGGTCGTACCGGTACACCTGGACTCTGCAGGGCGTGCACAGCACGCGGGCGCCGCTCAAACGCCGCCACGGCGTTGCCGAGCTGTCGCTCGAGCGGGTGGCGGAGCCGCTCGCGGCACTGGCGCGGCGTTACGGCGGGCGCGAGCGGCGGCCGCTCCTCGACGTGGCGTGGCGCACGCTCGTGCGCGCGCAGTTTCACGACACCATCGCCGGGTGCACGAGCGATGCCGTCGCCCAGGCGGCGGAGCGTCGCGTCGCCGACGTCGGAGCCTACGCGCGAGAGATCGCACGCGGCGCGCTGCACGAGCTGGTGGGTCACGATCCCGACGCGGCGCGCGAGCGCGGCACCATCGAGCCGGCTCTCGTGCTCTGGAATGCTGGCGCGCGGCCCCGCGCCGGCGTCGTCGTGGCCGACGTCACTTTCTTTCGTCGCGACGTACTGGTCGGTCCTCCAGGCGACCGCGAACCGCGTTCGGCCCGCGGCTACGAGCCGTTCGCCCTCAAGACTCGCGACGGCCGGGTGCTGCCGGTGCAGGTGCTCGCCCGTCGCAATACAACCGAGCGGCTCGAGGCGGCGCGACACTATCCCGACGAGGATGAAGTGGATCAGGTGCGCGTCGCGTTCCGCTCACCCGCGGTGCCGGGGCTCGGACTCGGGGCGCTTACGCTCGGCCCCGTCGCGCCGCTGCCGCGGGGAGAGGGCGTGCAGGTCCGGGGTCGTGCGCTCGAGAATCGCTTCGTCGAGGTGGTGCTCGAGCCGAGTGGTGCGCTCACCCTCGTCGATCGCCGTTCTGGGGAGCGGTACGCGGGTCTGTTGCGGCTCGAGGATGCCGGCGACGCCGGCGACACCTATACCTATTGCCCTCCGCGCCGCGACCGTGTGACGCGCAGCCGCGGGCCGATCACCGTGCGACGCTTGGCCGCCGGTCCGCTCGTTGCGGCGCTCGAGGCACGCTGGCAGGTCGTGCGCGACGTGACGGCACGGCTCGTGGTCCAGCTCTACGCCGACAGCTCACTGGTTCGGTGCAGCCTCGAGATCGACAATCGCGCGACGCACCACCGGCTGCGGGCGCGCCTTCCGCTCGGCAGCCGGCTCGCCGAGACGGCTGCGGTGGCGGGGGCGCCGTTCGGCGCCGCAGTGCGGCCCGCCGTGATCGCCGACCCGGCCGACTATCCCCTCGAGACGCCGGTGCCGACGGCGCCGGCGCATCGTTTCGTGGCGGCCGCGCGCGGCGCGCGCGGGCTTGCCCTCCTCGCGCCGGCGTTCTTCGAATACGAGTGGACGCCGCAAGGTGACCTGATCGTCACGTTGCTCCGGTGCGTAGGCGATCTCTCCCGCGGCGACCTGCCGACGCGACGCGGACATGCGGGGTGGCCGACGCGGACGCCGGATGCGCAGTGCATCGGGACCAGCCGGATCGACTGGGCGCTCGCGCCGGTGTCGGCGGGGGACCTGGAGCGTGGCGACGCGGTGCCCCACCTGTGGGAAGACGCGTTCCTGCCGCTCCAGGGTTGGTGGCTGCGCGACGCCGGGACGCTCACGCCGGCCCCCGCGGACGTGGCGCTGGAGGGAACGGGGTTCGTGCTGTCCGCGGTGAAGCCGGCGCAGGCGGGCTCCCCCATGGTCCTGCGCTGCTACAACGCGAGCGCACGCAAGGCAGCCGGCGCGTGGCGTTTCGCCGACGGCGTGAAGAGCGCGCATCGCGTCCGCGCCGACGAACGGGAGTCAGTGGCGCTCGTGCTGGAGCAGCGCGGCAACGTGGTACGCTTCGTCGCGGAGCCGCACGAAATCGTCACGATCCTGGTGACCTGAGTGCAGGAGCATCGCATCACCGTCTCGCGCTCAGCGCGGTACTTCACGCTCGGCCGCGCCGAGCGCGAGGCCTGGTTCGTCTTGCACGGCTACGGCCAGCTCGCCGTGCGGTTCTTGCACCACTTTACGCCGCTCGACGACGGCAGCCGTTTGGTCGTCGCGCCCGAGGGCTTGTCGCGGTTCTACCTGACCGAGGATCCCGCCGAGCGTCGGGTGGGCGCGAGTTGGATGACGAAGGAAGACCGGCTGGCGGAGATCGAAGATTACGTGCGGTATCTCGACGCCATCTACGACGCATGCGTGCGATCGATGGATCGGGCGCAGATCAAGGTGACGCTCCTCGGGTTCTCTCAGGGCTCAGCGACCGCGTGCCGCTGGTTGACCATGGGGAAATCACGAATCGACCGGTTGGTGGTCTGGGGTGGGGAAGTGCCGCCGGACGTCGAACTCCCTCGCTCGGTACGACTCTCGCTGGTCTACGGCAGTCGCGATGAGTATGTCACACCCAAGATCATCACCGCCACCGAGGCCAGGCTCCGCGCGCACGACGTTTCTTACAAACTGGTCCCGTTCGACGGCGGCCATGAAGTCGACGCGGAAGTACTCAAACGGGTGGCGCTGATGGCTGATAGCTGACCGCTGACGGCTCCAGCGCATCTCTCACCGCGTCACCCAGCAGCGTGCACGCGACCACGACCAGGACCAACGCCACGCCCGGCGCCGTCGCCACCCATGGCGCGTTGACGAGGACGTCCCGCCCCGAGGCGATCATGTTCCCCCACGACGGCGTGGGAGGCTGTACGCCTAATCCCAGATAAGAGAGACCCGCCTCCAGCATGATCGCGTTGCCGACGCCGAGCGCCGCGGCGACGATGACGGGCGTGAGCGCGTTGGGCAGGATGTGGCGCACCAGTACCCGCAGCCGGCGGGCGCCGATGGCCACCGCGCCCTCGACGAAGGGCCGCGCGGCAAGCGCCCGCACTTCACCGTGCACCAGCCGGGCGACGCCCATCCACCCCGTCAGGCCCAAGACGATCACCACGAGCGCGGTGCTGGGTTGCCACAGCGCGGCCAAGAGCAGGAGTAACACCACGCGGGGCAACGCGAGCGCGAAGTCGGTGAGCCCGAGCAAGGCCAGGGACACCGACCCGCGCCAGTATCCCGCTAGCGCCCCGACGGCAACGCCGACCGTGATCGAGATGAGGACCGCCAGCAGGCCGACGCCGAGCGAGACGCGGGCGCCGTACACGAGTCGCGTCCACACGTCGCGGCCGAAGCGATCGGTGCCCAGGGGGTGAAACGTGCCGTTCACGTCGGTGGAAAGCGGGGCGAGGAAGCGCGTTGCCACGATGTCGCCTTGCGCTGTCGGATTGCCGCCGGTCACGAGCGGCGCGCCGAGCGCGCAGGCGAAGACGATCGCGAGCACGCCGGCCCCGAAGGCGCCACGGTAATCTCGCAGCAGCCGTTTCACCGCAGTCGCGGATCCAGCCACGCCGCAAGGGCGTCGGCGAGGAGGTTGCCGACGACCACGAGGGCCGCGCTGACCGCCGTCGCGGCCAAGACGACGGGATAGTCCCGCGCCTGCACGGCCTCGACCAATACGCGGCCGACGCCCGGCCACGCGAACACTGCTTCCACGAACACGGCTCCCGAAAACAGCGCCGGGAGCGACATGCCGAGGAGCGTGACGACCGGGGTGAGGGCGTTGCGCAGCACGTGGCGCCTGGTCACCTGAAACGGGGACAGGCCTTTCGCGTGCGCCGTCGTGACGAAGGGCTGGGCGGCGAGGTCTATCATGGCGCCGCGCACGAAGCGGGCGCAGGCGCCGACGCCGATCAGCGTGAGCGTCGCGAGCGGCAGGGCGAGGTGCCGCAGCCCGTCGGCGACGCGCGTCCAGCCCGTCAGGTAGTCGGCGTCGAGACCCGACGCGCCGAAGGCGGGCAGCGCGCGCGCCCAGTACGTGAACACCATCACGAGCATGAGGCCGAGCCAATACCCGGGGACCGCAAACAGTGTGACTGTGATCACCGAGAGCGCGGTATCAGTGCGCGAGCCGCGCCGCTGCGCCTGCACGGCGCCGATCGCGATGCCCAGCAGGTAGCTCAGGAGGAGCGAGAGGCCGACGAGGCGTACGGTCGCGGGCCATGCGGCGCCCAACACCGTGCGCACCGGCCGTCCTTTGGCGATACTTACTCCCCAGTCGCCGCGCACGAACCGGCTCACCCAAGCGGTGTACTGGACGGGGATCGATCGGTCGAGCCCCAGCGCGTGACGCTGCGCGGCGAGCTGATCGGCGCTCGCGGCGGGGCCGAGCAGATGCTCGACGGGATCGCCCGGCGCGAGCCGCAGCAGGAAGAACGTGAGCGTCACGACGCCCGCCACCACACCGAACCCGGCGAGCGCGCGCGCGGCGAGGCGGGTCAGCATGTCCGTAAAGTAGCGCCAATTCGAGGAGGCAGCCTATGTCGCCGAGATCTCATCGAGTGATTGCCCTGCTGACGTTCGTGGCCGCGGGATGTGCCGCTGAGGGACCCGCGGCCCCCGCCGAAATACGATCGCTCTCCGACGCCGAAGCGCGGCTCGTTGGGCAGGAAGTTGCGGGAGAAGTCGAAGATGTGGCAGGTAGCTTCACGTTCGTCGGTCTCCTGTGGCCGTCGTTCCCGAGCGCCGGCATTGCGGCGACCGGCGGGATTCAGCCCGCGCCCATGGCCAATTGCCCGACGATCACGCCGAATCCTCCGGTGGACACCGATGGCGATCGCGTGCCGGACGATGTGACGCTCAGCTTCACGCTCCCCGACTGTTCCCTGACGCGGAACGGTGCGACGCTCGAGATCACCGGCACGATCCAGATCACCGATCCCTCCGCGACGGACTTCGGCATCCGCGTCGCCTTCGCCGACTTGCAGCACAAGTTGACCCAGGCGAGCGGCGCGTTCTTCTTGAGCCGCCTGAACGGCCCGCGACAGGCCCTGCGGTCGGGGGCAGGCTTCTCCCTGATTGACAGCACGACGGCGGACCGAGAGTCGAGCGAGCACGGAGCGGCGCAGCTCGCCAAGGCCTGGGCAATCTCGTTCGTCGCCGATCCCGGCCTCACCGTGACGCAAGATCGCCGGTTGCCCAACGGCGACTTGTCGGTGCAGGGAAGCACGACGTGGACGCGTCAGGGTGTGTCGCACTCGTTCACGGTGTCGACGCCAACCCCGTTGCACCACGACGCCACGTGCACCACCCGTCCGGCGTTCACCTCCGGCGAGTTGGCGGTGGTCAAGGCCGGGCCCGACGGCACGGTCACGATCCACGTCGTGTTCAACGGCTGCGGCGTGGAGCCGACCGTCACCGTGGAGCGCGCCGCCGTTTGACGCCTCCTTGACGTTCTGGCCGGAAACAGCACCCGCGGGACTGATCCCGCGGGTGTTTCTTTTCGGGCCGGGGCCAGTAGAATGAAGCCCGTGCCCAGATTGGCGTTGCTGCTGCTCCTGACGTGCGCGTGTGGTGCTCCCGCAGGGCGGGGGCGCACGGTGCTCTTCGCGTCCGGGGCGGATCTCCAAAGCATCAATCCCTTACTGACGATCCATCCGCTCGCGAAGCAGGTCCAGCGCTACGTGCTCCTCACGACCTTGGCGCGTTTCGACTCGTCGCTCACGCCACGCCCCTACCTGGCGCGCGCGTGGCGCTGGTCGGAGGAGGGCCGTGCGCTGACGTTCGCGTTGCGAACCGAGGTGCGCTGGCACGACGGAACGCGCACGACCGCGCGCGACGTGGTGTGGACGCTGGATGCCGCGCGCGATCCGGTGACCGGTTACCCGCGCGCGAACGACCTCGCCGCGCTCTCCAGTGTGACCGCGCCCAACGACTCCACCGTCGTGCTGCGCTTTTCCCGGGCGCCGGTGAGCGGGGGCTTTCCCGACGTGCTCACCGATCTGGCGATCCTGCCGGCGCATTTGCTCGATACCGTGCCGCATGCGCGGCTGCGTCAAGCCCAGTGGAACCGTCACCCGGTGGGAAACGGGCCGTTCCGGTTCGTGGCGCACGAGCCGAACCGCCGCTGGGTGTTCGCGGCCAATCCCGACTTTCCGGCAGCGCTGGGCGGGCCTCCGGGCCTCGACCGGTTCATCGTCGTGGTGGTGGATGAGCCCACCACGAAACTGGCCGCGCTCGTCGCCGGAGAGCTGGACTTCGCCGGGATCAGCGCGGCGCACGCGCCGTTCGTGCGCCGCAACGCCGGCCTCGCGGTAATCGATTACCCGTTGGTCTTCCCGTATGGTCTCGCTTTCAACACACGCCGTCCGCCCTTCGACGACCGCCGCGTGCGACTCGCGGCCGCGCTCGCGGTCGACCGCCCCGAAGTCGTGCAGGGCTACCTCTTCGGCTTCGGCGCCGTCGCCGACGGTCCCGTGGCGCCGACATTGCCGCAGTATCTTCCCGTGCCGCGCCTGCCGCTCGATCCGGATTCGTCGCGCCGGCTGCTCGCCGGACGGCATCCTCGCTTCGAGATCCTCACCGTCGGGAGCGGCGAAGCGCCGCTCGAGCAGATGCTCCAGGCGCGCCTGACCGCCGTTGGATTCGAGGTGTCGATTCGCCAGCTCGAGCTGTCGGCGTTTCTCGATCGCGTGAACGGGCCGCGCCACGACTTCGCCGCCGCGGTCATGGGGGTGCCGGGTGACCTGGGACTCGGCTTCCTTCAGCCGCTTGGCGACGTGACCGGGATCCCGATCCCCGGGGACCCGACAGAGGCGCAACGGGTCTTTGCCGAACAGTTGCCCGTGGCGTGGCTCTATCACGCGCGGGGAGTGCAGGGCATGAACCGCCGCGTGCTCGGGGTCCAGATGGACGTCCGTGGCGAATTACCGACCGTGGCTACCTGGCGGGTCCAGCCATGAGGCGTCGCGACCTGCCAACCGAGTACCACGCCACCGCACCGCTGCGGCTCGACTTCGCCGGCGCCTGGACGGACGTGCCGCCGTTCTCAGCGCGCGAAGGCGGCGTGGTGGTCAACGCCGCGATCGGGCTTCAGTGCCACGTGACTCTGACGCTGGGTGGGAAACTGCTGCGCCTAGTCTCCGAGGACTTCGGGGAGACGCTCGAGTGCGCCAACGCGGGTGGTCTGGTGCTCGATGGCAAACTCGATCTGCTCAAAGCCGCGCTGCGGATGTTTCCGGTGCTTGGGGGTTTCACGCTCACCTCGCGCTGCGACGCGCCCCCCGGATCGGGGCTCGGCAGCTCGGGCGCCCTCGACGTGGCCCTCGTCGCCGCGCTCACCCGGGCGCGCCTCGAACGCCCCGGGGAGCGAGACTTGGCGGAGCACGCCTGGCAGGTCGAAACCGTGGAGGCGAAGATCCCCGGTGGGAAACAGGATCAGTACGCGGCGGCGCTTGGTGGCTGGCACCGTCTGAGCTTCCGCGATCCAGATGTCGGCGTCGAACCGCTGACGCTCGATCCCGCGTTCGCGTCGGCCCTGGAGCGCCAGATTGTTTTGTGCTACACCAACACGACGCGCGTATCGGGCGATACGATCGCGCGCGTGATGAGCGCGTACGAGCGCGGCGACCGCCAGGTCACCGGAGCGCTGCGCGGTTTGAAGGATGTGGCCGATGCGATGGTCCTTGCGTTGCGCAGCGCGGATCTTGAGCGCGTTGGCGCCCTGCTCGCGGAGAACTGGATGCATCAGCAGCAACTCGATCCCGGAATGCGCACAGCCGACATGGCTCGGCTCGAGGATGTGATGCGCGCGGCCGGCGGGATCGGCGGCAAGGCCGCCGGGGCGGGGGCGGGTGGCTCGATGTTCTTCCTGGTGAAGGGGGACCGGCAGGCCGCGGTGGATGCCGCCACCGCCGGCGGCGCGACCGTCCTGAAGAGCACCTGGGCTGCCGAAGGGGCACGCGCGTGGTGACGGCCGAGGAGCTGGCGGCGCGGCGCGAGGTGATCGCCGGGTCAGCGGACCTGCACGCGCTGCTCGCGCACCTGCAGGACCGGGCGCGGCCGGTGATCGAACGGTTGCCGGTGATCCCCGAGCACAAAGCCCTCCTGTCGATGGACGGCGGCGTGTGCCCCGACGACGGTACTGCGCTCGCATTCGACCCGTGGACTCCGGCGGCACACCGCTGCCCTCGCTGCGGCAAAACCTGGACTGGGGAACGGCACGACCGGTCCTGGGCGCGCTATCAACACCTCTGGCTCGCGGAACGAGCAGCGCACCTTGCCGCGCTCGCGGCCCTGTCCGATGACCGCGCCGCGGGCGCGCGGGCCGCCGAAATCCTCACGGCGTACGCGGAGCGCTACTGGCGATATCCCAACCGCGACAACGTGCTGGGTCCGAGTCGCTTGTTCTTCTCCACGTATCTCGAGTCGCTGTGGATCGGCAACTATCTCGCAGCCGCGATGCTCCTCAGGACTGCTGGCCGGCTTGACGCCGCCGCCGCACGCGCCGTGAGTCAGGTGGCCGACGAGGCGGCAACGCTGATCGGCGACTATGACGAGCGGTTCTCCAACCGGCAGACGTGGAACAACGCGGCGCTCGCCGCGATCGCGGTCTGGTTCGAGGACGAAGATCTCGCGCAGCGCGCCATTGAGGGGCCTACCGGGCTGATGGCGCATCTGCTCCGCGGTTTCGGGCGGGACGGCATGTGGTATGAAGGAGAGAACTACCATCTGTTCGCGCTGCGCGGACTGCTCACGGGCGCGGGCTGGGCCCGGCTCGCGGGCGTGGACTGCTTCGGGGACGCGCGCCTCGCCGAGCGGGTGACCGCGGCGCTCCGCGCCCCCGCGCTGAGCGCGCTCCCTGACCTCACGTTTCCGGCACGCAAGGACTCGCGCTATGGCATCTCGCTCGCGCAGCCGATGTATCTCGAACTGTGGGAGGTCGGACTGGCGAGGCTGCGAAGCGCGAACGACCTGAACGACTGGCTGGCGGCTTTGTATCGTGTGCCGCCGCCTCACGCCGAGCTGTTCGAGTCATACATGCACGACGCAACCTATGCACCACGCACCACGCACGACGCACGCCGTGGCCTCTCCTGGTGGTCGCTCCTCGAGATGGCGCCCGCGCTGTCGGGCGACGCATCCGCCTGGCGACCGGGAAGCCTGTTGCTCGACACGCAGGGCCTCGCGGTGCTGCGGACGGCGGGCCGCTACGCCGGGCTCGAGTGCGGACTCTACGGCGGTGGACACGGCCACCCCGACCGCTTGAACCTGACCCTGCACGCCGAGGGCGTGCACTGGCTGCCCGACCCGGGTACGGGTTCCTACGTATCGCCGGATCTCTTCTGGTATCGCTCGACGCTGTCGCACAACGCGCCGCGCCTCGATGGCGCATCTCAACCGCCCGGCGACGCCGCCTGTGAGATGTTCGACGCCCAAGACGATTGGGCCTGGGCCCGCGGCCGCTACGGCGGCCTGGAACGGACGGTCGTCTCGGGCTCGGCGTATGTCATAGACGTCGTCGAGCTGACCGGCCGCGAGGAGCGAACGGTGGAGCTCCCGTGGCACTTCGTGGGCCGCGGGGACAATCGCACCCCGGGGCGATGGGTCGAGGCGACGCTCGAGGACCAGTTCGTTTCGCAGGCTGAGCGATTCGTCTCCGACGTCGAAGGGCCGATCGTGGTCGACCTGACGGCTGACGGCCGACAGCTGACTGTGCATTTCGTTTTCGACGGCGAGCTGCTGCGGGCCGAAGGGCCGGGGCTCCCGGGCAGCGGGAAGCGGGCGCCGTTCTACCTGGCGCGCAGCCGCGGCCGCAACCTGCGGTTCGTGGCGGTGCTCGAACCGCACGGCGGAGCGCCACGGGTGCGTGCCGTGCGGGCGAGCGGCGAGACTATCGAGGTAGAGACGGCGGAGGGCGTCGAGCGGCACCGCTTCACCGGCGCGGCGTGGGAGATCGACGCGCGTGATGAGGCCAGGCGCTCGCTGCGAGGGGCGCGCGAAACCTCCACGCCGTTCGAGCCACTCCTCGAACTCGAGGGTCCGACCCGGGCCGTTGCCGCAGCACTGCGCGTCGCCGTCGCGCCACCCCTCGACGGGACGTTGGCCGGGTTTGACCTGTCTGAGCCCTTGCACCTCACACTCGAGGACCAGTACCGGCGCAGCGAGGATGCCTACCCCGGGCCCGACGAGCTCTCGGCGGTCGCGTACACCGCGTGGGACGAGGCGGCGCTCTACCTGGCCGTCGAAGTCACGAAGCCCGATGTGTGCCTCCGGGCCGGCGGGGCTCCGCCCCTCGGTCTCGACAACGAGGCCGACGACATCCATTCGGATGGACTGCAGGTGTACATCGCAGCGGACGGAGGAGACGGGACGCGAGACGGGTTCGTCGGGTACCTCATCGTGCCGGACGCGGCCGCGCGTGGTGTGCGCGCGACGGTGACCTCCGACAGCGCGGGAGTCAGCCAGGGCGTCGAGGGCGGATGGAAGCGGACGGAGCAGGGCTATCGCGTGACGGTGCGGGTGCCCTGGCCCGCCCAGGCGCGGCCGTACGTCGGTGGCCGGGTGAGTTTCGACTTGATCGTCAACGAAATGCTCCCCGGCCGCCTGCGGCGCGCCGGGCAGCTCGTCTGGAGCGGAGGCAACGGCTGGGTGTGGTTGCGCGGTGATCGGCAGGATCCAGCCCGGTTTGGTGTCCTCGAGCTCGTGGCATGAGCGTCGTCGTCGTGCTCGACCAACCCCAGGACCTCGTGAACATCGCGCACGTCGTGCGGGGCATGAAGAACTTCGGGTTCAAGGACCTGCGCCTCGCGCAGCCGCGCGAGTACGACGCCTACAGGGTCGAAGGGATCGCGCATCAGACGGCCGACGTGCTCGCCCGCGTTCGCACCTTTGCCTCATTGGGCGAGGCGATCGCCGACTGCGTGCACGTGGTGGGGCTCACCGCGCGCGGTCGCACCGCGAAGCGCAACGTGCAGCGCCCGCGCGAGGCGGCGACCGAAATTACCGCGCTGGCCGAGGACGGCCCCGTCGCGGTGCTCTTCGGACGAGAAGACAAGGGCCTCTCGAACGAGGCGCTCGACCGCTGCCATCGCGTCGTGACGATCCCGAGCGAATCGTCCTACCCGTCGTTGAACCTTGGCCATGCGGCCATCATCATGCTCTACGAGCTGGCGTTGGCGCGTGGCGCGGAAACTCGGCCCTTCAAGGAGCCGCGCCGCGCGTCCGAGCCCGCGGCGGCCGAAGAGCTCGAGCGCCTATTCACAGACCTCGAACGGGCGCTCGCGGCGATCGCCTTCTTCAAGACGCGCAATGCCGAAGGAATCATGCGCACGATGCGGGAGCTCGCGCACCGCACGCCGCTCGACCTGCGGGAGGTCAAGCTGCTCCGCGCGATGGCCATCGAGGTGGTGAAATACGGTGAGCGACTGGCGCGTTCCGGGCTACACGTCGACCGGTAGCAAGCGGCCCGACGCTCTCTTCGGTCCCGATCCCGGACCCGAGGTGCCGGCGCGCCTGTCGCGCGCCAACGGGTGCCGGGTGTGGGACGCCGACGGCCGCGAGTACCTGGACTACATCATGGCGCTCGGCGCCGTCGCCCTGGGGTACGGTCACGCCGGTGTAAATCAGGCGGCCGAGCAGGCCATCGCCGACGGCGTGGTGGGCCCCTTGCCACCCGTCGCCGAGGAGGAATTGGCGGAGGCGCTCGCCGCTCGCATCCCGTGGCTCGAGCGCGTGCGCTTCCTGAAGACGGGAGCTGAGGCGGTGGCCGCGGCGGTGCGAATCGCCCGCGTCACCACGAGACGTGAGCACGTACTGGGGTGCGGCTATCACGGGTGGCTCGACTGGTGTCAGGGCGGGGCCGAGGGCGGGGGGATTCCGGCGGGCGTGCGGGCCCTGTTCGCCGAGATTCCGTTTAACGATGTCGCGGCGACGCGTGAGATGATTCAGGAGCAGGGCTCGCGGTTGGCCGCCGTCGTGGTGGAGCCCGTCGTGGTGGCGGAACCGACGCGCGAATGGCTCGACGTGCTGCGGGCGGAAACGCAGAAGGTCGGTGCCGTGCTGATCTTCGACGAGATCAAGACCGCCTTCCGCCTCGCGATCGGCGGCGCCGCGGAGCGCTACGGCGTGCGGCCCGATCTCGTGGTGCTCGGCAAGGCACTCGCCAACGGGTTTCCGTTGGCGGTCGTGGGTGGACGCGCCGACCTGATGGCGGGCGCGACCCGCACCTGGATCTCTTCGACGCTGGCGACGGAAGGCGTGGCGCTGGCGGCGGCGCGCGCGACCCTCGAGGCGTTCGAGCGGGAGGCCGTGTGCGATCATCTCCATCGCGTCGGGACACGGCTGCTGCACGGCCTGCATCGCCTGCAACGGCAGCACCCCGACGCGATCGCCGGGGTGGCGGGGATGGCCGAGATGTGCTTCCTGCACTAC
>Ga0193739_1000331_pt1 | contig 13417 bp, 15 predicted proteins | sample L2a2metaG_FD_144926 | JGI IMG/M metagenome (GOLD analysis project Ga0193739, IMG submission 144926) | Soil microbial communities from a riparian zone of the East river system, Colorado, United States - L2a2 | ecosystem: Environmental > Terrestrial > Soil > Riparian zone | place: USA: East River...
TTAACAGGTTAAATCCTTTTTCAGTAGTTTTGTATGTTTGTACACCTTCTAAATATTCGAGTAAATTATTTTCAATAAGTACAGAAAGATATTCCTTTAATTGACCGTAACTAAGAAAGGCTTTGTACATGATTTTTGTTTTAGTTGCACCACCGTTTGCTGCTTCTAGAATCATTGATACTATTTCTGTTCTGCTTCTGTATTTCATATATTATAACTGATAAATTTACTATATTAACATGTTGACACAATAATCTAGAACAAGCCAAAATTGTTGTTGATAATTGTGAGTGGTGTTTATCCTTCTATAATTTCGTACAAACTCTGAGCTTCGGCGGGATTGGGGTTCGAACCCATTAGGTACATTTGGGGGTTCATCTATCCAAATTTAATTCGCATACGTTGGCGAACTATCTTCAATTGCTTTGGCACATTTATCACAATACTTCTCTATTATTATCGCTCCTTCGGTACTGTACTTGACAATTTTGGTTGCTAGTTCTCCGCATCCAATACAGAATCTTGAATTCTTTTTTGCGTCTGATGTAAATGGCTCAATGCTTTTCAGCGTCTTTTCTAACAATTATATCTTCGCTAATTATATAGAACGAAGGTACATTATAAACCACATAAAACAATTATCGGTGTCAACTCCAAGATTACTTAGATTCAAGCAGAATGGGATTCGAACTCATTAGGTAAAGTCCTCTAATTTCAAAAAATCCTAAAATTTCCTATCTGAATACGAAACAAACAGAAAAAGTCTCCACTCAATAATGTATCAGTACATTACTAACTATGGTATCAATAATTCGGGTTCGGTGATTCTAGTAACGCTAGTAGTTCAATAAATGATCTCGCATAAATAATAACATAACCTAGCTTTAAAGGTTTCTTTTCTCTGCACAAACAAAAGTTACCTTAATAGAGTTCGGTGGGTTTCGGACAGTCCATGTATTCGGGTTCTGTTACATGATTTAGCCTTTATGGGCAAATGACTATTTAAACCAGTACTCAATTCCACAGTTCAGTTGAACTATATTTAATATTGTTATACGACTCCGGTGCAACGACAACAAATGAAGTCGCTAGTAATGCAATAGGGATTGACAATAAAACAGAATAGTTATAAAATATTAGTTCCACTGTCTCCCGTCGATTTATAAACACTTTCAAAGGTGGCTAACCTATCAAACTGGTTTTCATTATGAGGTCTAAGGAAAATAAGTATTATTAATGATGATGATAATGTTTGCTGCTTTTCAGAAGAATCAATACATACGCAATTATTAAGCAAGACGAAATCACATGAATAACTATGGATATTTTCTTTCTCATAAAGGATTATGCTTTGACGATAACGTCTGGCGGAGTTATTGTCGCTTTATTCATTTCACTATTTACTCTCCTTTCTCAGAGAAAACACAGCAATTACCAAAGACTTATGGAAGTGTATAAGTTGGTTAATAACTTTGAAGAAAGAGAAGCCAGGAAGAACATCTACGTGGCATTTAGAATCTATATGGAACACTATTACAAGAAAGGCTTCAAAATTGGTGGTAAAATGTATTGGTCCAAGAACCTGAGAATTTATAAAGGTGAGGCATTTCTTGACATTTTTCGAGATCCTCTAGTTTTAGGAGAGATGAAAATAAATGAATTTGATCTGCAAAAGGATGTGGAAAGAGTAAGGGCTACTTTTGACAATATTGGCGCGTTATTTCAAAGTAAACTTATCCCCAAAGATGCCTTGTTGAAAACATTATGGGGGACAGGTCGAGTGTGTTGGATTTGTCTTGCACAAAATATTTTCATAGAACGGGATAAACGGGGGACTGAATTTTATATGAATAATTTTGAGGATTTTTTTAAAGAAATTGAAAAATATAGAAATAGACATAAACCAAAATTAGAGCCAGTAGAACCATGACAGCAACTTCGGTTTTTGAAGTAAGCTTTTTTGAGCTAACTAGCTTGATTAAATTAGCTAAATTTCAATTTTCGAATCAAGATTTTTCAATAGACACAAATGCTTGCCGGTCGTATCGTCAATAGGGGTTTTTGCTTCCCATAGATCTTGGCTCCGATCGAATGCAGCTAACCCGGCCAAAAATTCTTTAGTCTCAATGATCTTTTAACTGACGCAAAAGAATGAAACAAAATTGTTCGTAGTAGATGGTGATACCTTAATGAAGGAAGATTCTAGAACAAATCATTTTGATCGTGTTCAATATGTGGTATGCCTTTCTCGAGCAATAATGCTTGACTACAAGGTAGTTAATGGAGATACTATAGTGGGAGCAGGTAAGATGGTCAACACTGTTGCAATAAATGATACTGGAAAAGAAGGTATTCCAAAGATTGATCTGTCAAAATGGTTTTGATAAATTCGAAACTTCCTTTTAGTACTCATCGAAGCATTAATAACAACAACGGAATGGTTATTCGCTAATGTTTGGCATTTTTGGAAAGTTTTTCATTATTGGATTGATAATTTCGATAGCATTAGTAATCCCAGGACACCAAATCAAGGCGCAAGTCGAGTCACGTGGCACATATTTGGATCCGTTGTATGACATCATTGAAGGTATAGGAGAGGGCATGGATGATCTTCTCAATCCAAAACCACTCGAGAAGTTAGAGAACTCTAAGTGTCTAGCTAGCTTTCTTAGTGGCGGTACATCAGGTATAAAGAAAACAGGGCACCTGATAATTGGAACCAATTGCGATGATAAGATCGAGGGCGATGATTATGATGATATTATCTATTCACTTGCTGGAGTCGATCGAGTGTTTGCCGGAGCCGGTAATGATATCATATATGGTGGTCCGGGTGATAACAGATTATATGGAGAAAATGGTGATGACATTGTAGTGCCGGGAGAAGGAGCCGATATAGTTGATGGCGGATCAGGAAATGACCTGCTCTTTGGAGGAGTTGGAAATACCCTTCTAGCTGGAGGTGATGGTAACGATCAGCTCATTGCCGGAATTGGAGCCACGTTAATGTATGGAGGATCTGGAAGTAATAATTTTGATTGTGGGATCAATAGTATGATCCTCGACTACAACCCAGATAATGGAGATATAGTGGCAGGAAAATGCAAGATAGTAAACAACGTAGTAATTGATTTTCCAAACTATGTTGATATTCCATAGTAACATTGGGATTAGTAGATTGTAACTTATAATATGAGATAGGCCGGTATTTGTATTCTGGTCCTATTCATTGATCGACTGATTTTGCAGCGTGGGATTAAAGGTAAATCCAGTTATGAATACCGATACTAGGTAAAATGATATGTCAAGTAGATATTCAATTGATCGCTGACTTCGAAACCATCTTTTAGCTGCTACAACAAGTTTTAACTGGATATAGAGTATGTTCTCTGCAAATGGAGATAAAAGTGAGTCGTCTATTGCTCCATTTAAATTTGCATTACAATCTATTTTTAAGTGAGCTGAAATCACTCACCATTTAAAGCTGTTCTGTATTTCAAAAGAGCTGATCATTTTCTGAACCACTCGTAAGTAATTTGAGAATAATGCTTCTTGCGATGTAAAGGTTATTAAATACACTTTGCCCTCAAATAGAGTATAAACCTGTATTTTCTTGAAAAGTTCATTTCCTCGCGGCGAGGTGGAATATACCAGCATATGTGCGTTCTGATTTCCTTTAAGAACTAAGGGTTTTGACTCATCTATTTGGGAATAGGTGTAATTTTGAATTCTATCTACTCGTCCTTTAATTATGCCATCAAGTGACATATTCTTGGAATCAAAAACAAATATGTCCAAGTATGGCACAAACTGGCCAGACACACCTGAAATATTCCCAAGCTGAGAAGCAGTTTTTGATGGAGAAAAGAATCCAACAAGGGTATTATTACCTTCATTGTTATAGTTGTAGCTCCTCACTGTCCAGTTGTTTGGATATAGTATTTTTATGCCATATACAAGGTTGTCATAGTAGACGTAATTCAAACTAGTTCTATTGTCGACTGTACTTGATGTTTCATTACTTGGTAATGCTCGTCCAAACAATACTTGATGTTTTATTACTTTCATTACTTGGTAATGCTCGTCCAAACAATGTGGTTGCGTTCTCTAAAGCAGTAGTTGTACTGAGTGTTTCATTTAATGGTATCCCAATTATTAGTTGTTGATATATCAAATTTAAATTTGTTGAGGCTGTATCCACTTTACCGTTTACTAACGCTTGCAGAGTGTCACGTATAAGCAACTTTGACGATTGAATTGATGATGAATTGTCACTAATTTGGCCAATTATCCTCTGAACATTAAATAGATCTTGAATTGTTTTGGTTACATCGCCACTTTTCAGTGTATGGTTTGCGTCAGCAAGAAGTCCCTTTATAGTCGATTCGGATGAACCTAAAGAGATACCTTGCTGTCCTGCAGTTACTTCCAATGCTGAAGTAACAAAACATATTGACACTAAAAATGAGATAATTAGTACGGTACAACATGATTTAAGCAAAAATGCATCATTAATGAAAAGCTGTTCTGTCATGGTTACCTTTTGCTTATTTTGCATTTCTGCAATAGACTTTTCTTGTAGAGGTTTATTTATTTATACTCGCAGTTATACACAAATATATTCATTTAACTTGTAGAGGTTTATTTATTTATACTCGCAGTTATACACAAATATATTCATTTAAAACCGCTTTGTTTCATATCCGCAACTAAGGGATTTTGTTTTGGTGCTCGCTTGTTCGTATATAAATACAGGTAATTCATGTGATTCGCATAGCGAAAGCGATCCAATAGTTGCCTATTTGGTAATATATTATTATGTTACTAATTGCAGTATTAGCATTATTGTGGTCGACAAGTACTAAATTGATTCTTTTTACGGATCCATTTGTTCTTCTTTTAGAATTTCTAAACTTATTCAGATTGTGTCTAACAATGACTGCATTCTAATGAAATTTGATTATTGTTGGTTTTCGAAAGGAAGTAGCAAAAAAATAGAAAATTTGACCAGTTCATTTCTACCAATAGTTTTAAATACGTCTCAGCTAAGGAATTCATATGCCGCAAAGGATAAAAATTTCCATACCGCCGAAGTATAAGTCAACAGGACCAAATATGGAAATAGAGGTTGAAGTCGATCATGTCGCAAATCTCGATAGTGTGATTGATAGAGCCCTAGAAACGATGAAGAGATTAGAATCTGAAGAAGTGCAACAGCTAGTGCCAGAAAAGTATGAAAGAAGAAAAAGAGAAACGTCCGGACAAGAGCTTACCCAATCATAATAAAAATTCTTAAATTTTTTTTCTTTTTCAGTTATTATAATATGGTAACATTATCCACATGGAATAGTATGAAGAATTGATATATGCTCAATATGTTTCACCATACCGTAAAATTAAAACCATGATAATGCAGATTTGGGATTACGTTTGAATGATGGTTAAATTAGGTATTGTCAATTTTAATAGTTATTAAGCAAAGTTGTTGTGTCCGATTATATATTAATTGAAAACAACCAGCTTTATCCTAACTTCATAAATTCACTTGAGTTTGATATGACAAAGAGTACTACAGATTTTGTATTTCTTATCGCAGTACAAATTAGATTTAGTCTCTTTTGTTAAGATTATTTCAACAGGAAAAGTCAAATCGGTTATAGAATATTTTGTCAAGATTATCTCAAAAGATCTTTCTGATAAATAAGGTAATCCAATGTCAAAATTATCCCTCAATAATTAGAGAGCAGTAGTCATTTAATGATCTTTATCTGTGGATATCACCTGTATTTGGATCCACGTTTCCCATACTTCTCATTCTCTGGTAACTTTCAATGATTCTCTTTTTAATATTGATACCGATTGGAGTCAATAGACCTAACTCAGAGAGCAATTTCGCATTTTCGCGTATATCATAATTGAGTTGAGATATCAATTTGACGTCTTGATGCTCATTCGGTTTCTGTGATTGTATAAAGAATTCTTTTAAACGATCCTCTTGGACTTTATGTAGATCTTCTATCAGTTTCTTATGATGTTGGACAAAGCCTGCTTTAGTAAACCAGATACCCCAAGTCTGGTATGAGACATCGCTTAACAGTTTAGCACTTAACAGCTGTCTAGCTACGGCAACGTCTTCTTTAAGTTTAGTGGCATTTGGCGTTGTATCCTTTCTGAGAAATTCTATCACCTCATCTAACGCATTTTCTAAGATTATTAATTCTTCCTCTGAAACTGGAATTTCTCTAAGCATAGCTATTTTATTTTAATACTGAGACATATATTTTAGGTTTATGTGACTAAATGTGATTGTTACCAAGAAGAAATGCAACTATGATAACACTTCACAATATCAAAAGAAAATCTAATTTCAGAATGTTTACCATCGTTCATATATTCCATTTTAGATCCTATGCTCACTATTTCAGGAAATTTAATATCCAAGTTTTATGGCACATAATATTAGTGAATACCACCTGGCTAAAACGAGACGTAAATCGATGGTTCTGAGTATCTTAATTCCTGGGCTTGGTCAGATATATGTTGGAAATTTTACTAGAGGTACAATTATCTTTATATCCTCATTAGCCTTGCTTTTTTTTTCTTATTTAATTTTGAATGTTTTTGAATTTATTCCACCTTTTGTATTCTATATATGGCAGATTTTTGATGCCGGTAGGGAGTACGATAAAAGAAGATACAATCCGGTACAAGGAAATATAACGTGTATGGATTGCGATTGGAGTAACTCTAGCTTTTCAGAATTTTGTGGCAAATGTGGAAAAAGGATTCAAATTGTTTGTATTAATTGTAATAATCTCAACATAATAGGTGTTTTATTTTGTGGTAAATGTGGAAAAAATTTAAGTACACAGGGCTATTTTTAATATTCAGTAAATATCAACACGATAATTTTCTATCATGAAAAATTATTTTTTAGTGAATAATTAGATGCTTGTCTAAGATTTGAACTGTCCGTTTTTAACAGGCTAGCATGATTAGCCATTGGTCCAGACTAAAATGGTTCTATATTTTGAACCCTCAATAGTACATTATTATGTTACTAATCATGGGACTAATCATGGGAAATTTTATATCGGGTTCGGTGGAACTGATAATGCTAGCGTTATGATTATTGAATCCGCTTGTATCTAAAACTGCTGTTTTGACAAATTTGGCAATCCTTATCCTCTTTTACGGCATTAGATGTTAAATGGAAAAGAAGAAAGAATAGCATTGAGTAAAAAGATAGATTGCAAACTACGTTCTTCGTTTCAGATTATATTTACTGTTGTTTTGACTATCGACAAGCATAACACTTAATACAAAAATCTTCTAAAGTTAAATCAATATGTCATCAACAGGAAAATTAGTAGGCAAGAGTTTGAACTCTCCTGATGAGGTTAGATCCTTTGAAAAGGGCAAGATAGAGACAGTAACTCTTGGAGATAGCGGAATTACAATTGGAAGAAGTACGTTTGAACCAGGTTGGAGTTGGGAAAAATGTGTCAAACCAGTTGTAAAAACAAATAGCTGCGAAGCACCTCACACGGGATATATTGTGTCTGGCAAAATTAAGGTAGTAATGGACGATGGTTCCGAGATTGAGGGTGGACCAGGAGATGCAGCAATAATTCCCCCTGGACATAATGCTTGGGTTGTGGGAGATGAACCCTGTGTTATGATAGATTTCACCGGAGCGAAGGAATACGCAAGACCCGCCTAATTGCCATAACTCGTGGTAAAAATTCGAAAATCACTTATTTTTTTCTTAAATCCATTGCAGCATTATCTAAATTTACTAATTATGGTATCAATAATTCGGGTTCGGTGGTGATAATGCTAGAATTACGATTTTTGAACCCTGTGAAAAACTTTACCGTCAATCACAAGTTCATTATACAACTACTTGATATCGAGGGGTGTTATTCTATTGGACCTTTAATTCCTTGACTTCGAAAGGCGGTAGATTCATGTCCAGATACTCTTTTAATCTAAACTCAATATCTTTGGCTGTCAGATCCTCCATGCTGGGCGAACCTATATCAAAGGATATTTGGTTAGGGTCAGCTTTAACATTTGTTATAACAAAATCTGCATATTGATTTGTAATTTCGTTGACCCAGTAATTGACTTCATCCGTCCCTTTTGCATTTGAAACCTTAAGTTCGACCTTTACAGGCTTAAACTTTGATGCGCCTTCCAAATAATCTTTGCTACCCTCGTCTATATTATATCCTGTACCTGACAAGACTTATCTCATGTTATATCCAATTCATCATTAATAAGTAGTTTGTTTAATGAATTAGTCTTTTATTATTTTATTTACGACAAGCCGATTAGCTCGTTGCTGCATCGAGTCTACGCTTAATTATTATGATTTATATTTACTATCCTTACTCCTATTAGTAATAGTTATGAAAGCAAAGTGCGGTCATGTGACAGAAAAATCATATGCTGATGCACACGGTGGATTATGTAGAAAATGTCATTCCAATTTTTCATTTCTTTTAGAATTGGAACAAAAATATGGTGAAGATGCATTGGTAGAATACTGGTATGCCAAGATACTTACATATCCATCAGAAACTAAGGAAGAGGTAGTCTGCTTCATAAATCATTTGATAGAGTTTTATCAACAGAAATTTATGGAAGTTCCGTCAAAGAAAAATTATATCAAAAAAATGTTGTACATGTTAAGTTCTATAAAAGAACCATTTGATATACAAACATTAAGATGATTCTATTTAGTACATAATACTGGCATAATTTTCAATCTTTGACATAAAGTACAGTATTGTAATGAGAAGATAAATGTATTTGTTTACTAAGTTTGGTAACAATAATTCGGGTTCGGTGGGAACCATGTGGAATTCTACACTAGTCTGCTTTAAGTTTAGGTCGGTGGGATAATTTTTACTTTCTTGCTTATATTATTATCGCATATATAATTAATTTATTTTATTTCCTTTTTAATTGTAAAGTAATCCTTTATTTCGTCACCCTTATTGTCATAAAAGGTCCCAGTCAGTGTAGTATGGGGATTTCCATTCTGTACTTCCAAGTTTAGGAACCCGAACCTGTCAATTTGTGCGGCGACAAAAGAGGCACGTCCGTCCAAACCGTAGAAACTTTCACCCCCTGTCCCCACTGTGGCAAATACGACGCCGTCATTGTTACTATTGTATCCTGTGGTAAATCCATTGGTAATGATCGGACTCGAAGCCTTTTCAGCATTATACGTTAATGGATATGTTCGTTGATAATTATGGTTATGTGCTTGTAAAACTAAATCGACTCCGTATTTATCAAATAATGGATGATACAGATCTCTCATTGATTCTTCAGCCGTATGCTTTGACGGTGATGTGTAAAGCGGTCTATAGATAGTTACAACTATCCAATTGATATCATTATTTTTAGATGCATCTTCCAAATCTTGTTTTAGAAAACTGAACTGCTTTGATCCATTTTCAAATTTAGATTCAGAAGCCATAACAAGAAAATGTACTTTATTGAAGTCATATGAATAGTAATGTTTGTCGATTTTGAAACTTTCGATATATTGATCCAATTTTGCTTCTCTATCGTTCACATCATGATATCCTAAAGTGATCATGATTTTACCTTTAAGTGGGGTCATAATATCAAACCAGCAATTTGCAGTACTCTGATAAGAAAGGTCTCCTAAGGGTAACACAACTTCAGGTTTTTTATCTTCTATATTATTAATTGTGTTTCTTGCATTTTCTGAACATCCGAAATCGCCTGCCGCTGCAAAGTTAAAATCTTTGTTACCCTTGTCATCCTCATCTTTCAAGCCATAGCCTTCATAAGTCTTTGGTTCTACATCTAGTTGTTGCTTATCATCATCATTATCATCATCTCGCTCTTGAAGTAACAGGGATTCCAATAACTGTCTTAAATTACGGTTGTCATCGTTAAATCTGAAAGATCTTAAGTCACCTTCATCGTCATCGTCATCACCGTCACCACCTCGCCCCTCGTCGTCATCACCGTCACCACCTCGCCCCTCGTCGTCATCACCTCTTCCCTCGCCACTTCGTCCGTCACCGTCACCACCTCGCCCCTCATCGTCGTCACCTTCGTCATCGCCATTTCCATACGCCCCGTCAACAATACCTTTGGGTAATTCTGTAAAAGAAAGTGGAACTGGTATGGAAAATAAGGATACAAGAATTATTGTCATAAAAATTGAGAATGAAAACCTCATTATAGGATCAATTCACAAACTAAAATATTTAAGTTTGATTTTGGAATCCAGAATGCCTTACATTGGTCGTTTGTAAACCAAATTTGACGTGATTTTTAGACCTTGTATAACCAATTATATTACTTTACTCAAATTGTTTAAGTGAAATTCCCTCATGTTAGACTTTCTTACTCTCTTCGGGATCGGAATTGCCGCGTTTATCGCTTCAAACATTGATGACACTTTTATCCTTATCCTGTTATTTTCCAGTCTACGTTTTCAAACTCGACATATATTCATAGGGCAATTCTTTGGAATTGCAGTATTAATAATGATTAGTGCATTGGGGTCACTAATTGCGTTGGTGTTGCCACCTTACCTCATTGCGTTAATGGGTGTTATTCCTATTGCTATAGGAATCAAAAGACTAGTTGAACTTCAAGAGAGAAAAGAGATAACTCGTAAAAATAAAATTCTGCAAGATAATAAAAGGCAAGGTTTCATTTCTTTACTCACAGTTTCTGGTATCACAGTATCAAATGGCGGAGATGATATCGGAGTATTTACACCACTTTTTGCCAAGTATAATACTGTAGGCGAAGTTACCACGCTTGTCATCATATTTATGGCTATGACACTGTTTTGGTGCGTATTTACTTATTATTTTGTTAATCATCCTCTAATAGTGACTCGCATCCAACGATTTGGAAACATAATAACTCCAATTGTCCTAGTAGGTCTTGGACTATACATTTTAGTGGATGCTTTATTCATGTAATTTTATTCTCTATATGTAAATTACCTTTTTCTTCCTATTATTGTTCTTCTACTTTCATTATCAGTCTATAAGAAATTAGATAAAATTAAGACAAAATCGGAATATCAGATTAAAGATAATAAAAAAGAGGTAATCTTAGGCAATAAGCACTTACGTCTGTTCTATGCTTAACCTTTAGTATTTTTAGATTTTGAATATAGCATTGAAAGGATAAATGTTTTTAACCCCATATCTGTTTACTAATTTTGGTAACAATAATTCGGGTTCGGTGGGATTCGGACCCACGACATTTTAACCCCATTATAGACTGGTTAAGAGCCAGACGCTCTACCTGGCTGAGCTACGAACCCATAAAAGTTGTGTGTTTAGGTTGTGGTATTTAAATTAAACTTGAATTCGATCAATAAAGCCGACAAATTATTGAAATTTTAAAAATAATAAACGAAACGTCTAGAAAAGCGACGTATTGATGGCTAGCTTTATCCTATTGCTGAGCCACTTTCTGACCTTGATTATCCTTTATTATTTTGATTATGGTTTCTGACACAGAGAGATTCGCTTTTTCTTTTTCTTTGAGAATTTCTCTATATGCATCGAGAGTTATGTAAACTGGTATTGAAATTGAACCTGTACCCTCAAGTAGTGCCTTTACTCTATATAGGCCATTTTCAATTCCCCGTTCTGCTATTTTTTTAAGTTTTATTTTGTCAATAAATCCTCCGAGTGGACCCATCGGCATATCATAGTCTACCCTTATGCTTGTTTTGGTTTCCTTTTCTCCTACAGGTTCAAAATTTACTGTGATTATCCAGCTCTTAAACGGACCTTCAATCATTTTGGCCACGATTTTGCGGTGTGGAATGTATTCTGTTGTTTCACAATCCCACTCTAGTTTCTTCCCGTCGAAATCTCCGCTTATTCTGAATATTGTTCCAACTCCAAACCCATTTTTTACTTCTATTGGTATTACATTCAAACCCATATTCTCAGGAAATTGATCTGCCATATGTTCAGGTCTTGCAAAATAGGTAAAAACTTCGCTAATAGGAGCATTAATTTGCATGCTCTTATCGATCGTAGTCAATGTAAGATTCAGAATTCGCTAAACTGGATTTAAAGGTTTCTTAATCATCGGAGATGTACTATGCAGAATTCTGCAGTTTGTGTTGACTTGAGAAGACGATCGTATTATTTACAAAATCAAATTGACTTTGGTCATCAGTATTATCAGTATTATAACTAATATTGGCAGGGATTAAATCGGCCGAATCAGCGACCTCAATTGGACAGTTGATCAAGTAATAGAAATAATTAAAGTAAGTTATTCCAGATGCAGTCAAATACCAGCATACATCTCATGATATTAATTTGTTAGTCTATCTGAGTTACAACTTTAGGTAGACTGGACGTAAATTAATTACACTGCAAAAATTGTATTATTATTATTATCTATTAAGTCATTCATACCACCAAACGCAGTATGACACATAGTAACGATCTAGAAGTATTATTTTGATGATTATGATGATCAACTGTTATTATATATAGGAATTTTATCTCAACCATGATACAGTGATTGATTAAAATTTAAAAAAATTGTTGGTATCCTTTAATTCCAATTTATGAGTAAAGTAAAACAAGTTGATTATCGTATCCAGTAACAGAATTGACCATTTCTGACTGGACCAGATAGGATAATAAATCACTGCAAGGGATTTTTGTTTACTATTTCATCTAGACAATTTACTATATCTTGTTTGGTAACTTCAATAGGGTTATTGTCAAGATGTCCTCTATCAGGCATAATTACGTCCGCCGCTTCATCCAGTGATTGCTTTAGCGTTAGTTGTTCAAATTTCAGCTTTTGACATGTTTTTTTAAATCTCTCATAATATGCCGATTTATTAAATTTATGTGCAACAGTAGTACACGATGATAGCGAATATCCATGAGGAACTCCTTCGTTAGAAAATACATATGACAGCGCATGTCCGAGTGTAGTTGAAGAATTACCAAATCCAATACCAGAAAGCATTGCACCGTAGGGTAGTAGGTCATGCTTATCATTGATGATTGCGTTTTCAAGTATATCGAAAGCTTCTTTACAAAATAGTTTGGTAAAAGGGTTTCCTAATTTGCTATCATATCCTTCGGATGCTTGTGCTAATGCGTCGCATGCACCAAGTCCGATGTATGCAGAAATTTGCTTGCCTTCATATTTTCTTTTTATTTCTTCAATTGTTTCAATAGCAGGGTCGGGTGTTACCTTGTCGTATATTTCGTATTTTTTAATTCCCATATAGTTTAGCCATTTTTCATAGATATCCGGAGTAGTTGTAGTTATCACAAGAGAATTTTCTGGATATTGAAATTCACTTGCAGCATTAGCTCCATAGGCAATCTTCCTTGGCATCATTACTTTCCACATA
>Ga0193739_1000333_pt1 | contig 13358 bp, 10 predicted proteins | sample L2a2metaG_FD_144926 | JGI IMG/M metagenome (GOLD analysis project Ga0193739, IMG submission 144926) | Soil microbial communities from a riparian zone of the East river system, Colorado, United States - L2a2 | ecosystem: Environmental > Terrestrial > Soil > Riparian zone | place: USA: East River...
AGGTCTCGCAGGTGCCGTCGCCGCCAGCCGGGCAGTTCAGGGCGGCGGCGAACACCCTGGCGGTGTGGAGCTTGCCGATCCCGGGCGGCCCGGTGAACAGCCAGGCGTGGGTGACCCGGCCGCTGGCCACCGCCTCCTTGAGCATGGCCACCGCCTCGTCATGGCCGACGACCTGGTCCCAGATCGCCCCGGTCACGGTCCCTCCAGGAGCCCGAGGGCGACGGCGTGGACCCGAGCTGCGACCTCGCGGACCGGAGCGGCCCCGTCGACCACGGCGAACCGGTTGGGGTCGGCGGCGGCCAGCGCGCGGAAGGCCTCGCGGACCCGGCGGTGGAAGTCGAGGTCCTGCGCCTCGATCCGGTCCCGGTCGCCCTGGCGGCGACGGAGGCCGTCGGCTGGGTCGAGGTCGAGCAGCACCACCAGGTCGGGAAGCAGCCCACCGGTGGCGAGGCGGTTGACCTCCTCGACCGGCCCGCGACCAAGGCCGCGGGCGCCGCCCTGGTAGGCCAGCGAGGAATCCAGGTAGCGGTCGCACAGCACTACCGCGCCACGCTCGAGCGCCGGGCGGATCACCCGCTCGACCAGCTCGGCCCTCGCCGCCGCGAACAGCAGGGCCTCGGCCCTCGGGTAGATCTCCACCTCCGGGTCGAGCAGCAGCGCCCTGACCCGCTCCCCCACCGGGGTGCCGCCCGGCTCCCGGGTGACGACCACCTCGCGGCCCCGGCCCTCCAGCTGGCGCCGGAGCAGCTCGAGCTGGGTCGACTTGCCGGCGCCCTCGACCCCCTCGAAGGCAATGAGCCGGCCAGGGTCACCCATCTGGCGCCCGGTCAGACGGTGACCAGCTCGGACACCCGGACCTGGGTGCCGCACTTGGCGCAGGTGGCGGTGTCCGGGTCCTTGTCGGGGGCGAGCAGGCCGCCGCAGGTCGGGCAGGGCTGGGACAGCGGCGCCTGCCAGAGCGCGAAGTCGCAGTCGGGGTAGCGGTTGCAGCTGTAGAAGGTCTTGCCGCGCTTGGTCCGCTTGGAGACGACCTCGCCCTGGCCGCACTTGGGGCAGGTCCCGTAGGCCTGCTCGCCCAGGTTCTTGATGCCGCGGCATTTCGGGTAGTCGGAGCAGCCGAGGAACGGGCCGAAGCGGCCGCTGCGCTTGATCATCGGCTTGCCGCACTTGGGGCAGGGCACGTCGGTGATCTCGGGCTCGGCCTGCTCGGCGGCCTGCTCGGCCGACTTGTTGGCGTTGCGCCGGTACTTGCAGTCGGGGTAGCGGCTGCAGGACAGGAACCAGCCGTACCGGCCCCACTTGCGGACCAGCTTGGCGCCGGTCTCCTCGCCGCACTCGGGGCAGACCTCGTCGGTCGCCTCCTCGGGCCGTGAGACCTTCTCCTGGCGCTCGGCGATGGTGCCCTCGACCTCCTCGAAGAAGGTCTTGACGATCGGCTCCCACGGCTTGGCGCCGCTGGCGATGCGGTCCAGGTCCTCTTCCATCTCGGCGGTGAACCCGAGGTCGATGACCTTGGGGAACACGTCGGCGAGCAGGTCGGTGACCACGATGCCGACGTCCTCCGGATGGAAGCGCTTGCGGTCCAGCCTGACGTACTTGCGGTCCATCAGGGTCGAGATGGTTGGCGAGTAGGTCGAGGGACGGCCGATACCGTGCTCCTCCAGCGCCTTGACCAGGCTGGCCTCGGTGTAGCGAGGCGGTGGCTCGGTGAAGTGCTGCTCGGGGGTGAGCTCGACCAGGCGCAGCACCTGGCCGGCCTCGAGCTCGGGCAGGGTGCCGGTGTCCTCCTCCACGTCGTCGTCGCGACCCTCGAGGTAGACGCGGACGAAGCCGTCGAACCGCAGCACCGACCCGGTGGCCCGGAAGGTGAGCGCACCGGCCCGGATGTCGACGCTGGTCTGGTCGTACAGGGCCTGGGCCATCTGCGAGGCAACGGCCCGCTTCCAGATCAGGTCGTAGAGCTTGCGTTGGGCCGGGTCGAGGTGGCTTGCCACCGACTCGGGGGTGCGGGCGACCGCGGTCGGCCGGATCCCCTCGTGCGCCTCCTGGGCCTGCTTGGCCTTGGCCTTGTACTGGGTGCGCTTGACGTACTGGCTGCCGTAGCGCTCCGCGACCAGGCTGGCGATGTCGTCCTGGGCGGTCTGGGAGAGCGCGGGAGAGTCGGTTCGCATGTAGGTGATCAGCCCGATCGAGCCCTCCCCTGGCAGCTCGACCCCCTCGTAGAGCTGCTGGGCCACGGCCATCGTCCGCTTGGACGAGAAGCCGAGCTTGCGGGAGGCCTCCTGCTGCAGGGTGGAGGTGATGAACGGAGGCGCGGCGCTGCGCTTGCGCTCGGTCTTGTTGACCTCGGCGACCGTCCAGGTGGCGGCCCGTGCGCCCTCGGCGGCGGCGGCGGCCGAGCCCTCGTCGCCGAGGACGAACTTCTGCTTCTCGCCGACCGGGTAGCGGGCGTGGACCGCCTCGTCGGCGTCGGTGGCCAGGTCGGCCTCGAGGCTCCAGTACTCGCGGGCCTGGAAGGCGTCGATCTCGCGCTCGCGGTCGACGATCATCCTGAGGGCGGCCGACTGGACCCGACCGGCCGAAAGGCCGGCCCGGACCTTGCGCCAGAGCACCGGCGACAGCTTGTAGCCGACGATCCGGTCGACCACCCGGCGCGCCTGCTGGGCGTCGACCAGGCGGCCGTCGATGTCGCGCGGGTCGGCGAAGGCCCGCCGGACCGCGTCGGCGGTGATCTCGGTGAAGCTGACCCTGCGGGTCGAGGACGCGGACAGCTTGGCCGCCTCGGCGATGTGCCAGGCGATCGCCTCGCCCTCGCGGTCGGGGTCGGTTGCGAGGAATACCAGATCGGCCGACTTGGCGGCCTTGCGGATGCTGGAGACGACCCTCTTGCCCTTCTGGGTCACTTCGTAGGTGACCGAGACGCCGCCGTCGATGTCCACGGCAAAGTCGGACTTGGGAAGGTCACGGACGTGGCCCATGGAGGCCACGACGTCGTAGTCCTTCCCCAGGTACTTGCCGATGGTCCTCGCCTTGGCGGGCGACTCGACCACGACCAGGTTGCGTGACAATGGAAATCCTTCGTTCGTTGTAGGGGGAGCGGGCGGAACGGCGTAGTGTTGCCGGCTCGCCGCCCGTTCTGTCAAGGCCGAACCAGCGTCTCCTTATTCCCGACCGACGTCCACCCGGCCGTCCACAGCCCACCGTCGGGATCAGCTTGACCATGGCACCGGCGCTCTCGCGGGGCGGTGGCGGGAGCCGGAGCTCTCCCCAGATGGATCGAGGACTGCGGTGGTCGGGCGGTCCGCTCAAGAGACCGAACGCTGGCTGGGACGGGGGTCGGACTGGTTCGGGAGCGTCGCTTCGTCCTCGGGCGTGGCCAGGGCGACCCCGCCCATGCGGCTCGACCGCCGCAACGCCCAGGCAAGGATGGCGATGGCCACCAGCGCCACCAGGAGCCGCAGGACGGTCTCGTCGCCGAGGGCGACGACGGTGGGGGCGATCAGCACGGCGACCAGGTTCATCACCTTGATGAGCGGATTCAGGGCCGGACCGGCGGTGTCCTTGAACGGGTCGCCGACGGTGTCACCGATCACGGTGGCCTTGTGGGGCTCGGAGTTCTTGCCGCCGTGGTGGCCGTCCTCGACGTACTTCTTGGCGTTGTCCCAGGCGCCGCCCGAGATCGACAGCATGACGGCCAGCAGCTGGCCGGTGAGGATGGCCCCGGCCAGGTAGGCGCCCAGCGCCGCCGACTTGAACAGGAACCCGGTGGCGATCGGGGCCAGCACCGCCAGCAGGCCGGGGGTGAGCAGCTCGCGCAACGAGTCCCGGGTGCAGATGTCCACGACCGCGCTGTAGTTGGGCCGCTCGGTGTAGTCCATGATGCCGGGGTGCTCGCGGAACTGCTTGCGGACCTCGAACACCACCCGGCCGGCGGCTCGCCCGACGGCCCGGATCGCCAGGGCCGAGAACATGAACGCCACCGAGCCGCCGATCAGCAGGCCGACCAGGACGTCGGGCTGCTCGATCGGGATGCCGACCTGGTCGACGGGGAGCCCGGCGTCGAGCAGGGCCCGCCGGAACGAGCCGAACAGGCTGGTGGCGGCGAGCACGGCGGTGGCGATGGCCACGCCCTTGGTGATCGCCTTGGTGGTGTTGCCGACCGCGTCCAGCGAGGTGAGCACCTGGGCGCCCCGCGGGCCGATGTCCCCGGACATCTCGGCGATGCCCTGGGCGTTGTCGCTGATCGGCCCGAAGGTGTCCATCGAGACCACCACACCGACGGTGGTGAGCATGCCCATGCCGGCCAGCGAGATCATGTACAGCTGGAAGTCGAGGCCCTCGCCGCTGCCGATGAGCACGGCGCCGATGATGGCGCCGACGATGGCCAGGATGGCGTAGACCGAGGCCTCCAGGCCATAGGCGAAGCCGGACAGGATGGTGGTGGCCGGCCCGGTCTCCGAGGCGTCGGCGATCTCCCGCACCGGCTTGTACTCGGTCGCGGTGTAGTAGGAGGTCATGAGCTGGATCACGGTGGAGAGGCCGAGCCCGAGGGCCACGGCGGCCAGCGGCCGCCAGTCCTCGACATAGGCCAGCGAGGCGACACCGACCAGCACCAGCGAGATGGCCGCCGAGGCGAAGAACCCCCGGTTGATGGTCCGCATGCCGCTCTCGGTCTCGGAGCGCGGTCGGACCAGGTAGATGCCAACGATCGAGGAGACGATCCCGATGGCCTGGACGATCAGGGGGAACAGCAGGCCGACGGCCGGGCGGTCCGGGAAGGCGGCCAGACCGAGCACGATCGCCGCCACCAGCGTGACCTCGAAGGACTCGAACAGGTCGGCGGCCATGCCGGCGCAGTCGCCGACGTTGTCACCGACGTTGTCGGCGATCGTGGCCGCGTTGCGGGGGTCGTCCTCGGGGATCGACCGCTCGACCTTGCCGACCAGGTCGGCGCCGACGTCGGCCGCCTTGGTGAAGATGCCCCCGCCGACCCGCATGAACATGGCCAGCAGGGCCGCCCCGAAGCCGAAGCCGAACAGCACGCTGGCGGCATCGCCCTGGTAGGCGAAGACCACCCCGGCGGCACCGAGCAGGCCAAGCCCGACCACGAACATGCCTGCCACCCCACCGGCCCTGAAGGCGATCGGCATGGCCTTGAGCAGCCCGCCAGTGTCGGCCGCGGCCGCCACCCGCACGTTGGCCCGTACCGCCAGTTGCATGCCGGTGCGCCCGGCCAGCGCCGAGAACACGGCCCCGACCAGGAAGGCGACCGAGCGGCCGATCCGCACCGAGGTCGAGTCGGCCTCCAGCAGCAGCAGCAGGAGGAACAGCAGGACGACAAAGATGGCCAGGGTGCGGAACTGGCGATTCAGGTAGGCCCGGCTGCCCTCCTGGATGGCGCGGGCGATCTCGCGCATCTTCTCGGTTCCCTGGTCGGCGGCCAGGACCTGTCTGACCAGCACGAAGGCGACCACCAGGGCGAGCACGCAGACCGCCATGATGGCGAACAGCGCCAGGTCCTCCCCCGAACCGAACTCGACCTCGGCGCTTGCCTCCTGCGCCAGCAGCCGTACTGGGCTCATCAGACCTCCTCGACGCCCCAGCGGTGGGGCGTTGGATCAAGCCCGCAGTCCGGGCCAGAGGCCCTGGACGGTTCGAGCGGAAAAATCAGGCGCGGGTCCCGGCCCGGCGTCGTCCCGGCGCCTGCCCAGGGAACCGGCCGTCCCGCGAACCCGCGAGGATTGGGCGGATCATAGCTACGGGTCCAAGAGCCGGGCAACCCGTCGGCGGGTCGTACCGAGCTCAGGTGAGCGGCGGCGGCAAGGGCTCCGACCCGCGGCGCAGCCAGAAGCTCGTCCGGTTCCCCCCGTCCTCGAGCGTGGCCGTTTTGAGGTCGTCGACCAGGGCCCCGACCAGAGCGAGGCCGAACTGGCGGTCGTCGACCTCGCCGTCGCCGTCTTGACCGCCCTGCGCGGCCGCCGGGGTCCGGTCGCGGACCTCGATCCCGAAGCGGTCCGCCAGCTCGACCAGGTCGATCTCGATCGGGTCGGGCCGGCCGGCCCGGTTGAGGTCACCGACGGCCACCGCGCAGGTCTCGGAGACGGCCACCTTGAGGTCCTCGATGCCCTCCTCGTCCACCCCGGCCATGCGGGCCACGACGCCGACGACCAGCCGGACCGTGCCCAGCAGCCGCGGCTCCGGCGGGAAGGCCAGGCGGACGGTGGCCGGCGGACCGCCAGCGTCGGCATCCACGGCCGGTTGCTACTCGGCCGGAGCCGAGATGGCGTCGTCGACCGAGCTGTGGATCGGGAAGACCTTGGTCAGCCCCGTGATCCGGAAGATCTTGAGAATCTTCTCCTGGGTGCAGACGAGCTGCAGCGAGCCGTCGTGGTTGCGGACCCGCTTGAGCCCTCCGACCAGTACGCCGAGCCCGGTCGAGTCCAGGAAGTCGACCTTCTCCAGGTCGACGACGATGTGGTAGGACCCGTCGCTTACCAGCTCGATGAGCTGCTCGCGCAGCTTCGGGGCGGTGTAGACGTCGATCTCGCCGGCCACCTCGAGCACCGAGTGGTCGCCGTGCTTGCGTACGTTGAGGTCGAGATCCATCCTCTCTCCAGTCTCGCGGGCTGAGGACGTGCAACGATAGGCCGCCAGGCGTCTGCGAGCAACGTCAGAGGGGTTTGGTAGCCTACGCCGCGCCGTACAAACCTCCTCCCCGGAAATGGTGACAGTGGCTGCGCGGAACAATCCCCCACCCGGCAGGATGGCGGTCGTGGCCGTGGCCGCGGCGGCCATGCTGGCCGTCGGCTGCACCTCGGGCGGCAAGTCGGAGCCGACCGACCAGGCGGCCAGGTCGACCTCGAGCACGGTCGCGCCGGCCACGCCATTGCGGGTCAAACTGGTCGCCAGCGCCAAGGTGCCGAAGGGCGGGCTGGACGCCAGGCGGGCGGCCAAGCAGGCCGCGCCGGGGCTGGAGCGGTTCCTTGACCGCTACCTGACCGTGGCCTTCGTCGACGCCGCCGGCGGCAAGGCCGGCTGGGACGGCCTGCTCGGGCTGTTCGACAAGCCGGTCAGGACCTCCGCCCGCAAGCAGCTCGACTCGCTGTCGCTCGGCGGGGCCGCGGCCAACGTCAGCGCGGTCCGGCCGGGTCGGGCCAGCGCCCGGGCGGTGATCCTGTACGGCGCCCGACGGCCGGCGGCCGCCACCGTCCGGCTGGCGTTCGACGGCACCGCCGACTCCGCCAAGGGCAGCGGCCAGGTCCACCTCCGCTCGGTGCTGCAGCTGCTGTCGACCGGCGAGGGGTGGCGGATCGCCGCCTTCGACAGCCGCACGGGACCGCCCAGATGAGGCGGCGGGGGATGGCCGCGGTGGCCACGCTCGGGCTGATGGCGGCCCTGGTGGCCGGCCTGGTGGTCTCCGGGTCGCGGAGGCCGGCGGCCAACGCCCAGTCCTCGCCGACGGTCACCGTGCAACGGGCCCACGCCGGCTCGGCCACACCCACGCTCAAGCGCCGGGTCGTGCTGCTGACCATCGGGTCGGACGCGGGCGCACCCAAGTTCGGGCGGGGCGGGAGCATGGAGCAGGGCCGGGCCGACGCCCTCCAGCTGGTCGTGCTCGACACCGTCAAGCGGCGCGGTGTGGTGCTCAGCTTCCCCCGCGACAGCTACGTCCCCATCCCAGGCCACGGCACCAACAAGATCAACGCCGCCATGGCCTTCGGCGGGCCACAGCTGCTGGTTTCCACGTTCGAGCAGCTCACCGGCCTGCCCATCGACTACTACGCGCTCACCTCGTTCGACGGGCTGACCGACATCGTCAACAAGGTCGGCGGGGTCCAGGTCAACGTGGACATGAACCTCCGCGACGCCTTCGCCGGGGCCTTCCTGAACAAGGGCAGGCGCAAGCTGAACGGCGGCCAGGCGCTGGCCTACGCCCGCGCCCGCAAGACCCTGCCCGGCGGCGACTTCGACCGCTCCCGCCACCAGGGCCAGATCCTCCTCGGCGGGCTCGGCACCTTCCAGCGCCAGGTCGCCAAGGACCCGGCCCGGGTGATGACCTGGCTGGCCGTCATGCGTGACGAGGTCAAGACCGACCTGCCGTTCCCGGAGCTGCTCCGCTTGTCCCTGCTCGCCACCAAGGTCCCGGTCAGCGGGATCAAGAACGTGCCGGTGCCAAGCGTCTCCGGGAGCGCCGGCGGCGCCTCGGTGGTCCGCCTGCTCCCCGGCGCCTACTCCCTGTTCGACCGCCTCCGGGCCGGCAAGCTCGGTTGAGGCCCCCTGAGGCCGGCAGCCTGCGGCCCCAGGCCTGAACCGTGTCGGGTCGCGGCTACCATGGGGTCGTGACCGACCCTGTCGCGCTGGTCGACGACCTCACCGGCGACCCCGACTACCGTGGCCAGCTCGTGCACCTGGAGCGCCTGCCGGCCCGGCCGGCGCGGCCGGTGGAGCCGCCGGGCGACCTGCCCGAGGTGGTGCTGTCCCGGCTGCAGGCCCGCGGCGTCACCACCCTCTGGGCCCACCAGGCGGCCGCGGTCGCGCTGGCCCGAGCGGGCCGCAACGTGGTGGTGTCCACCGGCACCGCCTCCGGCAAGAGCCTCTGCTATCAGCTCCCGGTGTTCGACGCCCTGCTCGGCGGCGGCCACCGCACCGCCCTGTACCTCTCCCCCACCAAGGCGCTGGCCCGCGACCAGCTCCGCGCGATCCGCTCGTTCGCCCTCGCCGGGATCAGGGCCTCGGCCTACGACGGCGACACCCCGACGGCCGACCGCCCGATGATCCGGCGCAGCGCCAACCTGGTCCTGACCAACCCCGACATGCTCCACCGCGGCATCCTCCCCGGCCACGAACGCTGGGCGGCCTTCCTCGGCCGGCTCGCCTACGTGGTGGTCGACGAGGCCCACACCCTGCGCGGGGTGTTCGGCTCCCACGTGGCCGCGATCCTGCGCCGCCTGCGCCGCCTCGCCGGCCGCTACGGGGCCAGACCGGCGTTCGTGCTCGCCTCGGCCACCCTCGGCAACCCGGCCGAGCTGGCCACCCGGCTGGTCGGCCTGCCGGTCGAGGCCGTCACCGAGGACGGCTCACCGCGCGGCCCGGTCACCTTCGCGCTCTGGGAGCCGCCCCTGCTCGACGAGACCACCGGGCTGCGCCGCAGCGCCAACACCGAGTCGGCGACCTGGCTGGCCGCCGCCGTCGAGGCCGGGGTGCGGACCCTCTGCTTCACCCGCTCGCGCAAGTCGGCCGAGCTGGTCGCCACCTTCGCCCGCCGGCGGGTCGCGGAGGTCGACCGCCGCCTGGCCGGCCGGGTCCGCGCCTACCGGGCCGGCTACCTGGCCGACGAGCGCCGCGAGCTGGAACAGGGCCTGGTCTCGGGCCGGCTGCTCGGGCTGGCCACCACCAACGCGCTGGAGCTGGGCATGGACGTCGGCGGCCTGGACGCGGTCGTGCTCGACGGCTACCCGGGGACCGTCTCCTCGCTGTGGCAGCAAGCCGGCCGGGCCGGCCGCCAGGGCGAACCGTCCCTGGCCGTGCTCGTCGGCAAGGACGACCCCCTCGACGCCTACCTGCTCCACCACCCCGACGACCTGTTCGGGCGCCCACACGAGGCGGCCCTGGTCGACCCCGGCAACCCCTATGTGCTCGCCCCGCACCTGCTGTGCGCTGCCTTCGAGGCGCCGCTGACCGACGACGACATGGACCTGTTCGGGGGCGCAGGGGCCCGGGCGCTCGCCCAGGCACTCGAGGCCGAGGGGGCGCTTCGCCGGCGCAAGGACGGGCTGCGCCCCGGTTCCGGCCGCGGCCACGCCGACCAGGTCGACATCCGCAACGCCGGCGGCAGCCCGATCACGATCGTGGCCGCCGACTCCGGCCAGGTCATCGGCACCGTCGACCGGGCAAGGGCACCGTCGACGGTGCACCGGGGCGCCGTCTACCTCCACCAGGGCGAGACGTTCCGAGTGGTCGAGCTGGACCTGGACGGCGGAGCCGCCCTGGTCGAGGAGGCAAAGGGCGACGAGTACACCCAGGCCCGAAGCGACATCGACGTGACCATCGTTGAGCCGACCCGGCGGATGGACCTGCCCCGCTCGGCCCTGTGGCTCGGCCGGGTCGATGTCTCCGAGCAGGTCGTCGGCTACGAGCGGCGCAAGGTCGGTTCGGGGGAGGTGCTCGGCTACGAGGACCTCGACCTGCCGCCGGCCCGCCTGCAGACCATCGCCTACTGGTACACCCTCTCGCCGGAGCTGCTGGACGCGGCCGGGCTGGACCCGCAGACCGTGCCAGGCGCCGCCCACGCCGCCGAGCACGCCCAGATCGGGCTGCTGCCACTGTTCGCCATGTGCGACCGCTGGGACATCGGCGGCCTGTCCACCGCCTGGCACCCGGACACCGGGACGGCCACCATCTTCGTCTACGACGGCTACCCCGGCGGCGCCGGCATCGCCGAGCAGGGCCACCGCCGCGCCGCCGACCACCTCCTCGCCACCCGCGACACCGTCGGCTCCTGCCCGTGCGAGACCGGCTGCCCATCCTGCGTCCAGTCGCCCAAGTGCGGCAACGGCAACAACCCCCTCGACAAGGCCGGCGCCGTCCGCCTGCTCGACGAGCTCCTCGCCGACCTCGGTGCCGTCCCCGCCGCCGCTTCAGCCGCTCCCGGCGGTGCCGCGTGACGGTTCCCTCCACTCCACGCCTGACCTCCAGCCCTCCGCCGGCCGCCTCGGCCCCGGCCGGGCACGAGACCCTCCGTGGCGGTGGACGATGAGCCTCTACATTGGCGTGGCGGGCGCCTCGCGGCCCGAGCCGCCGTTGCTGGGCCAGGCGGAGTCCCTCGGCCGCCGGTTGGCCGAAGCCGGCGCCGTGGTGGTGTGCGGCGGCGGTTCCGGCGTCATGGAAGCGGTCTGCCGCGGCGCGCAGGAGGCCGGCGGGACCACCGTCGGCCTGCTCCCCGGCCTCGACCGGCGGGACGGCAACCCCCACCTCAGCGTCAGTGTGCCGACCGGCCTCGACCAGGGACGCAACCTGCTCCTGGTCCGGTCCAGCGACGCCCTGGTGGCCGTCGGCGCCGGCTTCGGCACCCTCTCCGAGCTCGCCCTCGCCCTGCGAACCGGCGTCCCGGTGATCGGCCTCGCAACCTGGTCACTGACCCTGGACGGCCGGCCCGTGGACGCCTTCCCGGTCGCCGAGGACGCCGCGGCCGCCGCTCGCCTGGCCCTCGAGGCAGCCCGTTCCCGCGCGGCCGGTCGCATCCCACCACAAGGGTAGGCCGCACCCCCGCGACGCGGCCGCCTTCCATCCAGGCGATCCGGACACGAGCTTGCCCCGTTTGACGTCGCGGGTCGCGGGGCAGCTAGGTGGTAGATGCTTGAACCAGCAGGCCTGTGTTCCTGAGGAGGCACCGATGGCCGCGTTCTTCCTGTTGCTCTTCGTCCTCGTCGCCGTGGTGGTCGGCGACGCCGTGGTCGAGAACACCAGCAACAGCACCTTCACCTTGTTCAACCGGTCGATCGACCAGCTCAGCGGCGGCGAGTTGCTGGCGGTGTTCGCCGGCCTCGGATTCCTGCTCGCCCTGTTCCTGTTCCTCGCCGTCGGGTCCTCAAGGACCCGGCGCTCGCGACGCAGGGAGCTCAAGTCGCGTCGTCGCGACGCCGAGGGCCGGGTCGAGGAGCTGGAGCGGGAGAACGCCCGCCTCCACCAGGAGCTGACCGGCACCCGCGAGGAGCTGGAGACCACCGAGCGCAGCCGCGCCGACGCCACCGCCGAACGCGACCGCGCCGAGTCCACCGCCGATCGCGTGCACGCGGGCGCAGCCGCCCAGCCAGACCCGGCCGCCGCGACGGCGATCGACGACCGCGAACGGCTTCCCGAAGCCCACCCCTCGCGAACCGACAACCCTGCGACCGCGGTGCCGCCCGAACCGGCCAGAGCCCGCCGAGAGCGCCTCGACGACCGCACCGGGGTCGCCCCGGTGCGCGATGAGCACGCCCGCGCCGCCGACGAGGAGGAGGAGGCCCGCCGCCGCTGAGCCAGCACGGGGGACCGGCGACGAGCGGTTCGCCTGGTCACTCCGCGGCGATCGCGCGCAGCAGGTCGACGCGGGCGGCTCGCCGGGCGGGCAGCGTGGCGGCGAGCACGCCGACCATGAGCGCGGCCGCGGCGAACAGCGCGAGCTGGGCGACGGGGATGGTGGCGGGCAGGTCGAGGTCTCTGCTGATGGCCCAGCCCAGGAACGCACCGAGGCTCAGGCCGACCGTGGTGCCGATGGCGGCCATGATCACCGCCTCCCAGCGGATCATCGACCGGACCTGCTGGCGGTCCATGCCGATCGCGCGCAGCAGGCCGAGCTCGCGGACTCGTTCCAGGACCGACCGCACCAGCGTGTTGACAACCCCGAACAGCCCGACCACGATCGCCAGCCCAAGCAGGCTGTAGAGGAGCCGCAGCGCGGGGTCGATGGCCGCCGCCGCCAGCCGTCGCAGCTCGCCGCGGCTCACGATCTCGACGTTGGGGTAGTCGGGGATGGCCCGCTCGATGGCGGTCCGGCCCGCGCCTGGCGCGGCTCCCTCGCGCTGCTTGGCCAGGATCATGGTCAGGCCGGCGCCACCTGCCAGGCGCTGGTAGTCGGCCGGCGTGATCAGGTGGTCGGTCACGGGGAGCTGTGGGCGGACGAAGTCGTCGAGACCGGCGGTGTCGTAGACCGCCCGGACGGTGAGGACGCGCTGGTCGCGGGGGGTTCGGACCGTCACCGGGGAGCCGACCGACAGGTGGAGCGTGGCCGCGGCCTGCCGGCTGACCGCGATGGCGCCGGTGGTGAGGTCGCGCAGGGCGCCGTCGGTCACCTTCAGGGACAGGACCTGCCCGATCTGGGCGGGATCGGCGGAGGTCACGCCGCTGTCCTGGCCGGCGACGGTGGCGCCGGTGTCCTGGAAGGCGGCCACCGCGGCCAGCTCGGGCAGGCCGGCCAGGCGCTTGGCCACCTGTGGGCTCATCGAGGGTTGGTGCATGCCGGCACCGACCGCCCTGAGCCGATAGTCGGCGCGGAGCGTGCGGTCGAAGCCGCCGGTTGCCGACGCCTTGGTGCTCGCGGCCAGGGTGGTCAGGAAGGTAACCAGCGTCAGGCCGATGACCAGCGGCAGCACGGTCGCGGAGGTGCGGTGGGGACTGCGCGCGGCATTGCCGCTGGCGAGGCTGCCGACGACGCCCTTGGCCCGGCCGATCGGCGCTCCGAGCAGGCGTGACAACGACCGCGCGAGCACCGGGCCGAGCACCAGGACGCCGAGCGCGGTGGCGACCGTGCCGGCCAGCAGGTAGCCGCTGTTGACCGGGCTGCTGAGGGCGCCGGCAAGGACCAGGCCGACACCGGCCAG
>Ga0193739_1000334_pt1 | contig 13339 bp, 14 predicted proteins | sample L2a2metaG_FD_144926 | JGI IMG/M metagenome (GOLD analysis project Ga0193739, IMG submission 144926) | Soil microbial communities from a riparian zone of the East river system, Colorado, United States - L2a2 | ecosystem: Environmental > Terrestrial > Soil > Riparian zone | place: USA: East River...
CATTCTAGGCCGAATCATTAATAGAATAATGTTTCTAATTGGATATCGTAGTGCGCTTAGAAAGATTGACCTCATACAAGGATGCGGGAGTAAATAGAAGGATTGTGGAGAAATATCATAAGGCTATCGGTACTCTGATCGCATCCACAAATAGCAATACTACTGGCGTAACGGTTCTCCCGATAATCGGACACTATGCGGGTCTTATTGAAATTAACAATGGTATATTTGCACTCCATTCAGATGGAGTAGGTACTAAGGTAATAATTGCCCAACTGTTGAAGAGATTTGATTCAATTGGTATTGACTGCATTGCAATGAATGTTAATGATATCATCTGTGTAGGGGCGCGTCCCATTGCATTCATTGATTACATCGCATTAAAATCGCCTAATAGTATGATTGTTAAGGAAATTCTAAAGGGCTTGGTGAAGGGAGCAAGAAATGCCAACGTCCCAATTGTAGGAGGGGAAACTGCTATTCTCCCGGATATTATATCTGGGGTTGATAAGACACGGGCCTTTGATTTGGCAGGGACGGTACTAGGGAACATAGAAACTAGGAAGAAAATGGTCCTCGGCAATAATATTCAACTTAATGATGTCATTCTAGGAGTTGAAAGTAGTGGGTTGCATTCTAATGGTTACACTCTAGCAAGGAAAATACTTTTGTCAAGATATTCGCTCAAGGATCAACCATCCTTCCTGTCCAAACCACTAGGTGAAGAATTGTTGACTCCAACAAGGATTTACGTAAAGCCAGTACTTGAAATTTTGGAAAAGAGCTCCTCCACTCCTGTGCACGGTTTGGCCCACATCACCGGAGGGTCGTTTACAAAGCTTCTTCGTCTCAATAATAGGATGAAATACTACCTAAGCAGTCTGCCTCCTCCTTTTGGGATATTCAAACAAATCTCGACTGACGGCTCTATAAGTTTGAAGGAGATGTATAGGACTTTCAATATGGGAATCGGGTTTTGTGTAATTGCCCCGAGAGATTCTGCCCATTCCGTTTGCAAGATATTTCGTAGACACCGCATGTCGTGTAAGGAGATTGGTACAGTTGAGGGGTCCGGGACCGGAGAAGTGAGCGCCATCTTGGACAGAAAACGATACATGCTATCTAGATGAAGGCCTATATCGTGTAGGGCGAACAAATCCAAGGTGACATAAAATTGTATACAAAAATTAATATTCGATCAAGAGGTCCTTTTTCAATCATTGGACCATCCAAGGAGCCAGACCGTACAGGAACCCCAATTTCTAAATTCAACAACATATGAGCAGGTCTGTAAGGAAATAGCCCTTGAATTAGAGAGTCTACAGAACCCCAATAAAAGGGAGATGATTGATGTTATTAAGAAATCATGTTCAAAACACAAAATCGCGTTCATACCTGGAAACCAAAGCATCTTGAGATATGTTAGCCATAAGAGTATGATTAGAAGACTATTAAAGGTGAAACCGGTGAAAACCGCGTCAGGGGTAGCAGTAATCGCTGTGATGCCAAAGCCCTTTACTTGCCCCCATGGGAAGTGCATTTACTGTCCCGGAGGTGTGGATGTGAATGTACCGTTAAGCTATACTGGCACTGAACCATGTGCCAAATACGCACAACAATGTAATTTTGATCCATTCAAACAAATACAGTCTAAATTGAATCAGCTATATTCGAGAGGACATGGTGTAGACAAAATAGAATTGGTAATTGTAGGTGGAACTTTCCCATTTTTCCCAACAGAATACCAAAGAGATTTTGTCAAATCAAGTTTTGATGCTCTAAACAATACCTACTCCAATGACCTCAAGGAATCGATGGAGATAAATGAAAAGGCGGCCAAGAGATGTGTGGGGTTCACAGTTGAGACTAAGCCCGATTACTGTAAGACCACTCATGTGGATATCATGCTAGAACTGGGGATGACAAGGGTAGAAATAGGAGTACAATCACTTCAAGAAGACACATACAAGGTAGTAAATAGAGGACATACCTTGCATGATGTTAGGGAATCATTCCAGATTGCTCGTGATGCTGGCTACAAGATCGTTGCTCACATGATGCCTGGTCTGCCTAGTTCATCACCTAGTAGAGATATAGATGACTTTTACAAGCTGTACAATGATCCTGTCTTTAAACCTGATATGCTGAAGATTTATCCAACGCTCGTTTTGAAAAATACTGGACTATATAGCTTGTATAAAAGCGGGAAATACGATGCTTATTCCGATGATGACTATATAAAAATCCTTGTGGAAGTGAAGAAAGCAGTTCCTTCATGGATACGAATCATGCGTGTGCAAAGAGAAATCGAAGACAAGGACATTGTTGCTGGACCAAGAAAGGGAAATTTACGACAATCAGCACTCCAGAAATTGAAGGAACTTGGACTAAGATGTTGTTGTATCAGATGCAGAGAATTTGGTCTCCAAAGACGCATGATGCTTCAAGAAAATGAAATTTGCATGACTAGAATGGACTATGTCGCGGCAGGTGGAAAGGAGGTATTCCTGTCTTTTGAAAGCGAAGATAGATTTACTCTAATGGGGTTTTTGAGGCTACGAGATCCAGGCTTTCCACATAGGTCGGAAATTAAAGCACACGACAATATTGCATTTGGAAATTCTGCTATAATAAGAGAATTACATGTTTACGGTGTTTCTGTGGATATTGGGTGCATTCCAGGAATTGATTCTTATCAACATAAGGGCTATGGAATAAAGCTAATGCAGGAAGCAGAGCGGATTGCAAGGGATGAATTTGGCTTAAGAAGAATTTCCGTTCTAAGTGCCGTTGGCACAAGAGATTACTACAGAAAAATTGGATACACTAGAAACGGTCCATATATGACCAAGTTCTTGTGATGAAATTTGCCGGGCCCAGATAATGAAATAGTTGGCAAGGGCACTTGGATGGATAAGATTGCTGATTCCATTATCAGTCGTGAAAGGAACCTGGGTAGACCGTTGGAACTAATAAAAGTTGAGAGCGGTCTAGGGGCCTCTGGTATTCCACACATCGGAAGTATGGCTGATGCGGTTAGGTCCTATGGTATTTCGTTGGCTTTAAGGAATTTAGGATACGCATCAGAGTTAATTACATACTCCGACGACATGGATGGGTTAAGGAAGATTCCTGGCGGCTTTCCGGCTTGGTTAAAGGATTACATCGCTAGACCTGTGTCAACGATTCCAGATCCAAGAGGAACATGTCATAGATCATATGGTGATCATATGACTGATTCTCTACTAAGTGGACTAGATGCCATTGGAGTCAAGTACATTTTCCAAAGCGCAACAGACGCGTACAGAAGAGGAGCGTTCATAGACCAAATTGACAAGATACTCAAGCGTTCTAGATTGCTGGGACAGAAAATAGTAAAACTCGTTGGGCAGGAAAAATTCATTGAAACCCTTCCTTACTTTCCAATCTGCGAATCATGTGGTAGGTTATACGTCGCACGGGCTGAGAAGTATCATGATGAAACGAAAAGTGTATCTTATAGTTGCATCGGTTCTAAAATAGGGAAAAGCTTTATTCCAGGTTGTGGTCACACTGGTGAAGCAGATATTGTCAAAGGACAGGGAAAGCTAGCATGGAAGGTTGAATTTGCTGCAAGGTGGGTAGCTTTGGATATAAGGTTTGAAGCTTTTGGAAAAGACATAATGGATTCGGTGCGTGTAAACGACTGGGTTTCAAATGAAATTCTTTCCTACCCTCATCCTTTTCATGTCAAATATGAACTATTTCTAGATCGCACAGGAAAGAAGATAAGCAAGTCTACTGGAAACGTCATTACGCCCCAGAAGTGGTTACGATACGGAACACCGGAATCACTCATGTTACTCTTCTTTAGGCGGATAGTGGGAACGCGTGTTATTGGATTACGGGAAATTCCTTTATTAATGAATGAATACGACATGTATGAAGACATTTACTTTGGCAAGATCTCGGAAAGAAATAGCGCTAAACGTATGAAGATAAATGGCATTTATGAATATGTGAATCATCTTAAGCCTCCAAAATTTCCTGAAGATCATATTTCTTTCGAGTTTCTAGTCCAGCAAGGATCTCTGTTTCCATTGGAAGAACGAGAGGAAAAAGTATTCCAGCGTCTCGCAAGGTATCACATGGTAAGAAAAAAGACTGACGGTCTAGTAAGAAAAATTAGCCTTGCTTCCAATTGGATTGAAGATAAAGTAACTAATGGGCACCAGCTATTGGACATATCTCTAAGTGCAAATGAAAAAAATGCTTTAAGTGAGCTGATAGATACACTGCGATCTTATATTGGCAGTGAAGGGGAACAGAACACTCCACTATTAATTCAAACAAAGCTCTTCGAAATTGCGAGAAATAATGGGGTCCAACCGAAGGATTTTTTCAGATTGATATACAAACTTATCTTGCGTACTGATAGGGGTCCAAGGTTGGGCAATTATGTTGTAGATTTGGGGATTCAAAGGACTAGTGAGATCTTGACTGAACAGTTAGGGCACAAATAATTTATCATTATTCTAGCCAATCAATACACACATGAGGGTGTATAGATCCTTCAGCCCTAGATCAGCTAGATTGCATTTGTGATCACTGAGAGGTTCTAAAGATCACGTGTGATAGTTTTTATCTAGTTTCGGAATATATATCCTATGAAATTGACATGTAACTTACTCTGATAATTATGAAAGTACTGATAATTTCCCACGAATCTGATTTAGACGGACTGTTTTCTGCTGCTATTGGCTTAATTAGATATCCTCAGGCCCGAACCGTTTTTCTAGGTTATGGGAAAGAGAGCTTTGAAACCCTGGTACAATTCGTCCATAAATTCATTGACTATTCTCTCTCTGATCAAGAAAAGGGATTAATAATAATATGCGACTTAGCATTAAATGAAGACAGTTCGTTGATTCACTTATTTAAGGGAGCATTTGCTGAAGCAAAGACCGCTGGTATTAGTATACTTTGGCTGGACCATCATCCATGGGCTGGTGCGGCAAAAGGCGCAATAGATCCCTTTGTTGAGTTCATTCTGGACGAGACTGGAAATAGGTGCGCCTCTGAACTCGTATACGAAAAATTCTTGTCAGAAAACCAGCTTGCAAATAAATTAGGAAGCATGGCGCACTCGATGGATTTTTTTACCAATGACCAATATCTCACTCCAATATCCGAGCTCATTGTCTATTATCAAAATAGCACTTGCAGATATGCGAAGCTTTCATCTCTCGCAGAAAAAGTCTCTCGGGGGATACTGTGGGATGTCGACATGCAGAACGAATATGCTTTATACAGTCGGTTGCGAGATAAAGCTAAAGTTGAGGCTTATCAGACCATTCAAATTAAACAAATAGACGGCAGATTCTCGGCAGCCTTCGTTCAATCCTCACCATATATACAAAATAGCCTTTTCGCGCATGAAGTTTTTGAAAAGACTAATTCCGATTTGGTGATGCTTTATGGTAAGGATAATAAGGTAAGTATACGTCGGAACAACAATATGATTTCGTGTCGAAGAATCGCTCAATGCCTGAGCGACGGCGGAGGTCATGATTTTGCTGCTGGGGCAAGATTCAAAAGTGACCCTACAGATCGCAATGAAATTACGAAAGAACTAGAGGAAGCGATATTAAAATCATTTATGTACAGGGAAAACGATCCATGATGCTACTTTCATTTATTCCGTATATCTTGTTGGGACCACGCAACTACGAATACGAATGATTTGCTGAAATTGTCTGTTACATGTATTTATAATCCGTCAAAAAGGTGATTACATCACTTGGGGAGAAAATAAGAGTGGAGCATATAAAATTATTTGACTGCTCACGGCGCCACGATGTTCCAAAATGTGCCGCAGTTGTTAAAAGTGGTGGGGTAATAGTTTTCCCAACCGATACCGTATACGGTATCGGTTGCGATCCCTATAATCATACTGCCGTCAGTCGAGTTTTTGTTATTAAAGCTAGAAAAACAGGTAAACCTCTCCCAATACTTGCCTCAACAATGAAGGATGTAAAAAATATTGCATTATTGGACTATAGAGCAAGTGTATTGGCTAGAAAATACTGGCCAGGTCAATTAACCCTCGTATGTCCCCTCTTGGACTCGAATATTTCATCTCTTCTCGTTTCAAATAAGGAGGCAGTAGCTGTTCGAATACCTGGCAATAAATGTACATTGGAATTGGTTAGTGAATGTGGATTTCTGGTGGGAACAAGCGCCAACATATCTGGAAAGGCACCGGCCAGAAATATTCAACAGATATTATCATCATCCTTAAAGGGATTTGACGCCATATTGGACGGAGGATACATGACTCATGAAAAAGAATCCACTATAGTTGATTTATCCAAAAAAGATCATTCAAATATCGTTAGAGAAGGCGCCATAAGATCAGAAGACATTCGTGAAACACTTTCCACAGGGGGACTGACAAATTAAGGCTTTTAATGTTGTGGCGTCAACTTTCAGGTATGGAGAAGTTAAGGCCGAACAAGAACTGCATGAGATATTTAATGTACTAGGAGACTCATTCGCAGAAATAGAGTCTACCTCGATTAGTGGACTACTCAAGTGCCAAACTCACATTGACCTATATTCCTTACCGGGAATGCTCGCAGATTTGCTAAAGGAAGAGCCATGGAGATTTAGATATGTCTTGAGGATTTTACCGATCGAGAAAGTAACCAAGGCAGAAATTGATATTATACGCAGATGTGTCAGGGAGATTTCGGAGAAAATACTTCCATCACAAACTTTTAGAATCACAGTTGAGAAACGACACAACTCTATGAGGTCGATTGATTTGATACAAGCTATAGCTTCGGATATTGAGAGGAAGGTAAATTTATCTAATCCTGACTGGATAGTTTTGGTTGAAGTAATTCAAAATGTTGTAGGGTTATCTGTTATCAAACCTCATCAAGTATTTAGCTCGGTGGTTGCAATGAGAAAGCTCGGCGACGATTTTATTTGATAATAAGAGCAGACCGTTCAATAAGATATTGCGTAATGAAGTTGTCGTCTCGATGTGATAATTGATTCCGTTTGTTTGCCAAAATGAGTCTAAAAATGTGATCTCTGCTTTCCTTATCGATCTTTATGACTGAGTTGTCTAAGTTAGGAAATGTTTTCATAATTCTCTTTCTTGCATGGTACACTTTTCTTTTATTTGTTGAATAAATAATAATAATCGCGGGGTGATTTGTGTTTAAACCAGCATGATTTAACGCTAAACTAATTTGGTTTGTTAACGATAATCTAAGCAATAAGTCCATTTCTGGCTTCATAGTTAGGGTCGAGTTTCTTTTTTGGCATTCCAGCGTAATTTTCAAAACTCCGAGAAGATGATCAATACCATATGCTGCCCTAGCGTTAATTGTCTGAATCGATACGCCTTCGAAAGAAAGCTTCTGAATCCTAGTTATGAAATCAGAAATTTTTGACGTCTCGATTGACCTTAAGCCCATGACACAGATGAAGGTATCATTCAGTTTGTAGTACTTTGTATTTTTTATCTCAGGATCTGACAGAATCAATCGTGATTTCCTCTTATTTTCACGTCATTACTATAAATGACCATTTGCACGGGATTTACCACGCGTGTTGGTCTGTAGCTAGTACGCCTTAATCAAGATTTTGAGATTTGGAAGCACTACCCACCATGGATTATGGGTATGACCGTTACAATGTCACCGTCTCTCACCAAGGATTCATTAGCGTCCAAAAGAGACGAATCTACCCCGTTTACCACAATTAAAAAATTATCTCTCTTGAAAACGGTATTGTATCCTGATACAGACCCGTCCAAGAATGAAACTAATTCATTTATAGAGGCTGGATGTTTTTTGTATTTCAAGGAAGAACATCCCATTGCTTTTTTGTATCTTCCAAGTAATCTTATCAGTATCAAGCTAATACGCCACTATTGGTTTAAATCTAAAATGCGTACCCTTATTCTCTTCTATTTTCATCAATCACAGGTCCTGGTGGCTCTATGGCTTCTGATTCCGAGGAACTGGCCTGAACTTCTTGTTGACTTGAGTTTTTTCTTAGATAAGATGTGAGATAGCCTGCAATAGTATTTCTAAGTACCTTGGATCTTATTCTAGCCAACTTATTTACCATCTTTTTATTATGTTCGAAATCCTGAACGAATTTGTCTGGGTATCGTGACAAAAGCTCGGTTGAAATCCTGCGTACACGGTCCATACCATGAGCTCTGTAGGAAGGATATTTTATCCTTGTCATAACCTGCGACCTACATACTGACACCAATTTACTGTGAGCATTTCTAGGGTCTCCTGATACGACATCGTTATTACCTCACTGACTGTCTTTACAACGGTAGTCAAAAATGAACTTGGTAGTGCTGGATAATCTCCAAAACAGTGAGAATACTTGTTGGGCCCGTCAGTTTCAGTCAAAATTCGATTCTTGTCAGCCTTTTTAAGCAGGACTCTCTTGTCCTCAGAGTAAAGCACGGCAGGTCCATACGAGACATAGTAACCTCTGTCCATACACTTTCTTAACTGTTCCTTATTCCCAGAGAACCAATGAATGAGAACACTGGTGATATCATATGAGCTCATCAGTTGTAATACCTCATCTAGTGATTTCCGAGAATGGACTGAGATCGGCTTGTGATGTGACTCTGCAAGCTGTAGCATCAATTCAAACACTTCCTTTTGTTTAGGGTAAGGAGAATAGTCGTTTAGTGTATAGGTTCTATCCAACCCAATTTCGCCTATGCCATCAATGAATTTAACATTTGTTTCGAGGAGTAGTTGGAATCTAACAACATCTTCACGACTGGCATATAATGGATGAATACCAATGAATTGGAAAATAGTATCATGGTGGACAAGATTATTAAGAAGTCTAATGCTGCGAAGCGATGTTTGGTTATCGACGCAAACGGAACAGACCTTTATCCTCATCGCTTTAAATGTCGCTATAATGGAATCAATATATAATGAAAATTCATTATCGGTTAGATGAATATGAGCATCGACTAAAGACATAGATTTCATTTTTAGTTCAAGCTACCTTTTAACATAGTCCCCACAATTAATGCGAAGCCTCCTTAAACCTACCAGCGAATTCGGGCAAAAGACATTTGTTAATAACAGGGATGTCTTACCTGATTACCATATCTGAATATCCATTCTTACTTTAGAACCGAAGCGATTACTCTTAATATCTAAAATTGGATATTATTCAGAAGGAACAGTAGACATACGCTGGACGGGCAACCTTTAACATACACCCAACTACATAGTTTACATATGTCCACTAATCCAGAATTAGGACTCGCAGCGATGTACCGGTTTATTAAGAAATCAGGAGCAGAAAGGGTGAGCGATGACGCTGCTGATGAACTTCGGAAGATACTTGAAGAAGTAGCAGCCAAGATTGCTTCGCAAGCCCTGGATTTGTCTATTCATGCGGGAAGGAAGACAATAAAATCTGAAGACGTTAGACTTGCAGCCAAGAATATTCTAAAGTTATAGATCTCACCTAATATGGCCCGCTGGGCAAGACTTTTTATCTTCCGCTATATCCTACCCTAGGAATAAGAATGATAATCCGTGAGGGTTCCTATGTGTTGCTATTTCATACCCCTAGAAAAAAATGGCTTATCAAGGTAGCATTTGCAAAGAAGATGCATACTCATCTCGGAGTAATAGATTTGTCAAATGTAATAGGAATGGAATACGGATCCGTCATACAATCGACTGAAGGGAAGACAATTTATCTGATTCAGCCGACAACCTACGATTTTATCATGAAGTCAGAAAGGAAAACTCAAATCATTTACCCCAAAGATTTGGGTTTTATTGTTGCCCGAACTGGTTTGGAAAATGGATCGAAAGTACTTGAAATTGGAACAGGCAGCGGGGCACTTACAACCTTTATGGCCAGTATTGTAAAGCCAAATGGACACGTTTACACTTTTGACATAAACCCAGATTTCATGGCCGTTGCGAAACGTAACCTACAGAAGGCCGGGGTAATAGAATTTGTTACTCCCTCCCAATATGACCCACACTTGGGAATAGGCATTAAGAACGCTGACGTGGCAATAGTGGATCTTGGCGATCCGTGGACTGTGATCCCTCAGGTTTATGAATCCCTCAAAAACAGTGGGTCGTTCGTTGCAATATGCCCAACTTTTAACCAGTTAGAAAAGACAGCTATCGAACTAAGAAAAGACAGCTTCGTAGATGTCGAATCTGTAGAAATAATCATCAGAACTCTTGAGGCTCGAGAAGGAATGACAAGGCCATCCAGTCGGATGATAGCACATACGACCTATCTGATATTCGGTAGAAAGGTTAGCAACTAGCTATAGGATTTAACACTACAGGAAATGAGAGCGTAAAAATATGATACTTCTGCATTCAATGGCCCTATTACGCGATCCGTGAGGAGCTGATTGTTGACTGGAAACAGTAGGTCTCCCCTATTTTGATATCAAATTGTGTTTAATTGTCAATTGCATCCTGTAACGATGGTGCGACTCCTTATCAGTTCCTCTAAGTGGAACAACATAAAGTTTACATTCCGAGAATCTGCTTCAACAATGATCTGTAATCGATATCCTCTTTCTTGCTTCCAGGCGAAGGGAGTTCAAATATTAGCGGTATAGGACGCTTGGCCCTTATTTCTGTTAGTTGGTAACGGATTTCCTTCCCAATATCGTCACTAAGAAGGAGGAGGCCAACGTCATCTGAGGTTCCAATGCTGTTTATTTGTGAAAGCGCTTGCCCTGGTGAATCGGCGACAATCCCTTGTACACCTGCCAGTCGGAGGCTCGTAACAAAAACTCTGCTACCGATTGCAACCAATCGCATTTACTTAAATGCACCTTCGACTTTCTTTTATTCCTTTTGGCTGAGGAAGATAATATCCTGTTGTTATTGTCATCTTAAGTAAATAGGACTTCCTAGGCGAATGAAACTGCAGATTTGTGTACCTAAAGGGGACCCTTTCTACTGGAAGGGCATTCTCTGTTTCTCTTCAAATTCCATTTGTCATTTTACTTCATCGCATTGACAATTCTTAAACGGATCACGTGTTCAGAAGCATTTTTATTTTGTTCTACAAGAAGCAAAAGGGTAGAAGTGATCAGTAGACCCTTATTATTAGTCTTGTTTGGGATCGCTCTGGTTGTAGGATTGTTTGGTTTCTCTATCGCTTTGGTCTATTCATCGTTCCAATTCATGATTTATTCTGCGGTGAATCTGAGTTTTGCTGGATTCTTTGGTTACAAAATCTATAGGCGGAGAAGTGTACCTAAAAGCCCATAATATAGGGAATAAAAAGAATTTAGGTTAAACGATTCAGAGCACTACTTATCGCATCATTAAAATAAACAATGCTATGGCTCCGAGACTAGCAAATAACAAAATAGTCGCCTTCCATAGGCCGGAGGTCGCTGCTTCACTGATATCCCACATACCTCCTCCTACTGGGTATTTACCATATTTTCTTTTGATTTGAGAGTAACTATAAATCTGTTCGAAATCAGCCGGAGCGGTCCATTTTCGTTGAGCAATAAATGTGCCATTGACACCAAAGCTTGTTGAGTCATAATTCTTTCTTGCTCTTTCATCAGACAGTACCTCATATGCTTCAACTAACTCCATGAATACTTGTTTTGATTCCTCCGAATTCTTGTTTTTGTCAGGGTGATGCTTTAGTGCCAAACTTCTGAATGAGCCCTTTATTTCGGATAGGCTGGCATTATAATTAACATTGAGGACCTCGTAATAGTTCCTCATATATCTATTCATATGGATTTCAGGATAATTAAAAATTTATGGTAAGAAAGCGAAGGGAACTTGGCCCACGAATAGTGTGACAATCTCTGCCATTTATTATCTTAAGGCGAATGTAAAAATATATATGAATAAAATATCACATCATTCTTATATTTGATGAAGTCATTTCCTTGTAAACAGGACAAATCAGTGTTCACTGGTTATACGATTAGTCACGAACATGATCTCATCACGGCCCATTCACACGATGAATATCAAAAATACAATACGATTGTGGTTGCCTGTATTACTTGAGATGCGACTTACTGTAATTTATGCGGGAAACCTCTTGGAAGGAAATCCAATAAGCAACTAGATGGGTTGACAACTCAGTACTTCTTTTCAAAAGCGCTTAGTTATACCCTAGGCTTGTTTCTTTTTCGTCTTTCAACTTTAGCGTACTTCTTACTTCGTGATCTTTGTGCGCTGAATGCGTGAGTTTTGTTTCCTCGACGGTGAGCCATCACTAAGTTAAGACTACACCCGGGAAATATATTCTTATATTTTTCTGAAGACACCTTTCAATATAATGAAACAGATGTTTCCATCCTCCTACATCCTCAATTTTTTAATGGTATAGAACCTAAACGAAATACTGATCAGCATAACGACAATGGACTTTGTCGAAGTTAGGGTGATTACCGGAGGATTCAAAAATACAAATTCTGATATCGTACTGGTTCTTCATACTGCTACGATTCTGATTCGCAGTGGGCTCGTAGATATTAGATGAAAATAGCTTTGAGCCAATAATCTTTTTCCCACAGAATTAAAATTTATTTCGACTTGTCGGAATTAAGCTTTAAAGATGTTGATTATTTTTCCCCCTCATTACTTTTATCGCAGGAATTGAAAGTATATAATATAGTATTTTATACATAACAGCAATACGGCTTCGACAACGACTAAGACCGTTGCTTCGGTCATGTATAGTAGAAAGGCAGCTGTTTTAGTGGGCATTGTAATAATTTTTCTCGTAATTATTGATTTGCTTGTCACACGGCAAGTTTTGCCCGCTTATAAGGATATTGAAGTCATACTTTTTGTTTTGACGATAACGATCGGATACGGAATAGGTTCTTGGGTTCTCCTAGGATACACTAAACGAGTTAGTACTGAAATCAGAGCCAAATCACGTTTTATTAATGTCATGTTCTGGACTGTAACTGTCGTACAGTTTGGCATGTTCGGAGTACTGCTATTGGTACTTATTAATAATAGCCCTTCAAGTACAAGATACCTGTCTCATTCAGTTTTTGCGATTAGCTCGATACTTGCGACGATTATTATGGGGATTATTTCATTCAAGTTTTTTTCATGGTACAAATCAAGTGAATACAAGAATTTTACCGTGTTATTTTATGGAATTGCAGCATTAACCCTTGGCGCATCAATAGCGGAAGACGTAGGAACTAAATTATTAATGGTACAAGAGGTAAAAGAAAATACCCCTCCAGGAGAGGTTATTCAATCTACCTTCCAATACAAGGACTCAGAAAAATACAATGCCCAGG
>Ga0193739_1000335_pt1 | contig 13301 bp, 13 predicted proteins | sample L2a2metaG_FD_144926 | JGI IMG/M metagenome (GOLD analysis project Ga0193739, IMG submission 144926) | Soil microbial communities from a riparian zone of the East river system, Colorado, United States - L2a2 | ecosystem: Environmental > Terrestrial > Soil > Riparian zone | place: USA: East River...
CGAGCCCCTGCTCGGGGTTCGGATTCAAGTTCGCGAGCGTGATCGGGGAGCTGCTGGCGGAGCTGCTGGTGGACGGCAAAACGGACTGGGACCTGCGGCCCTTCGGAATCGAGCGGCTTATTTCGCCCGCTCGAGGTACTGGCCGGAGCGCGGGTCGACCCTGACCTTCTCGCCGGGACTGATGAAGTCCGGCACCTGCACAGTCACACCGTTCGAGAGCTTGGCGGGCTTGGTGCTCGCGTTCTTCGTCGCGGTTTTCATCACCGGCGACGTCTCCACCACCTGCAGCTCGATCACCGGCGGCAGCTCGATGGCGATGGGGCGGCCGTCGAGCCACTCGACCTGCACGACCATCTCCGGCTGCAGCCACGGCGTATCGTCACCGACGGCGGCCGCGTCCAGGGTGTACTGTTCGTAGTTCGACTGGTCCATCACGTGTACGCCGCCCTGGTCCTGGTAGAGCACCTGCATCTCTTTGGTATCGAGCCGCGCTTCGTTCAAGAACTCGGTCGCGGCGAGGCGCTGATCGAAGGTGTTGCCGTTGACCAGGCTCCGGAACCGAACCTGCACGAAGGCGCGCAGGTTGCCGGGGGTCCGGTGCGTAAAGTCCATCACTCGGCAGGGCTGTCCGTCGATCAGCAGGACGTGCCCCTTACGGATATCGGTGGCTTTCATGGGAGCGGGAACATAAACCGGGAGACCCCGCCGTTGAAGGGGGGCTCGGCCGGGTCTCCAAATCCCTGCTCAAGGCCGGTTTATCTGAGCCACGAAAGCCTTGGCCAGAGCCACGAGATCCACGGGCTGCGCCGCCGGGTCTTCCTTCAGCTGCTCGACTCGCGTCAGATTCGTCGCCGCCGGCCCGTACGTGCTCTCGACCGCCAACGCCGCACGGTACGCCTCCCCAGCCGCGGTAAAGTGCCCCGTCTTCTCGAGCGCCGTACCGAGGTTGTTGTGGAAGATCGCCACGTTCTTCTCGAGCTCGACCGCCCGTGCGATGGGACCGAGCGCTTCCTCGGAACGCCCCACCTTGATGTACAGCGACCCAAGGTTGTTCAGCGACCACACATCCTCGGAGTTGCGGACGATCGCGCGCTTGTAGGCGTCGATCGCTTCGTCCGAGCGGTTCAGGACCTCGTACGCCCGGCCCAGGAGCCGCAGCGGCTCGCTCGAGGTCGAGTCGAGCTCGACCGCCGCTTGGATGTGCTGCAACGCGTCTCCGGGACGCCCCGACTCCATCAGGACGCGGCTCAGGTAGAGACGGCTGCGGACGTGCGTGGAATCGAGTGCGACGGCCTGCACCAACGCGCTCTCGGCGGGCGCGAAGTCGCCCGCCTTCCAAGCGGTGCGGCCGACCGTGTAAAACTCCGACGCCGTGGTGGGCGCCGGTGCCTCCGGCTGGGTCGAAACGGGCGGAGCGGGAATCGGAGTGGGCGTCGTGACGACAGGCTCGCCGGCACTGGCCCGGTCGGGGTTGCGATCGCCACAGGCGGCGAACATGTACCCGGTAACACCCAGGCTGATGAGTGCGACAACGGCGAGAGCGAGACCGCGGCCCTGCGTATGGGGCCGATCGATCGAGAACTGGTACCGCATGGCTCCTCCAGGAGCGGGTTCGCCATGGGTTAAAGCAGGCCGCGGGCCAGTGCCTAACTGATTGTCAATGCACGATGTGAGTTTGCGGACGTGGCCGGCGGGACACCGCGCCCGAGGGTGCTACGTGTCGCGCTGGACACCCAGGCGGCGCATCACCTTCAGAAGACTCGCGTGATCCGACAGCCCGAGCTCCTTGGCGGTGTGCGTGATGTGCCAGTCGTTGCGCTCGAGCGCGGCGACGATGATTTGGCGTTCGGCCTCCACCTTCTGCTCTTCGAACGAGCGTGGTGCGTCGTGCGTGGTGCGTGGGCGGGCGCCCTTGTGATCGCGGAGCTCCGCCGGCACGTCGTCGCGCGTCAGCTCTTCGCGATCGGTCGCGATGACCATTCGCTCGATCACATTGCGCAGCTCGCGCACGTTGTTGCGGCGCCAGTCGTAGGCCATGAGGGCCTCGAGCGCATCCGCGTCCGCCTTCCTTGGCTTGATCCCGAACCGGCTGCACGTCGCGGCGAGGAGGTGCTCGACGAGGCTCGGCACGTCCGACAACCGTTCGCGCAGCGGCGGCACCCGCAGCGGGTGCACGTTGAGCCGGAAGTAGAGGTCCTCGCGGAACCGGCCCTCGGCGACCTCCTTCTCGAGGTCGCGGTGCGTCGCGGCGACGACGCGCGTGTCGACGGCGATCGTCTTCGTGCCGCCGACCCGGGTGACGTGCCGCTCCTCGAGCACCCGCAACAGCTTCGCCTGGGCCGCGAGGGGTAGATCGCCGATTTCGTCGAGGAAGAGCGTACCGCCGCTCGCGGCTTCGAAGGCGCCTTTGCGAGTGGCGGCAGCGCCGGTGAACGCACCGCGCTCATGCCCGAACAGCTCGCTCTCGACCAGCTCGTGCGGCAGGGCGGCGCTGTTCACCGCAAGGAATGGTCCCTTGGGCGTCGCGCCCAGGCGGTGCAGCTCGCGCGCGACCAGCTCTTTGCCCGTGCCGCTCTCGCCCAGGATGAGCACGGGGCTCGGGATCGGGGCGACCCGCGCGATCGTCTGCTGGAGCTTGGCGAGCGCGGGACTCGAACCGACCAGGGGCGAGTCGACGCCGAAGCCGCGGCGCAGCGCCGCTACCTGATCGGTGAGGCGGCTGCGCTCGATGGCATTCTCGACCTCCTGCCCCACCCGCTCCATCGGCTCCGCCTTGTCGATGAAACTGATCGCGCCGAGGCGGATCGCCTGAGCGCAGCGGTCATAGTTGCCGGTCCCCGTGTACACGATGATCGGGACGCGCAGGCCGAGTCGCTCCACCGCGCGCAGCACCTCGAAGCCGTCCATCCCCGACATCTCGAGGTCGAGAATCACGCAGTCCACGGGTTCGGCGGCGAGGCAATCGAGCGCCGCCCGCCCGCTCGCGGCGACCAGCGTTTCATAGCCGCGCAGGCGTTTCAGGTCGTAGGCGTACTGCTCGGCCATGGCGGGCACGTCGTCGACGATCAGGACGAGGGTCATGCTACCGGAAGCTCCACGATGAACCGGCTTCCCTTTCCTGGCTGGGACTCGACCTTGAGCGCGCCATTCGAGTCGAGGACCAGCCGCCGCACAATCGACAGGCCCAGCCCCGTGCCGCCCGGCTTCGTCGTATAGAAGTCGTCGAAGGCGCGGTCTACTTCTGCCTTGGTCATGCCGTGACCGGTGTCGCTCACCGAGAGGCGCACCAGCCCGTTGCCGCCACCCTCGGTGGCGATTGTGACGGTTCCCGGCTTCCCCTGGAGACTGTCCACCGCGTTCCCGAGCAGGTTCTCGATCACGCGCCGCAGCGCCAGGGCATCGACGCGCACCAGGGGAAGGCGGTCGGGGAGCTCGGTGCGCAGCTCCGCGTTGTCGGCGCCCGCGACGCGGCGCAGCGCCTCGCGCACGACGGCGTTGACGTCGGTGGGCCGCTCATTCGCCTGAGGAGAGAGGCGCGCGTAGTTCGCGGCGAGGGTCTCGAGATAGCCGATGCTCGACTCGACGGTGCTCTGTCGCTCAGCGAAGACCTTGGGGAGCTTGCCCGGTTCGCCTTGCGCCACCTGCGCGAGGTGGCGGAACACGTTGCGCAGCGGCGCGAGGCCGTTCTTGATGTCGTGGTTCACCTGGCGGGCCAGGTCGCCCATCACCACGCGCCGTTCCATCTCCGTCATGGGGCGGCTGAGGCGAGTGGACAGCCACCCGGCCATGAGCACCGCCGCGAGGGCGGTCACGAGCACCGCGACGGCGAACCATGTGTTCACGTTACGCCGTAAGGCCGCCAGCAGGCTCTGCGAGTGCGTCACGACGATCCGTGCCTCCCCGCCGCGACCAGGAGCACCGCCGGACTCGACGTAGGGCAGCTCGGCCACCACCTGGCCGCTCGAGTCGGGTGTGACGCTGTCACCGGGCAGCGCGACAGAGACCGTGAGCTCCGAACCGCGGGCCAGGAGCGACAGAAACAACGAGTCGACGCGCGCGCCGCCCAGGAGCGTCAGTCGCCGCCCGCCGAGCCGCAGCGAGTCGGTGCGCACCAGCGCGAGGAACGGGTCTTCGGCCGTGCGCGCGCGCACCAGCGCGGGTCTGCCTGCCGGGGGGACGGGCGCCGATCGGTCGTACTCGTTGCGGAAGTGGCCTGACGAGACGACGTGGCCTTCATCGTCCAGCACCTGGAGGATGAAGGCCACGTCGTCGCGCATCGCGTCGCCGGCGTAATCGAGGACGTAGGCACGATCACCGCCCTGGAGCGCCGCGACGCGGAACCGGTTGTCGGCGGCGAGGGCGCCCCTCAGTGCCGCGAGGCGAGCCGCGATTCCCTCACTCTGCCGCGCAACATCGGCGCGAATCACATCGGCGAGCGCGCCCACGCGCCGCTCGTACTCGGCGGCGACCCGTCCCGACATCTCACGACGGATGCCGAGTCCAATAACGGCGAGTGGTACCAGCACCTCCACGCCGAAACCGGCGAGGAGGCGAGTGCGGAACGTCATTTCGGCACGAGGTGCACGATCCCAGCGCCGTCCATCGCCCACCGTGACGCTGCGCCCCGACGCACCACCGCGCGCGCGCGCGTCTCGACGAGCGGCGCGACCGACACCGGCCACGGGGGCAGCAGGTCGCGGGCGGCGCGGCACACGTCGGGGACGGCGCGCGGCAGGGCGAGCACGTAGCCCGAGGCCGTGCCGGACGTGAGCGACCGGGAGAAGTCGGCAAAACTTTGGCCCGAGGCGGTCCCGCCCCCCAATGCGGCAATCCGGCCCGCCAGATCGCGCGCGGCGGGATCGCCGCGCACATACGCGATGCGGCGGGCGGCGGTCGCGGGAGTCGGGGGCGCGGCGACGGGCGGTGGCCCGCAGGCTCGGAGGTCTTCCCACCAGAAGCCGCCCCCCCCCCCTTGGGGCCGGCGCGCCTCACCGCGGACCGATTGTTCCAGGCCATCGAGGCGGATCGTCGGCGGCTCGGCGGCGGCGTACACGTAGATCCGGTCCCACGGCAGCTCCACCACCGCGAACGCCGGCTGCGTGGCGGCGTAGTCGGTCACCGAACGATCGCGCGTCACCAGAAGGTCCACCCCCGCGTCCAACAAATCGCGGGGGTCGTTCCCCGACGCCTGCCGGAAGAGGACCGTGTCCCCCGCCGACGAGTGCGCGCGGATCTCCTGCGCCGTGGCGGTGGCGCCCGTCACCCAGTAGCGCCCCGTGCCGATGGGCCAGTCGCCACTCGGTGCGGCCTTCAAGACGGCGAGCGCGGGATCGGCGAGGAATCTCGGGACGTCATCCGATCCCCGCGCGAGCCAGACGCCGACAGTGCGCGCGTCGATCGGGGTGAGCGTGTATCCCGCGCCGCCCTTCCCTACCACGACGTCGCGCGACGTGATCGGCGCGCCGTCCCAAAACTGCGCGTCGGCGCGCAACGTGAACCCCCAGCGCCGTCCCCCCTCGCTCGACGTCCACGACTCCGCGAGTGCCGGCACCGCGCGCCCCTCGCAGTCGAACCGCACCAACGTCTCGTACAACTGACGGAACACCAGCCGCTCGGCGTCGTTACGCCCTACCGGAACGTGCGTTGGGTCGACGGAGTCAGTGAGGGCAACCGTGAACAGGGGCGCACGCGCCGTGGCGCCCGCGGACGACGCGGGGGCCAACAGGCAGCCGGCTGCGCCACCGGCGGGCGCGAGTGGAGCGCGAGAGGGACGGGCGCAGGCGCCGGCAAACAACACGGCCAAGCAGAGTGCGCCCCGGTAAACGGGCAAGAACCTAGGCTCCTGAGGGAGTATCCAGAAGAATACCCCCACAGGCCCCAGATGTGGACGGCGCCTAGGCGATAGGCGACGGCGTGCGCCGCTGAGGAAGGGCGCCGGACCGCCGCGGCGACTGCGCGATCGGGGGCGGGGCGCTCTGCCACGCCGCGCGACGCTCCACTTCCGACCGCCGTTCGGCCTGAGACCGCCGGCTCGTGTCGCTGCGACGTTCCACGGCGGGCGCTTCGTTCGACCGGCGCCGCTCCGACGAGATCCGACGGTCGGAATCCGTCCGACGGTCGGTGCTGGCGCGACGCTCGAACCGGCGGCGTCCCGTCGACCGTCCGACTTCCGCGTGGACCAGCACTTCGCCGTCCGTGATCTCCGGCGGAATCAGTTTGAATGACGGCCAGTCGCTTCTGAACCAGCTCGCAGCGAGCGCCGCGGCGGCCTCCGCACCCTCCGGCGTTTCACACACGCTGATCGACGCCAGCACGCTGTCTCCGGCATCGAGGAGGTAGTAGGCCGCGAAGCCCGGGAGCCGGTTCATCTGCGGCAACAGGCTCGTTTCCGCGTGTTGGGCCGCACTGGCGACCGTCCCGAGTCTCACCTTGTAGCGTCGAATGACCGCGTGCATCGCCTTCTCGCTTGGTAGTAGAGTCTAGGTTTTGAGGGCAAGATTCGCGCCCTGAGCGTATGGGGGACGGCCCCTCCCCGCTAGGGCGAAACAGTTCCGAAACAGACACGAAACTGCACGCCTCGCGCAACACCCGCTAGCAGGCTAGCCTTCCAAGTTGATGGCCTCCAACGCACTGTCTTCTTCGCCTTCTCGCGAGATCCGCGACTCGGTCGTGATCCGGTTCGCCGGCGACTCGGGAGACGGGATGCAGGTCACCGGCACCCAGTTCACCCTCGAGACCGCCCTGGCCGGGAACGATCTCTCGACCTTCCCGGACTTCCCCGCCGAGATTCGCGCCCCCGCCGGCACGACCTTCGGCGTGTCGGCGTTCCAGATCCACTTCGGGGCCGTGGACGTGATGACGCCGGGTGACGAAGTGGACGTGCTCGTCGCCATGAACCCGGCGGCGCTCACCGTGGAGCTCAAGGACCTGCGCGTGGGCGGCACGATCATCGTCGACACGGCGGCGTTCAACGAGCGCAACCTCGGCAAGGCGGGCTACGACAACAACCCGCTCGACGACGACTCGCTCGCTCCCTACCAACTCCTCAAGTTCGACATCGCGAAGCTCACCGCCGACGCCGTGAAGCCGCACGGATTGTCGTCGCGGGAGGCCCACCTGTGCCGCAACATGTGGGCGCTCGGCCTGCTCCTTTGGATGTACGGCCGCGAGCGCGCAGCGACCGTCGATTGGCTCAAGCAGAAGTTCGCCAAGAAACCCCAGATCGCCGACGCCAACATCGCCGCCTTGAACGCGGGCCACGCATTCGGCGAAACGGCGGAGATGCCCGAGCATCTGGTGGGGTACGTCGTCCCCAAGGCCGACGTGCGACCCGGCCTTTACCGGACTGTCAGCGGTACGGAGGCGCTCGCCTGGGGTCTCGTCGCCGGGATGCGCGCGGCGGGCATCGAAAAACTGGTCTTCGCCGGATACCCGATCACCCCGGCATCGGCGCTGCTGCACACCCTGGCGACGTTGCGGCAGTACGGCGTGGTCACCTTCCAGGCCGAAGACGAAATCGCCGCGAGCGGCGCAGCGCTCGGCGCCGCGTACGCCGGCGCCCTCGGCGTGACCTCGAGCTCGGGACCGGGGATCGCCTTGAAGACCGAGATGCTCGGGCTCGCGATCGCCACCGAGCTGCCGCTCATCGTCATCGACTCGCAGCGCGCCGGCCCCTCGACCGGCATGCCGACCAAGACCGAGCAGTCGGACCTGTTCCAGGCGGTCCACGGCCGCAACGCCGACGCGCCGCTCGCGGTCATCGCGGCCGCCACGGCGACGGACTGCTTCGAGGTGGCGATCGAGGCGGTGCGCATCGCCACGAAGTACATGACCCCGGTAATCGTTCTCTCCGACGGATACCTCGCGCACGCCGCCGAGCCCTGGCGCATCCCCGTGGAAACCGACCTGCCGCGTTTCCCGATCACGTATCGCACTGACCCGCAGGGTTTCCACCCGTTCCTGCGCGACCCTAAGACGCTGGCGCGCCCATGGGTGCGGCCCGGCACCGCGGGACTCGAGCACCGCATCGGCGGCCTCGAGAAAGACTACGACTCGGGACACATCTCCTACGATCCCGACAATCACGCGCGCATGACCCAGGCGCGTGCCGACAAGATCGCCGGCATCGCGCGCGACATCCCGCTGCAGACGGCCGTTCTGGGCGAGGACCATGGCGCTCTCGCTGTCGTCGGGTGGGGCTCGACGTTCGGCCCGATTCACCAGGCGGTCCGCATCGCGCGCGAGGAAGGGATCGACGTCGCGCACATCCACGTCCGCTACATGTGCCCGTTCCCCCGCAACCTGGGCGAACTCCTCAAGCGCTACGATCGCGTCGTCGTCCCTGAGATGAACAACGGGCAGCTGGTGCGTCTGCTCCGCGCGGAGTATCTCATTCCGGCGGAGGGAGTCAGCAACGTGACGGGGAAGCCGTTCAAGGTGCGCGAGATTCTCGAGGCGATCAGGGGGGAGAGTTGACGGTCACCACGATTACCGACGCCCAGCTCGCGCCGAAGGACTACGCCTCGGACCAGGAAGTGCGCTGGTGCCCCGGCTGCGGTGACTACGCCATCCTCAAGGCGGTGCAGAAGGCGTGCGCCGAGCTGGGGGTGAAGCGCGAGCAAACCGTGTTCGTGAGCGGCATTGGGTGCGCGGCGCGGTTCCCGTACTACATGTCGACCTACGGATTCCACACGGTGCACGGCCGGGCGCCGGCGATCGCGACCGGGATCAAGTTGGCGAATCCCGAGCTCGACGTGTGGGTGATGACCGGGGACGGCGACGGTTTGTCGATTGGCGGCAATCACATGCTGCACGTGCTGCGCCGCAACGTCGATCTCCAGATCATCCTCTTCAACAATGAGATCTACGGACTCACCAAGGGTCAGTACTCGCCGACGTCGCGCCGCGGGACGCGCTCGCCGTCCACGCCGCTCGGTTCGCTCGAGTATCCGGTGTCGGCGTGCGTCTTCGCGCTCGGCGCGGGAGCGCGGTTTGTGGCCCGTTCCGTCGACACCCTGCAGCCGCACCTCGTCGCCGTGCTGAAGCGAGCCCGCGCCCACCAGGGCGCGTCGTTCGTCGAAATCCTGCAGAATTGCGTCGTGTTCAACGACGCGGTGTTCGAGCACATCACCGGCAAGACCGTGGCCCCCGACGCCCAGATCGTCGTGGAGCATGCCCAGCCCCTCCTGTTCGGCAAGAACAAGGAGAAGGGATTGCGGCTCGTGCCCGGAAAACTCGAGCTGGAAGTCGTGACGCTCGACGAGAACGGCGTGACGGCGGCTGACATCCTGGTGCACGACGAGACCAATCGCGCCCTGGCGCAGCACCTGGCGTCGCTCGAGCCGCCGTTCCCCACCGCAATGGGGGTGTTGTACTGCAACCCGACGTTGTCGTACGAGCGGGAAGTGTACGCGCAGGCCGGCGCGCAGAAGGGACCGGCGGACCTCGACGTGCTGCTTCGGAAAGAGCGGACCTGGGTGGTGGAGGGTTGATGACCGCGCCTAAGACCGACCGGAGGGACTCGGACCGCCGCAGCGGTGCCGATCAGCGCGTCGAGGCCGCGGCCATCGGCGTCGAGCGCCGCAAGAGCGATCGCCGGCAGGGGATCGAGCGCCGGCTGGCGCTGCAGTCGGCCGCCGGCCAACTACAGATCGCGATCGGCCTGCTCATGCAGATCGCGGAGACGGGGGCCTTGAACGACGAGCTGCGCCGGTCGCTCGACACCGCGATGATGCGGCTGCGGTTCGCTCTAGAGCGGATGGAGCGGGAGTAGCCGGTCCCACACCTCCGGCCGCACCGCCGCACGCACGTCCTCGAGCAGCTCCGTCCAACAGTGCGCCAACGTCGTCGCATCGCCCGGCAGGAGTGCGCGCGCCGCCGCCTGATGGCGCTCGACAAGCAGCGCCAGCGCCCGCTCCTCGCCTGCATTGGGGCGGCCGAGGGCCCTCAGTAACGCCTCGACGTAGTGCCGCCCGCCGTCCCCCGCCGCGAGAGCCACAGCGCGCGCCGCTTCCGTCGAGGCGCCCGCAGGCATGCGATATCCCAGTCGCGCATACGGCAGCGCCCAGTTGTCGGTGGCCAGCAGGCCATCGGGGTTTTCTAACCAGATCCAGGCGTGCAACACCGCGATGCGCGGGCCTGGCACCACGTGTCCTACCCCAGCATGGCTCCGCAGGAAGCTTTCCTCCTCGACGGTCCCCTCGTGGAAGTGCCAGGCGGCGGGAGGCACCGGCAGCCCGAGGGGCGGCGTGCCGTCGCGCACCAGTTTGGCGTACGCGACCCCGACGAGTGTCGGCCGGCCGGCGATTTCCGCGTATTCGAGAATCGGGGGAGCCGCGGGGTCGAGCGTATCGCGCAGAATCAGCGCGGGGTGGACCCAATGCTGACCCATCCCCGGGAAATCAGGACCTACCGGCCGGTATCCGGCCCCGCGCGCGACCTCTACGTCGCGATAGGCAGCCGTCCCGATGCGGGCCGCGGCGATGAAGTCCGGGCTCTGGACGAGCAGCAAGAGGAGTAGGCTCACGGCGGCCCATCCGGTGCCGTTTGCCCGTAGGCCGCGAGCAGCCTCGTTCTGATCTCCGGGGTCAACCCCGCGGGGAATCGGCTCACGATCCTCAGCCGGTCAAGCGACCGTCGCGAGGCGCGACCTTCCTCGATCAGCGTACCACGACGCGAGAATTGCCCTGCAATGATGACGCGGAGCGGGACGAGCACCACACGATTGGCGCTGAGCAGCACCAGCGCTGTGTCTTGCACCTCGAGCAACTCGCCCTGGACTCTCCCCTTTGGTCCCCACCTCACCCGCAGGTTCGCGGCGATCCCCTGGGGCCCGGCGGCGGGACCGAAATTCCGCGTGGTGGGGCCCACAGCGCATCCCATGAATCCGAAGACTAGGGCCAGGACTATCGAAGAGCGGCGCATGGGCACCCCCCTCAGCGCACTGGAACGCGGGTCGCCATGAACCGCGTTCCAGGGGTGTCTTGCGTGACGCGCCAGCGAGCGATGGCCTCGGCGAGCGCGGTGTCGGAGGGCACGAAGGTGCGGGTGGCGCGCGGCGCGACGAGCCAACCGCGGCGCACCCATTCCGTGTAGTAGCCCTGCGACGCGAGCAGGAACGTCCGGGGGGGGGCCACGCCCGCCGGCGGCGCCAGCCCGACTTCGAACACCGCGGTGAAGCGCTGTCCCGCCGTCGTTTCGAGATAGCGACCGTCGGCGGCCGCGAGACTCGCGCGCGCCGTCGTATCGGGCTGATCCGTGGCATCGACTACCTCGGTCAGGACGTGTACGACGGGCGGCGGACGGCGGTACCGCGTTGCCACGGCCACGCGATCGATGCGCCAGTTGTCGGCGGGAAAACTGAGGCGGATCCTGGCGCTGTCGCGCTCCAGGACCGGGACGACAATCGCCACGTCCTTCCACGCGACGGGGCCGGTGTCCTTCAGGTGGGCGACTTCGCGGAACCCGGCGGCGCCCCGCACCGCGATCTGCATTCCCATCTTTTTCTGGTACCACTGGGCCAGCTCGACGGCCGGGCCGACCTGTTGGAGATCATGGCCCACCCAGTCGAGCGAGCGCGCCCCCGGATCGCCGAGCATGATGTCGTAGAAAAGAATCGTGTTGAGGAGGCTGTTCCGGAGCCGCAGCACGACCACGACGCTGTCGGCTCCTGGCGGCGCCGGGACCGCTATCTCGATGGCGTCTTCCAGATCGCCCACCCGCGCGCGGCCCAATGCCCGAGCATCGGTGCGAAACACCTCGCCGTCGGGCGCGGCCAGCAAGGCGCGCACGTCCCGCCCCGAGCGGTCGCGCGCACTCGAGGCCGGGGCAAGGTCGCGCGCGACGAGCGGGCGATTCAGCTCGTCGGGCAGGACGGTTTCCTCAACTGCGTGCCGCACCTCGAGTAGCTCGAGGTGATTGATGAAGTGCGTCTCGAACGCCTCGTTGCGCACCTCGAGCCGCACGACCCCATCCGGTGCCGTACTGAACCGGAGACGATCGACGTCGCGGGCCTCGAACAGCTGTGCCACGCTGTACGAGAATCCCTCGGCCTCGAGCACCAGCGTGCCGGCGCTGTCGGAGTAGTAGGTGGGACACGACCCGAAGCACTTGGGGTCGATGGCGCACGCGATCCCGACCGCCGCCGCGAAGGCGCCGACCGTCGCGAGCGTCGAGACGAGGAGGGTTTTTGGCCCGTCGATCACGGTCTGGAACGACTCCATCCCGATCACGCTGTCGAGTGTCAGGCCGCTCACGGCCGTGGAGTCCCGCAGCGTGAGGCTGTACCGCATCCCCGCTCCCGACACCATGCCGCCGACGACGCGCAGGCCACGCCGGAACACGACCGTCGAGCCGTCGATCAGGTGCGCTTTGACGGGTGTCGCCACGGTCACCGAATCGCCGGGCGCGGCGGGACGCTCGACGGGAAGGATCTGAACGTTTCGGTAGATGAAACAGGCGCTCAATACGAACGCGAGCGGCAGGACGACGCGGCGATCCATGCGGCCTCCGGGACGAGTCGACCCCAATGAAACGGCGTCCCCGTCAAGGATGCGTCAAGTGGCGCTGCGGGATTACTTTGATCGCATGGCCACTACCGCGTTTCTGTTCGATCTCGACGGCACGCTGATGGACAGCGTCTATCAGCACGTGCTCGCGTGGCGCGAGGCCCTGGAGAAAGTGGGCATCGAGTTGTCGGTGTGGCGGATCCATCGGCGTATCGGCATGAGCGGCGGCCTGTTCCTCGACGCGCTGCTGCGCGAAACGGGGCGGCGCTTCGGCCCCGATGAGGCCGCTGAGGTGCGGCGCACCCACGCCGCAGCGTTCAAGCGCCTGGTCGGCGCCGTGCGGCCCCTGCCCGGCGCGCGCGAACTGCTCTCGTATCTCACCAAGGCAAAGGTCCCCTGGGCGATTGCGACGAGCGGCTGGATCGACAGCGCCCGTCCGATGCTCGAGCTGCTCGGCGTCCCCGCCGGCGTGCCGGTGATCACGCGCGACCAGGTGGAGCACGCCAAGCCCGACCCCGATTTGTTTCTCGCGGCGGCCGCGAAGCTCAGCATCCCGATCGACGCGTGCATCGTCGTGGGTGACAGCGTATGGGACTTGCTCGCCGCTCGCCGCGCGCGCGCGTTGAGCGTCGGACTCCTCTCGGGCGGATACGGACAGGACGAGTTGGAGCGCGCGGGCGCGTACCGCGTCTATCAGGATCCGGCAGACTTGCTCAGCCACTTAGATGAGGTCGGTGTGCGTGTAAAGAGCTGAAAGTTTGACTTCGTCTGTCCTCCCTATTAGCGTTCTGTCAG
>Ga0193739_1000336_pt1 | contig 13300 bp, 8 predicted proteins | sample L2a2metaG_FD_144926 | JGI IMG/M metagenome (GOLD analysis project Ga0193739, IMG submission 144926) | Soil microbial communities from a riparian zone of the East river system, Colorado, United States - L2a2 | ecosystem: Environmental > Terrestrial > Soil > Riparian zone | place: USA: East River...
AACCGTGTCCAGGTCCGGCTCATCGGCGCCGGTCTTCGAGGTGATGAGGAGAAGCATCCGCAGGTCACTGGTGCCGTCCAGCTTGGTGGTGCCGTTGGCGATGCGGAACTTGCCTCGGTTGTACATGACTGCGGCCATTTGGAGCCTTCCGGGTATGTGGGTTGGAAGAGGCCCCCGCGACGCGGGGGCCTCTTCTTCGTGCCCGTGATGGCTAGATCACGTTGGACGTCACGCCGTGCTCGACACGCTCAAGTACTTCGTCTCGATACAGCGCATGACCCAGGGACCCGTACCAGTAGATGTTCTTGCCACGGTTCATCTGGTCGGTCATCGGCGAGAGGCCGACGTGCGGCTCCCGGACGACGGCCTCTGCGACACCCTCACGCCCCATGAAGATTGACCGGTGAACGGCCGCTGCTGCGGCACCGTCCAGCGCCGCGAAGGCTCGGTTGGTCTCGATGAAGTCGGCGCCACCGAAGGTTCCGATGTAGCCGTTGTAGATCGCCGAGGTGTCGACGTTGACGTGAGGCGAGTGCCACACGTTCGAGGTGCCGGTCTCCTGCTGGAGGTCGACGCTGGTGTCGTGGGAGACCACGGCGACGTAGTTCGATCCCCGGAAGGGGACCGCGTTACGCTTCCGGAGCCTCTTCACGGCCTCCCGGATCAGGCGAGCCGAGAACAGGTCCGCAGCAGTCAGGGTGTTGACTGCCACGGGGGCCGCGTCGGGTGCGCCGACGTTGGACGTGGTCCGGTTCGTGCCGGCGAGGTACGCGACACGGGCCAGCCAGTCTAGCGAGTCGGCCATGTGGGTCGCGATCTGGCGCCCCAGGGCCGGGTCGACCGGGATGTAGGCAACGTCGCCCAGGAACTGAGTCCGGCCCATGAGCAGGCCCTGTTCCAGGATCGTGACCGGGACGTTGGTCGTTCCGGGCGCGGTGGTCGGCGTTGCGGCGGTTACCTCATCGAGCGGCGTCGGAGTTGCCGACACGGTGAGGTAGTTGTGGCGCTTCAGGTTGATGACGTTGGAGTCATTCGTCGGGTCCTGGGGCTTGACGTCTACGAACTGACGCCAAAGGACCTGCGACCGGAAGGCCCAGCGCAGGAACTTGTCATACGCCGGGATGACGATACCAACGCCAAGACCCACAGTAGTAGTGTTGACGGCCATGTTGGCTCTTTCGGGGGATGGAGGGGACCCCTCCCCGCCTTACTTGACGAGGAGGTCCGTCTCTGCGAGCCTCTTCAGAAGGTCTTCCTCAGAGGTGGCGGCATCCAGGTACGCGTCACGGGCCTCGAGATTCCCGGGCGTGAATGGCAGTGCCTCTACTCCAGCGACAGCGGCGATCTGTGCCTGCTGTTCGGCATTCAGAGTTGAGGCGCCCACCGGCGCCGTGGTCTCGGGTGCGGCAGCAGTCGATGCGGCGTCCGACTCCTTCGCTCCGAAGAGCTTGGAGTAGGTGCCGTACCATTCCTCGGGATCCTGGTCGCCGATGAGGTCCTTTGCCTCGTCGGGCAGTTCCTTATCCTTCAGGAATGTGGTCACCGTTGCCGCGCGGTCCGCGACGTCACGATCCACAAGCCGCTTCTCCGCAGCCTCTGCTCGCTTGTTGGCCTTCGCCAACGCATCGCGCAGATCTGCTGGGGTCTGCTGCTTCTGGTCCGCCGCCTTCGGCTCATCACCGAGAACGTCTTCGTACTGGGTGTCGCCCATTGCATCTCCCTTTATTCTAGTGTCGCCCGCCTGCTTCTCTCCCGGGGCAGGAGAAGAGCGCTCGGACTAGCGGTCTTAGTACGACAACAGGGGCCGCTCGGTCCTGTCGACGATTTTGGAAGAGGAAGGCAAAGGAATCGAACCCTCGGGTGTTACCCCGGCCCATGTTTTCTAGACATGTCGGTCCCCATGGACCGCTACCTTCCGGAGGAGAGAGTGGGATTCGAACCCACGGCGCTGTGAAACGCGGCACCTTAGCAAGGTGCTGCCTTAGACCGCTCGGCCACCTCTCCGAAATGGAGGCGGGACTCGAACCCGCGTAACGCGGCTTTGCAGGCCGCTACTTAGCCTCTCGGTCACTCCATCGTGGCAGGGGCGGGATTCGAACCCGCGATCTTCAGGTTATGAGCCTGACGGCTTACCGAACTTGCCTACCCTGCTATGTAATACCTCGCTGTTATGCGATACCTCACTGAACGGTGAGGTATGGCGTAGGAAGGGCAGGAATCGAACCTGCGTCCCCCGGGCTTCAACCGAGTGCTCTACCCCTGAGCTACCAACCTTTGGTCCGCTAGCGGACCATTCCCAGGCCGGCGATCTCCGACCTGACCCACTCCTCGGTCACGCGCTCTTCTCCCTGAACAAGCTCGTCACGGTTCAGGCGATCCTCCAGCGCCTGTCGCCGAGCCTCGCGAACTACTGGATCCAGATCCTCGCCGGGCCCCTTGAGCCCAGCCTTCGCGTTGAGGCGGGAGACCCGCCTCTGCTCCTTGATGAGCCGCTTATGCTCCTCAACGGCGTCGTCCAGGTCGTCGTCTTCGATGGCTGCGACTACCTCGGTTGCTGGCATCGTCCATTCCCTTCTAGATCGGGTTTCGAGTGCGCCGTCCTGGAATCGAACCAGGTATGCCCAGAGGCGACGGGGTTACGGCCCGCTTCCGCACCATGCGGCTACGACACTTGGCTCTCCGAGCAGGGATCGAACCTGCGGCACGACGGTTAACGGCCGCCTGCTCTGCCACTGAGCTACCGGAGATCAGTTGCCCATGTAGGAATCGAACCCACATTCCCGCTTTGTAGGAGCGGCGCTCTCCCGTTGAACTAATGGGCATTGGTTGGTCGAGCAGGACTTGAACCTGCGCCCTCCCGCTTATCAGACGGACGCTCTACCGCTGAGCTACCGACCAGCGATCCCAACGGGATTCGAACCCGTACTACCACCGTGACGGGGTGGCGTGTTGGCCATTACACTATGAGACCAGAGTGACCCCAGCAGGACTTGAACCCGCACCCTCTGGTTGAGAGCCAGACGTGCTAACCTCTACACCATGGGGCCATACGGGCTAAAGACTCCATGGAGTCCACACCCGACGTGGAGAAACTGGGACTCGAACCCTAGCTCGGCAATCTTGCAAGGATCGCCTGCGTGCCCTGCGCTTTCCCCGTAGACCAGGAGGGAGTCGAACCCTCATTCGCCAGTTTCTGAAACTGGTGGCTTTGCCTGTTTGCCTACCGGTCCTTGCTTTCGAGCCCCACGTAGGAATCGAACCCACGTCGCCTGATTACTAAACAGGTGCTCTACCATTGAGCTAGTCGGGCGTGCGCCCCCAGGGAATCGAACCCCGGTCTGCTGGGTAAGAGCCAGCGGTGCTACCATTGTACCAGAGGCGCTCGACCCCCATGCAGGATTCGAACCCGCGCCGCCCAGGTTCGAAGCCTGGCGCTCTGTCCTCTGAGCTAATGAGGGATACCTTGCGCCGCCTATCAGGGATTCGAACCCCGGCTATCGCGGTTTAGGGGACCGCTGCTCTGTCCGCTGAGCTAATAGGCGTCTCGAGCGGGAGGCGGGAATCGAACCCGCATCATCTGTTTGGAAGACAGATGTCATGCCATTGGACCACACCCGCATAGCTTCGGGACAAGGATTCGAACCTCGACCTCTGGGTTCAGGGCCCAGCGTCCTACCATTAGACTGATCCCGAATCGTTGCACGGACGGAAGGATTCGAACCCCCATTAGCGGGTTTGGAAGCCGCTGCTCTACCATTGAACTACATCCGCATGGTTGCTGTTTAGGCCCATTCTACCATGGACAGCAAACGTGTGACCGGAGGGGTTCGAACCCTCAGTAAGCGGGATCACAACCCGCTGCGTCGCCAGCTTTCGCCTCGGCCACCGTCAGGACGGGAGGATTCGAACCTCCGATACTCCTGGATCCGAACCAGGCGGGCTGACCAACTGCCCCACGTCCTGTTGTGTGCCATAAACGCAACTTGTGTTGCGTTTATGGCAATGTTGCTCTATCGCGTGTTGTGCTGCGAGTCCTCGGCGTCGTGGCCGCGGTCGGCCGCCTCGTCAACACCCTTCTGGATCGAGTTCCTGTCGTCAGGCACTAGCATACCCCATCCTACGTGCTGAACTCGCGCTCGCGAGCCAGTGTTCCACGGCCCTGGCCGGCGGATCCGGCGAACCGTCCCCGCTCCTGGGAGAGGAGCAGCTTCCGGCGCCTCGCCGCATCCGGGCTCTGGTCGAAGACCTCGGCCTCGAGGTCGGAGACCGTGAAGGGGTCGCTCTCGATCGCGCCCAGCTTCGACAGCGTCGGCAGGGCCTCCGCGATTGCCGAGTAGCCCTCCCTCGCCTGGGCGAGGGTGATGCCGCGCTGGGCCAGGGACTCGGCCCTGGTCTCGTCGAACTCGAAGCCAGCCCGCTGCCGCTCGTAGCCGAGGAGCGCGGTGTCGATCTTCCGCTGAAGGATCGGGACAGCGGTCCCGACGTTCAGGTAGAAGGCGGCCATGTCGCCGACGTCGATCCCGAACGCCTGCAGCGCCTGCCGCTGCCCGGGGTCGATGGTGTGCGCCAGCTTGACGGCCGCCTCGGCCCGGGCCTTGATCTCTTCCGGGGAGTTGTCCAGCTCTAGGTACCGCTGGAAGTCGGTGACGGAGTCGTAGTAGCCGGCGGGGACGCCGGAGGCCTGGAGCACCTGCCGGTACCCGGCCTCGGTGCGGAGGTAGTCCGCCGGCGACAGCACCGAGAGCCCCGCCTTACGGCGGGCCTCGTTGGCGGCGAATCGCTGCTTGAACTCCGGGGTCTCCTGAAGCAGGAGGGCGATGGTGTCACCGGAGTACCCCTCAGTCAGGTACTCGACGATCTTCGGAGCCAGGGTCCCGAGACCGTATGAGGTGAAGAGGTCGATCAGGGCCGCCGCGGCGTCCCTGTTCGCGCCGGAGAGTTCGTCCTGCCAGCTCGTGCTCCGAGTCTGAGCAGGATTGAACTCCATGGCAGAGCGCGTGCCCGAGAAGGGCTGACCGTAGTACTCCACCATTACCAGGTCACCCCGAATGCGTTGAGAACCTGGTGCCCGTTCTCCATCATCGAGTCCTGAGCGTTATCGGTCTTCAGCCACTGCGAACTCTTACGGAGCTTAGTCTCGAACTCGGGCAGGGTCATCATCGAGAACTTACCATCCTGGCCCTTGACGTTCAGCGCATTCCGAATATCGGGATTGAACATGTCAATCCCCTCCGGGTTGACTTCCCAGAGCTTGGCCATGGACTGCACGAAGGGGGCCGCAATGTCGGAAACCGTTTCCCCCTCGTTGATCCGATCCGCGAGGCCGGGGAAGGCGGAGGCGGCGAGCTTCTGAATATTCCCAATGATGTGCTGCTCCGTCAGGGACCCTTCGGCAACCGACTGAAGCCAGGAGGCCTGTGTCCCCCTACTGAGGGTGATCCCGTTATCTCGCGCCAGGGCCATGATCCGGTCCTGTGTCAGCCCGATCTGACCCCCGAGGACCGCTCCCTGAGTAACTGCGTTCCGGACCGTCTTCCACTGCCCGAGGTAGGAACGAATCTTTTCGTCGCTCCAGCCCTGGTGGAATGCCAGGTACACCGTCGCCTTGCGCGCCGCCGCGCTGACTGGGATGCCTAGCTCCGTGGAGATTCGACTGATACGGAGCCCCACCTCTTGGGCGCGAGCGGCGGCGGTGGCCGGGTCCGACGAGGCGAGAAGCTGGGCCTCGCGCTGCGCCTCGGAGTGGGTCTTGAACCAGGTGGTGTTGCGAGCGGCCTGAAGGAGCCGGTCCCCGGTCCAGTTCTCGGCGAGAGCCTGGCCGAAGAGCTTCTTCAGGCCCGGGTCCGAGTTGAAGAATGCGACGGTGAAACCGGCGAGGGAGGCGAGGTCTTCGGCAGCCTGGCTAGCCATACAGCAACTCCTTCAGGCCTCGTTCGTTGGTGGAGCGGTTGAAGGGCTCCTCGTCTTCGGCGTCGTACAGCAGCTTCTTCAGGTCCCTCTGGCTGGTGGTTCGGTTGAACGGTCCCTGCGCCCGGATGTCGCTGACCTGGGAGGTGTCCAGTTCCGCCTCCGGGTTGACGTCTCCAGGCATCGGCCTCGAGAGGCTCGGTAGGTGGACGGGGTCGAATGGGAACCCGCCGCCGGGAGTGCGCGGCACCATGCCGTCAGCCGGCTCGAGCGGCTCCTCCTCGAGGCCCATCTCAGCCCCGAGGCCGGTGCCGCCGCCGAGGAGCGACTTCGCCAGGCCCTCCCACTCCGCGTACGCGTTCGGGAACGCCGACCTCTGCACCGCCTGCGCGGCGCCGGTCAGCGTCATCCGGCTCCGGCCCGAGACCTCGAAGAGGGTGGAGAAGAACTTCCGGGCCGCGTACTGCGGGTTCGTGACCTGCGCCTTGGAGCCCCAGCCCTGGGAGGGTCGCTGCTGGAAGAGGCCGAGGGAGTCCCGGTCCCCGTAGTTCAGGTTCCGGAGCCGCGACTCCTGGTAGGCGGTCATGAGGCTGATGACCAGGTCCCGTTGGGACGCACCCATACTGCGCCCCACCGAGATGATCGTCCTCGCGTTGCGGAGCTGCGTCGCGTCGAGCTTCTCCCCGCCGTAGCTGCCGGGCCCCGAGGCCATCGGGCTCGATCCGGACCGGTCCTCGCGGTAGTTGTTGTCCAGCCACGGCATCGGGTTCACGGACTTACCGTTGCGGCGGACCTCGAAGTGGAGGTGGGATCCGGTGGAGCGGCCGGTGGAGCCGACTTGGCCGATCACGGTGCCGCGGTTGACCCGCTGCCCGACACGGGTCCCGAGGCGGGACATGTGGGCGTAGTAGCCGATCGTGCCGTCTTCGTGCCGGACCTTGACAAGGTTCCCGAAGGTGCCGGCGTAGCTGGCGCCGATGACGACGCCGGGGACGGCGGCCCTGATCACGGTCCCGGCTGGGGCCCCGAAGTCGACCCCCCCGTGGTTGGAGGAGATGCGGCCTCCGCGGCTATTGCGGGGCCCGAAGTCGGAGGTGATGCGGGTCGTGCCAACGGGGCTATACACGGCTACGCCAGGCCCTGAACGAGCTGCTGGGCGGCGGAGAAGTAGTCCTGCCCGGCCCTGACAGCGTCAGCCTCCGCATCGTGCTCCTTGGTCAGGACACCTTCCGCGAACTCGCCCGGCGCCGGGGCCCCGCCCGAGGTCTGGGTATCGGAGGAGACGAGGTTCCCCTCCGCGTCATACTTCGAGGTTGTGGTGCTGGTGGTCGGGTTCGCCCTCTCCTCGGCGTTCAGGTCCCCGATGAACTTGGCGATCTCCGCCTTAGAGGGGTCCCGGTCCAGCCGCGCCTGGAGCGCTGCCCGGATGACTTCCTTCGCCGTCTTCGCGTTGGTGAGGCTGGTCTGGCGCTGGGTCTGGGTGACCGTCTTCGGCTTACCAGTCTTTGCTGCGCCGGCGTAGGTGCCGGTGCGGGCCCAGGCCTCGAGGATCTCCCAGGGGTCGGTGCCCGGGTTGACTAGCGCCGCCCCACGGGCCTCGTCGACCGCGTCCAGCCAGAGCTTTCCGAGCGCGCCCGGGTTCTGGAGGTCGATGCCGATCCGGCCAGCCAGGTCGGCGAGCCGCTTCCGGTCCCGAACCAGGATATCCCGCTCCTCGGCGACGCGCTTGTTCACGCCGGTCGGGCGGGCGACGGCGCCCTCTTCCCCGCTGGGGCCGTATCCGACCCAGCGCATGGTGCGCTGGAAGTGGTTCTCCCAGATGGCGTAGGGGTCATCCGCGACCGGGCCGCCCGGCGCGACGCCGCCGGGCGTGCGGGGCCCGATGCCGGTCTGTTCGAAGAGGGTCTGGACCGCTGGGGTGATCGCACCCCCGCCCTGGGAGAAGAAGGCCATTTAGTTCGATCCGTTCACGAGGCTGTGATTGTCAAGCGGGGACCGGGTGAAGGCGTCTGCCCAGAGCAGGTTCCGCTCCCGGAGGTTCCCGACCAGGGTGTCGTACAGGATCTCGAGGTCCGAGTTCTCGTTCGCGGTGATGCTGCGGGACCCGCCCTGCGCCTGTCGGGCGTCAAGCTCGGCGGCGATGGCGTCGTGGAACTCGAGGTACTCGGCCCAGCCCTCCCAGTCGCCGCGGGTGGGGGCCCTTCCGGAGTTGATCACGGCCCGGTGCTGGTCGACGAGGTCGTAGGTCCGGTTCTTGTCGAAGCTGGCCTGGTCCGCATCCCAGCCGGGGTACTTGTCCCTCAGCGCTTCACGGATCGTTCGCCTCAGCTCCGCGAGGTCCTCGGCCCCGGCCTGCTTGTCCGAGGTCAGGCCCCGGGCCGCAAGCTCGGCGGTGATGGCTGTGTTGACCTGCCGCCACTCGTCCCAGCCCTTACTTGCCTCGGCCTTGGCGACGGCCTCTTCCGGGGTCAGGCGCTCCCGGCGCGGTGTCGGGTCCCAGGGGGAGGTCGGCATGTTGCTCTGCTGGTCGTAGACGGCGTAGTTGAAGGATTCCCGCTCAGCCTCGAGGCCGACGATGTCGAGGGCGAGGTCCGGGTACTCCTCGATGAGGCTCCGGTACTTCTTGTTGAGGCGGGCGCCGCCGGAGGTGGCGGGGACGGCGACGTTGGTCTGCGAGTTCGAGGACCAGAAGTAGAAGGCCTCGTCGCCGATCTCCTTGACGTACCTCGCGTACCCCTCCTCGAAGCCGTACTCCTGCTGGTACTGCCGCGCGGTGTCGATGAACATCTGCCCCTGTGGCTTGATCTGGAACGAGGCCGGGGCGCCCCACCGGGCGACGGCGTAGTAGAGCTGGGTCAGCTTCGCCTTATCGGTGATCTCTCGGATATCCGGAGCCGGGCCCTGCCTGCCCCCGGCCTCCCAGGCGAAGTACTCCTGCTTGAACAGGTTGTCGGCCATGTTGGTAAAGACAGGGTCCTCGATGTTCATGATCCGGCGCCTGAGCTGCTGCTGCCAGGCCGCGGGGAGGACGACGTCGATGGGCTCCGGGACCCCGGTCGGGAACAGGAACCGGTACAGGCCGCCGCGGAAGCTCTGCTCGTCCGCAAGCTCCGGGTACCGCTTCGCGAAGAACCCGACCGGGATCTGCACCAGGGGCCCTGCTCCGGGGATGAAGAACGGGTCACCCTGGAGGGAGACGTTCAGGGACCGCTTCGGGATGTCGAACCCGATGTAGCCCTGGGTGGCCTTCTTCCACCTGTCGGCCTCCGCCGGCGTGGAGCCGGCGGGGGCCTCGGCGTCGGTGGGCGGGGCGTAGACGTCGAGGGCCGCGGAGAGGTCGCCGGGGACGATCCAGTCGAGCTTCTTGAGGACGCTCGTCGGGACCTGCATCCGCAGGCTCTCGAGGGGGCCGTGGTCCGGGTCCTCTTCGCCGAGCCCGTTCTGGTCCACCGCCTCCCACCAGGCGGCGTCGTCGAGGTCCGCCCAGCCGTTGACGTAGAGGCGGCTAAACGACTCCGGCCGCTCGAGGAAGATCCGGCCCCACTTCCGGACCGACTCCATCTGTGCCCCGATGAAGGGGGACATGAACCGGAACCAGTGCGTCGCGTCGGAGGAGTCGGCGAGGGAGAACATGTAGCGCCGGGTCTGCTTCAGCGCGAACTGGCGCGCGTCGTGCGCCAGGTCCAGTTGCTGGGCCCGGGTCAGGACGGTCGAGTCGTCGATGCTGGAGCTTGCGTCGGCGAGCCGGTGCCGGTACTGGGTCCGGAAGAACGGGTTACGCATCAGAGTGTCTTCGGGGAGGGTCCCCAGGAGGTGGTAGGCCTTGTCGACGAAGCCACCCAGGGCCTCGGCGAGGGCCCCGGAGCCCTGCGTCATCTCGATGGCGGCCTCGTCAATCGCCATCGGCGACTGTCGGCCCCCGTCCACGAGGCTTTGGAGGTACGGTTCGTCGATCACTTCGTCGGCGGCGAGCTTGGCGCGGAGGACGTCATCCGGGACGTAAGTGTTGAGAGTGGTTCGGAGGTCGTCGACCCACCGGATGGGGTCGTAGCCCCGCCAGGGGATCCGCTTCTTCAGGGCACGGCCCTCGGTGCTGCTGCTCAGCCACCGGATGATGCCGTCGTCGTCCTCGCCGGCGAGCATCTTCCGCCACACCGGGTCCTTGGTGACACGCTCGTTGAGGACATGTGCCCAGGCGCCGACGTGGCCCGGCTCGCCCTGCCGTGTTGCGCGGAGGTGGGAGAGCTTGCTTCGGAGACCGGAGAGGTCCCGGTCGTACATCGCCCGCTGCGAGAGGTCGGAGGAGTTCAGGGACCGGAAGACGTCCGCCTGCCCCTGCGCGAACTCGCCCGGGAACTCGCGGCCACGGACTCGAGTCGTCGACTCGGCCTTGGTGCCGACCTGCTTGATCGTCCGGATCCGGCCACTCTTGCCGGCGAGGCGCGGGAACTGGTTGAGGAGCCTGGACCCGGTGTTGATTGTCCCGATCCCGAGGGCCCGTGCGGAGCCGGCCGCGGTCATCAGGGACTGCGTCAGGGCGATGGCCCTGAGCTGCCCGTCTGCGACGTTGCGGACCGGGTAACCGCCCCGGATCAGGACCGAGGGCTTCCAGTAGGAGTTGAAGCCCTCCAGGACCTCGCCCGCGAGTTCGCCGGGGCTGCGGCGGGTGTTGCGGAACCCGGTTCGGATCGCCTCACCGTGGGTGCTCAGGAGTCCGTCCAGGGACCGGAGGTCGGCGGGGACGTAGTAGTTGGCAAGCTCGGTCACGGAGACCGGAAGCTCCATGACCTCGAGGTTGTCGCCGTCGCCCCAGGTGAAGGTGAACCGGTCCTCGCCGGCGGCGCCGGCTCGGACGGTCTCTTCCTTCTGCCGGAGCATGGCGCCGAAAAGGTCGTTCCGCTTCAGCTTGATCCGCTGCGAGATCGCCAGGGCGTCGTCGGCGGACATGCCGTGCTTGGTGGCGATTGTCTCGATCGCGATGTCCTCGACGTCAGCCATGATGCGGCGCCGCTGGACGTCGTTCGTGGAGGTCATCAGGCGCTGGAAGGTGTCCCGCTTCAGGCCCTCCCAGGAGCCTAGGTCGCGGCCCTGGGCGACCCTGGTGAGGGTGTCGATGCCGTCCTCGCCGACCTCGTTGCCGTACTTGGCCATCTGGTCGAAGTACCGCTTCGCGCCCTCGAGGGTGTCCGAGCCCCGGGTCAGGTCCACGTTCCCGGGCCGCTTCATGAACATGGCCCTCGGGTACCGGGTGATGGTCACCCCGCGCTGGTTGATGGCGCTGGTGCGGAAAGTCTGCGCCACCATCCGGGAGGACTCGGAGAAGCGGGCGTTTCGGAGGACGACGGAGTCCGGGGACCGGAGGAACCTCTGCGTGAAGTCGTTGTAGCCGTCGTACTCCGCGAACTGCGACTCGAGGAGGTCCTTCTTGCCGACAGCCTCGTCGAGGTCGAACCTCGCCTGCGTGGCACGTTCGTAGGCCTGGAACCCGGTCAGGTTCGGGTCCGTGAGAGCCTCGTCGAGGGTCTCGGTCACGCGGCCGATGTCGTTGTCGATGCCGTGGATCTGCCGCTCCGTGGCCTGCGTCAGGTCCCGGAGCCCGTCGCTGCGGTCCCTGAGTGCGGCCCTGGCCCCGCCGTGGCCGAAGCTGGCGGCTACGAAGGTGTCGAAGGCGTCGTCATCGAAGTCGTCGCTGAGGCCGCTGGGGTCGACCCTCTTGACGCGGGCCGCCTCGGCGAAGCTCTGGACCGCGATCGGGTCATCCTTGAAGGCGTCCAGCCTGGAGAGCCCGAACTCGTCGATCTTGCCGGCGCGGACCTGGTCCCGGACCTCGTTCATTCGGGTCCGGACCCTGAGCGCCCTCTGCTCCCACGGCTTCCAGGCCCTGGCCTGCTGCCCCGCCGCCGCGAGTTCGTCGGAGGGGGTGGTGACGATCTGCAGGAACCGGTTCCGCATCGGGCGGCTCATGGCGGCGACGTTGGCGCGGGCGGTGGCCCGGGTGAGGGTGACGGCCTTACCTACGGCGACACCGGGGTCGGCGAACCAGCCGAAGGCGAAGTCCGTCGCCCCGGACCCGGCGTTGTACAGGGCCCCCTGCCGGCGGTCGAAGTAGGCCTGGTCGAGGGGGTTGCCGGCGCCGTCGAAGCCCTCGGAGTAGGCGCGCTGGTTCTCGTCCGGGTCCTGGGTGATGGAGTCGACGAAGGCTTGCCCGAAGGAGACGTCGTTGGCGTTGTCTCGCGCCTCCCGCCAACGGGTCCTCCAGTCCGAGCCCTCGAGGTCGGACTTGGGGTCGCCCCACTGGTCGAGGAAGATGGCGCCGGCGGAGACGTTCTCCTTGATCGGCTCGTAGAGGTTCTCGTCCAGCCACTCCAGGGCCTCGCCCTGGGGGTCGTGGTCCTTCCCCTGGGAGACGGCGTAGGCCTCGGCAAGCTCGGGGGACCATTCGCCGGACTCGAGCGCGGCCCGGGCCGGGGCCCGGAGCGCTGGATCGATCTTGGCGTCTGCCTGCCAGGCGATCTCGGACTCCTGGTCCGCCTGCGCCTGGAGCCACTTCTGCTCGGTCCGGTTGAGGCCGGTCTTGTCGTCGACCCCGGACAGCGAGGCCCAGGCCTGGCCCGGGACGCTGCGCCCGCCGCGGTCCTGCTCCTCGAGGAAGAAGCCGATCAGCTTGTCGATGTCGTCGCCGCCGAGGTCGTACTGCTCCCCGGTGTCGCTGAGGCCCTGCACCAGTGCCTCGGCGGCGTCGCGCTTCATCTGCCGCGCCTCGCCGGGGGACAGTTGCCCCTCGGAGGCGGCCCGGTCGAGCTGCTGGGCCTGGAACCGGATCTCGGCCCTGACACCGTTCAGCGTCGTCGGCCCCGCGGACCGGGACCGCATACTGAAGCCGCGCTGGTCGTTGACTTCCGTGGTGTAGCCCTGGATCTCGTCCAGGGTCCCCTCGAAGCTGCCGGAGCGCAGGGGCGAGGTGGCGATGTCGGCGACGAGCCCGTACACGGGCTCTCGCTGGGAGGGGGAGACGGTGGCGGAGGCGGCGTCGCCGAAGCGGTCGCCCCACCAGCTCGGGTACTCAGGCACTAGACCCCCTGAAGCCGTGCCTCGAGCTGGCGCACGAATTGCCGCGTCGCCCTCGAGGAGCCCTCGCGGGAGGCGATGGCCTTGAGCACGGGGAGGTAGGACTTGAGGCGGGACGCGTCCTCCTCGTCCGGGGTCGACGGCTCGAAGCCGGTGACCATGCCGGCGGTGACGGGCTCGTCCGGGCGCGCCGTGGGCGCGTCCAGGGGCACGATGCCGGAGGAGTCGATGAGAGCCGGGCCCTCGGCGCTCGGGACCGGGGCCCCGGCCTGCTGCGCCTCGAAGTCGCGGGACTCGCCGTAGCCGGCGTCGGGGAGGCGCCGAC
>Ga0193739_1000337_pt1 | contig 13273 bp, 6 predicted proteins | sample L2a2metaG_FD_144926 | JGI IMG/M metagenome (GOLD analysis project Ga0193739, IMG submission 144926) | Soil microbial communities from a riparian zone of the East river system, Colorado, United States - L2a2 | ecosystem: Environmental > Terrestrial > Soil > Riparian zone | place: USA: East River...
CGGTTCTCCATGCGCGGCCCTTTGATGTTCATGCGCGCGTAGTCGACGAGGTTCGCCTCGTGGAGCACCATGAACGTCTTGCCGTCGCGCGTTTCCATCGTGATCGGCGTTTGCACGCTGTCGAGCGTGCTGATGGGCTGGGACGAGTACAGCTGCTCGGAGCGGTCGAGCCGCGGGCGGTTGGAGGGAATCGACCAGGCGCGCGCGTTGTCGTCGATCACAAACTCGGTCAGCTCATCCATGATTTCGAAGTCACCGAGGCTCGGCTGCGCGGGAAACTCGTAGCGAAACGCCACGCCGTCGTTGAAGGCCCGCACCGCGAGCGTAAACCGGCGTCTCGGCGCCGTCGTCTCCTGCACCGAGACGTTCAGCTCGTTGTAGTGGTTGCGAACCCGCGCCACCTCGCCCCACGGCTGTGTCCACGTCTCGTCAAACGTGGCGCGGCTCGAGTCCACGATGCTGAGGGAGTCCCGGAGGGGCTGCGCGCCGCGGAACACGAAGCCCAATTGCGACGGCGTGAGGAGCGGACGCCGGTCGCGCTGCACCAGGTAGTACAGCTTGCCTTCGTGGACCGCGACCTGGACCTCGTTGCGGCCGTTGGGTGAGGTTACGCGGACCTGGCTCGTCGCCAGCGACCAGGGGATGAGTAACCCAAGCAGCGTCGGTCCGTAGATCTTCATGGATGCTCTCCACTGACGGTTGATGTGATGCGGGCATCGAGACTAGCGGATATATTTGCCGTCTCGGCGACTCCCTCAACGGGGTTGTTATGACGACTGTGACTCGCGCTCTCATGCCGATGCTGCTGCTGCTCGCCGCGGCGTGCTCGCATCGGAATGCCCGCCAACAGCCAGCGGATTCGAGCCTCCCACCAGGAACGGTGCTCACGGCAGACGATATTCGCCGCTCCCCCGGCCAGTCGCTCGAGCAGCTGCTTCTCGCCCGCGTGCCTGGGCTGACGCTGAGCCGCGCCCCCGACGGGCGTGCGGTGCTGCACCTGCGCGGGACGACGACCATCCTTGGCGACGATGAGCCCCTGTTCGTCGTGGACGGCATCCCGCTCGGCTCCAACCCGGCCGGCAACCTGGCGGCGATCAACTTGCACGATATCGAGACCGTCCAGGTGCTACGCGACGGGGCGATGACCGCGGCGTACGGCGTCCGCGGTGCGAACGGGGTGATCGTCATCCGGACTAAAACCTAGCGAAAAAACAGCGGCCGGTCGTTGTTGCGCGCCACGACGTAGAGTTCACCCCGTCGCGTCCGCAGTCGCTTGATGTCGCGCGCCTGTCCCGGCACGAAGAATCCGCTCTCTGTCGGCCGGACGGGCGCAAAGCCCCCGCGGCCGTCTCCCCGCAGCAACAGCCCGTAACTCGCCGTCATGGCACCAATGGCCGGTTGTACACCGGCCAGGTTGCCGGCGAGCAGGACGTCGAGCTTGCCGTCGCGATCGAAGTCCTCGGCGAGCAGTCCGTATACCGGAGCAAGCTGGGCCTCGCGCGGCAGCGGGACCAGCGTGAACGAGCCGTCGCCGTTGTTGCGCGCCAGCGAGGTCGCGAAGGTTTCCGCGTCCTTGACGAGCGCGCTATCGAGCGCGCGACCGAAAATGTCGCGTACGGTCTGCCGCGCGTAGTCCTCGTACTTCGGGTAGCGAGGTTTGAGGGAAGGGATGGCCGCCGTCAGCTCGTCGCGCAGCGCGAACGGAACGAGGTTGCTGTCCGCGTACGTCGCGATGATCTGATCGGGGAAGCCGTTGTGGTCGAAATCTCTCACGTACATCCGGGCGGACCCGCCGAGCCGGGTGTTCAGCCCTGCGTTGCCGATGATGAAGTCCACGCGCCCGTCGCCCGTAAAATCGCCGGCGACGATTCGGTTCCACCAGCCCGCGCTGTGCTCGAAGCCTCGCGTTGTCGCGCGCACGAGCCGTGTGCCGGTGTTGTGAAAAACGGTGACCGGCATCCATTCACCCACCACGATGAGATCGTCCCGGCGGTCGCCATCCACATCCGCCCACACCGCGTCGCTGACCATGCCGATGTGCGCGAGCTCCGGCGCCACCTGGGCCGTCACATCCGTGAACCGTCCGTTGCCGGCTTTCCGGAGGAGCGTGCTCTGTGGATCGACGCCGTAGCGGCCCGGCACGACGCGCCCGGTGACGAAGACGAAGTCGTGCGACACGGCGACCCGTGAGCCGCTGTTCAGGAGCGGTGGGAGCCGGTTCTCGGCCTTTCTGAAGCCGCCGCGGCCGTCGCCCAGGTACAGCCGGTCCTCCAACGCGGGCGCGAGCGCGGAGAACTCCGTTCCGCCGGTCGCCACGTAGAGATCGAGCGTGCCGTTACCATCCGCGTCGAGGAACGCGGCGCCAAGGTCCTCGGCGATCTGGTCCTGTGCAAACAGGGCCTGGTTCGTGGACGCAAACGTGCCGTTGGCGCGCTGCACGTAGAGCGCGCTCGGTTGCCCCTTGGCGCCGGCGATGAAGAAGTCGTCCAACCCATCGCGATTGACGTCGCCGACCGCGACCAGTGGGCCTTCGGTCGAGAGCATCCTGGGCATCAGGGGCTCGCGGTCGAAGTCCACGAACTCGTTTTCGTGGTGCACGAAGTCCAGACCGACCTGGGCCGTCACGTCCTGAAAAAGCGGCGGCTGGGCGGCTGGGCGGTTAGGCGGTTGGCTGCGCGCATCGACTTGAGTGAACCTGACGAGCTGATTCGCGGCAACATGGGTCATCCCGCTCGTGCGGCCGTCGGGCCAGTCCACCGTAATCGATTCCAGTGTGTCGAGCGTGCCGATGCCAAACGTCAGTGTGTAGTCCACACTCGATTGAAAGCCGCGTGTGGGCTGGAGCTCCTGGACGAACTGGGAGGTTCCGGAGCGCAGGGTAACACGCGCGCCGACGCCGAACGGATTCGTGCGGTCGCCGGCGAGACGGACCTGCAGGTAGTGATTGGCGGGCAGCTGAGCGCGCGCATTGTTCCGATACACGAAGGCTTCGTCGTTCACATTGTTCACCACGAGGTCGAGGGCGCCGTCGCCATCGAGGTCGCCGTACGCGGCGCCGTTCGAGAAACTCGGCCGGTCGAGGCCCCACGCCGCGCTCGCGTTCGTGAACGTCAAATCGCCGTTGTTGCGAAAAGTATAGTCGGGGAGCTTGGTCGAGGTCATCGCGTTGATCAGGCTCGCGAAATCGGCCCGTTGGCTGCCACCGCGCGTCGTCGCGAACAACGTCTGATCATTCGATAGGAACGCGATGTAGTCCTGTGACGTCACGTCCTTGGCCAGACCATTGGCAACGAAAATGTCCTTGTTGCCGTCGAGGTCGAAGTCAGCGATCAGCGCCGCCCAGCTCCAGTCGGTGCGCGCGACGCCCGCCTGCCAGCCGACGTCGCTGAACGAGCCGTCGCGGTTGTTGCGCTGCAGCATGTTGCGCATGAGCTGATGGTCGAAGCCGTCGCGTGCCTTGGCGTCGTACAGCGACCACGGCTCGAACGATTGCGTCGTCTTGAGGCGATAGTCGTCTTCGGGAAGCATGTCGCTCGTGTAGATATCGGGCCAGCCATCGTTGTCGACGTCGGCGATGTCCACGCCCATCGAGAAGAAACTCGATACCGGCAGCGCCGCTTCGAGGACCTCTCGAAACGTCCCATTCCCGTTGTTGAGATAGAGGTAATCGCGCTCGAAAAAGTCGTTTGCGACGTAGACGTCCGGGCGCCCGTCACGATTCACGTCCCCGACCGCGATTCCCAATCCAAAGCCGATCGTCGGCCCGTAGATCCCCGCTGCGTCACTGATGTCGACGAAGTGGCCGTGGTCGTTGCGGTAGAGTTCGTGGCCGCCTAACGGATCGCGCTGGTTGCGCTCGTTCTTGACGGCAATGGTCCCGACCGGGCGCGGCGAGTTCCGGATCAGGAACATGTCCACGTCGCCGTCGCCGTCGTAGTCGAAAAACGCGGCTTGTGTCGAGTAGCCGGTGTCGGCGATGCCGTACTGCGCTGCCAGCTCGCGGAACACCGGCACGCCGTTCTGCATGCCCTGATTGATGTACAGTGCGTTGGCGCGCACCGCACCGGGCTTGAGCCCCGCGTGACATACGTAGATGTCCAGCTTGCCGTCGCTGTTCACGTCGGCGAGGGTGACGCCGGTCGTCCAGCGATCGCGTTCGGCGATACCGGCTTCTTTCGTGACATCGCGGAACTGGAAGTGGCCAAGATTCAGGTAGAGCTTCGGGCCGTCCTGATTCGACGTGAGGGCGATCTCGGGCAGCCCGTCGCCGGTGAGATCGCCGATCGCGACGCCGCCGCCGTTGTAGAAATTGCGGTAGGTGAAGACGTTGAACTCGCGCGTGTCGGTGAGACGGTTGTCGAACCGCACGCCGGTATAGCTTGAGGGGAGAAGGGTGAAGAGGTGACCGTCGGCGGGGGGTGGCTCGGCGGAGCCGGTATCACCGGAGCAGGCAACGCAGCAGGCTGCCATTACAAGCAGTAGGGGCGCAGCATGCTGCGCCCCTACCGTACCACCCACGACCTCCACCCGCGTCTAGTATCCCGGATTCTGCGTGAGCAAGGGATTGGCGTTGATCTGCGTCTGCGGGACCGGCATCAGGACATAGTAGTCCGGCCTCGCCACCTTGCCGCCGATCAGCCCCGATGCGGCATCCGTTCGACCTGTGAATTTCCCGAAGCGGATGAGGTCCTGCCGCCGCTTACTCTCCCCGAACAATTCGAAGAGCCGTTCGCTGAGAATCACGGAATCGGAGACGGCCGCGAGCGCCGGCGCGACAGGGTCGGTGCGGGCCCGCAACGTGTTGAGCACCGTCAGCGCCGGACCATCTTGCCCTAGCACGTGCTGGGCTTCAGCCTTTATCAGGTAGATCTCGCCGAGCCGGAACCAGGCGAAGTCGTTGCCGCTGTTTTGGGCCACGTGTGCCGGGTCGGCCGGCCACTTATAGATCCGAGCGCCTTCGCTCTCGTTCGCCGAGCGGATATCGCGGATAGTGTCGGTGAAGACCAACGCAACGGCGGGCGAGTAGGCGGGACACGCGCCGGACACGCGTACGGTCGCCAGCGCGCCCGTCAGGACGTCCCTTTGAGGTCCGATCAGGATCGCATTGCGTCGCTTGTCCGCCGGGTCGAATGCGTTGTAGCTCTGCGCCAAGGTCGAGAAACCGTTCCAGGGCGTGAGCGGTGCATACTGGCAATAGTGCAGCGCCGCCATCGTAATGCCCATTCCCAGGCCGTCCTCGGGGATGAACTTGACGACGAAGATGTTCTCCGGCGACCGGTAATTGTCGAACCGGAAATTCTGGTGGAACGAGTCGGCCAGCGAGTAGTTGCCGGAATTCAGGATGCGATCGGCAGCGGCGATGGCAGCGGCGCACGCATCCGGACCTGTGCTCACGGTGATATTCGCGCACGAGTTATATGCGGTCGCGTTGATGCCGCCCGTGCCGGCGCCGTCCTTCGTGAACACGCCGGCGTTCAAGTACATGTTCGCGAGAATGGCATCCGCGCCACCCTTGCTGAAGCGCCCGTTGTTTTCTGGGCCCCAGGTATCCGGCAACCCGGAATCACGGGCCGCAATCAGCTCGCTTTCGATGAAGTCGAAGAGCTCACGGCGCGTGCTTCGGGGCTTCAGGGCAATCTCAGTAGTTGTGACGACCGGCACGCCCCCGAACTGGTCCATGAGGATGTAGTAGTAGAACGCCCGCAGCGCCCTGCCCTCCGCCAGGTACCTCGCCTTGTTCGGAACGGTCGCGTTTTCCATCGCGGAAAGGAACAGGTTCGCACGAGCGACGCCCGTGTACGCGCTGTTCCAAGCTCCGTTGAAGAAATTCGACGTCGCGATGCTGGTCGGCGTCCATGTCACGTTGTGCAGATCGATCCACTGACCGTTGTCGTTCCAGTCCGAGCCGCGGATCGGTACCACGATCTCGTCCGTGGTAACCTCGTTGGCGTCGTAGATCGCTCCCTCGGGCGCCGTGCTCCGCAGCTGCGCATAGACGCCCGCGAGGCCGGCCAGCACTTCCGCTTCCGTGCGGAAGAAGTTTCCCGGGGTGATCAGGCTGACCGGGGTTTCATCGAGGTCCGTGCACCCGTGCAGCGACAGGATGAGCAGCCCCACGAGCGCCCCCGCTCCGATCGATTTCGTCACAAATAGTCGCTTCATTGACAGGGCTCCCTAGAAGAGAAGACGGAGACCCCCCGTGATCGTCCGGGGGTTGGGATAGACCAGGTAATCGACACCACGCACTGCCAGACCGGTGCCGGAATAGACTTCGGGATCGAGTCCCGAGTATCCTGTGATCAGGAAGAGATTATCGGCCGACAGGTAGAGCCGCGCGCTGCGCGCCGAGCGCATCAGCAATGGGATGCCGAGGTCATACGCGATGGTGATGTTCTGCATTCGCACGAACGAGGCATCTTCGATCCAGCGAGACGAGTAGATCGCGGGGTCGTGAATCCCGGTCGGGTCGGACAGCGCGCCCCGCAGGAAATTCTTGTCCTGGAGCGCGTTGCTCTTGGTGGAGTAGACCAGCGCCGTGTTGTTGAACACGTCGTGTCCCACCACCGCACGCACCAGGAAGCTCATCTCGAACCGTTTCCAGGTGACCTGGCTGCTCAATCCGAGCGTAAAGTCCGGGTTGGCGTTACCGATCACGCGATAATCGGCGGCGGCCGGGTTGCCTCTGATCGTCGTCCGCCCGTTCACGCATCCGGTCGTGGCCGCGGTGCAGAAGAACACCTGCTGTCCCGCCGCGTCGTGGCCGAGGAAGACAGGGCCGTAGAACGTCCCCAAGGCATACCCTGGGCAATACCCTGGCCGACTTGGGTCGCAGACCATGACGCGCTCGGCCCTCACGCCGCTCTGGCCCTGGCCGCTGACGTCTGCTGATTCATAGAACGGGCACGATTCGACGCCGGTGGAATCCGTCGCGCACCCGAGGTCAGTGACCTTGCTGCGGTCCGCGGCGAAAATGAGGCCGGCGCGCCAGGTGAGGCCAGGCCGGGAGATCGCCAACGCGTCGAGCGAAAACTCCAGACCGTGACCACTCAGCTGGCCCACGTTTTTGAGCTGCGTGGACTGGAGTGCCGGCTGCGGCACGTCGACGGTCAGCAGCAGATCCTTGGTGTTCTTGTGGTAGTACTCCACCGTTCCAGAGATCCGATTGTTCAAGAGGCTGAAGTCGATCGCTGCATCGAACTGTGCGGTCTGCTCCCACTTGAGATCGGGGTTCCCGTTACTCGTCGCGAGAACGCCGCCATTAGGAGCGTCGCCCCACGGGTATGTAGCGCCACTGCCGCTCGCCAGGGTGATCAACGAGGTGTACGGATCGACGCTGGGATTGCCTTGGAGGCCCCAGCCGGCGCGCACGCGGAGCTCCGAGAAGGGTCCACTCTGCATGAACCCCTCTTGCGTCAGGTTCCACGAGCCTGACAAGGCGGGGAAGAGCGCCCACTTATTCCCCGCCGAGAACCGGGACGAGCCATCATACCGCAGCACGCCCGTGAGGAAGAAGCGGTTGTTCAACCCGACGTTGGCCCGGCCGAAGAAGGACGCGAGCCGACTTTCCGACGCGCCGGACGCGGTCGTTCTCGAGGTGGCGGCATCGAGGGCGTGGAAGCCGTACGCATCGGTGAAGAAGCCGATGCCTCTTCCGAGCACCGAATCCCTCTTGAACTTGCTGTATTCGTAGCCACTCACGACGTTGAGGCTCGTGCTCCCGCCGACCTGGCCGTCGTACGTGAGGAGCGTCTGCAGCGTCTGTGTGGCGTTTTGCAGAGTCTGTTGCTGCGCGAGTCCGTTGCCCAACGCCCTCCCCAGCGGGTTCGCGATTGGGTAGTACTCCTGCCGTCCGCCGTTGGAGTGGTCCAGCCCGACGTTGATCTTCGCCGTCAGACCACGGACTACGTCGAACTCGGCTTCGGCGTTGCCGAGCGTCCGCGTCGTCTGCCCGATATTCGTGATCTGATGCGCCAACGCCACGGGGTTGCGGATCGTGGTTCCGCCAACTTCGTAGAAGCGCGTCCCGGTCGAATCCGTGACCGTGATCGGCTGCGTCGGATTGAACGTGGCGACGTTCTCGAATGCGCCGCCCTCGAAGCCGCCCTGGTTCTCGTAGGTGAGGTAGGTGTTGTTGACGCGCGAGCTCGTGACGTTCAGGCCGATCCGAAGACGGTTATTCAGATTCGAATGGCTGGCACTGAGCCGCCCCTGAATCCGCTCGAGCCCGCTCGAGAGCGTCACGCCCTGCTGTTTCGCATAGTTCATTGACGCGCGATAGCGCGTGTCTTCGCTCCCGCCGGCGAACGAGAGATTGTGATTGTGCGTGAGGGAAGCGCGCGTCAACGCGCCTTCCCAATCTGTGTTCGCCGCCCCCAGAGTCGTGAGGTGCGACGGGTCGAGGGCGTTGAACGTGGCCGCCGAATCCCCGAAGTGTAATGTGAAGATGGTGTCCGCCGGCCCGTGTCTCCCGGCAAACGCAGTTGAATCGGCCCGCCAGTCCGCAACCGAACCCTGCACGAAGCTGCGATACTCGCTGCCGGTGAGCACGCCGAGACTGCGAGCGGGACTCGAGGTCGACACGTTGCCGTCGTATTCGAAGCTCGGTCCACCCGCCGCTTGTCCCCGCTTCGTCTCGACCAGGATCACGCCATTCGAGGCCCGGCTGCCGTAAATCGCCGTAGCGGCCGCGTCTTTCAGCACCGTGATGGATGCGATGTCGGCCGGGTTTAGCAGGTTCAGGGGATTGCGCGCGAGCGACGGGTTACCGGTCCACCCGTTGGCGGCCGGCTCGGACGCCACGTTGTTGATCGGAACGCCGTCGATCACGTAGAGCGGGTCGTTCCTCGCGCTGACAGAGCTGCCGCCGCGAATCAGAATCTGGGCGCCCGCGCCCGGTTCGCCGTTATTCTGAATGATCTCGACGCCCGCGGCGCGTCCTTGGAGCAACTGCGTGACGTTGGTTTTGACGCCGACGTTCGCCGCGGTCGCGTCGATGCTCGCGACGGAGCCGGTGATGGCTTCACGCCGCTGCGTTCCGTAGCCGGTGACGATCACGGCCTCGAGCAACGACGCCTGCGGCGACATTTCGAACTGCGCCTCGGCCGTCCCGCCGGCAGTGACGGTCACAACCTGTTGTTCCGGCGCAAACCCGATCCGTGTCGCCCTCACGACGACGCTTCCCGCCGGCACGTCGCCGAGCGAGAAGTTCCCGTCGGGTCCTGTCGTGGTGATACGCTGCGTGCCTTGGATTTGGACTGTGACACCGGAGAGAGCCTGCCTTGTCGTGCTATCGACCACCTGTCCTCGAACAGTGCCGGTATTCTGCGCGGCCAGGGGCGCGGCGGCGAGGGACAGCAGGGCGAGCATCGGAACTACGTGCCGAACGAGGTGCATCGATGTTACCTCCCGGGCGGGATCGCCTGCACAACGGAAAGACGTTCTTCCCAACGAAATGCCGCCCAGTCCGGCCCTTGTCAAGGCTGGCGCGCGGGCGGAGTATCTAGGCCGATGCTGCTAGCCTGTCTGCTCGCGGTTCAAACTGCATCTGCGCGGGAAACCGCGCCGGTTCTTGAATTTCCGACCCGCGGCTTGGATGACTCAGCGGCGTACGAAGGCTACACCGCGCGTCTCTATCGCGACTCGCGAGGCAATGCCGTCGAGATCTATATCGATGCGAAAACTGGCCGCGTCGTGCACCTGTGGGCTGACGCGCTCAATGAGAGCATTGGGTTCACGGCCCGAGACTCGGTCGCATTCGGCGCCAGGTCGGCGACGGTTGGTGCGACCGGCGGTCGGCGCTGGTTACGATACCAGCTGACGGTGCAGGGCGGGCGGTCAATCCAGATCGGTCAGTTCCTGCTCGGCTCGATGCGTATCGAGCGCGACTTCGGCTACGGCGGCCGCGTGCGCGATCCGATCGACGCGCCGACGTTCGTGGTGCCCGAAATGGCACAGTTCGCCAAGCGCATGGGTCCGCCATACACCGAGCGTCTCACGCCGAGCGTGCGACTGACCAGTACTGCCCGGGACTGGACGATGCGAGCATCGCAGCCCAGCCTCGACGGCAAGAACCATCTCTGGCTGACGCTGCGCGGCGACACGCGCACCACGCGCGCGACGCTCGCGGGCCGTGTCCTGACGGTTCGCACGCTCGGCACGCGACCCGCCACAGTCAGCGTCGAGATCGCTACCGACGGCCCCGCGCTCGATCCGCTCCGCCGTACCCAAATCTTCAGCACAGAGTTCCGCCGCTTCGCCGATTCCGCCAAGTCGCCGCGCCTGGAGCGCGAAATCCGGGGCGTCGAGCTGCTCAGCTCCAAGCAGAAGCTCATGGCGGGGCTGCCGACCTACGCGACCTACTTCGGGCGCGACATGCTGATGACGGCGCTGCTCATGGAGCCGGTGTGGTCCGACACCATGGCGGAGTTCGTGATCCGCGCGGCGCTCGCCAAGCTCGGCCCCGCGGGCGACGTGAGCCACGAGGAAGCAGTGGGCGGCCAGGCGATTCGTGAGAATGGGGCCGAGTTCCTGAAGACCGGCGACCGCCGGCTGCTCCAGAACCTTCAGGCGACGCGCGAGAACTACTGGATGGTGGACGACGACTTTCAGCTGCCCGTCGTCGCGGGCCGCTACTTCGCCGACGCGGCCGTGCCCGATGCGCGCAAGCGCCGCTTCGTCACACGCTGGGGCGGGGCGCTGCGCAAGAATCTCGCGTACGTCGCGGAGCAAGCCGCTCCCTACGCGCGCGATCCCATCGCGACGAATCTCGTGAGCTTCCGCCGTGACGATGACGGCTGGTGGCATCCCGGAAGCTGGCGCGACAGTCGCGTCGGCTACGCGGGCGGGCGGTTCGCGTTCGACGTCAACGTGGTGTGGGTGCCAGCGGCGCTGCGCGCCATCGGCACGATCGACAGCGCGCTGCGCGCCCTGCGTCAGCCCGGCGTCGAAGGCGCCGACGAGATCGCGCGGACCGCCGAGGTGTGGCGTGGAACGGCGCGGCACTTCGACGTCGCGCTTTCGCCTGATGAGGCCGCCGCGCGCCTTGGCGTCAGGATGGCGGCGCTGCCTGAGGCAGAGCGCGAGTTGTGGGCAGCTAGTCTCGCCCGCAGCGGCGATGCATTGAAGGACACACTGCGCTTCCCCGCGGTCTCGCTCGACAGCGCTGGACGCCCCATTCCGGTCATGAGCACCGATCCCGCCATGTGGTTGCTGCTCCAGGACCTCGGGGAGGAACGCGAACGCGAGCTGTTGCGTCCGTTCCTGCTGCCGCATCCGGTTGGTCTCTTCATCCCCGGATTGGGACCAGTAACCGCGAATGACGCATATGCGGCGCCGGACGTGTGGCAGATGTTCGAGCGCGACCTGTATCACTCACCGAAGGTCGTGTGGGGCCGCGATGTGAACATTCTGCTTGCGGCGCTTGCTCGGCGCGATCGTCCGGAGAAAAAGGCGGCTATCGCTGAGGTAAACCGGGCCGTGGACCTTTCTGGGCTGCGGTATGCCGAACTGTGGAGCTATCGCATCGACAATGGTTCGCTGCGTCCGGTGCGCTATGGCTCGAGCTCCGATGTGCAGCTGTGGACCCTGACGGACATCGCCGTTCAATATCTCCTCCACTCCTCAAGGCCCCCCCAATGAGCGATCTCCACGCCTTCGACCTGCTGTTCATCGCGGTCTACTTCATCATCCTGTTCGGCATCGCGTGGTGGGCCGCGATGCGCGAGAAGAACGTGAGCTCCGACTACTTCCTCGCGAGCCGCGACGTCGCTTGGTTCGCCGTCGGCGCGAGTCTGTTCGCCTCGAACATCGGCTCCGAGCACCTGGTCGGCCTGGCGGGGTCGGGGGCGGCAAGCGGAATGGCCGTCGGCCACTTCGAACTACTCGCGTGCCTCATCCTGCTGCTGCTCGGCTGGCTCTTCGTTCCCTATTACCTGAAGAGCGGCGTCTACACGATGCCCGAGTTTCTGGAGAGGCGGTACAACTCCGCCGCGCGAACGTACTTCACCTGGGTCTCGGTGATCGGCTACGTCCTCACGAAGATCAGTGTGACGCTGTACGCGGGCGGGGTCGTGATTCGCGCGGTGACGGGGTGGAATTTCTACACGGCGGCCATCGTCCTCATCGTCGTTACCGGGCTGTACACCATCTTCGGCGGACTGCGCGCGGTGGTCTACACCGAGGTGCTGCAGGCCATCGTGCTGATTCTCGGTTCCGCGACGCTCATGGTGATCGGGCTGTCGCGCGTGGGCGGATTCGCGGGACTCGAGGCCCAGATCCCGCAAGGCTTCTTCTCCATGTGGAAGCCGTCCAATCATCCCGACTTCCCGTGGACGGGGATCATCTTCGGCGCGCCGATCCTCGGCGTGTGGTACTGGTGTACCGACCAGCACATCGTGCAGCGCGTGCTGCCGCGAAGAACATCAAGGAAGCGCGCACCGGAACGATCTTCGCCGGTTATTTGAAGATTCTGCCTGTCTTCATCTTCGTGTTGCCGGGCATCGTGGCCCTCGCCCTGTTCCCCGAGCTCCACAGCTCGCCCGATTCCGCCTATCCCACGCTCGTGACGCGGCTGTTGCCGGCCGGGATCAAAGGGCTCGTGCTCGCTGGGATGCTCGCGGCGCTGATGAGCTCCCTCGCCTCCGCCTTCAACGCGTGCTCCACACTGCTGACGTGGGACGTCTATCGCAAAATGCGTCCGGCCGCGACCGAGCAGCAGCTCGTGAGGGTGGGCCGCATTTCCGCTGGTGTCATGGTGTTCCTGGGCTTGTTGTGGATTCCGTTCATGCAGTACGTCTCGTCGCAGATCTACATCTACCTGCAGAGCGTCCAGGCGTATATCGCGCCGCCGATCGCCGCCTGCTTCCTCCTTGGCCTGTTCTACCGCCGACTCAACGGCACGGGCGCAATGGCGTCGCTCATCACCGGCCTCGTGCTCGGTCTCCTACGCCTGATTCTCGAGCTCGCGAACAAGGCGTCGACGGGGGCCGGGGGGAGCGGCCTCGAGCCCGGAACGCTCTGGCATTGGATCGCCACGATCAACTTCCTGCACTTCGCGGTATTGCTGTTTGTGATCTGTACGGTGGTGTTGTTCGCCGTCAGCTTGATGACGCCACCGCCCAGTCGCGAGAAAACCGAAGGACTGACGTTAGGCAAACCCGATGTGGGCGAGCCGGCAGCCGCACTGGCGGTGGGAGAAACCAGGGACGAGCGGAAGTTCGAGGTCGGACTGTCGGTGCTGCTCGTGGTTCTGGTGGGCGTGGTGTGGATCATTTTC